>Ga0207701_10000466_pt1 | contig 41875 bp, 32 predicted proteins | sample KBSSwiSSwithPhiX_FD_184294 | JGI IMG/M metagenome (GOLD analysis project Ga0207701, IMG submission 184294) | Switchgrass rhizosphere bulk soil microbial communities from Kellogg Biological Station, Michigan, USA, with PhiX - S5 (SPAdes) (version 2) | ecosystem: Environmental > Terrestrial >... | reverse complement strand
CTTTCCGAAGACGATAAGCGGACGGCTGGCGAACAGATCCGGCACTGTCCCGGGTTCCACGTCGTAGGCGTCGAATCCATTGAAAGTGACGTCGATGCCGGTGAGGACGGGCGTGTCGATGTAGCGTCGGAGCCGCGCCGCCGCTTCCGCCGCCTCGCCAGGTTCGGTCACGATGAACGGTTCCCCGAGCCCCGCACGAGCGATGCCATCGATGAGGAATCGATTCACGCTGCTCCCGATACCAAAGGCGAAGACATTGACGGCGTTTCGCTGGGCGCGCACGTAGTCGAACACGTCTGCTTCCGCCTCGATGTAGCCGTCGGTCACCAGCACGATGCTGCGCGACGCCTCCCGTTGACGCGGGATCGCGACCGCCCGTTCCAGCGCAGCCAGTAGCCGCGTCCCGCCGCCGCCGTTCTTTTGCCCGATGAACTGGAGCGCACGTGTGAGATTCGGACGCGTCGCCGGCACAGAAACAGGCGAGAACGTGGCAGAGCCGTCGGCAAACACGACGATGTTGAAAGTGTCGGAAGGTCGAAGAACGTTTGCCAAATCGCTCATGAGTTTCTTCGCCGTGTCCAGCGGGTAGCCGTTCATCGATCCCGAGACATCGAGGACGAAAATGTACTCGCGCGACGGCATTTCGTCGGGCTCTACCACGCGCGGCGGTTCCGCCATGAGCAGGAAGAAGTTTTCGTCCCGGCTCTGATACAGCAGAAGGCCTGAAGTAATCTCCTCACCCGCCAATCGGTAGCGAAGTATGAAGTCCCGATTGCCCGCCAATCGGTCGGATTCAGCGAGTGTGATCTCGGAGCGTCCCGCGCTGCCCGAGCGGACCTCCAGCTGGTGCGAGGGTGACGCGAGATCCTGGAGCGGCACGCCAGTGGAGACCACGCCGGAGAGGTGGAACTCGCTGCGCGGCGCCTCGCCCTGGTGGGTGTAGGGCGCCTTGACGAACTCGTCGCCGGGCGATGCCTGGCCTTCGGGCTTCTCGGAGTAGCGCGGCCCGACGACGGTCGGGTACACGAACTCGTAGACGCCATCGGTCGGCACGAGCAGCTCGGTGTATTTGAGCTCCACCGAGATCGTGTCGCCTGGAAGCACGTTGGCGATCTTCATCGTGAACACATTGGGACGACTCTGTTCCAACAGCGATGCGCTCTTTCCTTCCTGCTTTGCCGCTTCGAATTCACGCGCGGCCTGCTTGCGCTCTTTGATTGTGGCGACGGTGCGTACGTCGCCGACGGTCATCGTCATGCCGTACACCGCCGCTCGCGTGGACGCAGGAAAGACGTAGCGGGCATGAATCGGGCGGGTTCCACGATTCTCGTACACCTGTCGAACGGTCACGTCCGCAATCACACCGGTGATCGCGACGTCGACTCGGGTGTCCTTCAACGGCAGACGATCGATCGTGGAGTCGCCGCCTTCGACGAAGAAGAACGGAGAGAGCGTCTTGTCGGCAGGTGCTCGATCGCCCTGCGCCGCGGCGATGAGCGGCACGAGCAAGGCACAAATGACGGTAACGACGACGGCGCGCATTGAGAGTCTCATGTCTATGGCCTCAGATATCCGGAAGATATGAAGTCGCGCGGCGGTCTCGGGCCCTGACGCGATTGGCACGTCCGCCGTGCCGACTCCGCCGTCAGGACCCGAGACCCAAGCGTCCTTACTTGCCGTTCCCATCGCGCGGGATCTTTGTTGCTTCAGAATTTCCGTGGATCGCTTCGACGCGCTCCAGGTTCCGCTTGGCCTTGTCGTATCCGGGATCGGCCGCCAGTGCGGCCTTGTACTCAGTGGCCGCCGCTTTGAAGTCACCCGTGTGCTCGAGTGCCATGCCCAGGTTGTTGTGAAACACTGCCACCTCCGGCCGCAACTCCGTGGCCTTGGTCAACAGGGGCAATGCTTCGTCGGCGCGCTCGCTCTCGAGGAAGATCAGTCCGAGGTTGTTCATCGACCACGCGTCAAGCTCGTTCAACTCGATCGCACGGCGATAGGCAGACACCGCTTCGTCCGTCTTCCCCTGCGTGTAGTAGGTACGGCCGAGCAGTCGATACACCTCGGTCGACTCGGGATCGATTTCAGCCGCACGCGAGAGTCGTGCGACGGCCTCGTCGGGCCGCTTCTGTTCGATCAAGACGCGGCTCAAGTTCACGAGGCTCTTGACGTGCTGCGGGTCGACGGTCAGCGCCTGTTCGAAGGCTTGCTCGGACTTGGTCAGGTCGCCGCTCTTCCACGCCGACAGGCCGAGCATGTAGTGTCCCCACGCGTTGGCGGGGCGCTCGGTGGTGTAGCGATCGAATATCGCCGTCGCGTCGCTGTACTTCTTGGCCTGGTATGCCGCCTGGCCATCACTGAATGACATCGGACTGGTGATCTTCGGCGTCACAGTCGGCAACGATCCCTCTCCATCGGTTCGCTTCTCGCCGGTCGTTGCAACGGGCTTTACTGCCGCGGAAGCTGACGATGCCGCTTTCGCTTCTACGGTTTCGCTGGACTTGGAACAGCCGACCGCGGCGCTCCCTGCCAGGAGCAGCAGCGCCGCCGTGACGTGTCGTGTGGGTTTCATCTGTTTCTCCCTTTGGTTCGCCGACCGCTACACGGCGGTCAGACGTTCGCCGGCCTTCAGGGCAAGCCCGCGGCCAGCGTGGGCGGGAGATGACAGGTGCGTCTAACTACACCGAACTAGGCCAGTTGTGGAGTTGTCAGGCGGGAGATACTCGTGGCGATCGTGTCCTTGCGACCACGGGACTCAGAGCTGCATGTGTCCGGGCGAACACAGACTATTCCCGCATGCCCTTGCTCAATCCGTGGCGACGCATGACTTTCAACAGGCTGGAGTGATCCGACAGGCCGAGCGCCTCCGCCGTCCGCGTGACGTGCCAATCGTGTCGGTCGAGCGCGCTGAGCACGATCTGCCGCTCGGCCTCCGCTTTCAGCGCCTTGAGTGTTCCAGGTGGAGCGCTCGCGTCAGCGGCCTCGTCCCGTTCCTCGCCGCGAATGTCCGGTGGAACATCGGCCACGCCGATCACGTCGACATCGGACGCAATGATCATCCGCTCCAGGCAGTTACGCAGCTCCCGGACGTTGTTTCTGCGCCAGTCGTAGGCGGCGAGCAGCGCGACGGCCTCCCCCGCGATCGTCTTCGACCGCATGCCAAGGTGCGACGCGATCGATTGAACCAGATGGTTGACAAGGTCTGGAACGTCAGACAACCGCTCGCGCAACGGCGGGACCCGCAGCGTGTGGACGTTGAGGCGATAGAAGAGGTCCTGTCGAAAGCGGCCCGCGTCGACCTCGCGCTCGAGATCGCGGTTGGTGGCCGCGATCACGCGCGCGCTCACCGGGATGGCACGGTCGCCGCCGACTCGCATCACCTTCCGTTCTTCGAGCACCCGAAGCAATTTCGCCTGCGCAGGCAGCGGCAGCTCTCCGACCTCGTCGAGAAACAGCGTTCCCCCGCCCGCGTTCTCGAACGCGCCCTTGCGCAGGCGATCGGCACCGGTAAACGCGCCGCGCTCGTGGCCGAACAGTTCGCTCTCGACAAGCTGCTCGGGCAGTGCGGCGCTGTTCACTGCGACAAGCGGAGTCTTCTCGCCAGGTCCTCTCCGGTGCAGTTCGCGCGCCACCAGTTCCTTGCCCGTACCGCTCTCTCCCACGATCAGCACGCTGCTAGGAATCGGCGCCACGCGCGCGATTGCCTCACCAAGCGACCGCATCGGCGGACTGCTGCCGATGAGCGGCGTCTCACCATCGAATCGGGACCGCAGCGTTCGAAGCTCCTTCACCAGCCGCCCGCGTGAGACCGCGTTCTCGATCTCCTGCACGACGCGCTCGATGGGCTCGGCTTTGTCGACGAACCCGTAGGCGCCGAGCCGCACGGCCTGGACGCAGCGGTCGTAGCTGCCGGTGCCCGTGTAAACGATGACCGGCGTGTCGATGCCGCGCTGCTGCAGCCGCCGCAGGACCTCGAAGCCGTCCGTTCCGGCCATCTCGAGATCGAGGACGACGCAATCGATCGGCTCCCGGGCAAGGATGTCGATCGCCTCATCGCCGGCAGCGGCGACGATCGTTTGGTACTTGCCGACGCGTTTCAGATCGTAGGCGTATTGCTCGGCCATCGCCGGCACGTCGTCGACCACCAGGACCTGCAACGTCATGTGCGCTCCGGACTTCGCCTGAGCGGCATCGAACGGCCGCCGGCCGGAATATCGATGATGATGCGCGTGCCCCGGCCAGGCGCACTGTCGAAGGCGAGCGTGCCATTCAGATCCATCACCAGTCGTCGAACGATAGAAAGTCCCAGACCAGTACCGCCCTGCTTCGTCGTATAGAAATCGTTGAAGATCCGTCCGGCCTCGTCGGCGGACACTCCACGCCCGGTATCGGCGACCGTCACCTGTACCGCCGGCAGACCACCGTCTCGATTGACCACCTGTGTGGAGACCGTGATGCGGCCCGGCTTCGATTCGAGGCTGTCCACCGCGTTGGCGATCAGATTCTCGAGAATGCGCCGCAATGCAATCGGATCTCCCACGACCGTTGGGACAGTCGGAAGGTCGGTCCCGAACTCGACATTCTCGTGCCCCTGCGCGGCGCGCACGACCTCCGAGATGAGCGCATTCAGATCGCACTCGCGCCGGTCCGATGGTGGCGACAATCGCTGGTAGCTCGTGGCCAGCGTCTCGAGATACGCGATGCTGGAATCGATCGTCGACCGTCGCTCGGCGAATACTCCCGGCAGGGCGGCTGGCTCGTCCCGTTCGACTTGCGCGAGGTGGCGCATCACGTTCCGAAGCGGTATGAGGCCATTCTTGATGTCGTGATTGATCTGTCGGGCAATCTCCCCGACCGTGGCGCGCCGTTCGGCCTCCCGCACCCGAGCGGTGCTGGTGCGCAGCCGTGCCGCAAGGTCACCGAGAAGCCGTGACAACCTGCCGACTTCGTCCATGCCGGGATCGAAGTCGACGTCGAGGCGATCGAGATCGAGCACCGCCGTCTTTTCGGCAAGAGCCGCCAGGGGTCCGCTGATTCGCGACGAGACCCACACCGCCAACAGCAGCGCGGTGACTCCGGTTCCCGCGGCAGTCGCAAGGAGCCATGAGTCCGCACTGCGGAGTAGCGCCCTGAGAGGGGTTAGAGGCTGAGTGACCTCGAGCCGCGCCTGCACCACTTCGAGCGGTGTTCCGGCTCCGGTCCGAATCACCGGAAGCTGCAGTTCGGCGACCGCCGAGTCCTCCGTCGTGTCAAGCGTTCGTGGAACCGTCGTCAGCTCTCCTCCCGGGTAACGCAGCGACACGACGATCGCCCGGTCGCGGGCCAGCCGCGCGAGAAAGGCGTTATCAACCGCCACACCGCCGACCATGGTGAACGTCCGACCGGCGATCACGAACGACTCGGCACGTGCGAGTGCCAGAAACTCACGCTCCGCGCCACGAGTCGTGACGAACGCGACGCCGCCGGCGCGTTGCAGTGCCGACGCCAGTCCAGGCTCGGCACGGCCATGCTCGTTCCGGAAGTGACCAGAGCTGATAATCCGCTCGTCGCTATCCTGAATCTGAAGCATCGATAGACCAGTGAGGCGCATCGCTGTACCGGCATAGTCGAGCAGATAGGCTCGTTCCGACTCGACGCCGGCAACCGCCGCGCGAAACCTGTTGTCGTCCAGCAGCGCGCTCTTGAGCGACGCAAGCCGCGCCGCGATCCCCGCACTTTCGCGAGCGAGATCTTCGCGAATGATCTCAACTGCACCGTCGACCCGCAGCTGGTACTCCGCCGAGAGATGTTTGATCACCTCCTGACGAAGTCCGAACGCCAGCAGCGCAATCGGGATCAGCACGACGGCCGCAAAGGCGAGGAGCAGGCGAGTGCGCAGGCTCATCTCTTATCTCGGATCGTTGACCGCCGCCATCACCAGTCCGCCATCCCATTCCGCGGTCACGCCGGACCGACCGCGCCGCACAATCGCTTGCAGCCGTGTCTCGACCAGCGGGACGATGGTCTCGGGATCGAGCCATGGAGCGCGATCCATCAGGGCCTTCAGTTCCTGGCACGGATCAATCGGCCGGCTGTCGAGGGTCGTCACATAACCAGCATCGGCTCCCCGGCGCTGTGTCCGTGCCAGCGCGTCACCGGTCAGCCCGGCCGCGCGCTGGTATGTCCGGCGTGGACGGTCCGGAAGGAGCGCATCGAGAAACGTCGTTGCGGCCGGACCCGACGCACGGACCAGGCCCACAAAGCGCTCGGCCAGATCCCGCGCCGCACCGTCGCTCGCGTCGTAGACGATTCGCGGAATGGGCGCCGAGCGATCTTGCGGCGGCGAGAGTGTGACCTCGCAATCCGTCATCATCTGCCACCAGAACGGGCCGCGCGCCCCACGCGCCTCTCCTCGAACCGCATCGTCGGCGAGAACATGCCGCGCGTCTTCCGATAGCGACGCCGCCGAGCGCGAGCGGCCCGGAGCAAGAAGTATGCGAGTTTGCTGCCATTCAAGCGGCACGGACCGAAACTGCGGAAGCGTGGCTGCGTACTCGAGCGTCGCGGGATCGCGCGTCAGCAGTAAGTCCACCCCCTGGTCGAGGAGATCCCGCGTATCGCCAGCAGCGACGAAAAACCGGATGGCCGGCAGATTGTCTCGATCGACCGTGATCACCGTCCCGGTTTTTGCGCCTGCGGGGTGCCCTTCTGTTGCGATCCGGCTGGATCGCGTGCCAAGTGGCCACTGCGAATCAGCGATAGACTTGGCGATTGCAAGATCGGGGTGCGCAAGCGCCAGCGGCACGTCCACGCGCTGACTGCGCAGAACGATCGCAAGGGCTCGATCGCCGACAACCACCACCGATTGAACGAGCCCACTCACCGGCGGCCGCAGCTCTCCGCCCTCGCCGTCAGTCCAACTCGCCCGCACGTCAACCGCCGTGACCGGCGTGCCGTCGGAGAATCTGGCATTCTCCCGGAGTGTGACGATCCACGTGCGGCCATTCGGATCGAGATGCCACGAAGCTGCCAGGCCAGGACGTACACGTCCATGGCAATCCGTTCGGACCAGCGTCTCGTAGAGCTGACGGAATACCAAGCGCTCGCTGTCGTTCGATGGATGGAGCGCGTTCGAAGGATTGATGGGGTTGCTGACTGCAACACTCGCAACTGGTTCGCCCGCTTCAGCGATCAACGCACAGTCGGCGGATCCGGCCTGGGCCCCGGGCTGCGTCGCCGCCGGTGGCGGTTTTGGCGTGGAGGGAACAGGGCTCGGGGGTTCTGGCGGTTGGACCGGCTGCGACGGGGCGGGCAGTCCGGCCGGAGTGATATGGGAGCTGCAGGCCAAAGACATCGCCTGAAGACACACGATGAACCCGAACGCGACAACGACTCGACCCATCACCCTCACGTCTTTCGGCCATGATAGCCAATGACGGGAAGAGTCGTCAGCGTTAGAACCGGCCCGAAGAGGCTCCCTCACAACGAATCGCCGCCTGTGTCCCCCCGGGATGTTCGAATGTTGAGAATCTGCACGTGCTGGGGTAGCGCGACCAGGAATTCGGGATCGCGCGCGAGGTGATGGATGCGGGTCGGATCGCCGCCCGTGAACCGCGACATGGCTTCGACACTCTCCCAATATGAGATCGTGACGAACTCTGTTTCCTCTCCGATGTCCTCACGTAGACTCTGAACGCCCAGAGCCTTTTCCAGCAATGGCTTGATTCCCTCCTCGTAGTTGTACGCTTCATATTCATCGGCGCGATCGCGACGGGTGCGGCCGCGCCAGATCCGGGCAATCCGTGGGCGGTTGATCGTCATGCCTTAGCTTAGTTGGACAATGCGCGACACGTCGGACAACTGCGCCACGGCGACGAGTCGGTCCGTCGCTCCGGCGTGAATCGCGGGATCGTATGCGCCGAAGTATTCAACGATGCTAAACCCGCCGCGCTCAAAGACCGAGTCGAGTTCGGTTCTCGTCCAACAGCGCATTACGAAGCGATAGTCGGTCGAATGTTCTCCAGCGTCGTTGACCAGAGTGTGCGTTTCGGACAGAAGAAGCTGCTGGTGCTCCGCATCGAGTTCCGTCACGCTCGTGAACGTCAGCTTTCCGCGATCCGTGTCGACGCTCTTCTTGAAGAGGGGCTCCCGCTGCTTGCGGTCCTTTGTTGCCTCCCACTCGCGCACATCAAGAATCAGCACGCCTCCTCGCCGAAGAGCGCCAGCAAAAGAGCTGAAGACCGCATCGCGGCTACCCGTATCGACGAAGTCGTTGAGAACACCGCGACAGAGAATCGCGTCGTATCGGCTATTAGGCAACGCGAGCAGGTCCCCGACGTGAAACGAAACGGAATGAGGTTGACCGATGGCTGAACGCTTGGCGACGTCGATGAGTTCTGGCGACCGATCGACTCCTTCTACGACGTAACCTCTGCGACCGAGCTCGATCGCGTACCGTCCCGTTCCGCAGCCGGCGTCGAGGAGTCTTGCGCCCGGGACGACGCCGCGTGCAACCAACCAGGCCGCTATGGCCGCGCATTCCTTGGTGACAGGACGGTCGATCAGCAGGTCGAACGCCCACGCGAACTCACCGTAAAACGGGCGACCGGATCGTTTGGCCATGGAAGCCACACGACTGTACAACAACGATGTCGAGCGGATTACGCTGCACAAATGAGCCACGGGTCGAAATCTTCTCGATCATGCCCGGGTGAGCCGCCGAGCGGCGATCCTGATCGCACGCTCATGACCCTCACGCGCGCTCTACCCCTCGATTGATGAAGACGATCCGGAAGTCCTCGTTTATCACACGGCAGACGATGGGACGCTCGTGCTGGGCGCGGTCGAGTGGGTTGTCCCGAATGAAAAATGGGACGCTGCCGGAAACACCACGCCACCGGTCGTGTTCGTGCACCCACTGCCCGTGCTCAATCCGGTACTCAACTGGTATGTCGAACACGCATGGGTCTGGACGCACAATTCCGCCGGCATGTTCGCGGACTGGAACCCCGATGTCAGCTGCCCGTAGCCTCGCGCCTTAAAGGAGCTTCAGGAACGCAATGATGTCGTCGATGTCCTGCTGCGTCAGCAGGATATTCGAGTCGGTGATTGGGAAACCCAGATTGGACGTGAAGAAGAACACATATTGTTGCAGCACGTCCTCGAGCGTCTTCGCCGAGTTGTCGTGGAAGTACGGCGCCGTGTGTCTCACGCCGAAGAGCTGCGGTGTTTTGAACATGTCAGCGAAGAACGCCGGGTGCAGAATGCAGGTTTCTTCCGGCGGAAGAAACTGCGCCAGCATCGGAATGTTGTAGACGCCGGTGATCATGATTCCAGGGTCGGCCGAGCGGATCGCAACCGTGTTGTTGCACCGATCGGTGACCGCGAACGTGCGAACTGGATTGTTGAGGACGTTTCGAGAGCTGACCAGGATGTCGAACGCTCGCCATCCCGGGGGCGCCCCGGTGGCGTCGGTCGTAAAGTCGTTGGATGTGTTCAGCATGGGCCCGCTATGGCAAAGGGCGCAGACGCCTTTCTTACTGGGCGGGTTCCAAGGGGAGTCGACGAAGAACTCGCGTCCGCGCTTCTCGGACGCGGTATGGCCTTCGGGCAGAGTCGGAGGTGGACCGCCTCGAGCGAAGGCCCGCAGCCCCTTGCTCGAAAAGAACCGGTTATTCGTTCGCTGGAACTCAGCGATTGCGTCGAGTTGTTCCGGCGTCGGCGAAACGGTCGCCTGCGCGTGTCGCGTGATCGCCCCGGAGGCCTGATCCTGCAGGTTTGGGTTTCGCATGTCGTACATCAGCGCCGGATCGAGCGCAGGTGTGTTCACGGTGCTGGGAACACCGCGAGCGAAGACGACGGAAGTCTTGGATGGATCATCCACGAGGACTACGCCCTGGGGCAGCTCGCGTTCGATCAGAATCGTGGCGTGGGCGGCAATCCGGCTCGTTCCCGCGACGAAATCGTCGAGGCCGTCGTGCAGAAACAGCGGGTCCGAAGGATTCGCGGTGAGACGTTTGGCGACTTCTTCGGGATTTATCGTCCCGTTATCACTGGAATGACACGTGCGGCACGTGCGACCGTTGCCGCCAAAGGTCTCGTGGTCGAACAGCTTCTGTCCCTCACTGACTTCAGCAGCCGAAACGGGTATCGGCTGCAGCGGTCCTCGATTCACCGCGAGGCGTTCCGCGGTGAAGCCGGCAACCACGGCTAAAGCGATGACGCCAGAAATAACGCCGCCGTACCTCGCGTCCATGTGGGCCTCCTGATTCAGCCCGTAATCTACGAGGCACCGAGCCCGAAGTCGCATGTGGGCGGCAGGCAAACGGCAGGGGTTCGGCAGGCGCGCCGCCGTTTTGTCGGCATAAAATAGATGCCGTTCACGACAACGGCCCTCATGTCCCTCGCCGTCGGAGAGCGAATCGGCCGATACGAAATCCTCGCGCCACTTCGCGCCGGGGGTATGGGCGAGGTCTATTACGCTCGGGACCCGCAGCTCGAGCGTCCCGTCGCCATCAAGATCCTGACGGCGTCCAAAGACGCCACGTCGCTCCAGCTGGAACGATTTCAGCGTGAAGCGCGCGCGATCGCGCGAATCACCCACCCGCACATTTGCACCATTCACGACGTCGGCGCGATGGACGGCGTGCCATTTCTCGTCATGGAGCTTCTCGAGGGAGAAACGCTTGCCGAGCGGCTCGAGCAAGGTCCTCTTCCCATGGATCGCGCACTCGTCGCCGCCGGCCAGATCGCGGAAGCACTCGACGCCGCGCACAAGAAGGGGGTCATCCATCGCGATCTGAAGCCGAGCAACGTGATGCTCACCGCGAGTGGAGTCAAGCTCCTCGACTTCGGTCTCGCGAAACTGCGAGACGCCGAGAGCGCAGAGGCGATCGACCTCTCGACGCAGAGCCTGCGATTGACCGCGAGAGGCACAATCCTGGGCACGATCCCATACATGTCGCCTGAACAGGTCGAAGGGCGCGACGTGGATGCGCGTACAGATATCTTTTCTCTGGGCGCCATCCTGTATGAGATGACTTCCGGTCGCCCGGCCTTCGAGGGGCGGAGCCCGGCGAGTCTTATCAGTGCGATCCTCACGCACGACCCGCAGCCGTTGTCATCGGTCCTGCCAGGCGTTCCCCCCGGCGTCGACCGGATTCTGAAGAAGTGTCTGGCGAAAGATCGCGATGAACGCTGGCAAAGCGCGGCAGACCTGACGGCAGCGTTGACGTGGATCAGGGATGACAGTACGGCCCCTCTGAGCGTCGCTCTCGCCAACAACCGGAAGCATCGACATGTCTGGACGGCTCTCGTCGCGGCGCTGACGACTGGCGTCGCCGTCGGAGGCGTGGCCATGTGGGTGCTCGCATCCTCTCGCAGTATTGGTCGCGGCTCCGCGACGATTCCCGAATTCACCCCGCTGACGTTTCGCACCGGGTCCGTGTCAGCAGCTCGTTTCGCGCCAGACGGTGAGACGGTCATCTACAGTGCCGCATGGGGAGGCGAGGAGTACGCCTTGTTCATGACGCGACGCGGGAGCGTTGAGTCGAGGCCTCTGAATATCCCTGGCGCCAAGCTGCTCGGTGTCTCCCCGACAGGCGATCTCATGTTCCTTCGCGGGAGACACGAAGCGGTGAAGCTGCTCGCGCCGACCGCCTGGGGCACTCTTGCTCGCGTGGCGATGACGGGAGGCGCGCCCCGAGAGATTCTCGATGACGTCACCGCCGCGGACTGGACTCCGAGCGGCGATCTCGCAGTCGTGCGACGCGGTGGCGTTGAGTTTCCGCTCGGGACGACGATTCACGGTCCGCACCGATTCAGTTACGTGCGAATTGCGCCAGACGGACAGAGACTCGCCCTCGTGGAAGGCCCTGACATCGTCGTCCTCGACCGTTCTGGAAGAAAGACGACGTTGTCTTCGGGATGGGGAGAAATGACGACGGTCGCGTGGTCTCCCTCTGGTGACGAAGTGTGGTTCGCCGCCGGCAATCGTCGGAATCAGGCGTGGGCGGTGCGGGCGGTGTCTCTGACCGGCAAGGAGCGCGTCGTCCTGGCGTCTCCTGGAGGAGGCATTGCCCTTCTCGATGTATTCCACGACGGCCGGGCCCTGATCTCGACCTCAATTGGGAAGATGGGGTGCTCATGCCTGCCGCCCGACCAAGCACAAACACGAGAACTCTCCTGGCTTGACGGATCGGCGCCGGAGGCGCTCTCGGCCGATGGACACTCAGTACTGTTGAGCGAAGTGCTTCATGGCGCAGGGGAGCACGGCTCGATCTATCTGCGAAAAACGGACGGCTCCGATGCGATCCGACTTGGGGACGGATTCGGCGAGGATCTCTCGCCCGACGGCAAATGGGTCTTGACGACACAGGTCCCTGGACGCCCGCATTGGATTCTCGTGCCGACAGGTCCTGGATCTCCGAAAGCGCTCCCGCCAGGGCCGCTCGTAGGACGCTTCGAGGCTAACTTTCTTCCCAACGGCCGTCAGATCGCCTTTGGAGGGAGGGAGAAGGACCGCGGCGCGCGAATCTATATACAGGACATCGACAGCGGAGCGATTCGCACAATCTCTCCGGAAGCTGTCGTCACGTCGGGCCTCGCCACACCTGACAGCCGGTACGTCATCGGCCAAAGCAAAGGGCGAGTGGTGAAGTACGCGGTCGATGGAAGCGCACCCATTCCGTTGACGTATCTCGACTCGGACGATGTGCCCTTGCAGTGGAGCGCCGACCAATCAGTCGTCTATGTCCAGCGACTGGGGCAATGGCCGCCCGCCGTGGATCGTGTGAACACGACCACCGGCAAACGCGAGCGGTGGAAGATCATTCAGCCGGCCGATCCCTCAGGCGTGGATAGTGTGATCAGAATCCTGATCACGCCTGACGGTAAAACCTACTGCCACGATTACGTCAGGATTCTCTCGGAACTGTTCGTGGTGGGAGGACTGAAGTGACCGCCATTTCCTTCGGCGGCCGCTTCGTCCTCGATCTCGACACACGCGAACTACGTGACGAGGGAAAGACGACGTCGCTTTCTCCGAAGGCGTATCACCTCCTGGAAGTGCTTGTCACGAACCGGCCGAAGGCCCTGTCGAAGTCAGATCTTCAACAGCAGCTCTGGCCCGAGACCTTCGTTGTCGAAAAGAATCTCGTCAACCTCGTTGCGGAAATCCGTGCGGCCCTCGGCGACGACGCGACGCATCCGAAGTTCATCCGCACCGTCCATCGGTTTGGCTATGCGTTCCGAGAGGTGGCCTCTGACCCTGCCGCGAGACGGCAGCAGCCTCGCCGACAAGACGCACGCTTCCGTCTGGTATGGCCCGGCGGCCGTGTGGGGCTCTCCGACGGTGAATATGTGCTCGGCCGCGACCCCGATTTGGAGCTGTTTCTCGATGCGCGAGATGTCTCTCGCCGCCATGCGCGGATCACCATCAGCGCTGACGAGGCGACGATCGAGGATCTTGAAAGCAAGAACGGCACGTTCGTCACCGATCGTCGACTCGATGAGGCTACCCGACTCGTCGACGGCGATTCGATTCGCATCGGTTCGGTCCTGCTGACGTTCACGGCCATCCGGAGTCCCGGCTCCACGCAGACCGAGCACGACATCGACCGCGAACCACGAACGTGACGGCGACGGGATCGAGCATGCTGAGGAGTCACTTATGGACATCAAACGTGTTGGTTCACAGCCATCGGCGAAAGGACCGAGCGACTACTTCACTGGAACGGTACGCATCGATTCGCTGGTCCAGACGCGTCCTCCCGCGCGCGTCGCTGCTGCAACGGTGACGTTCGAGCCCGGTGCGCGCACGGCATGGCATACCCACCCGCTCGGCCAAACGCTGATCGTGACTGCCGGCTTCGGACGGGCGCAGCGCTGGGGCGGATCGATCGAGGAGATCCGGCCGGGTGACGTGGTGTGGTTCGAGCCAGGTGAGAAACACTGGCACGGAGCGTCGCCGACGACCGCACTCACACATACGGCGATACAGGAGCAGCTCGATGGCAAAGCCGTCGAGTGGCTCGAGCACGTCAGCGACGACCAGTACGGCACTGGCCAACAGCAGAAATAGGGGGACGCCATGCGAGGGGCAGTACTTCACGGGCCGCGCGACGTGCGTTTCGAGAACCGTCCGGACCCAACCATCATCAAGCCCACAGACGCCGTCATCAAATTGTCCGCGTCTTGTGTTTGCGGATCGGATCTTTGGCCGTACCGCGGGTTCAACCCGGCCGGCGAGCCCGCTCCGATGGGACACGAGTACTGCGGCATCGTCGAAGAAGTCGGTCGCGACGTGTCGTCGATCAAGCCTGGTCAGTTCGTCATCGGGTCGTTCGCCGCTTCTGACAACACGTGCCCGCATTGCAGGGCGGGCTACCAGACGTCGTGTGCGCATCGAGAATGGATGACTGGTGCGCAGGCGCCCTTTCTTCGAGTGCCATTGGCCGATGGCACGCTGGTGGCCACGCCGGAGGTTCCGTCGCCGAGCCTCATTCCCAGTTTTCTCGCCGTCTCGGACGTCCTCGGCACCGGATGGTTTGCGGCTGATGCGGCGAACGTCAAGCCGGGTGCAACGGCCGTCATCGTGGGCGATGGTGCCGTTGGTCTGCTCGGCGTGCTCTCGGCGAAGCTGATGGGCGCCGAGCGCATCATTGCGATGAGTCGTCACGAGCCTCGGCAGACGCTGGCGCGCAAGTTCGGTGCGACCGATATCGTCGTGGAACGAGGGGAGGAAGGGGTCGCACGGATCAAGGAGTTGACCCGTGGCGTCGGCGCCGACTCGGTGCTCGAGTGCGTTGGCACGCAGGAGTCGATGGCGCAAGCTATTCAATCGGCCAGGCCGGGTGGATCGGTGAGTTACGTAGGAGTGCCGCACGGGGTCGAGCTCGATGGGGCGCGGCTGTTCTACACGCACGTGCATCTACACGGCGGCCCTGCGCCCGTGCGTCGTTATCTGCCGAAGCTGATCGAGTTAGTACTGAACGACCGCATCGATCCCGGCAGGGTCTTCGACCTCGAATTGCCGCTCGAGCAGGTCGCCGAAGGCTACAAAGCGATGGATGAACGGCGTGCAATCAAGACCTTGCTGCGCACGAGTTGACGCGCTCCGGAGGCAGGATGGCGGTGAGTAGAGGAGTACTTCGAGTTCTGCTGGGCGTCGTCGCGGTCGGTCTTGTCTGCGCGACGACGCTCCTGGCGTACGTAATCTTCTGGAGCGGACTGCGCGCGAACGCCGAGCCGACGAGACTTGAAGCGGTTGTCGCCCGCACCGTCCGTAACTGGGCGATTCCCCGGCGAGACCGACGTCTCACCAGTCCGATCCCGCCGACCGCGGACAATCTTCAAGCGGGGCGCGATGAGTTCCGGGCACAGTGCGCAAGCTGCCACGGGTACGATGGCAGGGGCCTGACTCGCGTTGGACGCAACCTCCATCCGCGGACGCCAAATTTGACCACGGCACCCACGCAGGAGCTGAGCGATGGCGCATTGCACTACATCATCGAGAACGGCGTGCCCCTGACCGGTATGGCGGCATGGTCCACGGCGCATCACGCCGCCGACGCGTGGAAACTCGTGTTGTTCATTCGTTCGCTGGATGGTCGCGGCGGACGACCGACGCTCGTCTCGGACACGCAAGGTCCGTCATCCTCCGCTCACTATGTGGGCTCGAAGGCTTGCGAAAACTGTCACGCGGATGAATACCGGCGATGGAAGCAGACGCCCATGGCGAACGTGGTTCGCGATCCGGCGCACAGCGAGGGCAACATCTTCCCCGACCTGTCGACGAATACCGTGTATCCGTTCAAGCCGGAGGATGTCGCGCTCGTCTACGGGAGCCTCTGGAAGCAACGGTACTTCAAGAAGGTGGGGGACGATTATTTCCCGTTGCCGGTGCAGTGGGAGTTTGCCAACAAGAAATGGAGCCGCTACTTCGTCGGCAACGCCGGCGATTGGTGGGCCGTGCACTATCCACCCGACAACATGCAGCGCCCGACCGGTCCGACCTGCGACGGTTGTCATTCGGTCGGATACGACATTCACACCAAACAGGTGGCAGAGTGGAATGTGGGCTGTGAGCGCTGCCATGGTCCCGGCAGCGAGCACGTCGAGAAGAAGACCAGCACGAGCATCGTGAATCCCGCGCACATGGACGCCGTTGCCGCCACTGACACCTGCATTCAGTGTCATTCGCAGGGACGGCCGCGAACGATTCCGATCGAGGGAACATACTACGACTGGCCCGTGGGCTACGCGGTCGGAAAGAGGCTGGCCGACTTCTGGACGCTCGAGCCGCGGAAACTCGGAGAACAAGACTTCTACTACTTCGCGGATGGCACGGCGCACAAGAATCGCATGCAGGGAAACGACTTCTCGCAGAGCCTCATGTACCGCCGTGGGATCACCTGCTCCGACTGCCACGACGTTCACGGCACGAGCAATCCGTCGCAGCTAATCAAGCCCGCGCAAGAGTTGTGTCTAAGCTGCCACGGACCGGCATCACCGAACGGGCCCCGTGCATCCACGCTCGAGGCGCACACGCATCACAAGGCCGACAGCGCGGGCAGTCAGTGCGTGAGTTGTCACATGCCGGCGATTCAGACCGAGGGCGTGCCCGGCGTCTACGTGCACGCGCATACGTTCAGCATCATCACGCCCGCGATGACTGATCGCTACAAGGTTCCGAATGCGTGCACGGCGTGTCACACCGGCAAGGCGACAGACTGGGCGACCGAGGCGATGAGCCGCTGGTCGGATGTTTCGCCCTGGCGAGTTCAGTAGCTCTTTCGCTCGCGCCTGTCACGACCGATCGGGCGGCGAAAGGGCGTGCCCGTCATAGTTAGATCTTCCGCCGTGGGCTTGATCGCGATCAGGCAAACGAAGAGGGAAGGAACCCGTGGCGTACAATGGAGGCGCCAGCGATGGAGTTCTCGATGACTGACCGACTCCTGACGAGTGGCTGCGCGATCGCGGCCGCACTCACCGTGGCGCACGCGCAGCAGCAGCCGCCGACGTTCGGCACCACGACCCGCACCGTCGCAATTTACGCGACCGTCACCGACTCGCAGGGCCGCCTCGCGTCCGACCTCACGCGCGACAGTTTCGAGGTCGACGACAACGGCGTCAAGCAGGAACTGACCGTGTTCTCGAACGATCTCCAGCCGATCACCGGCATCATGCTGCTCGACCGCAGCGGCAGCATGAAACCAAACCTCGAGCTGGAGGTCCGTGCCGCAGAAACGTTCGTCCACGGCATGCTCGCCGAGGATCGCCTCCGCATCGGCAACTTCGGCCGCGACATCGTCATCGAGCCGGAGGATTTCACGTCGGACCGTGATGCGCTGTTGAAGGTACTGCACGGCGATTTGCAGCGCGATGGGCCGACGCCGCTGTGGAACGCGATCGACCGCGCCATCGGCAAGTTGCTGCTGGAGAAGAGCCGCCGCACCATCGTCGCGATGAGTGACGGCGTCGACGAGCCGGTCGATTTCAGCGGCCACGCCAAGTCGATGAAGGACGTGATGAAGCGCGCCGAGGACGACGACATCATGATCTACGCCGTTGGCGTGGAAGGACTGTCGCCGATGCAGCAGCAACCCGGGTTCGGTGGGCCCGGGATCATGTCGCAGCGGCGCAATCAACCTTTGATGCAGAAGCCCGACGAGGGCATGGCGAAGATCGCAGCGGCGACTGGCGGCGGCTACTTCGAGTTGAGCTCGCCGGGTGATGTGCTGGGCAAGTTTGATCGCGTCATCGACGAACTGCACCACCAGTACGCCCTCGGGTTCGTGGCGCAAAAGCTCGATGGCAAGTTGCACGAGCTTACGGTGAAGGTCAACAGGCCGGGCTACGCCGTCCGCGCGCGGAAACACTACCTCGCGCCGCGCCCCTGACGGACGCGGTGTTTGTCGAGACACCTGCTCCTCAAGATCGAAGGTTGAGGAATGCGCCTCATCATCAGGTCCTCCCTTGTCATTCGTCCGAGTGCGGCCCTTGTACTTCACTTTCGAAGACCCCGCAACTGCAGACGGGCAGACAGCGGAAACCAATGACCTACACGCACAGTCACCACGAGACCAGTTCCGCTTCCCGACCGATCGGTACTCCGATGGGCGTTGTCGTTACGCATCGGGTGTTCGTCTGCGCGATCCTCATGGCGCTGTGGCCGAGATTTGCGCCGCCGGCGCTCGCGCAGGATACACACGCCTTCAGTGTTTCGAACGTCAACGTCCGATACGGCTGGACCTTCCAGGAGCCGAACATCGCGGAGGACGTCCCCAAGAACATCTTCACATTCGAGAACGCGGCGGCCGGCCGCTGGTGGAGCAGCTATCTGTTCGTCGATGTCCTTCGATCGTGGAGCGAGGCCGACGCGAACGCGAAAGAGGTGTACGGCGAGTGGTATCCAACGCTGAGCCTCCGGGCCCTCAACGGACGGGAACGCTCGAAGGGCGTCCTCGGTGACGTCGGGCTCACGGTTGGACTGAACACCGGCGTACGCAGCACCGGGCCGAGTCCCTTCGTCGTACTGCCAGGTCTGACGTTCAGCTTGAACGTTCCCCGGTTTGCCTTCCTCTCGGTCAATACGCTGGCCTACATCGATCGCGGCCGTTTCCAGGGGCAGCCGACCGATTGCACGGCAACGGGTTTTCAGGTCACTCCCTCCTGGTCGCTACCGATCAGCGCCGGCAAGACGACGGTGAAGGTGAACGGCTTCGTGGATTTCACGACCCGCCACGCCAACTGCGAGGCGCAGATTTTGTCAACGCCGAGAGTGATGTTCGATCTGTCGGCATACTGGCAGAAGCCGGGTGTGTTGTACGTCGGCTTCGACTGGGTGTATTGGCACAACAAGTACGGAATCTCGGGCCTGAAAGACAATCTGGTATTGCCCGTTGTGGTCTGGGTACTGTGAGGCCTGTGATCGACGTAATGCGCATGCCGGAAAGAAGTCACGCTTCTGCGCGAGCGTTCCGCCAAGACGCGTGCGATGGAGTGACTGCATGAAACGATTCGTCGCCTTATCGTTCGTGGCAGCGTCGCTTGGTTCATGGCCGCTGCCGGCGACCGAATCCGCTCCCGTCGTCGCGGCGCCGGCCGGCACGCTGCGGGGTGCGACCGTGGGCGACACCCGTATCTTCAAAGGAATTCCGTACGCCCTTCCGCCGACGGGTCCGATGCGCTGGAAACCGCCCGCGCCGGCAGCGAACTGGAAGAACACGCGCGACGCCACTCAGTTCGGCTTCGTGTGCGTCCAACCGAAGCCGCAGCCGGCCAGCATCTACGCGTGGAACCCGCGGCCGATGAGCGAGGACTGCCTGACGCTCAACGTCTGGGCGCCCGCCAGGGCACGCAAGGCGCCGGTGTTCTTCTGGATCCACGGCGGCGCGCTTTCGAGCGGCTCGGGCAGCGATGAGTTGTACGACGGCGCCGCCCTCGCAGCTCGCGGTCTCGTGGTCGTCTCCATCAACTATCGGCTTGGCGTCCTCGGGTTTCTTGCGCACCCGCAGTTGAGTGCGGAGTTGAGCGGGCACGTCTCCGGCAACTATGGGTTGCTGGACCAGATCGCGGCGTTGCGCTGGGTGAACCGTAACATCGCCGCCTTTGGCGGCGACCCCGCGAATGTCACGATCGCGGGCGAGTCGGCCGGCGGGCTGAGCGTGATGTACCTCATGGCGGCTCGCGAGGCGCGCGGCATGTTCGCCAAGGCCGTCGCCCAGAGCGCGTACATGGTGTCCGCGCCGGAGCTGCGCACCACGACGTTCGGCGGCGTGGCGGCGGAGTCGGCGGGTCTCGCGCTGGCCCAGAAGGCAGGCGCGGCCGATCTTGCCGCACTGCGTTCAATGGACGCCGACGTGCTGACCACCGTCGCCGCGAGCACGGGCTTCTTTCCGTTCTTCGTGATCGACGGTCAGGTCCTCACCCGACAGATCGTCGATGTGTTCGATCGCGGTGAGCAGGCGAAGGTGCCGATTCTAGCCGGCTTCAACAGCGGCGAGATCCGGTCGCTGCGCGGCCTGATGCCGCCGGTGGTGGCGGATGCCGCGACGTATGAGAAAGAAATTCGGTCACGTTACGCGGATCTGTCAGACGCATTCCTCGCGCTCTACCCGTCGAACCACGTCGAGGAGAGCATGCTCGCCACCACGCGCGACGCTCTCTACGGCTGGACATCGCAGCGGCTGGTCATCAAGCAGACCGTTGCCGGCGTGCCATCGTTCCTCTATTTGTTCGATCACGGCTATCCAGCTGCCGATGCACGGGGGCTGCACGCCTTTCATGCCAGCGAGCTGCCCTATGTCTTCGGCACGGCCGATCGGACACCCGCACGCTGGCCTGAAGTGCCGAGGACGCCGGTTGAGACACAGCTCACGAATGCGGTGCTCGACTACTGGGCGTCGTTTGCGCGCACCGGGACTCCCGCTGCTTCCAACGCGCCATCGTGGCCGGCATACGGCCGCGACCGCGCGTATCTTGCGATCGAGGATGTCCCGCATGCGAAGGTGGATCTGATGCCCGGTATGTACGCGCTCAACGAACAGGTTGTCTGTCGCCGCCGCGCCCAGGGCGGCATCCCATGGAACTGGAACGTCGGGCTCGCCTCGCCGCCGTTGCCCGCCGCCGTGCAGCAATGCCGGTGATCGACGGCGCAGGGAGGAAAGCCGCGGCAACGCCGACCAGAGTCGAAACGTTACTGGTCCCGGAGGCCGAACACGAACACGGAGTGGCCGCAGGACATCGAGACGTACTGTTTGCCGTTTACGCTAAATGTGATGGGCGTAGACGAGACCTGGCCGCCCGTGTTCAGCTTCCAGAGCAGATTGCCGTTGCGCGCGTCGAGCACGAAAAAGAATCCTTCCCGATTTCCCGTGAAAAGCACGTCCGAGGCGGTCGTCAGGATACCGGCGTCGGTGACGTCGTTCATCGTGAACGCCCACTTCTGTTGGCCTGTCGTCGGGTCGATGGCCTTCACTTCGCCGTGCGCGATGGTCTCCGTCCAGGTATTCATCGGACCTCGCGCCACTCAAGTTGAGGAGTGTGCATCATCAGATCCTCTCTTGCCAGGTGTTCGAGCGAGCGTGGCCCCGGGTTGTACTTTAGTCTCGAACGGCCCGCAATCGAAAAGGCCCGCCGCCGCTAGATGCGCAGAAATCGGTCAGGCCATTCCAGCGACGTACGCGACAATTGCGGTTGGAGCGTGCGATGGACAGCGTGTGGACCCGCGTGAAACTCGCCTGTGCGGCGTTTTTTACCATTCTTTTTCAAGGAAAACTTCCCGCGGCGCTGCAGCGCGGCGCGCCGGCGCCGACGCCAGCACCGGAAGTCCCAGTCGTTGCCGACACGGTGGATCGGGCGGTTCAAATGCTCGCGCTGCTTCAGCGTGACGGCCGTCTCGTTGACTTCCTGATGGAAGACGTCGCGGCGTACAGCGATGCCGAGATCGGATCCGCCGTCCGCGACGTCCACGCCGGATGCCGCCGCGGGCTCGACCGCTACCTCACGCTCGAAGCCATCCTCGACGGCCGCGAAGGCGAGGCGACAACGATTTCGCAGGTGGACCCCGCGGCCGTCCGACTGGTCGGCAACGTGACGGGTCAGCCGCCATTTCGCGGGACGCTGCTCCACCGGGGCTGGCGCACCACGCGCGTCGCTCTGCCGCCGCTCGGCTCGGACTCCACCCGGAGCGTCGTCGCACAAGCCGAAGTCGAGGTCGCGTAGTGGCGAAATCCAGATCAAACACCCCTCCGCGTGCGCGCTACAGCGTCGGCATCGACCTCGGCACCACGAACTGTGCGCTCGCGCGCGCGAGCCTGGACACCGAGGCGGGTGCCGGGGCAATCGACGTGCTGCCAATCGCGCAACTCGTCGAGGCAGGCGAGGTGTCGGATGGTACGCTGCTGCCGTCCTTCGCGTACATCGTCGGCGACTTCGATTTTCCGGCCGGCAGCCTCCGCCTGCCCTGGGGCGGCGACGACCGACCGCCTCAGGTCGTTGGGGAGCTGGCGCGCAAGCGCGGCGCCGAGACGCCGATGCGGCTTGTGGCGTCGGCGAAGTCGTGGCTCTCGTACGCCGGCGCGAATCGGGCGGCGCCGATTCTGCCGTGGGGCTCGCCCGACGAGGTCGCGAAGGTGTCGCCGGTCGGAGCGTCGGCGTTGTACCTGCAGCACCTTCGTCACGCCTGGGACGCGGGAATGGCGGCTGGCGATCCCACCCTCGCCCTCGAGCACCAAGATGTGTTTCTCACGGTGCCCGCGTCGTTCGACGAGACGGCGCGCGAGCTCACGCTGCGCGCGGCGGCAGACGCCGGACTCACCCGCGTGACGTTGCTCGAGGAACCGCAAGCGGCCTGCTATGCCTGGATCGACAGCGCAGGTGACGCGTGGCGCCGGCGCTTGCGCAAGGGTGATCTCGTGCTGGTGTGCGACGTCGGCGGCGGCACCACCGACTTCAGCCTCATCCTCGTCAGCGAACGCGACGGCGACTTGTCGCTCGAGCGGGTGGCAATCGGCGATCACATCTTGCTCGGCGGCGACAACATGGACCTCGCGCTCGCCCGACTCGTGCAGCAACGGCTCGAGCAGGATGGCCACCGCATCGACCGGTGGCAAGTGCAGACGCTGTGGCACCAGTGCCGCGTCGCGAAGGAGACGTTGTTCGCACATCCCGATCGCGACGAGCACCCGGTCACCGTGCTCGGCAAGGGTTCACGGCTCGTCGGCGGCACGATTCGATCCGCACTGCGCAGCGACGACCTCGGTCGAGTGCTCCTCGACGGCTTCTTTCCCATTGTCGGCGCCTCCGAAATGCCGGCGCGTCGGCGCGCCGGTGGACTGCAGGAGCTCGGCCTGCCGTATGCTGCCGATCCGGCGATCACGCGACATCTCGGTCGCTTTCTGACGCAGATGGCGTCGGGCGGCGAAGCGGCGTCGATGATTCGGCGCGGACCGAGCGGGCTGGCGTGTCCGACGCATGTGCTGTTCAACGGCGGCGTGATGAAGGCCGAGTCGCTGCGCGCGCGGATCGTCGAGGTGCTGAGCGGCTGGCTGCAGCAGGAAGGATTCGCGCCGCTCGACGCGGCGCACGTTCTCGACGCGCCCGATCTCGACCACGCCGTGGCGCGTGGTGCCGCCTATTACGGGCGCGTGCGTGCGAGCGGCCGCGGCGTGCGAATCCGGAGCGGCGCGTCGCGCAGCTACTACATCGGCATCGAGAGCGCGTTGCCTGCGGTGCCTGGCTTTCCCGCGCCGCTCAAGGCGTTGTGCGTCGTGCCGTTCGGGATGGAGGAAGGAACTGACGCGGCGATCGCCGGGCGCGAGTTCGGCCTCGCAGTTGGCGAGCCAGCGGAGTTCCGATTCCTCACGTCTACCATTCGTAAGAATGACCCACCGGGAGCGCTCATCGAGGACTGGGGCGACGATCTCGAGGAACTCGCTCCGCTCGAAGTCACGCTCGACAAGGAAAACGGCGGCGGCGACGGCCAGGTCGTGCCGGTCACGCTCGAGAGCCGCGTCACCGAACTGGGCACGCTGGAGCTCTGGTGTGCGGAACGCAGCGGCGATCATCGATGGAAGCTGGAACTGAACATTCGTGATTCGTAGCGAGTCTCCGTTTCTGGTCGGCATCGATCTCGGCACCACGAATTCCGCCGTCGCCTTCGTCGACACGCGCCGCGGCGGGCGCGTCCAGCTGTTCCGCGTCCCACAGCTCACTGCACCCGGACTCGTCGAACCGTATCCGGTCCTGCCGTCGTTCCTGTTTTTTCCGGACGCGCCCGAACTCGAGTCGGGTGCGCTGTCCACGCCCTGGGCTCCACGTCCCGACGCCATCGTCGGCGTGCTCGCGCGAGATCGTGGCGGGGTCGCGCCGGCGCGACAGGTGGCATCCGCGAAGTCGTGGCTGGCGCATGCGGCCGTCGATCGTCGGGCCGCCGTCCTGCCGTGGGGCGAGACCCCTGGTCCGAAGATTTCACCCGTTGACGCGTCGGCGCGCTACCTGTCGCACATCCGCGACAGCTGGAACACCGTCGTCGCGTCGGCCGACATGGCCTGTCGGCTCGAGCGTCAGGCGATCGTGCTGACCGTGCCGGCCTCGTTCGACGAAGAGGCTCGCGAGCTGACGGTGGAAGCCGCACGCCAGGCGGAATTCGCGAACCTCACGCTGATCGAGGAACCGATTGCGTGCTTCTACGCCTGGATGGCCGCGCAGCATCGTCCCGGTCGTCGTCACGAGCGTCTCGAAGACGGCCAGGTCGCGCTCGTGTGCGACGTCGGTGGCGGAACGAGTGACTTCAGCTTGATCCGCGTCGCGGCGGACGGGTCGAAGTCCCCAGGCGGCGTGAGCTTTGAGCGCATCGCGATCGGCGATCATCTTTTGCTCGGCGGCGATAACGTCGATCTGGCGCTGGCGACGCTCGCGGAGCAGCGCCTGACCGAATCCCGACCGGACTCGAGGCTGGGGATCATGCAGCGGTCCTCGCTGCGACGACTGTGCAGCGCGGCGAAGGAACGCCTCCTCGGCGATGAGCCGCCCGATCGTGTCACGGTGACCTTGCTCGGCGCCGGTCATCGCGTCGTCGGCGGGTCGATGAGCACCGAGATCTCTCGCGCCGACGCGGAGCGAACCATCGAGGCCTTTCTGCCGGTCTCCGCGGCTGCCGAAGTCGCCGTTCCGCGCGATCGTCGCGCCGGGCTCCGCGAGCTTGGCCTGCCATTCGAAACCGATCCGGCCATCACACGGCACCTCGCGGGCTTTCTCGCGCGCGCCTCCCCCGCCGCACCGGCCAATGTCGCGGCGGTTGGCGGGCGCAGCATGGTCCGGCCAGACGTGGTGTTATTCAACGGCGGGTTCTTCAGGCCGACGGTCGCGCGCGAACGTGTCGTGCAGGCTCTGGGCGCGTGGTTCGACGCGCCTCCTCGAGTGTTGACCAGCGGCAACCTCGACTCGGCGGTCGCCTTCGGCGCCGCAGTGTACGGGCGACTGCGAGCCGGTGTCGGGCCGTCCCTCTCTTTCGTGAAGGCCGGCAGCGGACATGCGTATTACATCGGCCTCAGCGCACCGGAAGCGGAACATCCGATACCGGCGGTCTGCGTGCTGGCTCGAGGAACGGACGAAGGCACCAACGCGCGAATCGATCACCCGTTCACCGTCATGACGAACAGTCCGGTGTCGTTCGCACTGTACAGCTCGACGATCCGCTCGGATCGAACCGGCGATGTGGTGGATCTCGGGCCCGACGAGCCCATCCGCGAGCACGCGCCGCTCGTCACCGTGCTGCGCTACGGTCGCAAATCGCGCCAGGTTGAATTGCCGGTGACGGTGTCGGTCGCGTTCACGGAAGTCGGCACGCTCGAGCTGTGGTGCGAGTCGCGGTCGACCGATCACCGCTGGCGGCTCCAGTTCCAACTGCGAGGAGCGGCCGACGAAGTGACGACCGGTGACGGCGATGATGCAGGGTCGACAGCTTCAGAGATGCCATTGGCCGCCGATGCCGTCGTCAGCGACGCTGCGATTACGGAGGGCGAACGGGCAATCCGTGCCGTGTTTGAGAACTCGCCCTCCGAGGTCACTGCCGAGACGCTCGTCGCGCGCCTCGAGGAAATCCTCGGCTTCGGCAAGACTGCATGGCCGCTCGCGGTCATTCGGCGTTTCGCGGATGTCCTGATCGAGATCGCCGCCGACCGACGCAAATCCGCGACGCTCGAGGCGCGGTGGTTGAACCTGTTCGGATTCTGTTTGCGGCCAGGATTCGGTGCGGCGAAGGATCCGTGGCGCGTCAGCCAGGCGCGCCCCGTCTATGTCGCGGGTGTGGCATTTCCCGGCGCTGTGCAGAATCGCGCCGAATGGCTCGTTCTCTGGAGTCGCGTGGCTGGCGGATTCTCGTCGGGCCAGCAGCGGGACCTGGCGCAGCGTGTCATCGGCGATCTGGGGCTCGGCGGCAAGAAGGCGCCGCGACTGAATCCGCAGGAAGAGCGCGAGAGTTGGCGTCTCGCCGCCAGCCTCGAACGGCTCGATGTCGCGACACGCGTCAAGATCGGCGACGAGCTCGCGCGACGCGTTCGCCGCGCCGCGACCGACACCAGCCTGCTCTGGGCCCTCGGTCGCATCGGCGCGCGCACCCCGTTCTATGGGCCGCTCAGCAGCGTCGTGCCGCCACATGACGCCGCGAGGTGGCTCGACGTTCTCGTCAGCGTGAAGGTCACGTCGGCCGACTTGATTGCCGCCATCGTGCAAATCGCCGGCGTCACCGGCGATTCGCTGCGCGACCTCGACGAGGGAGACCGACAGCGCGCCAGTGCCCGACTACGGGACATGGGCGCGGGAGACGTGGCGCTGCGCGCCCTCGAAGAGCTGGTCGTGCGATCGGTCGACGCCAGCCGCGTGTTCGGCGAGCCTCTTCCCTCTGGTTTGCGTCTCGCTGCCGAATAGGAGCGAACGGTGAGGGGGTTCTCTCGCTGGGCCCTGGCGCAACGGAGATCGCATTAGACTGTTCTCGGCGCGACGGGGTATTCGCGCGACCTACCCGCATTCATCATCAAAGGAGGGCACCGTGCAGAGATTCTTGTTCCTGGCACTTGGCGTCAGCGTGCTCAGCGGCCAGGGCACGACGCAATCACACCCCTCGATACAAGGCGTGTGGCGTGTTTTGGAAGCGACGGTCACCGGCCCGGGAGCCCGCACGATCGCGTTTGCCGAACGGCCCAACCTGACCATCATCACGGACAAGCATTACAGCCGAGTAGAAGTTCAAGCCGATGGACCGCGACCGATTCTGACCGACGTCGCAAAGGCCAGCGCCGACGAATTGCGCGCCGTTTGGGGACCAGTCGTCGCCGAGGCTGGGACTTATGAGGCGACCCCTGATCTCATCACGATGCGGCCGATAGCGTCGAAGAACCCAGCGGTGATGGGTCCGGGCGTCTTTATCACTTACTCATACACGCTCGAAGGAAACACGCTCGTCATCACGCAACAACGAAACCAGAACGGGTCGTTCAGCAATCCGTTCTCGCTAAAGCTCGTGCGCGTAGAGAGCCGGTAACGTCGCCACGGTCGTCACTCGACTGAGGTATTCTTTCGGCTCCGAAATGCCTCGTAGAGTCGGCGACGGATCATGAATCTTTCGACTGGTGTAGTGACGACGTTGACGACCGGCTACGACAACTTCCCACTCTGGTCGCCGCGCGGTGATCTGATCATGTTCTCGCGCATCGAGCAGGGAGACTACGAGGTGTTCACGATTCGGCCCGACGGTACTGACGTCCGACGCCTGACGTCGACCCCGGGCAACGATGCGCATATGGCGTGGTCGGCGGATGGCGAGCATATCGTGTTCGCCAGCTCACGTATGGGTTTCAAGGACGAGGTGACGTACACCGATGCTCCCCAGCCGTACGGCGAACTGTTCGTGATGCGGTTCGACGGCAGCGATGTGCAGCAGCTGACCGATAATCAATGGGAGGACGGCACCCCGGCATGGCGGCCGATGCTGGGCCGTCGCCCGCAATCACCGCGGCATTGATTCGCGGGGAGTCTGGAATGCGGTCGCCGCACGAACCATGAGCTCACAAACCTGGAACGCCGCGGGCTACGACAAGAACGCTCGTTTCGTCACCGATCTCGGCGCCCCGGTGCTCCAGTTGCTCGCGCCGGTTCCGAACGAGAGGATTCTAGACATCGGTTGTGGTGATGGTGTGCTCACAAAGAAGATTGCCGATGCAGGAAGTCACGTCGTCGCCCTTGATTCCAGTCCCGACCTGTGCAGAGCCGCGAGGCAGCTTGGGCTCGAGATTGTCGAGATGAGCGCATCCGACATGACGTTCGAGCAGGAGTTCGATGCGGTGTTCAGCAATGCGGCACTGCATTGGATGAAAGATGCAGACCGGGTCGTCAAGAACATCGCCCGCGCGCTGCGCCCCAACGGGCGGTTCGTCGCCGAGATGGGTGGCTACAAGTGCGTGGAGACTATCCGCAGCGCGCTCGTCGACGAGCTGAATTGCCGTGGCTACAACGGGGAATCGGCCAGTCCATGGTATTTCCCGTCTCCGGCCGAGTACCGCGAGCATCTTTCGGCGGCGGGCTTCGACGTGCCGTATATCGAATTGATTCCAAGGCCGACGCCAATCCCCGACATGATGGGGTGGCTCACGACGTTCTCTCATTGCTTCACGGCGCTCTTGCCTTCCGATGAGCGTCAGGACTATCTGGAGCGCGTCGAAGCGCGCATCAGACCGCGACTGTGTGACGAGTCCGGCAACTGGACGGCGGACTACACTCGGCTTCGTTTTCGAGCCGTGCTCGAGGCGCCAGAGGCGGTGCGGGAAGCGTGATGCTTCGCATGGCGAGGAGCCTCGAAAGAAAAAACCCAGGCCTGACCAATCTGCTATGAGCCTCGAATCCGACGTTGCGCAAGTTCTTCGTGCCCATCCTGTCGACCGTATCAGCTTCACGGTTGAGGCCGTCGTCATAGACAGGACTCAGATGGATCTTGTGGCGAGAGCGATCGAAAAGCAGGACATCCGCGTGGAAACCGGAAGTACCGGTTCTCAGCTGGGAGCGGCGTATTCGTCGTTCGTCGGCCGCAGATTCAGCGCCGGGGAGAAGAAACTGATCGGAAAGATCACGCTGGGCAGCGAGGGCGCAATCAAGAGCGCGGTGGGAAAAGCATCGATTTTTCACGAAAGCGTCCACGCCCTCAAGGACGTGAAGGGATGGAAGGTCCCATCGATGCAGGACGAGGAGGTTGTGGCGTATCTGGCTGATGCGCTGTATCTGCGAGCGAACCATACGAGTGTTTCGGGGGGCGTCCTCGAGATGGCGATTTACAAGGCGGCGTTCGCGATCGTCGATGCGCGCAGTATGCTTACGAAGCCCGGCGTCCTGCTCAAATGGACCGATTGCGACCCGCTGCGCGCGGCAATCAAGGCGCATCCGGCGTATCAATAATTGTCCTGACGCGGTTGCCGTTGGAGTGTCGTTTATGTCTCCTTTCCGGCCCGACTCGAACCGCAGCTTTCCGGTCCTGACCCTCGCGCTGGTGCTCGCGACCGCAATGTCGTCTTGCAGCCGACAGCCCGAGACACCTGCCGCCAGCAACCGGGCGGCTCCGGATACAGCCACCCCAGCCACCCCGGCGCCGCCACCGCCACCGCCGCGAGCGCTCACCTGGAGCAATGAGGTCGACATGAAACTCTGGTCGGCAGCCCGGGTGAAGGCTTACAAGATCGCGCTCCAGCGGGAAACACCGCCGACGCTCGCGGTCCTGCGTATCCCGCGGCTCCGCCTCGAGGTGCCGGTCTACGACGGGACCACGGACGCAGTGCTGGATCTCGCGGCCGGCCGGATCGAGGACACCGCTCTGCCCGGGACGCCGGGCAACGTCGGCATCGCCGCGCACCGAGACGGCTTCTTCCGAGTGCTGAAGGATATAAAGGAAGGGGACGAGTTGGTCCTGGACACACCGGCTTCGACCGAACAATACCGGGTCGAATGGATTCGCATCACCACGCCCGACGACGTCAGCGTGATCGACCCGACGCCAGGTCCCGCGGTGACGCTCGTCGGTTGCTACCCGTTCTACTACACGGGCCCCGCCCCAAAGCGGTTCATCGTCCGCGCCGTGCCGACAGCGAGAACCGATTGACGGTCGTCGTCACGATCATAATTTCGATTAAGGTTCGATGAGCGGTGGAAGCGGACTGTCTGACATTCCGCTGCGGGAGACAGTACGTACGGCGAGGGCACGCGTCGACGAACCGAGGTTGAACATGAGATGGCGAACCGTCGGGTCAGTTTTCATCGCTGTTGCAGTTTTCGCACGTCCTGCACATTCTCAGTCAATCAATTGGACGCTCGAGGAATTCCAGCCAAACATCCCCTACGGTGGTCGAACCAACACGATTGCGGTCAACCCTTCCGATAACCGCATCATGTTCGTCGCTTCCGAATCTGGTGGCCTCTTCATCACGAAAGACAGCGGAACGCATTGGAATCACGTCGACGCGCTTGCCGCCTATTACACGTCGGCGATCGCATACGTGACGTCCGATATTCTCATCGCGACAACGGCGGACCGATTCAGTGTGGGGAACGACGCTGGCGGCATCTGGCGCAGCTCGGATGGCGGCATCAGCTGGTCGCATATCGCCAGTCCGACTCCTCCCGTTGTTGGATGGCGCTTCGCGGCAGACGAGATTTCCATTGCGCCAGATACCGGGCATATCTACGTCACGACCAGCTTCGGTCTGTCCAAAAGCAGTGACCAGGGCGTCACGTGGACGGTTGAAGCTCCATTTGGAAATCTTTCGACGGCTTCCGTGGCGGCCCAACGCGGCAATCTCGTCGTCGCGAGCTCACTCGATGGCAGACGAACCACCAACGTCGCTCGCTCCGTTGACGGCGGAGCGACCTGGACCCCAACGACGTTTCCGGTCCCTCTCGGCGACCTGCACGGACTCGCGGCGTCACCTCTCGATGATCATACGTTTTACGCCTATGGCGATCCTGACTTCTACGTCAGCGAGGACGGCGGGGCAACCTGGTCGCGGATCGCCCCGACGTTTTCGCGTGGCCCGCAATCAGATGGCCCGCCCTGGTGCGGTGGACACGGCTTCGTCAAACCGCTGGCGACGTCAACAGGGCTGACGCTGTGGCTGGGCAACCGCTGTGACGTTGCGCAGCTGGTCGCTCCACAGATTTCAGGAACATCTCGTTTCGACTACAGCGGCGTCCCCAGGGTTTCGAGCGTCGATCACTCAGATTCCCGCGACATGGCGTTTGGCGGCTCGACACCGCGTATGCCAATCCTGCTGGCGACGGACGGAGGCGTGCACCGCACGTTGGACGGCGGGCTAACCTGGATGCTTACAGGCTCGGGCCCAAACGGTTACAACGCGTTGCAAATCGCTGAAGTGAAGGGGCAGTGGATCGACAACGCGGGCAAGTACGACCTGTATCTCGCGATTCAAGACAACGGCATTTGGGCCTCTGGGGATCAAGGTGTGACGTGGCCGCCACCGAGTCGTGGCCCCGAGGGCCTCAACCTCGAGATGGAAAAGCATGTCCCATCGGCGCCCGACAGTGTGGTCACCGCGAAGGTTTGTGGTCCGTGCGCGAATGACATCGGCGGGCGCGTATTCTCGCAAACATACGGCGCGCCTTTCTCGGGATTGAATCCGTGGCGCAATCCTCCCGGCCGGATGGTTGGACCTCCAGCGACTGTTTCAAAGTCGCTGCACGACCAGGGCGTTGACGCATCGCCGCCGCGCGCGCGGCCCAGATTCCAGAAAGGGCTCGCCGCGACTCGCGATCTCGGCACGACCTGGACCCAATACGCGGTCGTTGCAGAAGATCTTGTAGACATTCCAAGACTCAGCACAATGAGCGTCGCAGTCAACGGCAGACCGCTCGCCGTCGCCGTGCAGTACCAAGCGATCAGGAAAGGCTTCGACAGTACTCGAGATCTCGAGATCGACACACTCGTAAGGCTGACGTTGAACCCGAAACTCTCAATCGCAATGGAGCACTTCCCGGCAATGCGCGGGTTCGGCGGCATCGGCATCAATCCCCCCGATTGGTTCTGGCATCGCGTTTTTGGAGTCGATCCCAAGGACAGCAGACATCTGATTGCGCCCGATGTGTTCAGCGGAAAGATCATGGAGTCACACGATGGCGGCGAGAACTGGAGCGAAATCCTGGGGTTGACGTCTCTCTTGACCGATGCGGGTCGATACCAGTTCAACTCCGGGCCCTTCCCGTTCGCCTCGCACGTTTCATTCTTTCGCGATGATCCCACCAGCGTGGCCATCGGCACGCAGCAGAACGGCCTCATCCTCTCGAGAGATAGAGGCGCTACATGGATCAAGGTACCGAATTCGGAGCGCGCCACCGCCATCACCTCCATCGAATGGATGTCAGCGACGGATGCCTTCGTGTCAACCCTCGGCCGCGGTCTGTGGAGGCTGACCGGCGCGCCCGTCGTCAGCAGCCTACCTTCCCTTTGCGCGGTCCAATCGTGCCTTCTAAAGTACGTATTCCGGGGCGATCCATCGCCCGATCGGTTCGAACGGGGCATCGTCGTGTTCGAAGGCGAGATCATGGGCGCCCGCGTAGAAGGCGGAGTGCTTCGTGAATTGTCCGTTACGCCGCAAACGTCGATCGGGTTTGTCGGCACGACCGTGAAGCCAGCCATCCGGTACACGACCCAGCAGAGCGGGCTGATTGGCATCGCAGCCGACGAGGCCTTTACCACGCCTTCAGGCAGGTTCCTGACCGGCCTTGCCCTGGACGCACGCACCGGGCTGGTGGGGGCACTGTATACGAGCGCAAAGATTCCGCTGTCCGAAAAGTCCGCGACGCGACCGAACGCGAGCATCGCAGACGGCCGCGTGCTTCAGCAGCACGAACGCTCTCCCGCTCTGTCGAAGCCGTACATTTCGATGTCGGCCGCTGAAGGAACGGACAACATCGGACCTGGAAGTCCGCTGACAGTAACCGGTGAACGGATGCCCCGGAGCGCGTTGCTGGAGATCGTTCTGGATGGACGCGTGATCGAAAAAGCCGAGCGCCACAGCAGCGGCAGTTTGAATACGACGTTCAAAGCCCCGGCAGAATTCGGGATCCACACGCTGATCGTGCGTGACGCGAATTCGAAGCGAACGATCGATGGAATGAGTTTCGTCGTGCGTCATCGGGATTCAGAGGGGCGGTAAATTCCGTATTGTCGGCGTACAATGCACGCCGTGCCACGCCGCTTCAGCCGAAGGCGTCTCCTGAACGGCTCGGTGCAACTGGCGCTCGTGACGCCGTTGCTGCGTCACGATCTGTTTGCCGCGCCGGCGCAGGCGAAGCGAATTGATGCGGCCGACCGTCGCGTGCTCCGGGCGGCAGCCGACGTGATCATCCCCGCGGACGGTCGGATGCCGGCTGCATCGGGCGTGAACGCAATCCACTACATCGAGCAACTTGCCGCTGCCGATAGCGTGACGGCGGGCCTGCTCGTCAGCGGACTCCGCGTCGCGGGCGAGCATGCAGAGGCGACATACGGCCGCCGCTTCGATCTGCTGGCGGCGGATCGGCAGACGGCGGTGCTCGCACACATCGAGAAAACGAACGTCCCTGCCGATTTCTTCACGATGCTGCGCGACCTCGTCTACGAGGCCTACTACACCAATCCCCGCGTGCAGCAGCTCGTCGGCTACAACTTCCGGTCCGGGCCACGTCGCACCGCACCGCTCGAGCCGTTCGACGAGCAGCGGCTTGTGCGCGTTCGTCGGCAGAAGACGTTCTATCGTCAGTCTTCTTGATGCCTCGCGACCGCGCCGACGTCGTCGTCATCGGGTCTGGCGCTGCCGGCGCGGCGGTCGCGTGGCGGCTCGCCTCGCGCGGTGCACGGGTGGTGTGCCTGGAGCAGGGGGACTGGCTGCGGCCGGGCGACTTTGCCTCGGAGCAGCACGAGTTCGAAGCGTCGGTGCGCCGAGGCCGTCATGCGCTCCTGCCGAACGACCGCAAGCGGGAGGAGGACTACCCGGTCACCACCGGCGGCGACGGCCCGTGCAACATCGTGATGTGGAACGGCGTCGGCGGCAGCACGGTCCATTGGGAAGGTCACTTCCCGCGACTTCATCCATCGGATTTCGCCGTCCGTCGACTCGACGACGTGGCGGAGGATTGGCCGATCTCGTACGCGGACCTCGAGCCGTTCTACGACGCGAACGACCGGATGATCGGTGTGTCCGGGCTCGCGGGCGATCCGGCAAATCCGCCGCGCGCGCCCCGCAGCACGCCGCCGATGCCGCTCGGCCGGTCCGGCGAAGCGCTCGTCCGGGGGTTCGAGGCGCTCGGGTGGCACTGGTGGCCGTCGGACAACGCAATTATCTCGCGTGACTATGACGGACGTACCGGGTGTGACAACCGCGGCCGCTGCAATTTCGGATGTCCGCTCAAAGCGAAAGCGTCAGCTGACGTCGTCTACTGGCCGAAAGCGCTCGTCGCCGGCGCGACGCTGACGGTGCGGGCGCGAGTGAGCGAGATTCTGGTGGGCGACGACGGCCGAGTGACGGGTGTGGGCTATTTCGATCGCCGCGGCGATCGGCAGATCCAGCCGGCGCGTGTGGTGGTCGTCTGCTGCAACGGGATCGGCACGCCACGCCTGCTGCTCGCGTCGAAGTCCGCGCGCTTTCCCGACGGCCTGGCCAACTCGAACGGCCAGGTGGGCCGCCGCTTGATGAATCACCCGAGCCGCTTCGTCGAGGGTATCTTCGACGAGCCGTTCGAGAAGGAAGCGTTTAGCGGAAACCCGTTCTTCAGCCAGGAGTTTTACGAGACGGACCGTGGACGAGGATTCGTCCGCGGCTACTCGCTGCTCGTCTACCGTCCGCTCGGTCCGGCAAGCGTCGCGTGGGGCGACAGCGAGCCGGTCCCCTGGGGCAGCGGCCATCACGTCGAAATGGCGCGCCGCTTTGGCCACAGCGTTGGGATCGCCGTCATGGCCGAGGATCTGCCGGAGGAGGTCAATCGAGTCGAGCTTGATCCCGCGGCCAAGGACTCGAACGGCATTCCGGCGCCTCGCGTCACCTATCGTGCGTCGCAAAACACACAGCTCATGCTCGCGCATGGCGCCGCCTCGGCGCGGCGCGTGCTCGAGGCCGCTGGGGCGTCGCGCATTCTGGACTCGGGCCGGGTGATGAACTTCGCGCACTACATGGGTACGGCGCCGATGGGACGCGATCCGAGCACGTCGGTCGTCAACGCGTGGAACCGAGCGCACGACGTCCCGAACCTCTTCATCGTCGACGGCAGCTCGTTCACGACCGCCGCCGCCGTGAACCCCACGTCGACTATCGGAGCACTCGCGCTGCGGGCGGCCGAGGGAATCTGGCAGCAGCGCAAGGAATGGAGCTGATCCTCACCAGCCGTAGCCCAGTTTCATGTAGACACCCTTGTTCGCCCCGACACCCTGAGCGTATTCGAGATTCACGAGCATGTGTTGCGCGGGTTTGATCACAAAGTGCAGGCCAGCGCCAACGTTAGGATAGGTGCTGCGTTCGAGCGGCACCGGTGACTCGCCGTACAGCGTCGCCGCGCCGGCAAACATCGTGGCGCCCGGCGACGTCTGCTGCGCGAATGCCGATCGGGACATGGCGATGACGACCAGGACCACCAACAACCGCGTGAGGCAATCTGTCACCGTGGAAGAGTATCGCGATCATCTGATGCGCCGCGAACGGCGCACTCAATCGGGCGTCGCAAGAACCTCGTTCCATTCCGATGCAACGAGCGGTAAGCTGGACGTCGGTCGACGACTGATCTTCTCCTGGCTCAGAATGCATGCCACGCCAGCTTCTTGCCGCGCTGATTCTCGCGGCGCTCGCGGCCGCCGATCCCCTCTCGACGCAAACGTCACCGCCCATTGAAGCGGCGCTGCATCGACCGCCGCCCGCTGCCGCGCGGATCGGACTGGAAGACGCCCTGCCAGCGGTGAGCGGTTTCTACACGGCACGCGGCTATCAACCGGCCTGGACCGGTCCGGCAGGATTGAATCCGTCGGGCGAGAGCGTCATGCGTGCCCTTGCCCGCGCGGACGAGGATGGCCTGAATCCAGAAGACTACGTTCCGAGCGCGCTCGCGCGCCTCGCGGCACAACGTACAACGGAGAGCACGGCCAACCTGGAGGTCCTGCTCTCACTCGTCGTCGTCCGCTTCGCTCGCGACGTCGGCTGGGGCATCACGGTGCCGTCGGAAGTCGATCGTGCCAACTCGTACGAGGTGCGGCCGTTCGACGCCGGTGCGGTGCTCGGCGACGTGGCCGCGGCTCCCGATCCCGGCGAGGCACTGCGACAATACGCCCCACCGTCGTTCGTCTACGGTCTGGTCAAGCGTGCGCTCGCCGACCTTCGCAGCCGCAGGGCGCAGAGTGGATGGACGCAGGCGACGGACGGTCCGACGCTCCGCAAGGGTGACCGGGGTCCGAGGGTCGCTGAGCTGCGCGCGATCCTGATGGAGCGCGGCGACCTGCCGCAGGGACCGAAGGACGATGCGTTCGACGACACGCTGATCGACGGCGTCAAGCACTTTCAGGATCGACACGGGCTCGATGCCGATGGCATCTACGGAAGGAAGATGATGGCGGAGTTGAGCGTGCCGCTCTCGACGCGGATCGAGCAGGTTCGCTTGGGCCTCGAGCGGCTGCGGTGGCTGCCGCGCACCTCAACGGGCCGGCGCATCGCGGTGAACATCGCCGATTTCAAAGCTTATGTTTTCGACGACGACCGCGTGACGTTCGAGACCCGCGCCGTCGTCGGCAAGCTGTTCCACGCGACACCGATGTTCGCCGGACGGATGACGTACATCGTCGTCAACCCGTACTGGAACGTGCCGGTCAGCATCATGCGCAGCGAACTGATCCCGAAAGCGAAGACGGATCCTGAATACCTCGAGCGCAACCACTTCGAGTACGACGGCACGTCGATGCGACAGCGGCCAGGCCCGTGGAACTCGCTCGGGCGGTTCAAGTTCATGTTTCCGAATCCGCACAACATTTACCTGCATGACACGCCGGCACGGACGCTGTTCAACGAGTCCGACCGCGCGTTCTCGCACGGATGCGTGCGGTTGGAAAAGCCAGCGGAGCTTGCCGAGCTGTTGCTCGCTGACCAGGGCTGGACGGCGCAGCGGATCCAGTCAGCGGTGGATACCGGCAGGGAGACAGTCGTCAACCTGGAGAAGCCGATTCCCGTGTACATCAGTTACATCACGGCCTTCCTCGGACCGGACGGACTGATGCACTATCGGCGCGATGTCTACGGTCGCGACAAGAAACTGATCGCGGCGCTGCAGCAAGTGAGCCAGGGCGATTGGGATCGATGAGGGTCGCCGTGCAATCAGGATCGATTCTCGGGCCCGTCAGCTACGCGCCGCAACAGCGTGGTGAAGCGCGGGTGACCCCGAAGTTCAACGAACGCCGGATCCAGCCGCAAGTAGTTCAGCCAATTCCCGCCCTCGTCAAATGCCCGCTCGAGCAGATCGAGCGCGGCGTCGTGTTCGTGCAGGCCCATGCGCACCAGAGCCAGGTCATACGGGCGCACGTACGCGTTTGCTGATGTCAGCGTCCCAAGGACCGCGCGCGCCTCGTCCGAACGACCACAAAGACCGAGTGCCCGTCCGTAGTCGCCGAGGGCGGGTGTCCAGCGTGACTCTTCGACCAGCGGCTGGAGGACGTCCAGCGCCGCGGGTGCGTTGCCCTGACCCAGCTGCGTCTTGGCCAGCGTCCACTGGGCCGCTGCGGAATCGGGGTTCAAATCGAGCGCGTCACGGCACTCGGCGGCCGCCGCTTCGAATTCGCCGAAGAAGTGCAGCACGAGGCCGGTGGCCGCGCGCGCGATCGTGGAGAGCGGATCCAACTCTTCGGCGATACGCATTTGTTGGATGGCCGCGTCGCGCTCACCCCGGCTCGTGAGCAGGAGCGCGTACCAGTGCCGACCGTTCAGATCGTTTGGCTCCAGGCGAAGACCCTGTTCGAAGGCTTCCGCGGCTCGACCGAATTCCCATCGGTAGTGCGTCGCCGCGTAGCCGAGCGCGATGTACGCGGAACCGGTCGACGAGTCGAGCTCCAGCGCCCTCCGGGAAGCGGCCGTTGCCGACGGATAGGCATTGCGAGGCTTGGTAGTTCCTATGAATCCCAGCACGCCGTGGCATTCGGCAATCCCCGCATACGCGCGGGCGTAGGTAGGGTCCCGCTGGATCGCGCGTTCGTAGTACGCAATGGCCTCGCGGAGCGCGGCCGGCGTTCGCTTCGTCCACGCGTGCCGTCCGCGCAGATAATTCATGTAAGCTTCGGGATCCACCGCCCGGCGCCGGTCTTGCGGTTCGACGAACGGCCGCTCGTGACCCGCGTCCGGCGCGACAAGCTGCGAGTGGATCCCCTTCACGATGGCTCGGGCCACGTCATCCTGGAGATCAAGGACGTCGGTGAGATCGCGGTCGTGGCTTTCGGCCCACAGATGTTGGTCGTTGCGCCCGTCGACCAGCTGCGCCGAGATGCGGACACGCTCGCCGGCGCGCGTCACGGAGCCTTCCACCACCGCATCCGCGTTCAGAAGGCGTGCAATCTCGCGAACAGGCGGCCGCTCGCGCTTGAACTGCATGGCGGACGTTCGAGAAATCACACGAATCGACCCCAAGCGCGCAATGGCTGCAGTAATGGCCTCGGTCATCCCGTCGGCAAAAAACTCCTGAGATGCGTCGCCCGAGAGATTTGCGAACGGCAGGACGGCAAGCGTACGAAGGGCCGGAGAGCTTCCCTCACTTTGGCGCCGGACCGTGGCCTCCAATTCCTCGCGAAAGGCCGTTGCGCTCGGGAAGCGCGCGGCAAGACTCTTCGAAAGCGCTCGCGCCACGACCTCAGCGAGGGCGGCGGGCACATCCGGCGGCAGCGGAGCGGGCGTGCCATCGAGGATGGCAGCGCTCAACTCGAAGACCGTTGCGCCTTCGAACGGGCGTCGCGAGGCGCACATCTCATAAAGCGTCACTCCCAGCGCCCACAGGTCCGTCGTCTGGTCCGCTCGCGCACCGCGAAGCACCTCCGGTGACAGGTAGGCGATCGTTCCAGCGATGACGCCGGGTTCAGTGACCGTATCCCGCGGACGCGTGACATCGTGGGCCCCGACTACAGTCCGTTGCGAGAGACCGAAATCGAGCACCTTCACGCGCCCCTCGGGACCGAGCACGACATTCGCGGCCTTGAGATCCCGATGAACAACCCCGCGGCCATGCGCGTGAGCCAGTGCCGCCGCGATTTGTACGCCGATTGCGAGGACGTCGGCAAAAGGAATGGGGCCTGCGGCGATCCGATCCGACAGCGCCTCGCCTTCGATGTACTCCATCACGATGTAGGCGTCCCCCCCCGACTCGCCGACTTCGTGAATCGTGCAGACGCTCGGGTGATTCAATGCGGAGGCGGATCGTGCTTCGCGGAGCAGTTGCTGTGCGCCTCCTGGATCACCGGGCGTGCGAACGAACTTCAGAGCCACAGGTCGGTCGAGACGCGTGTCGTGGGCGAGATACACCTCGCCCATTCCGCCGGCGCCGATCTTCCGATCGATCCGGTAGTGCCCGACTGTGCTGCCAATCATGAGGCTGCCGCGATCATATCCGCTTGGTTCTGCAGACGTTAGACCGTTTGCGCGCTCGGATGGAGGGACAAGACCGCCGTCACGCGCTTCGAGCGCGCCCTGACGTCCGAGTCAGGACGCGCATTCGCACAGCGGCACTTCGGTGGTTAGAGGATGGATTACGTATAGGCCTGCGATCGACGGAACTCCGTCACCAGTTCGCTGACGTCGGCCGGTTCCTCGAACGCCGCGATCCTGCCGTTGCGGAAGGTGAACACGTGCACCCAGCGAAAATCGACGAGTCTGCCGCTGCCCTTCGGACCCTCGCGGCTCGTACCCAGCACGACCACCGTGTCGCCTGCGGCCAGAAAGTCCCGGGGCTGGAAATCGACGATGTCGAGGGTGTTCAACAGCAGCGGGAAGAACTCGCGCACCGCAGATACACCCTCACGCAGACCGCCGGTCGGGAGATCTGGAGCGCCAGGCGTCCGCCACGACACCTGCGGATCGAGCGCCGCGAGGATTCCCTCCACATCGCCGCGACCAAACGCGGCGTACACACCGCGAACAACATCGAGATTGCGCTGCTCACTCATCTCACCTTCCTTGGAGGAGCGCGAGTATACAACGAGGCTGTTAGAAACCTGGGGCATCCAAGGCGGACTGATCTCTCCGCGGTTCATACCTCAAACGGCTGCCCCGAATACATGAGCGTCGCAGCCTCGCTCTTCATCGGCTTGTCAGAGATGATTCTTGACGAGTATAGCGGCGATGACGTCGTCTGCCACGCGAGGGCGGAGGTTGAAGTTCGTCGCGAGAGGGTGGAGGAATTTCCGCTCCCGTGCGTCCATCTTCCCGTCGGCAAGCAGGAGATCGGCGACAAGAGCAAACGTCGACGGCCTGAGCGCGGATGGCACTGTTTGCGCGACCCTTTCCATTACTGCCGCGACGTCCTCCGCTTCGAGCAACCGCTTCATCCGATCAACCAGCCGCCCGACGGTCTCGCCTGACTTTCGCCGAAACCGCTTGGTCGACCAGATGAGATGATGGGCACGTGCGAGTTCCTCGCGCGAGACATGGTGGTTCGCAGTGATCGCCCCGATGAAGAGCGCGATCAGTGCCTCGTCGACCTTTGAGGCTCGTGACTCGGGCGCGTGCGCGGCTTGCCTTGTTCACCACCGTCATCATGTAGCGTGGAGCTTTAGCTCGCGTCAAGCCTGTTGCAACCCGCGAACCGTAAGGACCGGACATGTCGCGCCACGGACAACCTGCTGTGTGGTCGATCCAAACAGCGCGAGGCCGATCCCGCCTCTTCCCTGCGCACCCATGACGATGAGGTCAGCCGGCTTCGCCTCGGCGGCGCGAAGGATCTCCCGATACGGGCGCCCGAATTGGACGACATCCTTGATCTCGACCCAGGTTCGCGATTCGTCAGCCACGAGAGCCCGTATCCGCTGCTGAGCATCGGACTCGATGTAGCGGCGGTATTCGGGGACGTTGAAGTGCATCGACGGTCCCGGCTCGTCTTCCGCGAGCCACTCGATAGCGTGCAACAGAGTGACACGGCCATCGGCCTGACGTGCGAGATCCAGCGCAAATCCCAGGGCCTGAAGCGCCGACGGCGAGAAATCAATCGGACAGAGAATGCGCTTGAATGTGCCCGCCTCTGGAAGAGGCGCGCGTGCGTCAGCGGGAACTGTGAGGACCGGGCAGGGTGCCTCGCGCAGGACCGCCTCGGTGACGGAGCCCAGAAGCAGCCGCTTGAACCCGCGCCGGCCGTGGGTTCCCATCACAATCAAGTCCGCTTTCTTCGAGAGCGCCTGATCGATGATCGTCGACTGCGGATCGCCTGGTTCGGCTAGAGGCGTCGCGCGCGGCGACAAATCAGCAAGATTCAGGGATCGGTTCATCTCCGCGATTACCTGTTCGCGCGGAATCGGCGTGACAAGTCGGACCGGCTCGCCGAGATCACCTCGTGCCTGCATCGGTTCGAAGGTGGGAACGACGTGCAGCACTGTCAGCTGCGCGTCGTACCAGCGGGCGACGACTGCAGCGTAAGCAAGCGCGCGGATGGATGACTCGCTGAAATCCATCGGACAAAGAATCTGTCGGAATTCGATCACGACGCCCTCCGTTGTTGAACCCCTCACTCGGAGTTCGTTCGCCAGTTTTGAATCGGCCACTCGTCAATCGTCGCCAGCAATCGCTGCCGATAGGGCTCTCAGCCGGTCACGTGTCGCATGCGGCAACCTCGCTCAGACCATGTCGAACCGCTCGGTGTGGATCCGCGCCTCCGGCACTCCCAGCTCGGACAGCGCCCTCTCCGTGGCGTCCATCATCGGAGCGGGACCGCAGATGAAGAACTGAAAGCGTCGATAGCCAGCCGGGAGATGTCGAGCGAGCAACTCCGCCCTCACGAAGCCAGTTTCACCGGTCCACTCCGCGGGCGGAGCGCGATCATCGACGCCAAGGCGAGCGAACCGAGCATCACCAGGGCTGGAGTGGCGACGGTGTCGGGGCTCAACGTCACCTTGGCCCAGAGCTCGCGCCACTGCGCCGAGAGGACGGCGTGGATGAGCAGGAAGGCCAGCCCGACGCGGAGAACTTCCAGAGCCTCTCGGGCGTATCGAGACGCCTCATGAAGCGCCCCTTCTTTTCCTTTGGCGAGACCTGCAAAAAGAACTTGAGGATAATGACTCCCTGACGAGTGAGGTAGTCCTCGAAGTGCGCGATGTCTGCCAGTCGCTCATCCCATATGCGCTCATTCACGAGTTGCGGCGGGATCT
>Ga0207701_10000465_pt1 | contig 42003 bp, 35 predicted proteins | sample KBSSwiSSwithPhiX_FD_184294 | JGI IMG/M metagenome (GOLD analysis project Ga0207701, IMG submission 184294) | Switchgrass rhizosphere bulk soil microbial communities from Kellogg Biological Station, Michigan, USA, with PhiX - S5 (SPAdes) (version 2) | ecosystem: Environmental > Terrestrial >... | reverse complement strand
CGAAAGGAGCGGTTACTTCCGGATGCCGAGACGCTGAATGAGCGCCGCATAGCGATCCGAGTCCTTGCTCTTCAAATAGTCGAGGAGCCGCCGGCGCTGGCCAACCAGCTTCAGCAGGCCGCGACGGGAATGATGATCCTTTGCGTGAACTTTGAAGTGTTCTGTGAGGTAGTTGATACGCTCACTGAGGAGTGCCACCTGCACTTCCGGAGATCCCGTATCGCTGTCGTGTGTCTTGTAGTTCCCGATGATGCCGGTCTTGCGGTCCTTGGTTAAGGCCACCTTTGCGTCCTCCACGTACGACCCAGGAACTCGAGCGAGCACCAGACCGCCGTTGTTGCTAATTATTGCTGGTTCAAAGACTTAACATTCTAAATCAGTACAACCTCAGGGTGCAAAAATCCTGACAGCCCCTGCGGCGCGCCGACGCCGACGAGCGCGCCGCCTGGATCGAGCAGCCGGACCCACTCTGCCGCTCCAAGTCTGGCTTCAGCCGTCAGATCCATCGGCCTGACCTGCTGGCCATGCGATACGCGCGTCAGCCCCTCGGCGGTGACGGTTACCGCGGGGAAGCCGGGGAGCAGGCGTTCCATCGGAATAAGCACCGTCTCCAAAGCGGGATTCGGGATTCGCGATTCAGGATTCGTGCGATCCCGTATCGGCCCCAGCGTGTCGAGGTCGACGGCCTCGTCCAAGCTGAAGTCGCCGCTGCGCGTGCGTCGCAGCGCCTCGAGCGTTGCCCCGGTGCCGCATCGCTCGCCGAGGTCGCGTACCAGCGCCCGAACATAAAACCCGGAGGAGCAGGTGAGCGAGATTCGGCAGCGGCCGTTGCCGTACTCGACGAGCTCGATACTCAATACCCGCACGCGCACGGGATCGAGCGCGACCGGTTCATCCCGCCGCGCCAACTCATAGGCTCGCCGTCCCGCAACTTTCTTCGCCGAGTAGGCGGGCGGCACCTGCATCTGCTCGCCTTCAAACGTGCGGAGCGCCGCCACGAGTGCGTCGCGTGACGGCACGCCACCCGATCGGCTGATTTCCTCCCCGGTCACGTCCAGTGTGTCGGTCGTTACTCCGAACAGAACCGTCGCCTCGTACGTCTTTTCGGCTGCCGAAAGGAATCGTACGAGCCGTGTCGCGCGGCCGCAGGCCAGCGGCAGGACACCCGTGGCCAGCGGATCGAGCGTACCGGTGTGACCGATTCGCTTTTCGCCGAGCAGCCGGCGGGCGGCGGCAACGACGTCATGCGACGTCAGGCCTTCGGGCTTGTCGATGACGATTACGCCGTCCATGTTTCGGTGTTTCACTGTCACGGGTCACAGAGACACAGAGGCACAGAGAAACTGACACATCTCTGTCTCTCTGGCGCCTCTCTGTGGCGAGCGACGGTGACTACGTTTGTATTTTCCCCGTTGCTTCGATTTGTTGAAGTAACAGACGTTGGAAAAGGAGTTTGAGATCGCCGAACTTCCCTTTCGCGTTGCACCCTGAAGCGTTCTTGTGGCCGCCGCCGCCGAATTGCGTGGCTATCGCGTTCACGTCGACGTCGCCCTTCGAGCGCATGCTGACGCGCCAGTCGTCGTCGCCCGCTTCCTTGAAGAAGGCAACCGCCTCGATGTCCTTCACCGTGAGCGGCAGGTTGACGATGCCCTCGGTGTCCTCGTAGGTGCCACCGCAGTCTTTCGCCAGCTTCTGATCGACGTAGACGGTGGCGACCCGGCCCGACGCGTCTAGCTGCATCTGGCTCAGCACGGCACCGAACAGCTTCAACCGCCCAAGGGTGTTGCTGTCGAAAATCGCGCCGGCAATCGCCGGCGGATCGATGCCGGCCTCCATGCACTGCCGGCAGATATCGAACGTACGCGGTGTGATGTTGGAGTAGTGGAACGATCCAGTGTCCGTGAGAATCGCCACGTACACATGCGTTGCGATGTCCCGCGTCAGCGGAACCCCGAGCTCGCCAACGAGGTCGAACACCATTTCACCGCATGCCGCCGCGCTCGGGTCGAACCAGTTGAGTGCACCGTAATTCGTGTTGCCGAGGTGGTGATCGATGTTGATGACGAACCCCTGGTCGAAGCCGTCAACGCCCGTACGCGACAGATCGCCGCACTCCATGATGATGACCGCATCGCCGGGATCGTCGATGCGGCTGGCGACCTCGATTTTCGGAACGCCGGGGAACACCAGCATCGGGCTCGGCGGCGCGTCGTGGTTGACCAGGCGCACCTCCTTGCCAAGCTGCCAGAGGGCGAACGCCATTGCGAGCTGCGATCCGATGGCATCGCCGTCCGGTCGGACGTGCGACGACAGCACGAAGCGCTGCCGCCTGTGAATCTCGTCAGCGATACGGGCGCGGACGCTAACCTCGGTCGCGGTCGTCATCGTGTCGGGAGCCGGGCTCGGGCATCGCGGATCCGCTGTCGGCGTCGAGCGGTGATTCGCGCTGGGAGGCGCGCTGCGCATCCTCTTCGTGGATGTCGCGCAGAATCTGCTCAATCCGGTCCTGATGTGCGATCGATTCGTCGAACCGGAACTCGAGCTCAGGGACGCGGCGCAGCTGCAGGCGCGCGCCGATCTGGCGGCGGAAGAAGCCGGTCGCGCGTGTCAAGGCGCGCGCCGTCTCTTTGCGCGCGGCAGGGTCGCCGAGGCTGGTGTAGAACACGCGCGCGAGCTGCAGGTCCGCCGTCACCTGCACGCGCGTCAAGGTGATGAAGCCGATGCCTGGATCGTGGACCTCGCCGCGACTGAGAATTTCGCTCAGCTCCTGGCGAATCTGGTCGCCCACACGATCTGGCCTGTATCCCTGTGCCATACCAAAATCCCAAAACCCAAATCCCAAAACCCAAATCCCAAAAAATCCCAACATGCGAACCAACTTGGGATTTGGAGCTTCGGATTTGGGACTTGGGACTTAGGCGGTGGCCACCTTCACTCTCTCCATCGTGAACACTTCGATGACATCGCCCATCTTGATGTCGTTGAAGCGCTCGAGGCCGATGCCGCACTCAAAGCCGGACTTGACCTCGCTCACGTCGTCTTTGAAGCGCCGCAGAGAGGCGATCTTCCCTTCGAACACGACGACGTTGTCGCGCAGGAGCCGGGCGGTGGTTTCGCCCGCGCGTGTGATGCGCCCCTCGGTGACCATGCAGCCCGCAATCGAGCCGACCTTCGGCACGCGGAACACCTCGCGCACTTCGGCCGTCCCGATGCGCACTTCCTTGAACGTCGGCTCGAGGAGGCCCTCCATGCCCTTCTTGATCTCCTCGGTGACGTTGTAAATCACCGAGTGGAGTCGGATGTCCACCTCCTCGCGCTCGGCCATGTCGGCGGCGTTGCGATCGGGCCGGACATTGAAGCCGACGATGATGGCGTTCGATGCGGAGGCCAGAAGCACGTCCGACTCGTTGATCGCGCCGACACCGGAGCGGATGATGCGGATTTTCACCTTCTCGTCTGACAGCTTCGTCAGCGTGTCGGCGAGCACTTCCGCCGAGCCCTGCACGTCCGCCTTGACGATGATCGGCAGCTCCTTGACGCCACCTTCGGCAATCTGTTCCTTGAGCGATTCGAGCGTCAGGCGGCCGCCGCGCGCACCGAGCGCGCGTTCCTTCGCCTGCGTCTGACGGAAGGTCGCAATCTGGCGAGCCTTTGCCGCGTCGGCCACGGTCTGGAACGGATCGCCTGGCTGCGGCAGGCTCGTGAGCCCGAGGACTTCGACAGGTGTCGATGGCGCCGCCAACTTCACCGCACGTCCACGATCGTCGATGAGCGCGCGCACGCGTCCGACGACCGGACCCGCGATGAAGTTGTCGCCCACGCTCAACGTGCCGTCCTGGACGAGGACCGTTGCGACCGGACCGCGACCGCGATCCAGCTTCGCTTCGAGCACCGTGCCGGACGCGCTGTGCTTCGGGTTGGCCTTCAGCTCGAGAATGTCCGTCGACAGCAGGATCATCTCGAGCAGCTGATCGAGGTTCTGCTTCTTCTTGGCCGAGACCGGCACCATCACGGTTTGTCCGCCCCAGTCCTCCGGGACAAGGGCCAGCTCGGCGAGCTCGCGCTTGACGTTGTCGGGGTTCGCGCCTGCCTTGTCGATCTTGTTGATGGCGACGACGATTGGGACGTTCGCCGCTTTCGCGTGGTCGATCGCCTCGCGCGTCTGCGGCATCACGCCGTCATCAGCCGCAACGACCAGGACGACCACGTCGGTCACCTTGGCGCCGCGGGCGCGCATCAGGGTGAAGGCTTCGTGACCAGGCGTGTCGAGGAAGACAACGCTGCGGCCGTCGCCGACGTCCACGTGGTACGCGCCGATGTGCTGTGTGATGCCGCCCGCCTCGCGTTCGGCGACCTTGGTTTCGCGAATCGCGTCGAGCAGCGACGTCTTCCCGTGGTCGACGTGTCCCATCACCGTCACGACGGGTGCGCGCGGTACCTGATCTTCGGGCTTGGAATCTTCCTGCTCGGCGACAAGCTCCTCTTCGAAGCTTCGCATTTCGATGTCGGCGCCGAACTCGCGCGCAACGTCGCGAGCCGTTTCGATGTCCAGCGTGCTGTTGATGGTCATCATCATCCGTTTCATCAACAGCTTCGCCAGCACATCCTTCACACGCACGTCGAGCTTGTCGGCAAGGTCTTTCACCGTCATCCCCTCGGCGAGCGTGATCGTTCGCGTAATTGGCGGTGGCGCCGCTGGCATCGTAGCGACGGCGGGTGCGGCAGGACGTTCCCTCCTCGGCGCAACGGGACGCGAGCCCGGACGTGGGGCCTGCGGCATCGGCGGACGTGGCCCGGGCGGACGAACACCCGGCATTCCAGGTCGCGCCTGCGCGCTCGGCTGTGTGCGGACAGGTTGCGAGGGCAGCGGTCGCGGTCCCCCCAGCATGCTCGGCGTCGTCGGACGCGGCGGCGGCGGATAGGCCGGGCGCGGCGCGCCCGTTGGACCGGGTCGTCCGGAGGGAGCGGCAGGCCGTGCGGCGGCCGGTGCCGGTGCCGCGGGTTTTGGCGACGCGGCAGCGGGCGGCGGCTGCACCATGCGCGCCTGCGAGACGACCGGTCGCTTCGCCGGCGTCAGCGGACGCGCAGGCTGCGTCGGCTTGCCAGGCTCCTCGATGCGGAGCCGAATCGTCGGCGGCACGACCCGAGGCGGAGCCTGCGGCTCGGGCGGTGGCGCTTCAACGGGAACTTCTTCGACCGGTGGTGCAGCCGAGGCCGCAACCGGCGGCGCCGGTTCGACGAGCGGCGGTGGCGGCGGTTCCACACGTGGCGGCTCGGGAGCGACGGGCGCTTCAGCCGGCGGCGCGGGCGCAGGAGCAGCAGCCTGCGGTGGCGGTGCCGCCACGGGCGGTGCTTCTTCAGCCGGAGCGGATGGTGGTTGCGCGGGCCTGATGGTCTTGACCAGCCGAGGAGGTCCAAGGACGGGCGCCGCCGGCTTGGGTGGCTCCGCCTTCTTCGGCGCGGCGGTCTTCTTCGCGCCACCCTTCGCCGGTGCCGGTGTCTCGGCAAACATGTCGCCACTTGGCAGCGAGATGCCACGCTGCCGCGCAATGCGCTCGACAAACGATCGGGCGACGACCTCTTCGATGGTGCTCGACGCGCTCTTCAACTCGATGCCGTGATCGCGTTTGAGCAGCGCCAGCACTTCCTGGCTGGTGGAGCCGAGCAGCTCTGCGACTTTGTAGATCCGGACTGTTGCCAATGCGTTCCCTTAGTTACAAGCCTCTACGACTGTTCAACCTCGGTGGAAGCCTCCGCAGGCTGCGTGTCCTCCGGTTCCGCTGCAGATTCTTTCTGCTCCGCATCCGCAGGCGTATCGGGGAAGAGCGCATCCATTTGCGCCTGGGCATCGCCCGCTTCGAGTGCGCCGAACTGCGCCTCGACTTCCTTCCGCTTCTCTTCTTCGCTCTTGATGTCGATGCGCCACCCGGTGAGCTTCGCCGCGAGCCGGACGTTCTGCCCCTTCTTGCCGATGGCCAACGACAGCTGCTTGTCCTCGACCACGACCTCCATCACGCGGTCCTTTTCATCGACGATGGACACGCGCTGGACCTTTGCCGGGCTGAGTGCGTTGGTCACAAAGAGGATCGGGTCGTCCGACCACTCGACGATGTCGATCTTCTCGCCGCGAAGCTCACGGATGATCGCCTGCACGCGCGTGCCCTTCATGCCGACACACGCGCCGACGGGGTCCACGTCGCGCTCACGCGAGTACACGGCGACCTTTGCACGATCACCCGCCTCGCGGACGGCGCCGCGAATCATCACGGTGCCGTCGTAGATTTCAGGCACTTCCTGCTCGAATAGCTTGATGAGCAGAGCGGGATCGGTTCGCGACAGCACGATCTGCGGACCTTTCGCGCTGCGATTGACCCCTTTGATGACCGCGCGGATGCGCTCGCCTGGCGTGTAGCTTTCCGCTCGCGACTGCTCCTTACGCGGGAGCACCGCTTCGACACGTCCGATCTCGACGATCAGGTCGCCACTCTCGAACCGCTTCACCGTGCTGTTGATGACCTCACCGATGCGCTGGTTGTATTCGGCGTAGATGTTTTCGCGCTCCGCTTCGCGGACCTTCTGAAAGATCACCTGCTTGGCGGTCTGCGCCGCAATCCGGCCGAGTACGTCGGTTCGCTTCGGAAATTCGATTTCCATGTCCACTTCGGCCTCATCGCCGTAAAGGTCCTGCGCTTCCTTCAACGAGATCTGCGTGGACGGATCCTCGACTTCCTTGACGATGTGCTTGATGGCGAACAGGTCGACTTGTCCAGTCTCCTGATTGAAGCGCGTCTTCAGGTTCTCGTTCGTCTTGTAATACTTGCGAGAGGCCGTCAGCACCGCGTCTTCGATGGCCGTGATGATCATGTCGGGCTCGATTCCCTTTTCCTTGGCGAGCGCCTCGATCGTCTGCATCAACGGGTTTTGCATCGTCGTACTTCCTAAAACTCCACCTCTAAACGTGCTCGCGTGATCAGCTGCATTGGCAGCCGGTGCATCCGTCCCTTCGGTCCTTCGAGCAACACAGTCCGATCCTCCACGCCGCGGAGCCGCCCCGCGAACGCCGTCTGGTTATCAACGGCTTGGCTCACCACGATCTTGGCGAGCCGTCCCGCAAAACGGCGGTAATCCTGTTCGTCTCGCAGCGGCCGATCCAGTCCCGGGGATGAAACCTCGAGCGTGTACCCGAACGGCAGCGGATCTTCGACGTCGAGAATCGTTCCGATCTCGCGGCTGACCTGCTCGCAGTCCTCGATGCTGACGCTCTCCTCCGCAGTCGCTGCGGGACCCGGGCGGTCGATGAAGACGCGCACAATCTGTCCCGTCGTCTCGCGGCGGCTCACGATGTCCCAGACCTCCAGACCGTGAGATCGCGCCACGCGCTCAGCAATCGCCCGGATCTGTTCCAGCGGCTGCATCGTCAACGGGCCGTCTCAAGGCGGCCCCTACGTACGTAAATCCCTAAACGCGGCTCCTACGCAGGTGAACCGTAGAGGCCGGCTTCAGCCGGCCTACCCACAAATAAAAAAAGTGGGCACGAGCCCACTTGGAGACTTTCTCCGCGTAGTAGCCCTTAAGAATAGCACGCGACCAGAGGTCGGGCCAGCAGGTCGTAGTCGCTGGAGCCGACGATTTCGGCTTGGAGGAACTGGCCGGCATGGAAGTCCGACGGGTCGCAATCGGTCAGATAGACGACCGGATCGATGTCCGGAGCCTGCCCTTCGAGTCGGCCTCGCAGAACCAGTTCGTGCTCGGCTGATGGGCCGTCGATGAGGAGCCGTACGTGCTGTCCGGCCCGTAACTGCTGGGCTTTCTTCACGATCTCCTTCTGAAGACTCATCAGGGCGGACTGGCGCTGCTTCTTGACGCGCGCCGACACGTCGTCAGCGAGCCCGTGCGCCGAGGTCCCTTCCTCATGGGAGTACGTAAAGACGCCGACGTGATGGAAGCCGACACTCTCCACAAAATCGTGCAGCTCCGCAAAATCCTCAGCCGTCTCGCCAGGGAAGCCGACGATGAACGTCGTCCGCAGAGTCACGTCAGGAATCCGCGTGCGGATGCGGTTCAGCAGACGTTCGTAGCTCGCGCGCGTGCCGGGCCGTTTCATGCGCTTCAGCACATCGTTTGAGGCGTGCTGCAGCGGAAGATCGATGTAGTTGCAGACCTTCTCGCTTTCGGCTATCGCATCGAGGACGTCATCGCCGATCGTCGTCGGATACAGGTAAAGCATCCGAATCCATTCGAGACCGTCAATCGTGTTCAGCTCGCGCAGCAGCCGCGCTAGCGCCCCGCGCTCGCCCCGATCATTGCCGTAGAAGGTCGTGTCCTGCGAAATGAGCAGCAGCTCCTTGACGCCACGCGACGCGAATGCGCGCGCCTCACGAACGATCGACTCCGAAGGACGACTGCGGTAGTGGCCGCGCAACGTCGGGATGATGCAAAACGCACACTTGTAGTCGCAGCCTTCCGCGATCTTGACGTATGCGTAGTGACGCGGCGTCGCGAGCAGGCGCGGGGTGTCGGCGTCGTACAGGTAGGTTGGCAATTGCCGGGATTCGGGATTCGGGGCTCGGGATTCGATCGGTTCTCCGGTTGAGCGGAGGAGTGGAATCGTACGAATCCCGAATCCCGAATCCCGAGTCCCGATAGCCTCCACGATCCCCGTCACTTCACCCGTTCCAAGGACCGCATCGATCTCTGGAATCTGCTCCAGCAGCTCGTCGCGATACCGTTCTGCCATGCAGCCGGTCACTACGAGCCGCTGGCACTTGCCCGTTTTCTTCAATTCGGCCATCTCGAGAATCGCGTCGATCGATTCCTGTTTCGCCTTGTCGATGAACGCGCAAGTGTTCACGATCAGAACGTCCGCGTCCGCGGCATCGCGGGTCAGTTGATGGCCGGTTTGCTGGGCGAGCCCGAGCATCACCTCGGAATCGACGAGGTTCTTCGGGCAGCCGAGCGAGATCATTCCAACTTTCATGCGGAACGATCTAAGGATAACGCGTGACGCATAATCTCGCCGTGGATGTTGCTTCATTGCTGAAAGGGAAGGTGCCGACGGGCACCAGCGTGACGGTAAAAGGCTGGGTCCGGACGCGGCGCGATTCCAAGGCGGGACTCTCCTTTATTCACGTCCACGACGGTTCCGGCTTCGATCCGATCCAGGTAGTCGCGCCCGCCGCGCTTGCCAATTACGAGAGCGAAATCAAGCGGCTGACGTCTGGTTGCTCGGTAGTCGCCACGGGCACGTTGGCAGCAAGCCAGGGTCAGGGGCAGGCCGTGGAAATCCAGGCCGAATCAGTGGAAGTGGTGGGTTGGGTCGAAGATCCCGAAACGTACCCGATTCAGCCGAAGAAGAGCTCGTTCGAATACCTGCGGGAGGTCGCTCATCTGCGGCCGCGCACGAACACGCTGGGCGCCATCGCGCGCGTGCGCCATGCCCTGAGCATGGCAATCCATCGTTACTTCCACGAGCACGGATTCTTCTGGGTGCATACGCCGATCATTACGGCCAGCGATGCCGAGGGTGCCGGCGAGATGTTTCGCGTCAGCACGCTCGATTTCGTCAACATGGCCGGGGTTCCACGGACCCCCGATGGCAAGATCGACTTTGCTCAGGACTTTTTCGGTCGGGAAGCATTTCTCACTGTCAGCGGGCAGCTGAATGTCGAGACCTACTGCCTCGCGCTTTCGAAGGTGTACACGTTCGGGCCTACATTCCGGGCCGAGAACAGCAACACGTCCCGGCACCTGGCCGAATTCTGGATGATTGAGCCGGAAATCGCGTTCGGCGATCTCGGGGACAACGCGGACCTTGCCGAATCGTTCCTGAAATACATCTTCACTGCGTTGCTTGACGAGCGGGGAGACGACCTGAAGTTCTTTGCCGAGCGGATTGACAAAGACAGCGTCGCGCGCCTGGAGAGATTCGTCCGGTCACCGTTCGAGCGTATGTCGTACACCGATGCGATTGCGGCGCTCGAGAAAAGCGGAAAGAAGTTCGAATTTCCCGTGCGCTGGGGGATCGACCTGCAATCCGAGCACGAGCGCTGGCTGACCGAGGAGCACGTCAAGGCGCCGGTCGTCGTCATGAACTATCCCAAGGAAATCAAGGCGTTCTACATGCGCATGAACGACGATGGGAAGACCGTTGCGGCGATGGACGTGCTGGCGCCCGGCATTGGCGAAATCATCGGCGGCTCACAGCGCGAGGAGCGTCTGGACCACCTGGATCGCCGGCTTGCCGAACTGGGACTCGATCCGCGTCACTACTGGTGGTACCGGGATCTCCGACGCTACGGAACCGTGCCGCACGCCGGCTTCGGCCTCGGTCTGGAGCGCACCATCATCTACGCGACCGGGATGGCGAACATCCGCGACGTCATCCCATTCCCACGCACGCCTGGAAACGCCTCGTTCTAGCTTTCGAGCGCGAGGTCGCTCGCTCGAAAGTCGCCACCTCAACACGTCACGGCGCAAATTTTCTGCTCCATAACGACCTTTTGAGGGCAGTGCGTCGATCGGTCTTCGATTATTTCAACGGCAGTGCTGGGTCTCGAAATTGCACTGGCACCTTTGTCTAAGGCACCTTCGTTCCAACAGCCACTACCTATTTGCTACTACGAAACGTGAAGAGGAGGACGGCGATGACGCGCGGATTCAGGAGATGGACGTTTGTTGGCTTACTGGTGGTTCTGTTCTGTGTCGCGGGAAAGACCGCTCAGGCCACGCCGATTGTGCCTGGATTCAACTCGAATACGCTGCCCGCGAACGATGATGGTTCCACCGGGTTGATCAACCTGGGCTTCTCTTTCAATTACTTCGGCACGACCTACACCCAGACCTACGTCAACAACAACGGTAACATCACGTTTACAGGGCCCTTGTCCACGTACACGCCTTTTGGGTTGACCACCAATACGGGGACACCGATTATCGCGCCCTTCTTTGGCGATGTGGACACGCGAGGAGCGGGATCTGGACTCGTCACATACGGGACGGGGACGTTCACGGGAAACGGCGCCACCAACGCGTCGACGTTCGGTATCAACTGGCCAAGCGTCGGTTATTTCGCCGATCACACGGACCTGTTGAACTCATTCCAACTGCTGCTCGTGAGCCGCTCGGACCTCGCTGCCGGGGATGCCGACATCTACTTCAATTACGGCTCGATCCAGTGGGAGACTGGCGACGCCAGCGGCGGGTCAGGTGGGTTTGGCGGTGCGTGTGCGCACGCCGGGTATACGAATGGATCGGGCGCTCCCGGCACGAATTTCGAGATCCCAGGCTCCGGCGTCTGCGGTGCGTTTATCAACGGCGGCCCGAATCAACTCCAGAACTCCACCAACGACAACGTGCCCGGCCAATGGCTCTTCGAGGTTCGCAACGGCGAGGTGACCCAGCCGACCACAAGTCCAGGAGTGATTACGCCGGAACCTGCCAGCCTGCTCCTGCTCGGAAGCGGTCTCGGCGCCGTCGCGATGCGTCTTCGCAGGAAAAACAGAAAAGGATAGGGAGAAGGGCCGGCTTTCAGCCGGCCCTGAGCCTCAGAACGCCACGAACATGTGTTCGAGTCGTTCGCGCGCCTTTACGGTGCGCCTCAGGACTTCCATTGGATCGCCCGTATCCGCGACCTCGAACATCAGCACCCCGTCGTAGCCAATCTTCTGCGTTTCCATCATCGCGGCATCCCAGACAATCCGTCCCGCAAACGGCACCCGGTGGTCGTCTCTTCGCCCGTCGTTGTCGTGGACGTGCGTGGTCCACAGGTGGCCGCTGACCGTCTCGATCGCGTCGCTCAGATCGCCCATCAGATTCGCATGGCCGTAATCGAGGCAGATGCCGACATCGACGCCGTCGAGTTCGTCCTCGATCAAGTGGCAAATCGCTGCGGCGCTCGATAGCGCGTTCGGCATCACCTCGAGCGCTACCCGGACGTTCACCGCACTGGCAAGCGCGACGATTTGCTCGACGCTGCGGCGCGCCGCGTCCCGCTGATTGTCGCCACCCGGCGCCTGCTGCCCGTCGGGAACGCCGAGATGCAGCACCAGATACTCGAATGGGACGGTCCTGGCCACGTTCAAGGTCGCCGCGACTTCGGCAATCGCGGCCTTGCGGCGCGTCTCATCGCCCGCAGCAATCGAGAACGAACCAACCCATTTCCCGCCGCGGATCGCCTCGACGATCGGCGCGTGCATCGAATGGAACGACAGCCGCAGGTCGGACAGCCATTCAGCCAATTCCGACGCGGCGCGCGGATCGTGGTAATCGAAATGCGCTCGGGTCGCGAAGACTTCGACCGCCTCGAATCCGTGGCCGGCGATATCGGCCAGATGCTCGCGTGTCAGCCGGCTTTCGTGGAAGAGATGAGTGGAGATGCCGAACCGGGGATCAGACAACCTTGCTAATTATTGCAATTCTTTATCTCAATTCCTCCAGATGTTCCGCCAGCAGTTCCCGCAGCCGCGCGAATCGGGGATAGCGCACCAGGTTGGCCCGAGCAAAGTTCAGCGTCCGCGGAATGTACTGAATGTAAACCGTGTTCTGACGTGAGGTGGTCTGGAACCCGAAGGTGCCGAGCGCCTTCAGATTTCGCTGTAGCGCCATGACGTCGAAGCGGCGCCTGAACTCGGCTGGAGCGGACGCGGTGGGCAGCCGGCCTTCGCGCAGCGCAAGAAAGAAGGCCATGAGCGCGTCAACCTGCGCCTCGGTAAAGTCCACGTACGAGTCTCGCAGCAACGACACCAGGTCGTAGGTGTCCGGGCCCATCCGCGCATCCTGGAAATCGATGATGTACAGGCTGCCGCCGCGAAGCATCAGGTTGCGGCTGTGGTAATCGCGGTGGCAGAGGACCCGCGGCTCCCCGGCAAGTTCCTCGGCAATCGCGGCATACTCGGCGGCAAGCGCGTCACGCGCAGCCGTTGTGATCTGTGCGCCGCGATATGCCTCCAGAAAATGTTTCGTGAAGAACTGCAGCTCCCATGTCAGCTTCTCGACATCGAAGGCGATGCCGTACGGAACGTACGCGGGCGATGCGAGCTCCGCTCCACGGCGCTGCAGGGTGTCGATGAAAGTCACAGCCTGACGGTAGAGCGCTGCATGCTGCGCCGGAGACGCCGCACCGAGGTGCGCCTGCAGCGTCACATCGCCAAGATCATCGAGCGCGATGATCCCGAGCTCGTTCGAGTGGCCAAGGATACGCGGTACCGGCACCGGCATCTGGCTGAGGAGCTTCGCCACGTTCACAAACGGAAGCGCGTCAAAATCGATTGGTCCGGGATGGACGGCCAGTACCTGCGGTGCTTCATCACGAACGAGAATTCGGAAGTAGCGCCGGTCCGACGCATCGCCGCTCAGCGGGACGACCTTGACGCCATGCGCGTTCGGCCTCGACGCGAGGTAGGCGTCGATTCGCGTCCGGGCGTCGTCAGCGGAGCGGCGTTCCATCGATTGGTGCGATGGCGAGGTCGTCGACACGCTGTTCATTGGTGGCCACATCTCCACCCGCACGACGAAGAATCATGTTCTCCCACGATCCATAGGGCACGCGGACCCCATCGGTTACGATGCAGCGCCGCAGCCGAGCTTGAGGATCAACGTGCACATCCTCCCACAGGATGGAGTCTTCGAGCCGGGATTCGTGATTCGGGGTTCGGGATTCGACAGGTGCTCCCAGTTCTCGCGCCCGAAATTTCATGCAGGTCTCGAAGTAATCGCGTGGCGTGCCGATGTCGAAGAAGTCCGCATCCGTGATGAACGCCCGAATGCTGCCCGGTCGCGCAGCGATCAACGTCGGGTACAGATCCTTCACAGACTCCGCTGGGATGTTATCGGGCAAGGAGGCGAACGCCGCACCCTCGACGACCTGTACGCCGATGAAGTGAAAAGACCGGTCGGTTGAACCCGCTTTGGTGAACCCCGTCACGCTGCCGCGGTTATCCGCGACCACACCGCCGTACTTCGCAGGCTCTGTATTCGGGATGACGGCCATCGTGACGAGCGCACCGGATTTGTGGTGTGCGTCGACAAGACCGGTTACATCGACGTTGGTAAGCGTGTCGCCATTGACGATGAGGAAGGTGGGGCTGGCGAGCAGCGACAGCGCACGCCGTGGGCCGCCGGCGGAGCCGAGGACAGGCATCTCCCACGAGTAGCGGACGCGGACCGCGTCGGTCGCACCGTCGCCGACGATCCGCGTGATGGTGTGGGGCAGGTGATGAAGGTTCAGGACGGCATCGTTGATGCCGTGTCCGCCAAGCCACTGCAGGATCCGTTGAACGATAGCCCGATCGCCGATGGGAAGCGCCGCTTTCGCGCGAACAAACGACAGAGGACGGAGGCGGGTAGCCAGACCCGCGGTCAGCACGAGTGCGGGGATCATTCCTCGCTGAAGACCATGTTCGTGCCCGTCAGACCGAACTCGTCGCGGTGTTTGATGAACAGCGCGCGATAGGAATCGAGCAGGAAATCTGACGGTGTTCGCCCGAGTGCCTTGGCGATCGCCAGGATCCCCTCTTCGCCTCCCTCGATCTCCACGAATGTTCCGACCGGCGTCTCGTCGATGGCGATCGTGACATCCTCCGCCGCGTACTCCTCGCGGTATTTCTCGTACCTGAACCAGACGTGAAGGCCGATTTCCTCGAGCACTCGCTGCACGACCTCGCCGTCGCCAATGACCGTTTCGTACTCGTCGCGAACTTTCATGGATCCAGGGAGCACGGGGCCTTTGAACGTGAGCAGGCTCTTGCCTGACTCGGTTCTGATGCGCAGCACGCACCGCCGATGGCGGAGTGATTCATCTTCCGTGTCGAGCAGCGCATCTTCCTGCAGCCGCCGCGACCGGAGCGGCGTTGCGCCTGTTGCCAGAATCGCCGTGCGCGCTTCTTCCGGGGTGGCGAACCGGAGTTTGACTTCCCGCTCGATCATCAGCGTCACGTCGGCGCCTCCAGTCGAAAGAGGCGTAGGTTTATCACAAAAGAATGGGAGGTTCTGCGCGAAAAAAAAGGCGGGTCCGAAGGACCCGCCTACCACTCCCGGATGACTCGGTTACTCCTTGGTGACGACGACCGCCGTGTCCTGGCCGTTGCGCAGGATGCGGAGGATGACCGTGCCGCCGGACGGAACCCGCGCGAGCTCACGGCTCGCATCCGCAACGCTGCCGACAGGCGCGCGGCCGACGCGAGTGATGACGTCGCCTTCCATGATGCCGGCCTTGGCCGCGGGGCTTCCCTGATCGACATCGACGACCACTGCGCCGCGCGCGTCGGCGTCGAGCCGCAGACGACGGGCGACATCAGGCGTGATGTTGCTCAGCGACATGCCGAAGCCGCTGCTCGCTTCCTGCTGCGGCGTGGTGTCGCGCCCGCCGCGTCCGCCGCCGCCGAGCGCCGCCTGTTCGGCGTCGAGATCGAGCTCGCCGACTCTGACGTTCAGCGTCCGCTCTTCCCTGTCGCGGATCACTCTCACCGGCACCGTCGTGTTCGGAGGTGTTGCGATGACCATCGACACGAGCGCGTCACGATCCTTCACCGGCTTGCCGTTGAACTGCACGATGACATCACCGGGTTCGATACCGGCCTTCGCCGAAGGCCCGTTCGGGACGACCGAGGCGACGAGTGCGCCCTGGCGGTTCTTGAGACCGAGTGTGTCGAGCGCATTTTGTGGAATGACGCCGATCTGCACGCCGATCATGCCGCGCGTGATCTTGCCGGTCCGCATCTGCGGCAGCAGTTCGCGAACGGTGTTGATGGGGATGGCGAAACCGATGCCGATGTTCCCAGCCTGCCGCGCGTCCGTGTAGATCGCCGAGTTGATGCCGATGACTTCACCGCGGATGTTCAGCAGCGGTCCACCGGAGTTGCCCGGATTAATCGCGGCGTCGGTCTGCAGCACCTGCGTGCTCCGCCCTTCGGTCGTCGGGAACGGACGCTCGAGCGCGCTGATGACGCCGACACTCACGGTGTGCGCCAGGCCGAACGGATTGCCGATGGCCATCACCCAATCGCCGGGCTGCATCTGGCTCGAGTCACCGAATTTGATTTCGGGCAGCGTGTGGTTCGGCTTTTCGGTGAGCTGAATCAGCGCGCTGTCGGTCAGCGGATCGCGTCCAACAACCTTCGCCGCATATTCCTGATCCGAATCCTCACCGTAGAGCGACACCTCGATTTTCGTGGCGCCGTCAACGACGTGGTTATTCGTCAGGATGAGACCGGACTTGTCGATGATGAAGCCCGTTCCGGCGGCCTGCACCACCTGATCCCGCGGGCGCTGCCGTTGTTCCGGCGCCTGGCCGCCTCCGCCTCCGCCTCCGCCTCCGAAGAACCGGTTGAACAGGTCGTCTCCGCCACCGCCTCCGAAGAACTCGCTCAAGTCCTGCGTGCGTTGGCGCGACTCGGTCCGGATGTTCACGACGGCCGGGGTGACCGCCTTGGCCACGTCGCGGAAGGTCGTCGCCGAAATCGAACCGGTGATCGGCGCGCCGTTGAAGGGCGGGGCCGTGCCGACGGCCTGGGCCGCTGACTGAGGTGTCAGGTCCAGACGCGAGGCGATGACCATCCCGACTGCAAGCGACGCAATAGCGATGAGCAATGCGTAAAAGAAAGTGGTTTTGCGATTGGACATCTCTGAAATCCTCGTTAATGCTGCTGCTTCCCAGCCATTGGACGTATTGTCTCCCGCCGGGGGTGTCTTTAGAAATCTACGAAGTCACCTTTGACGAAAATGTGAAAACTTGCGTATGGATGCCTCATATTCCAAGCGCGACCAGCGCCATCTGCTTCGGCCCGCTCACGATGGCATCCCGTTCCCGCCGGAATACGTTGATTTCCGTCCGTACGCCAAACGTATCGAAATAAAGGCCGGGCTCGATGGTGAAGCCTGTGCCGGGAAGAATGCGCCGGTCGTCGTGCGTTTCGTAATCGTCCAGATGGACGCCGTTTCCGTGCACCGTTTCGCCGAGGCTGTGCCCGGTGCGATGAAGGATGGCGCCGCCATACCCGGACTGCTCCAGCACGCTTCGCGCCGCCCGGTCGACCTCCCACCCGTGCAGCTCTCGTCCTGTCATCGCCGCCTCTTCAACCAGTGCGACCGCCGCGTCGCGCGCATGCACAATGGCGTCGAAGGCGCGAGCGGCCTCGTCAGCAACACGCGCTCCCGTGAAGCCAACCCAAGTGATGTCAGCAAACACTGCGCCTGGCTCGCGTACCTTTCCCCACAGGTCCAGCAGGAGAACCCGGTCCGGCACGATGACAGCCGACTTCTCACGTAACGGCAGGTAGTGCGGGTTGCCGGCATTTGGCCCCAGCGCGACGTCGGGCGGGGAGTCGGTGATGAGCCCTTCATCCTCGAACCACTGCACCATCCGCTGCTGCAGGTCGTACTCCGTGATTGGCTCGCCGTGCTGAAGCGCGACGCGAACGGCGTCGAACGCGCGGTCTTTGATGCGATAGAGCGCGTCGGACGCACGCATGTGCTGCGCGTACTGCGCGGGCGTCCACGTCGCCTCGAACCGTTGTACGAGATCCCCGGACGACACGATCTCGACGCCGCGTGCGCGAATCATTTCCGCGGTGCCTGCGTCGACGCGCGAGAGATACGGAATCGCACCCTGCGGTGAATATTCCATCGCGACGCGGCGCACCCCGCGCAGCAGACGATCGAGACCCGAGGCAAGCTGCTCGCGACCCGCGTAGATCTGCTTCTCGCCCGGGAGCGCGTCGAGGTTGTGGCGCTCAATCGCATGCACAAGAGCACGCGGTGATCCGGCGGCGGGGATGAGGTAATACCAGCGGCGGGTTGTCATGTGAGAGCCGTTGGTCAGACCCGCCAGCCGCGCGGCAATCGGATTGGAACCGTTGAAGTCGTACAGCAGCCACGCGTCGAGGCCATCGGAGCGCAGAGTCTCCTGTACGGCGGCCACGTCGAGCGGCATAACGTCTGAGTATAAGGTCAACATTCAGGTGGCAGGTTGCCGGCAGCTGGTGGCAGGAAATGGCAGTCTGTGCGATGTTCCCCTGCCCGCTGCCATCTGCCCCTGCCGCCTACTATCGGTTTGACGCACGCAGCTGTGCAATGGTCGGCGCGCGAACCCAGCCTCTCGCGATCGACCCGAAGTGAACGTTGGGAGGCATAATTCTCCATATGAAACGCCAGCTTTTGTGCGGTCTGATCGCGGCGTCGGTCGGCTCTATCGCCTTAGCCCAGCAGGCACCCGTCCCTTCGACGGAAACGGGCCAACCACCGCTGACGTTCCGCGTCGAGGCCAACTTCGTCGAGGTCGATGCGTTTGTCAGCGATGGGACGGGAAAACCGGTCCCCGATCTGCGAGCCAGCGACTTCCAGGTGACCGAGGACGGGAAGCCGCAGATGGTCAGCGCGTTCGCGTTCGTCAACATGCCGATCGCTCGTGCGGATCGGCCGTTGTTTTCGCCGACGGCAATCGAACCCGACGTGGACACCAACGTCGGGATGGACGGTCGCATCTATCTGTTCGTCCTCGACGACATGCACGTCGACCTGACGCGAGGCCCGCGGGTGAAAGAAGCGCTGCACCGGTTCTTCGACCGCAGCTTCGGCGCCAACGACATGGCCGCGGTCGTCTTCACCAGCGGACGCGCCGTCGATGGTCAGGAGTTCACCAATAATCCACGGTTGCTGCTCGCAGCCGTCGACAAATTCATGGGCCGCAAGCTGCGGTCGCCGACGCTCGACCGTCTGGACGAATTCAACCGCCAGCGCGCGGCCGGCACACGCAATGCCGGCGATCCGGTCAATGACCCGGCGGCATTCGAGCGCGCGTACAACGCGCGCGGCATGCTGGAGTCGCTGCGCAAGCTGTCGGACTTCATGGCGGGGCTGCACGGCCGGCGCAAAGCGCTCGTCCTCGTGAGCGAAGGAATCGATTACGACATCTACAACCTCTTCGCCAACAATTCCGCGGCGTCCGACATCATCACCTACACCCGCGACGCGATTGCCGCCGCAACGCGCGGCAACGTGAGCATCTACTCGGTCGATCCGCGCGGTCTGATGGTGGCTGGCAGCGAACTGATCGAAACGTCAGGCGTGGCCGCGGATGAACCAAACCTGGGGCTCGGCGTGCAGTCCTCGATGGACGAATTGCGGCTCTCACAAGACAGCCTTCGTGAGCTTTCCGAGGAGACGGGCGGCGTCGCGTTCGTGAACCGCAACAACGTGGACGAGGCATTCGAGCGCATCGTCGCCGAGAACAGCAGTTACTACGTACTCGGATACTACGCGCCGAATGACCGGCGCGACGGCCGGTTTCGCAGGATTGAAGTCCGCGTGACACGGCCGGGCGTCACCGTGCGCGCACGGCGCGGGTATGTCGCCCCGCGCGGACGCCCCGCCGCGACGACCAATGCGTCGAACAACCCGCTGGAGACGGCGCTCAAGGCGGCGATGGAAAGTCCGCTCCCCACCTCCGGCATTCCGATGCGGCTGTTTGCGGCGCCGTACAAAGGCACGGCGCCGAATGCCGCCGTGGCCATCGCCGTTGAACTGAACATCAACGCCTTGAAGTTCACGGAGAAGAACGGCACCTATAACAATGCCGTGAACGTCGTGACGGTTGTGACCGACGCCGATGGCAAGACGCGCGTGAACGACAAGGCGTCGGTGGATCTCACGCTCATGCCGACGACATACGCGCGCGCGCGTGAACGGGGCTTCCGCATCACCAGCGCGGTCAACCTTCCTCCCGGCCGTTACCAGCTGCGCGTGTCGGCTGCCGATACCGCCGGCGTGGCAGGAAGCGTCAGCCGCACGCTCGTTGTGCCGGACTTCTACAAGACGCCGCTTGTGATGAGCGGCCTGACCATTCTGTCTGCGTCAGGGGTGCTCGCGCCCACGGCGAAGGTGAAGGACGACCCGGTCGGACTGCTGTTGATGCGTCCGCCAACAACGGCTCGCGAATTCCTGCGCGACGATCAGCTCGTCCTGTTTGCGGAGTTGTACGAGAACCAGCAGAACGCCCAACCTCACATGGTTGACATCACGACTGAAGTCCGCGCCGAGGGTGGCCGCGTGGTGTTCAACAACACGGAACAGCGTTCGTCGACGGAACTGCAGGGTGGAGAACGGTCTCCCGCCGCGCGTGGCAGGGCGACCGGCGGGTACGGCTACACCGCGCAGATTGCGTTGAAGGACTTCGCGCCAGGCTTATACGTGGTGCACGTCGAAGGGAAGCGGCGCGACGGCAATGTGCCTGCCGTCGCGCGCGATGTGCAGATCAGAGTGCGCTGAGCTTCAGAACTTGGCGACGACCTGCGGCTTCACGCCGCCGTTGGACTGCTCGAACTTGTACTGACTCCGCGCCATCTTCGGGTTGACGGGGGAGCGCAGCTCCACGTCGATGACCTCGCCGGGCATCAGCGGTTTGCGATAGCGGAACTCGTCGCCGCTGACCGGATTGCCGTCCTTGTCGTACCAGAACTCGCTGATCTTGAGCCCCGCGATCGAGCTCGTCGCGGAGGGGTTCTTCACCTTGAAGGTGGTTACCACTTCGTCGTTCAGCCGTTTGGTGACCGGTTTGGTCATGTTGACCGGCGCCTCGCCTCGGATTGGCGGGACGAACTTCGCCGGTGCCGCCGGTGCGCTCTGGGCCGGAGCGGCCGGCTTGGCCTGCGCCCCGAGCGTGCTCGTCGCAAACACAACAGCGGCACCCAGTGCCAGCAGCGTCTGACATTTCGTTTTCATGGTTGATCTCCCTGGCAAACGACGCATTCGACAGTAACCGGCCGTCCTGATGCGCTGATGAAGCGCATTATATGCTCACATTTCGCCGTTCCAGTCCTCCGGCTCCGGGTTGGCCGCGTGGAAGATTTCCAGGTGCCATTTGCCGCCCCCCCAAGGCTCGATGACTTCGGTGGCGACGACGTCCACGAGGATTTCCGCGAAGGTGCGTCCCTCGGGATCGCCCTCGAGGTGGTACGCCGCCTCATCCCACCCGAAATTCGGGTAGAGCACCATCGTCAGGAATAAATCGTAGCCGTCGTCGACGACGATGATCTGGCCGCAGGGGCGCTTGATGGTTGAGTGATAGACGAGATATTTCTCCGCGCTGTGGGCGCGGATGTAGCGTTTGAGCGCGAACTCGCGCGCGACAATCTCTTCGACTGCGATCTTCTTTTCCCAGCAGTCGCGGCAATAGCGCTCCTCGCCGCGCGGTTCCGACACCTCTTTCGCACCGCAGAGCGCACATTTGGTTTTTGCCAGGTTCGACTTGCGTGTGGCCACGTAGGAATTATATCGGGTGGCTCGGCCGGCGGGTCCACGTCGCTACCATGCGCAGGCGGACCCGGCGCAACGGCGGACGCGGCTAATCAACCGCCAATCACGCCTGGTCTTGAAGATGCGGCGTATCCCGGGAAGATGCGTGACAACCCGTCACGCGAAACGCCCATGTGACCCCCGACGATCTCAGTAAACACGTCCCGGAAGTCCGTCGTGACCGCCAGGTCGCGTCCTTCGAACCGATGCCCCTCGCCAAGTCCCGGCCACCTTCCCTGAATGCCGCCACGTACATTGCCGCCGATCACCATCATCGCGTTGCCATGTCCATGGTCGGTTCCGCCGTTGCCGTTTTCCGCAACGGCGCGTCCGAACTCCGACATCGTCACGATGACGGTATCCGCCATGCGGTTGCCGAGGTCGGCAGCCAGCGCGGCGAGGCCGCGCGAGAACTCGGCGAGCCGCGTTGCGATCTGTCCGTTCACCGACCCCTCGTTGACGTGGTGATCCCAGTTGCCAAGTTCGGTGAACGCGACCTCGAGCCCGACATCAGCCTTGGCAAGCCGCGCGATTTCAGCAAGCGCCTTTCCAAACGGCGTTGTCGGGTAATCAGCACCCGCCGCTGGGCGATACGGCATCGCTGCCGCCTGGCGCAGCGTGCGCATCGCGGCGAATGCGTCGCCGCCGGCCGCACGCAGCAGCGGGTCGGACGTGTTCTCGTATTGGGCTTCGAACGCGGCGTCAGCGCCGCGCACGCCGAACTCGTTGACGTTGCCAATGGCGAGTGCCGGTGCCCGTCCTTCAAGCGACCTGGGCATCGTGCGCGCGAGCGCGACACCTCGAAGCGGGTTGCGCCCTTCGGACGAGACCTGGAGATAGCGATTGAGCCAGCCATCTCGCGTCGCTTTCAAGCCGGGCGTCGCCGACTCCATGTAGTCCTGCGCGTCGAAATGCGACCGCGTGTTGTCCGGCGATCCGCAGGCGTGGACGATGGCCAGCGAGTGATTGTCCCAGAGCGGTTTCAGCGGAGCCATCGACGGGTGGAGACCGAAGAACCCGTCAAGATCGATCGCCGATCCCGTTGCTTCGCCGCCCGGGCGCGGAATCGCGATCGTCGGCCGAAGGCGATAGTAGTCCGCTTCGCCGTGCGGCACGATCATGTTGAGGCCGTCCACCGCGCCACGCTGGAAGATTGCGATCAGGAGCTTGCGGCGTGATCCGACCGCTGCTGCCGCGCGGCCGAGGAAGGACGGCGCAAAGCCGAGCGACAGCATCGCCATCGCGCCCGATTTCAGAAAGACCCTGCGATTCATAGCCCCCTCAAAAGCGTTGGAACTCGGGCGATCCAAGCCGTAGCGCGAGATCGGCCGACGGCGGATTGGCAGGCAGCATGACGCCCGGCAGGTTGCCGGACGCGATGCGCGTCGCGAAGTTCATACGACTGACGAGTCCGCCGGCGGAGATCCACGCATCCCCGGTGTTGCGGTAGCCGGTTGGCGGCTGGCACATATACAGCGGCTCACCCATCTGCTGCAGCGTCTGCACCAGCGCCCGTGCATCGCTGACGGTCGCTCCGGTGGTCCGCATCGTGCTGACGACAAGCGTGAACGGCGTCTTGAACTTGGCGCCGCGTACGGTTGCGGTCAGGAACTCAGGTGAGGTCACGATTGTGCTGACCACCTCGCGCAGGTCGCCGCCCGTCGTGCGGAATCGCGCCGCGGCGCGATCGACGAGGGCAGCCGGCGGTTCGTCGGCGACCAGCCGCTGCGCCAGTTGATACGCAATGTGATGTGCCGTCGCCGGATGCGCCGCGAGGATGTCCAGAACGCGTTCGCCGTCTTCGATGCCGCCCCCGGCCTTGACCTTGTGGCCGAGCACCACCTTCTCGCCAGGATCGTGAAGCGCGGCGACGAAGCGGAACGTGCCGTCGCGATCGATGGTCCATCCGGTAAACGCGCGCGCGACCTCGATCACGTCCTTCTGCGTGTAGCCGCCGTCAACACCGAGCGTGTGTAGCTCCAGGAGCTCGCGACCGTAGTTTTCGTTGAGTCCGCGCTTGCGCTTCGCGCCCTGCGCGGCCGCCGCGACTCCGGATTGGGGATTCGGGATGGGTCGCAGACGTCGCCCGCGAAGTCCGAACCGGAACTTCGAATCCCGCGTCCCGAATCCCGAATTCCGGAGAGCGGCCAGCCGCTCCGCCGCATTCGGGTCGGCGCTGAGCCAGTTATCGAGATAGAAGAGCATTGCCGGGCTCTTCGCGTCGGCTTCGAGGAGATCGCGGAACCGGTCGAACACGTGGGGACGGATCACCTCTCGTTCGTACTCGGCGAGGTATTCAGCGGTCCGACCCTTGCCCGCGTAGACGTTGAAGTGATTGAACCAGAAGTCGACGAGCACTTCCTGCAGCTGTCGCTCGCTGTAGGTGGCGCGCAGGATCTTCTCCGCGGCGAGCGATTGAATCTGCTGCCGGGCAAAGCGGCGCAGTTCCCGCGGATCCGCGGACGCTGGCGGCGGTTCCAGCGCGGGCAGCAGCGCGGCGGCCGCCGCGTCGTCGATGCGCTCGGGATGCAGCTGCTGATCGATCCACGCCGCGAGCCCCATCGCCCGCACCTTGTCTACGTCGCCAGCCCGAGGACCGAAGGTCAGGCGGTTGACCGCGTGGATGATGGTGGCTTCGTCCCGGGATTGGGGATTCGGGATTCGGGATTCGTCGTTACGCGCGGTCAGCTCAGCGGCCGAGGCCAGCGCGATAACGATCGCGACGAGAAGACCCGTCAAGACCCTTGATTTCATGGCTACGGGGTTGGACGGCCGAACCGGCCGACGGGTTGTCTGCCGTGTAGGGCGGGTCCTTTTGGACCCGCCGCGCCGCGCTATTTCGTCACAGCTTCGCGCATCGCCGGCACGTACATGTCGCGGACGTATTCCTTCACCATCCGCCGCGCGGTGAAGCGGGGCAGCACCGTGCGGATCGACTGCTTCACAATCTGCAGCCACCGCTTCGGCATGCCGTCGTGGTCGCGCTCGTAGAACGCGGGGACGATCTGCTGCTCCAGAATCGCGTAGAGCGCCTGCGCGTCGGCCCAGTCCTGCGCGCCATGATCGCCAGGGTCCGCCTTTCCCTCGATCAGCCAGCCGTTGTCGCCTGTGAATCCTTCGGCCCACCAGCCGTCGCCGATCGACAAATGCGGCGTGCCGTTGATCGCCGCCTTCATGCCGCTCGTCCCGCTCGCCTCGAGCGGCTTCCGCGGATTGTTCAGCCAGACGTCGCACCCTTGCACGAGGAAGTGCGCCACGTGGAGGTCGTAGTCGTCTACGAATGCGATGCGGCCGCCGAACTTCGGATCGAGCGCACTCTTGTACACACGCTGGAGGTGGTGCTTGCCCACTTCGTCGGCTGGATGCGCCTTGCCGGCGAAGACGAACTGTACCGCGCGGCCCCTCGCATTGAGGATCCTCGCGAGCCGATCCGGGTCCGAAAAGATCAACTCCGGCCGCTTATAACTCGTGAAGCGCCGTGCGAACCCGATCGTCAGGGTGTTCTGATCGAACATCGTGCCCGCCGCGACAACGCGCGAGGCGGCGCCCTGCGCGCTCCAGCGCTGCCGCGCACGTTCGCGAAGGAAGTTGAACAGATACGATCGGAGCTGCTGCCGCGCCGCCCACAGCTTCTCGTCAGGAATCGCCATCACACGTTCGACAAAGTCGGGATCGTCGTGGCGCTCGAGCCAGTCGGGGCCGAGCCATTCGTCGAACAGACGTTCCATCTCCGCCGAGATCCACGTCGGCACATGAACGCCGTTGGTGACAAATCTGACCGGAAGCGCATCGTAGGTCGTCCCCGGCCAGATCGAGTGCCACATCTGCTTGGTGACCTCACTGTGCAGTTTGCTGACGGCGTTGACGGCGCCTGATGCGCGCAGCGCGAGGGCGGTCATGTTGAACATGGGTCCGCCACCGTTGTCGTAGTACCCCAGCGCCAGGAATCGTTCCCGGTGGCTGCCTAAGTCGCCCCACGCGCCGGCGAGGTGCGTCTCCACGAGGTGGAACGGGAACGCGTCGTGCCCTGCGGCGACAGGCGTGTGCGTGGTGAACACCGTCGTGCGCCGCACTTCCTCCAGCGCCGAATCGAAGCTCCAGCCCTTTTCGCACAGATCGCGGATCCGCTGAAGTACTACAAACGCCGCGTGCCCTTCGTTGAGATGGTAGACGGCGGGATCGGAGCCCATCGCCTTCAGCGCGCGGACACCGCCGATGCCGAGGATGATTTCCTGCTGCACGCGCGTCTCGCGATCGCCACCGTAGAGGCGAGCGGAGAGTTCACGGTCCCAAGGTGCGTTCTCCTCGAGATCCGTGTCGAGCAGATAGAGCTTCACACGTCCGAGACGGACTCGCCAGACGGCGACGAGCACGGTACGATTACCCAGCGGGACCGCGGTGATGCACGGTTTGCCGTCGGCCGTGATGGCCGGCTCGATCGGGGCGTCGGCCCAATTCAGCTTCTCGTACACCTCCTCCTGCCAGCCGTCGAAGGTCACGCTCTGACGGAAATAGCCCTGTGGATACATGAAACCGACGCCAATCAGCGGCAGTCCGAGGTCGCTCGCTTCCTTGCAGTGGTCACCGGCCAGCACGCCAAGACCACCGGCGTAAATCGGCAGCGATTGGTGCAGCGCGAACTCCGCGGAGAAATAGGCGATCGAGCGTGAGCCGATCTCGGGAAAGTGACTCTCGATCCATGTGTTGTGCGCGGCGCGTGCCGCGTCGAGACGTGCCAGCGCCGCATCGTAGCCCGTGAGCCATTCAGGGTCGTGCAGCGCGCGATCGAGTGCTTCGGGCGAAAGCAGTTGCAGCATCCGCACGGAGTTGTGCGCGGTCAGCCGCCATAACGGGTAATCAAGATGGCGAAAAACGTTTCGTGCGTCGGTCGTCCAGCTCCACCAGACGTCGTAGGCAAGCTCCTTCAGGCGCGATACACGATCGGGTAATTGGATCATGAGTAGGTAATAAAGGTATCAGGTATCAGGTATCGGGCTTCACGCGTGGTCTAGGTTTCAGCCGCGCCTGAGACCTGATACCTGACCCCTCCCCTTGGGTGGTATGCTGGAAGTCCATGGCCCGTAATTCGAGACCGACCGCGGCGAAGCGTGAGCGGGAGAAAGGCCTGATCGAGCGGCGCGAGCAGAAAGCGGCGCGTCGGCGGGCTGAAAAAGAGCGGAAGGCTGCGTCGCCCCGCGCGGCCGACGGCGTGGATCCCGATATCGCCGGTATCAAGGTGGGGCCGCAACCGCCTGCCGAATGGCAGGTCGAAGAAGACTCCTAATCTCCGCTACGACGCTCGACGCCTGACCGCCTCGTGCTCCGCGACCACGTCGTCGCCGAGCTGATCCCTGAGCCACAGTTTTTCGATCGTCGGATACGTCGCCGCGATCGGCATCGCCAGCAGCGCACCGACAACCCCGCCAAGCTCGGCCCCGATCGCGAACGCCACAAGGATGGCGACGTTGCTCAATCGCAATCGTCCACCGTAGATCTTCGGGCCAATGAAGTAGTTTTCCAGGAAGTGATAGCCACCGTAGATAGGAATCATCGCCAGTGACAGCGTCGCCGACGTGGTCGCGGCCATCACCATCGCCGGTGCGCAGGCGATGAAGAAGCCGAGGATCGGGATGAAATCGCAGACGAACGCCAGTACTGCGAGGACGAGGGCTGCCGGCACACCGAGCACCGCGAGCCACGTGAAGGTGTAGAGGCCCGCGAGCACGGACGTGACGAAGTTCGCGACGATATATGCCGATGCAACGTCCCGCGCCTCGGACGCTGTCCGGTCGAACCGGGGACGCAGCTCCGACGGCACGAAGCCACGGAGCCACCGATAGGTCTCCCGAGCTTCGATGAGGAGGTAAAGGACGAGGATTGACGCCAGCACGAACGCCGCGATTGCCCCGAGCACGGAGCGTCCCAGGGTCACGGCATAACTGGCAATCATCGACGTGTTCAGGCCGGTGGATCGCTGAAGGACCATCGCCACAGGGGTCGGGAGGCGGTCAGCGATCTGCTGCTCGATGCTCTGCAGATGTTGGCTGAGGTCCTGCGCTTGTCCGTTGATTGATTGCCACGTCAAGGCGAAGAAGACGACGATTGCGCCGGCCATCAGGAAAACGACCAGCGACGCGGCCGCCGAGCGCGGCCACTGACGGCGCTCCAGCCTGCCGACCGCTGGCTGTAGACCAACGGCGACGATGATGGCGATCAGAATGAGCGTGACGATGTACCAGATGCGCACCAACACTGCGACGAATGCGACCGCCAGGATCACTTTCAGCAGCGTGGCCCATGGAATGTGGAGCGAGAGGCGACGTTCACTCTCAGCCATACAGAACCATTGTTGAGGGTGCAAGCTGCGGTCCGCCGGGGTCGCCTACGGTCTTCGCGGTGCTCGGCGGCACCCGGCCCACCACGTACCCTCGGTCGTACGTAGGCCGGGTCCCGCACCACCGCGACGCGGACCCGGTCCTACGTGGATCGCTGGTGAACCGGCTTGGCCGCTCGACTCAGGTTGTGGGCCGTATTGACGATGGCGACGTGTGAAAACGCCTGCGGAAAGTTGCCCACCTGACGGCATTTGTGCGTGTCGTACTCTTCCGCCAGCAGACCGACGTCATTGCGGAGCGCGAGGAGCCGCTCGAACAGCCGCCGGGCTTCGTCGATGCGCCCGAGCAGCACGTACGCATCAGCCAGCCAGAAGCTGCAGGCCAGGAAGACCCCTTCGCCAGGGGGCAAACCGTCATCGGTCTGCTCGGTGTCGTACCGCATCACAAAACCTTCTCGCATCAGGTGCCGCTCGATCGCCGCGATGGTGCCGCGGACGCGGGGGTCCGACGCGGGGAGAAAACCTGTTGAGGGCATCAGGAGCAGGCTCGCGTCGAGCTGCTTCGAATCGAACGCCTGGACGAAGCAGCCGCGCTCGCGATCGAATGCGCGATTGCACACTTCGGTGTGGATGTCGTCCTTGATGGCGCGCCAGTGATCGACCGGACCATCGAGGCCGAACGTGCGAGCGGTCTTGATGGCGCGGTCAAACGCGACCCAGGCCATCACCTTGGAAAAGGTGAAGTGTTGCCGCGGGCCGCGGATTTCCCACATGCCTTCGTCCGGGTGATTCCAGATCTGCGCGAGATGCTTGAGCAATGCCTTCTGAAACGGCCATTCGGACGCATCGAACTCGATGCCTCCACGCCGCGCCTGGTGCAGTGCATCGATCACCTCACCGTAGACGTCAATCTGCAGCTGCCCATACGCCGCGTTGCCGACGCGCACGGGGCGTGACCCTTCGTAACCCGGCAGCCAGGTAACGTCCCATTCGCGAAGCTGCCGTTCGCCGGCGACGCCATACATGATCTGAAGCTGCGACGGCAGTCCCGCGGCGGCACGCAGCAGCCAATCGCGCCACGCTTTCGCTTCCTCGAGGTAGCCGGCGTTCATCAAGGCGAGGAGGGTGAGCGTGGCGTCGCGAAGCCAGCAAAACCGATAGTCCCAGTTTCGAGGGCCTCCCAAGTGCTCGGGGAGCGATGTCGTCGGGGCCGCCACGATGCCACCGGTCGGCGAGTAGATGAGCGCCTTCAGCACCATCAGCGACCGCCGCACCGCGTCGTCCCACTCGCCGTCAGCCGCGGCACGCGAGCCCCATTCATCCCAGAACGCCTCAGTACTGTGCAACGACGCGATTGGGTCGATTGGTTTCGGCGGCGGGTTGTGTGAGGGCCCGTACGTCATCACGAAAGGGACGATGTCACCCTTGGTGACATCGAACTCGGCGACGGTGGTGAAGTCCTTTCCTTTCAGCGGCACCGGCGTGTGCAGGACGACCATGTCGGGCCCGGCAATAGCGCGCCACGTCCGGTCAGCGAGACGGCTGACCCATGGCACGACGAGGCCATAGTCGAACCGCAGTACCAGCTCCATCGTCATGCGTACGCGTCCAGAATCACCACGAACGAGGCGAACGACGTCGGAGTTGTTACCGCGCGGCGGCATGAAGTCGATCAGCGTGACGGTGCCGTCATCGGTTTCGAACCTGGTTTCGAGAATCAGCGAGTGTTTTCGATAGTCGCGCGCGGTGAGGCGCACCTCGGCGGCGGGACGCACGACCCAGCGTCCATGTTTCGGCGTTCCGAGCAGCGCCGCGAAGCAAGAGGGCGAGTCGAATCGCGGCCAGCACAACCAGTCGATCGACCCCGTGCGGTCGACCAGCGCCGCGGTTTCGCAGTCGCCGATCAGGGCGTAGTCTTCGATTCGGCTCAAGCGTTGGGTAAGTGAATCAAGGTGTATTCCACAAGGGCGAGGGGGAGCGGGGAGGAACGGGAAGTGGGAGACTGCTGATGAGCATTGACCGACGAAAAATGGCCCGATGGCTGATTTGTGTCGCTGTTTCGCTGTCCTGTGCAAAGACGGCAGGCGCGCAACCCGCAGCGCCGCCTCCAACGCCGCTGCTCATCGATCGCGATATGTTGCCCGGCCCCGGAGCAACCGTCACCAACGGCCTCGCACGCCTGCTGGCGGACGGCGAAGACCTGTTCGTGCCGCTCCGGCTCTTCACAGACGAGGGCAAGCTGCGGCGCGGCACCAATGCAGCGTATCGGCTGCTGAAACTCGGGTTGTTTGACGATCCTCAGGAGAATTGGCTTCGTGTCGCCAATCACGAGGTATTTGGTCACGGCGGGCGCCTTCGCGAATTGTTCGACGGCGATATTTCCTACGAGTTGCCGCCGCCTCCGCCGTACGGTCGGGGCGGCGGTGCCACCTTCTTCGAATTCACGCGCACGCCGACAGTGGAAGAAGTCCTCGCGGTCACGGTCGGAGGGATGGAGGCGAATTATGTGATGGCGCGCGCCATCGCTCAGGACGCCATGACCACGGGGCGGTGGAACTATCGTGACGCCATCCGCTATTACTACAGCGAGTACGACACGATTCGCTACATTCGCAGCGTCCAGCCTCTGGAGGAAGAAGGGCACGACGTGGGCGATTTCCTTCGCGTCTACAACAACGTTGCAACGAAGGCCGGCGAGGACACGATTTCGACGCGGCAGCTGCGCAGAAATGTCCTGGCGTCATTCGCGAATCCGCTGATCGCCTATTCCTACTACAGCACCTTCATTTCATACGTCTGGCAGGGACGCACGACGGCACCGGTTCCAATGATCCACTTCGGCGCGACGCGGTACCTGCCGATGATGCGTTTCCACCTCACTTCCTTCGGCACCGAGTTCGTCCTCGACAATGCCTTTGTGCGGAACGGCCGTTTTGTTGACATCACGTTGGCATGGGGACAAACGGTCGGCGCTCGCCCGTGGAGCATCGGCGCGCTGGCGACGCGCATGGCGTCGGTGAAGCAGTGGACGATCGGCGCCGAAGGGGCAGTCTGGCATCGTCCGGAGTGGGGTGGACAGTTCGCGGTGACCGCGAGCCGTGCGCTAGGAGTGCGCGGCCCGCTTGCACTCGCCGTCGTGGGCGAGGGTGGTTTCAAGACTGACGGCTTCGCGCCAGGCGATCGCCTCCATCAGGGCGCGTTTCTGCGGATCGGTGCCGCGCTCACGCCCACGTCGCGCCGATCGCCGTAACCGCCTCCTGCGCGAGCGTCTCATCCGTCTTCCAGTCCGCGCCTGCGACGCCAACGCCGCCGATGCACTCGCCGTTGACGAGTACCGGGCAACCGCCTTCCATTGCCGTCCAGCGCTCAGGGCCGGCGGCGAGCGCGAGGCCAAGCGCGTGCGCGGTGTCGAGGGGCTGTCCCACGGCGCCTTGCGAGGTCGTCATCCGCCGGGTGGACGCTGCGCACGCCGCCTTCGTCGTCGCCGAGTGCACCGTATGAAACTTGCCACCTTCCATCCGTTCGAGGACCATCAGGTGTCCGCCCGCATCGACGATGGCGATCGTGACGGACGCGCCCCGTTCGGCCGCTTTGGCCGTGGCCGCTTCAATCATCTTCTTCGCGCCTGCGTTGGTGAGGCGCCGGCTGTCTGCGATGTACATGGCGGATAGAATACGTGGACAGAAGACCTTGCGCCTCGCGCTGCCCATCGGTCTGCTCGCCTTTGCCTTTCGCTTCCTGACCCTCAGCCCGATTGAAAACGATCACTTCGTGATGCTGGCGCGCGCACAGCAGGTGCTGTTCGGCGACTGGCCGATCCGCCATTTCGAAGATCCCGGGCAGCCGCTGTTCTATCTGCTGACGAGCGCGTTCGCGTCGGTCTTCGGCCACGTACTGGCAACCAACGTGGTCCTGTGCATCGCGTTGCAGGCCATCGCGGCGTCCTGCGCCTATCTACTCGCGCGACGTGCGTCGAACAGTACGGCGGTCGGTGTGGCCGCAGCCATCCTCGTCATCGTCAGTTCTCCGCGTCTGTATAACACGACGAAGGTCATTGTCCCGGTGGTTGCGATCCTTCTGCAGTGGCGGTACGCCGAAGCGCCACGACGAGGACGGCTGCTGATGCTGGCCGGGTGGACGGCAATCGCGTTCCTGCTGCGACACGATTACGTCATCTACGTCGTTGCGTCGACGTTCGTACTGCTGGCCGTGCTTCACCGATCGCGACCGCGTGAAGCAGTTCGAGCAGCAGCGATGTATGGAATCACGGCGCTGCTGTTCGTCACTCCGTGGCTCTTGTACGTGCAGGTGAACCAGGGCGTAATCGAATACGCGAGTGCAGCGCTGCGATTCGTGCAGTCAGAGGGTCGACGTACCGCAGCCGGCGGGCCTCAGCCGCTCTACTACGTGATTGCGCTCATTCCGATGTCGGGATTCGCGCTCGCCATCTGGCTCCGATCGCGTTCGGATGTGGCTGTCATACAGGCTCAACTCGCGTCGCTCTCGGTTCTCGTGCTGATGATGAACGCGGTGTTCCTGCGCGACGTGCTCCTTGCACGTGTGCCCGACGTCATTGCGCCGACGGCCGTGCTTGCAGCCGTGCTCATCGGACAGGTGTTCTCCCGTCGCGCACTTCGCATCGGAGCGTTGGTGACGGCGGCGGCTGCGCTGGTACTCGTCACGATCTCGCTGGCCACCGCCGGCTACCGAATCCCCACGCCTGCTGCCGTCGTCCGGCAGGCCGGCCGGGTGTCCGACCGCCTTGTGAACGCGTCTGCGGAGCTCCAGCCGAGCCCGCGTTATCCGGCGCTCGTCAGCTACCTCTCACGGTGCACGTTGCCGGTGGAGCGCGTCTTCGTCAGCGGCTTCGCGCCGCAGATTCCGTTCCTCGCTCACCGGCCATTCGCGGCGGGCCTTCCATCCTGGATTCCGGGCTACTACGAAACGCCAGCGGACGTAAGACGTGCGCGAGCGCGTCTCGATCGCGAGAACGTTTCAGCAGTCGTCCTGCTCGAAGGGTCCGATGTCTTCGAGCGGTCGTGGCCAGATCTCGCCGCCTGGTTTCGCGAGCACCGGTTCGAGCGCCACGATGCCGCCCGTCTGGGTGAGGAGATCACCCTCTGGCTGCCGCGACCCGATGCGTCGATGCGCGCGGATGTTGAAACGGGCCTGCCATGTCACACAAGTGGTACTCTTGCCGGGTCCGGTGAGCCCTAGTTCCAGCACGATCCCGGCGGCGGATTCTCCGTTTCGCGAACGGCTGGTGCGCGGACGCGCGGGTGATCTCGTCGGCCACCCGCTGCTGCTGTTGCTGGCGCTGGCATCGCTGCTGCGCGTGATGCTCGTCGTTCAGGGCGGCCAACTGTACTGGCCGGACGAACGGCTGTATACCCAGGTGCTGGACATCTTCGATCTTCACCAGGGGCATTGGTTCGACATTCTCAAGGCGCTGTTTTCCACTCAAGACCATCTCGGATTCGCGCTCCTCAGCGCTCCGATCGCCGCAGCGCAATTTGCCATGGGTCACGCGTTGAGCCGCTCGGGAGAAGGGCTGATGCTTCTGCCGGGTATCGCGCTGTCTCAGGCGTCGGTCGTGTCCATCGCGCTCGTCTATGCAATCGCGCGACGTGCCGGCCGTGACCGCGTCGAAGCGTTGATTGCCGCCGGCTTGATGGCGTCGGCGACGACGATGTTCTACTACGCGCGGCACCTGCTGCCGTACGACGCGGCGTTGGCCCTTGGACTCCTCGCGTTGTGGTGCGCGATTGGCACTTCCCGTCGCGATTCGATGATGTGCGGCGCCGCGGCGAGCGCGGCCTTCATCACCTACAACGGCTACTGGTTGCTCGTCGCGACGGTCCTGCTCGTCCACGTCGTGCACGAGGGACGAACCGCGGTGCGACGTGCGGCATTGCGGGCGCTCTACCTGACTATCGGGTTCGTGATGCTACCGGCAGCAATTGTGCTCGTCGAGCTGCTGACCGGCGCCCCGCTGATGTTTTCGGGCATGCGGCGGCTTGCGGGAACGGTGAGTGACGGCTACGCGCCGGAGGGCTTCGGGCTTCCCTGGGCGTACCTGTGGCATGCAGAGCACCTTTTGCTGCTTGTCTGGATTGCCGCGGCGTTTTTCGTCATCGTCGGGCGAACGGGGTGGAACTCACGACGCCAGCACACGGCCGCGATGTGGGTGCTCGCCGCTGTGTTCATCTATCTCGCGCTCGGCTTCTCATCTGCCATCTTCCACGTCTTCGTCGTGATGGGACGGCAGGCGCGGCAGGTGGTGCCCTTTCTCTGCCTCGCGACGGCTGCCGCGGCCGTCGAACTCCTCGAGCGCCGTCGATGGTCGTCCTGGATTGTCGTCGTGGGCGTGGTCGCACTTGTCGCTCAGGCCGGATGGAATTTCAGGCAGCCGCTGCAGCAGCGATTTCCACGCGACGTGATTGCCGAGATCACGACCAAGTACGGTCCCATCGATTTCGAGAACACGATCGAGGGACCGCCGTTGACCCACGAACACGTCGAGTCGCGCTGGGTGCTGCTGAATGCGCAGCACTTGTACAACCCGCGCGCGCCGCGCCCGCCGCTGCCGTCGTCGGTCATCGAGGTGATGAGGTTCCGGCATCCGCAGCAGTTCCTGCCGTATCAATTTGAAGGCCTCCGCCCCACCGAGCGGCAGGTGCTGCGCGGGAGCGATATTTCCATGCGCCTGATCGACATCGGCGCCCCGGTTGATCGGCTGCCGTGAGGCGAGCGCTCCGGCTGGCCGTTGTCAACCTTGTCATCTTCTTCGTCACGGCGGAACTGCTTGCGCTCGGTATCTTCTATTACGAGCACGGATGGCTCTTCTACGTCGATCCGTATCGCCCGACCATCGCTCCAATCGAGGAGGGGAGCGCCGACGCGCTGACTGCGGTCGGCCTGCATCCGTATTTTGGCCCGACGCATCGACCCGGTATTCGATTCGACGTGCCGCCGGAGCTTCGCAGCGGCGAGGCTGACGACGTTGTCGCGACCAACAACTTCGGATTTCCCTCACGCGTCAACTATCCGTTTTCGAAAACCAGCGATCGCCAGTTCGTCATCGGGGTGTTCGGAGGTTCGGTCGGCGCGTACTTCTGCAGACTCGGCACCGCGCGGCTCGAACAAACCCTGCGTCGCAGCGCGGTGTTCAACAACCGTGAGCCGGTGACGTTGTGCTTCAGTCACGAGGGCTATAAACAACCGCAGCAACTACTCGTGCTCAGTTATTTCCTGTCGATCGGGCAGCCGTTCGATCTCGTGGTCAACATCGACGGGTTCAACGAGGTGGCACTCGGCCGCATCAATGATCGGTACGGCTGGGACGTGTCGATGCCGAGCCACGAGCACCTTGACGCATTGATCAACGTGGTGAATCAGGCCACGCTGACAACGGCTAAGCTCGAGTCGCTCGCGCGCATCGTCCGGTATCGACAACAGCTGAATGACATCGCGGAGCGCAACAACCGGACGCGATTGGCGTCGGTGGAATTCATGCTGCGGCATTACTACGACTTTCTCCGTCGCCGCTATGAACAGGAGCGCGTGCGGTTCGATGGACTGCCTTCGAACCCGCCGGCGAATTCCCCAATCCACGTCACGCCACCAGTGCGACCGCGCACCGGCGCCGCCGTCTACGAGGACATCGCGGCGAATTGGCGCAACGCATCGGTGCTGATGCAGCAGGTGCTTGCGGCGAGAGGCGTGGCGTACCTCCACGTCCTTCAGCCGAATCAGTACTACTCGACCCGCGCCTTTACTCCGGCCGAGAAGGCGATCGCCTTCAACGACGGGTCGCCATTCAAAGAGGGCGTGGCGAATGGCTATCCGTTTCTCGAGAAAGCGCTCGAACCGGGCGCGCTCAGCGCCGTCCACCTCTTCGACACGGCGCGTGAGCCTGTGTATGTAGACAACTGCTGCCACTACACCTCCGCCGGCAATCGGCTGCTCGCTGACTTCATTGCCAGAGCGGTGGTCGCCTCCGAAGGCGCCGCCACACATTAGTCACAGATTTCACACAACTCACGCGATACGGGGACCGTCAGAACTGTCAGCGATGTGCGGCTCCATCGACACGCGCATGTGGCGCACAGGCGCGGAGCGCGTTAGTCGCCTGTTCGATTTCGCGCGTGCGCGCGTTATTACACAGGTACAAGCAGGAATGCGGCTTGCTGGAGCGGCCGCGGCGTTCCCGTGCACAAGACACGTCTAGATCCCAAAGATCTGCCCCCGGTCGAAGCGGCGACATTGCGCCGCATCCTCGTCTACGTGCGGCCGTACTGGCGCAGGGCGCTGGTCGTCACCGCGTGCATGACGGCGGCTGCCGCGCTGAGTCTTTCACTCCCCTGGTTTGTGCGCCGCGTCGTCGACGAGGCAATTCCGCAGGGCAACATCCGGTTGTTGTGGCTCTATTGCGCGGCGATGATCGCGGGTCCAGCGCTCGCGGGACTGCTCGAGGTCCTTCAGAAATACTCAGCTGAAGTAATCGGCCAACAGGTGATGCTCGATCTGCGCGTGGCGCTCTATCGACAGCTTCACGCGATGCCCTTCGCCTTCTTCGCCAGGCAGCGCCCCGGAGAAGCCGTCAGCCACGTCCTCAACGACGTGCAGGGTGTCGGCGGCGCCGTGAGCGGCACGCTCGTCGACGTGCTGCAGAACATCATCGTCCTCGTGTCGACAACCGTGTTCGTGTTCGCACTCGATTGGCGTCTGGCACTGGTCGCGCTTGGGTTCTTGCCGTTGTTCGTCGTCCCGACGCGTCGCGTCGGCCGTGCACGCAAGCGCCTGAAACGAACAGTGCAGGCACGCATCAGCGAGCTGACGGGCATCCTCACGGAAACGCTGTCGGTGTCAGGCGCACTGCTCATCAAGGTGTTTGGGGGAGAAGACACCGAGACTCGCCGATTCCGCGCGAAGGCCGAAGAGATCAAGCAGCTCTCGCTCGAGCAGACGCTGATCGGCCGCTGGTTCCAGTTGATGCTCGGCCTCTTCGAAGCCGTCGGCCCCGCGATCGTGTTCGCGCTCGGCGGCTATCTCGTCATCCACGGTCACATCGCGCTTGGAACCGTCGTGGCGTTCGTGACGGTGCTCAAGCGGCTCTATGGCCCGGCGCGGCAGCTCGCCGGGGTGCACGTCGACCTGATGACGAGCTACGCATATTTCGAACGTGTCTTTTCCGTTCTCGACCGCATCCCCTCGATTCGGGATGCGCACGGCGCGGTGCCGCTTGCGGCGCCGCGCGGAGAGATCGAATTACGCGACATCTCCTTTGCCTACGACGGCACCGACGAGACGCTCTCCGACATCAATCTTCGCGTGCCGGCAGGTTCGACGGTTGCGATCGTCGGCCCATCCGGTGCGGGTAAGAGCACGATCGCCGCGCTCGTCATGCGGCTCTACGACGCGTCACACGGGTCGATTTCGATCGACGGGCTCGACGTCCGAGAGGTCACCTGTCGGTCGCTGCACGACAACCTCGCCGTCGTGACGCAGGAAACCTTTCTGTTCCACACGACCGTCCTCGAAAACCTGCGGTACGGGAAACCGTTGGCGACGCTCGAGGAGGTTGAAGAGGCGGCTCGGCGCGCACAGATTCACGACGTCATCGCGTCGCTGCCCGAGGGCTACCACACCGTGGTCGGGGAGCGCGGGTATCGCTTCTCGGCTGGTGAACGTCAGCGGCTCGCGATTGCGCGCGCCATTCTGAGAAACCCGCGCATCCTGATTCTGGACGAAGCGACCAGCTCCCTCGACTCCGAATCGGAGCGGCGCGTCCAGGAGGCGCTCGAGCCGCTCTGTGAAGGGCGGACGACTCTCGTGATCGCGCATCGCCTGGCCACGATTCGCGACGCGGATCTGATCGTCGTCATCGACCGCGGGCGGATCGTCGAGCGTGGGACCCACGACGAGTTGATGGCCAACCGCGCACTGTACGCATGGCTGTGGCGCGTCCAGGTGGGCAAACGCGATCGCCGCGGCCTCATTGACACCCGACCGAGCGCCCGTACGGCGTTCGCCTCCTGAGTATGATGCCCGCTCGCGCCGAAACGTGGATCGTGGTGCGCCCCGTCATCGTCGTGGCGGTGTTGTCAGCGTCGTTGTTCGCCGGCGCGCTGCCCGCCTCCGCGCAGGTGAAGCTCACCTTCGACAAGCATCCGGCCATCGATTTCGGCAACGCATTCACTGCCAGCGTGCGTGTGAAGTCGCAGAACGACTGGCGCGATTTCCCGTCGGAGGCCGGGTCGGATCAGAAGAACGTCTTCGATCCATACCGTGAGCGGATTGCCGTCGAGGGAACGATCGCAGGCCGAGTTCTTTACCACGTGGAGCGCGAATTCCACGACACATCGAGCCCGTGGAAAAACGTCTATCTCGAGACGCGCGTGCTCCACGGCGTCCACCTGCAGGGCGGTCAATTCAACATGCCGTTCGGGCTCGACCAGACGACGAGCCTGATGAATCAGGATTTCAACTACCACTCGCTGGCCGGCGCATTTCTGGCGCCGGGCCGCGGCCTCGGCGTGATGGCGTACGGAGACTTCTTCAAGAAGAACCTGCTCGCCTACGAGGCCGGTGTCTTCCGCCAGGACGGCGATAACACCCGTTCGGCGCAGCTACAGGACGTGCACGTGGCGCCGACCTTCGCGGGGCGTATTGTCGTCAAGCCGTTCTCGAAATGGCAGCCGCTCTATTTCGTGCGGTCGATGGAAACGGGATTCGCGTTCACCGACGGCGAACTGCCCGCGGGTCTCTACAACCTCAAAGGGCAGACGATTCCCGGCGACGGGTTCGTGCAGAAAGCGTACGTGAACGGCCGGCGTCAGAGGCTTGGCGCGGAGCTCCAGTGGCGGCCAGGACCGGTTGGCGTGCAGGCCGAAGCGATCCGCGTCCGCGACACGCGCTTCGGGCAGGGAATCGAAGACGAGGACCTGCCGAACCTGGTGGAGCGCGCCTGGTACGTCAGCGGTACCTGGCTGGTCACCGGCGAACACAAGAAGGACACCATTACGCCGGCGCGCCCATTTCTCAACGGCGGATACGGCGCCGTCGAGTTCGGCGCACGTCTCGAGCGACTGTCAACGGGCAACGGTCCAGCGCTGAACCCGGCGGTGTACGGACCGCGGTCTCCCGACGTTTTCCCTACAGCAGATCTCGTGTGGACGACTGGCGTGAACTGGTACGTGAACAAGTTTTTCGAGCTGTCGCTGAACGTGATTCGAGAGGATCGCACGCTGCCGCGCACGGCCACGCTGTCGTCAGGTCCGGTATGGAGCCGGACGTTCCGCATCGAGTTTGGATTGTAGGAGAGATGATGCTCCGGCCGCGGATTCAACCGCTCGCACTCGTGCTCGCGATCGCCCTGTGCGCCCCGATGCTGACGCTGTCGGCGCAGTCGGCGGGCTCGCCGACGAGCGTGGACACGCTCCTCGATGGCAGTGCGCTGAACGACGTCTGGATTCACATCAATGCGCGAGACTGGCAGGACCTCCACACGAACTACAAGGATGGCACCTACTACCCGGTCGATTTCGAGTGGCAGGGCGTCAACCTTCGCAACTCCGGGATCCGTGTTCGCGGCAACACCACCCGCAACGATCACAAGCCAAGCTTCCGCATCGATTTCAATCGCTACGTCGACGGCCAGGACCTCTTCGGGCTGAAAGCGGTCGTTCTCAACAATTCCTGGCACGACCCCTCGATGCTGCACGACGACCTGTCGATGCTCACGTTTCGAAAGATGGGCATCCCCGCGCCGCGGCAGGCCCATGTTCGGATGTACGTCGGCGCGGCTCGCGAGTATGCCGGCGTCTACGTGATTTCAGAGGAAGTCAGCAAGACGTTCCTCACGGCGAATTTCGGCGAGGACAACGGATACCTGTACGAGTTCCACCGTCAGGACGGCGACAACTACGGATTCCAGGAACAACCCAACCTCGGTTGGTACGTGCCGCGGTTTGGACCAAAGACCCACGAAACGGAATCGATTGCGAATCTCTATATTCCGGTCCGCACCCTCGTGGAAGCGGTCAACGACGCGCGGCGGGACAACCTCGAGGATCGGCTCGGCGAATACCTTGACGTCAGGACGTTCATCACCGAGCTTGCGGTCCAGAATTTCATGGCGCAGACCGACGGCCTGGTCGGCGGCGTCGGCATGAACAACTTCTATCTGTATCGCTTCGCCGGCAGGAAACTCTCGATGCTCATTCCGTGGGACCAGGACAATTCGTTCAGCCGAATGGATATGCCGCCGTCGGAGAACATGGGCAGCAACGTGCTCGCGGCGAAGATCTGGGACGAGCCGAAGCATCGCGATGCATATCTCGCGCGTCTGCTTGACGTCGCCGATCTGGTCAGCAGCGGCTGGCTGGAGCAGGAAGCGGCGCGGCAGTACGAGCAGATTCGAGCGGCGGTCTACGAGGATCCGTTGACGCCGTACTCACGCGACGACTTCGATCAGGCCAACGCCTTCGTGCAGCAGTTCGCGCGGGAACGTAGTGATGTTGTCCGGCAGTACGTTGCGAGCATCGCCCCTGCGGTACTCAGAAGCCGCTTTAATGGCAGGACGCTGACCCTGAATCTCCCACGCCGCTGACGGGGATGAACGTCCAGTCGTAGCCACCTGCCCTCAACGCGAGCCGCAGCACGCCATTCGTACTGAGACGGACCTCGCTGTTCGGCTTCACGTCCACAAACGGATACGGCGGCGCACCGCCGGTGCCCACCACGAACTCACGGATTCCGCCATCGGCGTCGGCCACGCCGTCGGCATTCTGCGGCGCGAACCGTTCGTACACGTGATCGTGCGCCGCCAGCACGACCTCGGCGCCGAAATCGTCCAGGATGCGCCAGAACTCGCGCATCTGTTCGGTGTTGCCGTGCTTGGACGAGGAGAAGAGCGGGAAATGCCAGTAGGCGAGCGTGCACCGGGTCGCATGGACCGTGAGGTCGTTCCGCAGCCATGCGGCTTGCGTGGAGCGGGCGCCAACGGGAATGTTGCTGTTCAGCGCGATGACATGCCAGTTGCCAAGGTCGTAGCTGTAGAACCCCAGCCCCGGCACGCCCGCGCTTGCGCCGAAGTAGTCGAAGTACGGCGCGGCGTTGGACGCACCGTCGTACTCGTGATTGCCTGGAACGGGGCGCGTGCGCGACTTGTGGCGCCCCCACGTCGTGTCGTAGCACGAGTCGTAGTTTTCGATCGTCCCTGACGGGTAGGCGTTGTCGCCGAGCGCGAAGACGGTGCCGTCGATGGAATCGAGCAGCCGCGCGGTGGCCTGCGGGATGCCGCCATTCGTGCACTGCGCGATGTCGCCGGCACCGACGAAGATTTCCGTCGGGAACGCCGCTGTGACGTCGATGCCGGACGGGATTTCCGCGCGACTGCCGATCGGCAGCGTGGACGGACCGGTCAGGCCGGCGGGCGAACCTCCGCACGAGAGGCCGATGACCGCAAGCGACGCCAGCATCCAGAACACGGCTCGCTTCACGCGCGCACCCTTGTCGAAGACGGCATCACTCGAGACTGGGGGATCTATGGTAGCGCCCTTGTTCGATCCCCGCCGCAGGAAACGTTAACCCTGACAGATAGCCGGCAGCACCTTGCACGTGTTTGCACGAAACCGGACGTACATGTGGCGTGACACCGAATGGTCTGCTGCCGATAGAGAGAGGGATGTCAGATGACATCAATCGCGATATGAGCGTCATTGAATTCGAGCGCCGCGTGCTCGAAGAGGCACGCGACGAGCGCAATCCACTGCTCGAACGCATCAAATTCCTGGGCATCCTCGGACGCAATCTCGACGAGTTCGTGATGGTTCGCGGCCGCACGTGGATGGCCTCGCCTTCCGGAAAGCGGTTGACGCGGAAGACGCACGCACTGTTGCGCGACGGCTATCGTGTGCTTCGACGGCATCTCCTTCCGGCGCTGGCGAAGGCGGGCATTGCGGTCGTCGACTACGGCGAGCTGAACGCCGCTGAACGAGCGGACGTGGACGAGCGGTTTGTCGACTCCATTCTGCCGCTCATCACGCCACTGGTCTGTCAGGCGACGCCCGTTGCCGATGCGCCGGGGCTCGGACTGAACGTCGCGGTGGAGCTCGATCGCGGACGCCTCGCGATGGTGCGCATTCCCGATCAGCTCTCATCGCTCGTGCCCGTCGCGACGCGGCGTGAGGGCGCACGCGAGGTGTTCGTCTGGCTGCATCAAGTCGTGGCCGCGAACCTGCATCGCGTATTTCCAGGTACGCGCATCCAGTCGGCGCACGCGTTCCGCATCATGCGCGATGCCGACATCGTGCTCGAGTCGGCTGCCGCCGACGAGCTGCCGCAGCGCACGATCGCCGCGGTGAGCCAGCGCGAGACCA
>Ga0207701_10000463_pt1 | contig 42082 bp, 35 predicted proteins | sample KBSSwiSSwithPhiX_FD_184294 | JGI IMG/M metagenome (GOLD analysis project Ga0207701, IMG submission 184294) | Switchgrass rhizosphere bulk soil microbial communities from Kellogg Biological Station, Michigan, USA, with PhiX - S5 (SPAdes) (version 2) | ecosystem: Environmental > Terrestrial >... | reverse complement strand
AATCGCAGCTGATGGACATCGTGCTGCGCGAGTCGGATCGGCTGAACGAAACGATCCGGAGTTTCCTGTCGTACGCGCGTCCCCAGCGCGCGAGCACCAGCCGCATGGACGTGCGCCAGGTCATCACCGACACCGCCACGCTGCTTCAGAACAACGCCGAGCTCATCGACGGCCACCGCATCGACGTGGATGTGCCGGACGAGCCGGTGTGGTACGTCGCGGACGCAAACCAGATCCGGCAGGTGGTGTGGAATCTTGCGACCAATGGGCTTCGCGCAATGCCGAATGGCGGCGTTCTCCGTCTGTCGGCGTCGGGACGGTTTGACGACGCGCTAGGTACGGGTGAGGCCGTCATCCGCGTCGAAGATCAAGGCGTTGGCATCGCCCCTGAAGAGCTCGATGGCATCTTTCAGCCGTTCCGCGGCGGCTTTGAACGGGGGACCGGTCTCGGGCTGGCGATTGTGCACCGGATCGTCAGCGATTACGGTGGCGAGGTCCTGGTGACCTCAAAACGCGGCATCGGCACACGGGTAGACGTGAAACTGCCGCTGAAGTCCCCGGCGTCGGACGACGCCCGGGCAATGTTGAATTGACCATGACCACGGGAGTCCAGACCGACACGTCGAAAACCGCTCAGGCACCGGCCCGCGTGCTGGTTGTTGACGATGAGCGCTCCATGAGGGAGTTGCTGTCGATCGTGCTGCGCAGAGATGGGTACGACGTGCTGATCGCAGAAGACGGCGCGTCGGGGCTCGAGCTGCTCAAGCGGGAGCGGGTCGACATCCTGATCACCGACATCCGCATGCCGCAGATGAACGGCGTGGATCTGCTGCGCGAGGCCAAACGGATCGCGCCAGACATCGTCAGCATCGTGATGACGGCGTTTGCGACAACCGAGACGGCGGTGGAGGCGCTGCGGCTCGGCGCCACTGACTACGTGACGAAGTCGAAGGATACGGCGGCGGAACTGCGCGTGCGCGTCGGACGCGAGTTGGAGCGTCGGCGGCTGCAGCAGGAGAACGTGCTGCTGAAGCGAGCGCTCCGGACCCAGCATCAGTTCTCCAACATCATCGGCACCAGCTCGCCGATGCTGGCGGTGTTCCAGCTGATCGAAACGATCGCATCGACCGGCAGCACCGTGCTGATCACGGGCGAGTCGGGCACGGGCAAAGAGCTCATTGCCCGGGCGATCCACGTCAATTCGCCGCGACGCGAACGGCCGTTTGTTGCGGTCAACTGTGGAGCGCTGTCCGAAACGCTGCTCGACTCGGAACTGTTCGGGCACATGCGCGGCGCGTTTACGGGGGCCGACAGCAACAAGAAGGGGCTCCTCGAGGTTGCGGAGAAAGGCACGATCTTCCTCGACGAGATCGGCGAGATGAGCCCGGTCGTGCAGGTAAAGCTGCTGCGGGTGCTGCAGGAGCGGAAGTTCCGCCGCCTCGGCGGAACCGAAGAGATTGATGCCGACATCCGAATTCTGGCGGCAACCAATCGCGATCTGACCAGGATGGTGGCCGAAGGCACCTTCCGCGAGGATCTTTTCTACCGCATCAACGTCATCCCGTTGCGCGTCCCGCCTCTTCGCGAACGGCAGGAGGACGTCCCGCTGCTGGCCGAACACTTCGTCGCCCGCTTCGCCGAGCAGATGGGGAAGCCGGTGACCGGGATTTCCGGCGGTGCGTTGACGCTCCTCAAGCAGTACGGCTGGCCGGGGAACATTCGCGAGCTTGAAAACGCGATGGAGCGGGCAGTTGCGCTCGAACGGACGCCGATGATTCTTCCCGACAGCCTGCCCGAACAGCTGAATCGGACTCCAACGGACGCGCCTCCACCATCGCCGGCAGACGCGTTCCCAGACGCGGGCTTTGATTTGGAGCGTCACGTCCAGGACATCGAGCGGGAGTACATCGCCGAGGCCCTGCGCCGCGCCGGCGGCGTGAAGGTGAAGGCGGCCGAACTCCTCGGCATGAGTTTCCGGTCGTTCCGGTACTACACCAAGAAATACAACCTCAAATAGGTTCTACAGGGTTCTGCTGGGTTCTACTAGGTTCTACAGGGCTCGTTCCGGGGTTCTTCGAGGTGCCGCTGCCACTCAGCTGGACCTGGCGGAAACCTGCGGAGCCTTGGACGAACCCGGTGGAACCTTGAACGAACCCCGCAGAACCCGGTAGAACCCCGTAGAACCTGACACTTAACGCCACCTGAGGTTGACAAAAACTGTCAGGGGGCCCAAAATTGTCAATAGTATTTCCCGTCCGCAACCCTCCCACGATCAGTCTTAACTGCATGACGGCACGGCCGTTATGGTCTGGCCAGGGAGAGCTCTGCCGGGCTGGCACCGCCGTTGCTGAAACCGCCGCGTCGGCCGCTGGGCTGCTCTGGGCCGACCACTTAACAGTCCACGCGGCCATCGATTTTTTGAGGAGAGAAGAGTCATGAAAGTTCGTAACCAGAAGGGTTTCACCCTCATCGAGCTGCTGATCGTTGTCGCGATCATCGGCATCATCGCGGCGATTGCGGTTCCCGGGCTTCTGCGCGCCCGCATGTCGGGTAACGAGGCGGCGGCGATCGGTTCGATGCGCGCCATCAATACGGCGGAAGCGAGCTATTCGTCCGCAGCGGGTCAGGGCGGCTACGCCATCGACCTGAAGGTGCTTGGCAAGGCCTGCCCGGGCAGCAACCAGGGTTTCATTTCGCCTGACCTCGGCGACCCGGCGCTTCCGAGCCCGGTCATCAAGAGCGGCTACAACGTTCTGCTGGCCACGGCCGGTGCGGCTGCCGGCCCGAACGACTGCAACGGCACCGCCACCGAAACCAACTACTATTCGACAGCCGCGGCGCTGTCGTGGGGCTCGACGGGCAACCGCGCGTTCGCGACGGACGCCGGCGGCGCAATCTTCCAGGAGACCGCGGCGAATACGCCTCCGCCCCAGCCTCTGACCCCGGGCGGCACGATCACGACCATTCAGTAAGCGCACTGACGCGCGGAAACAAAAAAGGGATGCCGGTTCACGCCGGCATCCCTTTCTCGTTTGCTCCAGGAGTTGCCATAATCACGGGCACTGCCCGATCCCTGCGTGAAAGCGATTCGGGCTATTTCGGTCATGCACACCCGACAATCCGGATTCACGCTCATCGAGCTGCTCATCGTCATCTCGATCATCGGCGTGCTGGCTGCGACGAGCATGGCGATCTACCGTCATTCGGTCGTGCGCGCTCACGAAGCGACCGCGATCGTGACGCTGACCGCAATCAACCAGGCGCAGTTCGCGTTCGCACAGCTCTGTGGCAATCAGAGGTACGCACCCACACTTGCGAGCCTCGGGACGCCGATGCCGACGACCGGTCACGCATTTCTCAGCTCCGACCTCGCGTCGGATCCGCTCGCCAAGAGCGGCTATCAGATCACGATGACCGGAACGGCGGTGACCGACGCCGGCCTGACGTGTACTGGCGCGACTCCCCTCGAGTCCTATCAAGTCACGGCCGACCCGCTGAGGCCGGGGACGTCTGGCAGCCGATTCTTTGCGACCAACACTGACCGCATCCTGTACGAGGACCCCACCAAAACGTTTGCTCCCGATATGCCCGAGCGAGGCGCGCCTTCTCATGGCGTGGAGGTCTTGACCCTCCCAAAATGAGGGCGGAAATGAAGTACACTGGCCTTTTTGACATGACCAAATTGAGTCGCACGCTGCTGATGGTTTTTGCTGCGCTTGGGCTTGGTGCGGCTTCAACGTCGAGCTACGTTCACTATCACCTGCTGACCGATCCGAGTTATTCGAGCTTCTGCGACATCAACGCGACGGTCAATTGCACCCAGGCCTATCTGAGCTCGTACGGCAGCCTGTGGGGTATCCCGGTGGCGCTGTTCGGCGTGTTCTTTTTCACGCTCGTCCTGTTGCTGGCGGGTGTGGCCGGCCGCACGAGTTCGCCGGCGCGCGACGCCGTACCGGCCTACATCTTCGCGATATCCACAGTCGGCCTGGCGTTCATTCTCTACCTGGGATGGGCGTCCTACGTGCAGCTGAAGACCTTCTGCATGCTGTGCGCGGTGACCTACGTCTCGGTCATCGGCATCTTCATTGTTTCCGGTGGAGCCACGACTTTTCCCATGACTACGCTGCCACGCCGTGTGCCGCGCGATCTCCGCGCGCTTGTTTCCAGTCCGATCGCGCTGGTCCTTGCACTCTTGTTTGTCGGCGGGGCGGGAACTGCCATCGCGTCGTTTCCTGGAGAGCCATCGCGTCAGTCGCCGGCGCCGCTCGTCCCGCTGAATGAGCAACAGCGCGCCGAGATTGCCAAGTGGTGGGACCTACAGCCGAAAGTCGATCCGCCGATACCTATGGATGGGGCGAAGGTCGCCGTGCTGATCTTCAGCGATTTTCAGTGCCCACATTGCCGCAAGGCGCACGAAGAATATCGGAGCCTGATCGCGAAGTATGCGTCGAATCCGCAGGTGCGGTTCGTGCTGAAGCATTTCCCGCTCGAAGGCGAGTGCAACCCGTTCGCCCCCCAAGGTGGACATAGCTCTTCGTGCGAGGCGGCTGCGGCCGTCGTACAGGCTCGTCAGACCGGCAAGGCCGAGAAGATGACCGACTGGTTGTTCGACAACCAGGACAGCCTGACGCCGTCGGGCGTCAGGGTCGCGGCGCACGACATTGGCGGCGTGGCGGATTTCAATGGGGGGTACGCCGAGGCTCTGAAGGACGTGACGGCCGACGCGAACCTTGGTGGTCGGGTTGGTGTCACCTCGACGCCAACCATCGTGCTCAACAATCGAAAACTTCCGGCGGGCGTCGTGGATCCGGCGGCTCTCGATGCCCTCATCGATCTGGAGCTGAAACGATCGAAGTAGCCTGACCGTTCGGGGGCCATGCCTTCAGCGATTCACATAGAAGAACTCACCAAGGACTATGCGGTTGGATTCTGGCGGCAGCGCCCCTACCGCGCGCTGGATCGACTGACGCTCGAGATCGAGCGAGGCGAAATCTTCGGCTTTCTCGGGCCGAATGGCGCCGGCAAAACCACCACATTGAAGCTGCTGATGCAGCTGATCTTCCCGACGTCGGGCCGTGCTGAGATTCTCGGGCGGCCGGTGGGCGACCTGGAGGTTCGGCGCCGCATCGGCTACCTGCCGGAAAACCCGTCGTTCTACGACTACCTGACGGCTGAAGAACTGCTGGGTTATTTCGGCGATCTATTCGGCTACGCCGGAGCCGACCGTCGCAAGCGCGTGTCGAACCTGCTCGATCGCGTCGGGATTGGCGGCGAACGGCGTCTTCAGCTCCGCAAGTTCTCGAAGGGCATGATTCAGCGCGTGGGTATCGCGCAGGCGCTCCTGAACGATCCGGAAGTGATTTTCCTCGATGAACCGATGTCGGGGCTCGACCCGCTCGGACGCCGCGACGTGCGTGCGCTGATCCTCGAGCTGCGGGATCAGGGACGGACCGTCTTCTTCAGCTCGCACATCCTGGCCGACGCCGAAGCGTTGTGCCGCCGCGTCGCGGTGGTTGCCGGAGGCCGGCTGGCGGCGGCGGGGGCGCTGTCCGATATCCTCGCGTTTCAGGTTCACGGCTGGGAGCTGGTGGTCTCGGGCCTGTCGCCCGAAGTACTGGCGAGGGTGCAGCCACGGGTCCGCCGCGCGACGGAGATTTCAGTGGGCCGGTACTCGCTGGAGTTGCCGCTCGACCAGTCGCCCGATCGGATGCTCGCGGAGCTGACCGCGGTCGGTGCGACGCTCGTGTCGCTGAATCCGATACGCGACACGCTTGAAGACTTCTTCATGAAGCACGTCGCCGAAATGGGACCGGGCGCGCGCGCCCCGATCGCGGAGCAGTCACGTGCGGGCCATTAGAGTGGTTGCGGTCAACGTGTTTCGCGAATCCGTGCGCGATCGCGTGCCCTACAACCTGGTGGTGTTTGCCGTTCTGCTGATCGCTTCGTCGTATTTGATCGGCCAGCTGACGGCGGGTCAGGACGTGAAGATCATCAAGGACCTCGGGCTGGCCGCGACGTCCATCTTTGGTCTCTTCATTTCGATCTTCATCGGCATCGGACTGGTCTCCAAGGAGGTCGAGCGTCGCAGCATCTACGCGCTGCTGTCGAAGCCGGTGAGCCGCTCGCAGTTCATCGCCGGAAAGTACGCAGGGTTGGTGCTGACGCTCGCCGTCAACGTCAGCGTCATGGCGATTGCCCTCTACGTCATCCTGGCGTACATGGTCTGGACCGAGCCGCCGACCATTCGCGCCGGCTGGGACGCCCCGGGGCTGGATCCGGCGCTGCTCAAAGCGGTCTTCCTGATCTTCGTCGAGCTGATGCTGGTGACGGCGATTGCGCTGTTCTTCTCGACCTTCTCGACGCCCATCGTCGCGGCGGTGATGACCTTCGGCCTCTACGTTGCCGGACACTTCAACGCCGATCTGAAGAATTTCGAGAAGGTCGTCAGCTCGCAGGCCGCGGCGCGACTGGCCCGCGGCGCGTATCACGTGCTGCCCGACCTGTCGGCGTTTGACGTGAAGACGCAGGTCGTCCACGGGCTCCCCGTCACGCTCGGGTATCTCGGAAGTACCGCGGCCTACGGTCTCGCCTATGTGGCGGCGCTCGTCCTCGTGTCCACGTTCATCTTCGCGAGGCGGGATTTCAAGTGAGACCACGCCGCGACTTCGCGGTCATCGTCCTGGCCGTCCTGGCCTTTGCCGTCGCGGTGTCGCTGCAGATCGTCCGCGATCGCCGGTACCCGCGAGAAGAGTCGGACCGCGCACAGATTCTCTACATCCGATCGGGCGAGGCGCTGAAGCGCCTCACGCTGTCCTTCGATGCCCTGGCGGCCGACGTCTACTGGATCCGCGCCATTCAGAGCTACGGCGGCGATCGTCTCTCCGGTCCGAAAGCGCGGACGAAGTACCAAGTTCTTTATCCTCTGCTGGACCTCACGACCACGCTCGATCCGTACTTCAACATCGCGTATCGGTTCGGCGCAATCTTTCTGAGCGAGGCATATCCCGATGGCCTCGGCCGGCCGGATCAATCGGAGGCGTTGCTGCGCAAGGCGATCGCCGTCATGCCGCAGAAATGGCAGTACTACCACGACATCGGCTTCATTTATTACTGGCGGATGCGCGACTATCAGACCGCCGCGAAGTGGTTTCAGCAGGCGGCCGCGCAGCCCAACGCTCCGACCTGGCTGCAGCCGCTCGCCGCGTCGATGCTCGTGCACGGCAACGATCGCACCGCGGCGCGGTTCCTGTGGCTGCAGATCGCGAAGTCGGAGGAACCCTGGCTGCGGCGCAATGCCGAGCGCGCCCTTCTCCAGCTTCAGGCGATGGATGACATCGACAAGCTGCAGGCCGTGATCCAGCGGTTTCCAGCGCCTCCCGGCCAGCAGTACTCCTGGGACGACTTGTTGCGCCGTCGCGTCCTCATTCGCCAGCCGGTCGATCCGCTTGGTGCCCCGTACGTGATCGATCCAGCGACCGGTCACGTCAGCGTGTCGCAACAGTCGCCGCTTTTCCCGATGCCGGAGGAACCCCGGCGTCCGCAGAAGTGAACGTCGACGCATATCAGATCGCGATCCTCGCCGTGCTCGGGCTGGCGGTCGGAAGCTTTCTCAACGTCTGCATCCACAGGATTCCGCGCGGCCAGTCGCTGAACTCTCCGCCGTCGCGCTGTCCCTTCTGCGAGTACCGCTTGCGATGGATCGACAACATCCCCGTGCTCAGCTACCTGCTGCTCGGCGGCCGCTGCCGGAAATGCCGCGCCCGAATATCCATTCGTTACCCGATCGTCGAATTGATCACGATGGCGCTCTTCGTCATCCACGGTGTCGTCTTCGGCTGGAGCGCGCTCCTCGTCCCGCGCCTGGCGTTCGCCTGCGCGATGGTCGTACTTTTTGCCATTGATCTGGAACACCAGCTGCTGCCCAACGCCATCACCCTCCCGGGCATCGTCGTCGGACTGATCGCGAGCGCGGTGTTGCCGCCGGGGATCGTCGACGCGCTCATTGGAGCCGCCATCGGCGGCGGCGTGCTCTGGCTGATCGGCGAAGCCTACTTCCGCTATTCGGGCCAGGAAGGGATGGGCGGGGGAGACGTCAAGATGCTCGCAATGATTGGCGCGTTTCTCGGTTGGAAGCTCGTGCTCGTGACGCTCGTCCTCTCCTCGGTTGCCGGATCGCTCATCGGGCTGTCGGTGATCGTGCTGCGCAAGGGCGGCATGAAATACGCCCTGCCGTATGGGACGTTTCTCGCGCTCGGCGCGCTGGTCGCATCGCTCGCGGGCGATGCCATCGTGAATTGGTATGTGGGCATGTACTGACGCTTGCCGGGATCCGTTGTGCGGGATCCGGGATCCGCTGGCGTGTTTACATCAGCCCTAAGCTTAAGCCTTGAGCCCTGAATGACTAAAGCAGGAACTCTTCTCCTTCTCCTCACCGCTATCGTCGCGGCGCTGGCGGGGATCCTTGCCTTCGCGGTCAGCAAGTTCTTCGCCGCGGCGCGCGAGGCAACGAAAGCGGGACGCGAAGGCGGGACCGAGACCGCGTTCATGGCCGCCGCCATGGAAGAAGCGCTGCAGAAGATGCGCACGCAGGAGCGTGCGATGCAGGCGCGTGCGGAGGCGTCCGAGCGGCTGAGCGGTGAAATCATCGCCAGCATGACCTCCGGGCTTCTCGTCGTCAGTCAGGAGGGAATGGTTCGTACGCTGAACCCGGCGGGACAGCAACTTCTCGGTCTTCCCGATTCTGATTGGATGCGCAATTACCGCGAGGTCCTGAAGGACGCGGCGCCGCTTGCCGACGTCATCAACGAGTGCCTGATCGGCCGGCGCCCTATCGTCCGCCGCACCGTGAAAATGGATCGCGGCGTCGGCGCATCACATCTCGGCATTACCGTCTCCCCGATCAGGGACGTCGAAGGGCACGAGCACGGTGCCATTTGCCTGTTCAGTGACCTGAGCGAGGTAGCGGACCTCGAAGATCAATTGCGGCTGAAGGACAGTCTCGCCAGGCTGGGGGAACTGACCGCCGGCATCGCCCACGAGTTCCGCAACGGGCTGGCCACCATTCATGGGTACAGCCGGCTGCTGGACCTGGAACGTCTTCCCACGGATTTCAGACCCTACGTCCAGGGAATCCGACAAGAGACCGAGGAACTCGGCCAGGTCGTGACCAATTTCCTGAACTTCGCCAAGCCCGCCGAGTTGCTCCTGGTACCTGTGGACGTTGGGACGCTCGCCGAGAAGGCCGCCGAGGAGATTCGTAGCGAGGCCAGAGGCCGTGGAGGCGACGTTACGGTCAGCGGTCAGTTCGGCGTCGTCGAGGGGGACGAGGTGCTGCTGCGCCAGGCGTTCAGCAACCTCTGTCGGAACGCGCTCGAGGCGTGCGCGGCTGCGCCGCGGATTACGGTCGAGGGGGCAACCGACGGCGCGGGCATGCTCCGGGTGAGTGTGACCGACAATGGCTCCGGCGTCGACCCCGCCGTCGGGGACCGCATTTTCCGCCCATTCTTCACCACCAAGGCACGCGGCACCGGGCTGGGTCTCGCCCTGGTCCAGAAAATCATCGTGACCCACAACGGGCGGGTGAGCGCCGCCAACGCCGAAGGCGGCGGCGCCTGTCTGACCGTCGTTTTGCCGCTCCGATCGGCCTGATTTCGACGGTCTCGCCAGAAATGTTAGGGCCGTGCCAGAACTGAACACCATTCTTGCCACCCGATCTCACACCTGACCCGGTCGAGCCGAATAAATACAGCAGTAATACCCACTTACCTCAAGTCGTTCAACGACATAACCCACCGTGGCAACCCTATTGCTGAAGTAGGGGGACAGATGTTTTTCATGTTCCGCCATGACCGCGGTTTCTCGGTTCTCGAACTGATGATGGTGGTCTCGATCATCTCGGTGTTGGCCGTCGTGGCCCTTCCAGTCATGAAGGACATGACCGCGAGCATCAAGTTGAATGAGGCGGCCAGGATGGTCGAGCGCGAACTGCAGGACGCCCGGCTGAAAGCGGTCTCGTCCAATCGTGTGATTCGGGTCCGTATGAATTGTCCCGGCACTGGCTTCATCCGGAGCGTCGAAGTGCTCGGCAGCGCGGCCGACAACGCGACCAATCGCTGCGTGACGGCAAGCTATCCGTTTCCGCCGCCGGACGACGACATCATGACGCGGCCGAATTTCGACGGACCGGTTCGGCCGTTGCCGAACTCCGCGACGGTCACGAGCGACGTCGTCCAGTTCAGTCCGGACGGCACCGCTGTCAGCGTCATCAATGGCGTACCTACGACGTTGACGCAGCCACTGACGATCACGATCTCACGACAGAGCAAATCGAAGACTGTGACGGTGAACAATGCGGGCAAGGTTCAACTCCAATAGCCGGGGCTTCAGCCTCGTCGAGGTGCTCGTCGCCATGGGACTCCTGACGGTGGTCTCGATGGGCGTGGCGCAGCTCTTCGCGCTGACGACGCGGGCGAACGTCACGGCGAAGGGAGCCACGTCGACCACGTCGATGGCCGAGCAAAAGCTGGAGCAGCTTCGCAGCCTGACATGGGGCTTTGACCTGGCGGGACAAGGCCTGCCGGTGAGCGATACGTCGACCAATCTGACCGCCACGCCGCCAACGCATGACGGGTCGGGTCTGAACCCTTCGCCGTCGGACTCGCTCGAACAGAACACGCCTGGTTTCGTGGACTTTCTCGACGGTGGCGGGCAGTGGGTTGGCACGGGCAATCAGCCGCCGGCGTCAGCGGTATACATCCGCCGGTGGTCGATCACGCCGCTGCCCACCAATCCGAATAACACGCTCGTGATTCAGGTCCTGGTGACGCCCGTGGTCAGTGAGATGGCCCGCGTGCAGTCCCAGTACACGCGGACGCGGATGGCGGGTGACTCGCTGCTTGTGACCGTCAGAACGAGGAAGGCGTCATGAACCGTCAGAGACGCCGTGCACGATCGAGCGAGGCGGGCTACACCATCCTCGAGCTACTCATATCGACCGCCATCATGGTGACGGTCACGGGGGCGATTTTCAGCCTGATGAACCCGGCCGAGGGCAACGCCCAGGCGCAGCCTGAAGTGGCCGACATGCAGCAGCGCATGCGCGTGACCAGCGATACGCTCTCCAAGGAATTGATGATGGCCGGTGCGGGTCCCTACCAGGGGCCGATCACCGGATCCCTTGTGAACTACTTTGCACCGATCCTTCCGCGCCGCGTTGGAAGCATGAGCCCCGATCCGACGACCGGGCCTGGAAGCTTCAAGAGCGACGTGGTCACGCTGGCCTACATTCCGAACTCCTATTCGCAGACGACCATCAGTCAGGCGATGCCGCCGAAATCGGCAGAAGTCAAGACCAATGGTCAGGCAAACTGTCCTGACCAAGCGAAAGACCCTCTGTGTGGTTTCAGTGAGGGCAAACACGTCATCATCTTCGACACCTTCGGGAACTGGGACATGTTCCTGATCACGCAGGTTCAGAATGCGGCGGCCCACCTCCAGCACCGTGGCGACGATCTCAACTACAAGTACGACGCGGGCTCGTCAATAACGGAGATCACCGATTACACCTACTACCTGGATCGGCAGAACAACCAACTGAGGCGGTACGACGGCTATGGCCTCGACGAGCCGCTGGTGGATAACGTCGTCGATTTGCGATTCGACTACTTTGGCGATCCAAATCCACCAATGCAGCCCAAACCCCTGAAGGGAAACGCGAACTGTCTCTACGACGCGATGGGCAACTATATCGGTCTTCCGGTGCTCGACGCGACCGAAGGATCACTCGCCGAGCTGAAGCCCGAGATCCTGACTGATGGCCCTTATTGCGGCGGTGGTGACAACACGTTCGACGTCGACCTTCTGCGGATCCGCAAGGTCAGGGTCACGGTGCGTGTTCAAGCCGCCAATCCCGCCTTTCGTGGAAGCAACACGGCGCTCTTCATGAAACCGGGCTTTGCACGTGGGGGCGACCGTTACGTGCCGGACTATCGGCTGACGTTTGACATCACCCCACGCAACCTCAACCTGGCACGGTAATGACGACCATGAATCGCTTTCACGCACGGCTCGCGGACGAACAGGGAACGGCGCTCATCATCGCCCTCATGGCGATGATGCTGCTGACCGCTCTGGGTGCGGCCGTCGTGATGGTCGGCAACACCGAAACCCATATTGCGATGAACTATCGCAACAGCACCGAAGCGCTCTATGCGGCTGACGCGGCGGTCGAGCGCGTCGTCGAAGACCTTCTGTTGATTCCGAGGTGGAACGACATCCTCGCGGGCACCGCGAAGTCCGGATTCGTCGACGGCACGTCGAGTTCGTCGAAGGCGCTCCCCGGAGGCGGCCACGTGAACCTCGACGCCGCGACGGCCGCACTCCAGGCAGAGACGGACGCACAGAACTTGTGGGGCCCGAACAATCCACAGTGGAAGCTGTTCGCGTGGGGACCGCTGACTGACATCCTCCCGAACAGTGTGATCGACAGTCCGATGTACGTGGCGATCTGGGTTGCCGACGATCCCGCAGATGGACCAGGCGACGGCACCCAGGACGGCAACCCGCTCGTCGACATGAACGGCACGCTGACGCTGCACGCCGAAGCGATTGGGCCGTCGGGTACCCGCAAGGTCGTCGAAGTGACTGTCGCCCGGACGTCGAACATCGAAATCGAGCGTGGCCAGATCGCGCAGCGCGGTCAGGAAGAGTTGAACCAGCGCGCGCGGAAGGCGGCCGTGCAGACCCCCGGCAAGTCGCTCACCAATATGCGAATGAACAATTCGACTGGCAACCTGGTCGTGCAGTGATGACTGAACTGACTTGCACACAACGTCGCCGGCGGCGGGCCTCGAGCTCGGTTCGCCGGCGTTCATTCGGACTGCTGCGCCGCCGCACGGGAGCGACCGCGCTGCTCGCCGTCCTCGTGACGTTCTGGTGGTCGACCACGGCGTTCGCGCAGCTCGATCCGCTGCTGTTCATCAAGCGCGTGCCGCCAACCGTCATCGTCGTCTTCGACACGTCGATGAGGATGCTCGAGGACGGCAACGGCAACTGGTACGATCCGAACTTCTACGTGGTGTCGGATGATCCCGCCGTGATGCCGGCATTCTCGGGTATTGGCGCGGCGAAAACCTACCGCAGGGTCTATCGCAACCTGCAGTCTGCAGCCGCGCCCGGCAAGTACACCGCGGACACGATCGCGACAACCGGGGCGGTCTGGGATCCGGCGAATGCTCTGACGTCGAATGCGCCGGCCGATCTGCTGTTCCTGAATCCGACCCGCTACAACATCGCGAAGCAGGGACTCTCTGCGGCGGTCGCTGAGAACGCGACGACCACGCGCTGGGGCCTGCTCAAACTCCGCCAGAACGTGCCGCAGTGGCGGTCTCCCTTTAACTGCGACAAGCCTGTCCAGGTCGCCGATCTGAGCCAGACCCTGTACAAGGATTCCAATCCCTGTAATACGCTTGCGTTCGGTAGTTACGGACTCTACGCGCCATCGGTGGCTGTGCCGAACTATTCGCTCGGTGGCGCGCCTGCTGGAACCGTCGTGGTGACGCCAGCGGCGAACACAGCAAACAACATCACCACGCTGCTCGCGCGCGGCCCGAACGATCCGCTGGCCCTGATCCCCGCGAGCATGCCCAGTGTGGGCGTCGTCGATCGGCCGATCGACTACGCGTTGACGGATGCACGTGCCGCTGCCGTGGCGGCAATGACGGCCGACTCGGCGGCCAACCGGACTTGCCGCAATACGATCGTGGTGCTGATCACCGGCGGCAGGGACAGCGGCGATGCGACCTACAACGGCTCGCACAACGCCGCGACGACGGCGTCTTCATTTCTGTCCGTCACCGCGAGCGGCGTGACCAAGCGCGTGCCAATCGCCGTGGTTGCCGTCAAGCCAAACGCGGCCGACGTCCCATCGCTGCAAGCGATCGCGACCAACAGCGGTGGCTTCTACTTCAGTGCGTCAACCGCGTTCGAGGTGACAGCTGCGGTCGACCGGGCGGTCCAGCAGGCGTTTGCGCGAGCGGCAGACTTCGATACCAGCGCGACGAGCGAGTTCTCGCCCGTCAGCCCGATCGTCGGCACCGTAAATCTGAAGGGCGCGCGCGACGCCAACGGCAACACGCTGCCGAATACCGACATCACCGCCAATCCGGGCGGTCAGGATCTTCAACAGCGCAGCAATTTCATGCTCACCGCTGGGTTCGCGCTGCCCGGCTTCGACGGTTTCCTGCGTGCCTTCCGTACCTACAAGCCGGTCGTGGATTCGACGAAGCCGACCGGGTGGAAATTCGTGAATGATGGCACCCGCCTGTGGCCAGATCTGGACGGTCGCCCATCGATGGCCGGCAAGGCCAGGACCCCGCTGGATCCGAACACGCGCAACATCTATACGTACATTCCCGACGGCAGCGGCGGAGGCTCCATGGTCGCGTTCACGACGGCGAACGCCGCCGTCCTGTCGCCCCACATGGGGACGAATGCGACGACCGCGGCGCTGATTACGGCGATACGCGCGCAGGGCATCGGGGCGATTATCGGGTCAACGCCGGCGGTGATGGACGTTCCTTCGCTGGATCCTCCACCGGACGACGACTACGGGCGAGCCGACGCGCCGACGTCATTCGCAGGAATGCACAAGGATCGGCGGGCCTTGATCTTCGTCGGCGCCAACGACGGCATGATCCACGCAATCGACGCGCGGACCGGATACGAGGTGTGGGCGTTCATCCCCTACAACCTCCTGCCGAAGCTCAAGACGTTCCGCGACGGGCAGGGAGTCGATCTGTTCGACTACTTCGTCGACAGCTCGCCGAAGCTCGCCGAAGTCAAGCTGGGTGGCGTGTGGCGGAGCCTGCTGCTCATCGGTGAGGGCCCCGGTGGCACGTTCTACCAGACGTTCGACGTCAGCGAGGCAGGGATGGGACTGGATCCGGAGCAGGACGGTCTCTCGGCGGTCAACTCGATGTTGAGCTTGTTCGACACACCGAACGAGTCGATCGTCTTCAAATGGGCATTTCCAAACTACAGCAGCTTCGATCCCACCTACGCGGCGACGTTCACCGTGTTTGATGGCACGGCTGGAGGGAAGCAGCGGATCTACGGCGATCTGAAATCGTCGGCGACGCTTGTCGAGAAGACCGTCGGGTTTACCTGGTCGGATCCGGCGATTGGTCCATTGACCGCCGACCGGTCCGTCACCGCGGTCGTGTTGGGTTCCGGTTATTTCCCTGACATCGAAGCCTCGATTCCCAATCGCGGCGCCTCGGCGCCGAAGGCCGGCAACGCAATGTACCTCCTCGATGCGAATACCGGGTTGCCGCTTGGAAACAGTTCCGGCACGACGTGCACGTCGATCGCGAGCGGCTTCGGGTCGGGCGCTGGTTGCGTGATGATTGGTGACTTGGCGGCGAACGGGCGGAAGAATGCCCTGCAAGCCGACCCGACGGCCGCCGGCGAAAGCGGATCGATCGCCGTGTCGAAGGCTTACCTCGGCGACATCGATGGAAGGTACTGGAGGTTTAGCTTCAACCCTGCCGGCACCATCACGGCCAACCTGATGGTCGATACCGGTCAGCCAATTTTCGCATCGTCGGCTCTTCTCTTTGTGGGCACGGTCGACGTCTACATGTTCTTTGCGACCGGCAGCGACCTCTTGCCGGTCACCGCTCCCGGAGGCGTCGATACCTTCAAGTTGTACGCACTGAAGGACAACACTCCGGCCGCCGGGGCGACGACGAAGTTTGCAATCGATCTGACGAAGGTCACGAATTCGGGTGGTCTGGCGACAGGCGAGCGGCCATCGACGTCGCCGTCGGTTGCCGGCGACATCGTGTTCTACACAACGACAAGCGAGACGGCATCGACCCCGTGCGCGGACTTCAGTTCAAACCTGTACGCGTTGACGTACGCGGGCGGCGCGGCATACGACACGAACAACGACGGGAAGCTTCAGAACAACGAAAGCCCGATTGCGAAAACCATGGCCGGTCGCGCGACCGCTCCATTTATCGTCGATCAGCATTTGTATACGGCGACGAGCGGCGCCAACGGCGCGCGGGTCGAGGCCTTCGGCGATCCCGAAGACTTCAATAACGGTATCGGACAGGTCGGCGTTCGCATCTTGTCGTGGCGGGAAATCCGCTGATGTCTACCGCAATCATCTGCGAGAAGTGCGGCACAAAACTCCGTTCGGGGCGTGACCGGTGTCCGCGTTGCCGTGCGTTCATTGCCGCGCCGGATCCTGGGCGCCAGGCTGCCGACAGCCAAAGACTGCTCAAGATCACCGGCGTGCTGGTGGGTTCGTTCCTCCTGCTCCTGGGCGGCTTGTGGCTGCGCCGCGACGCCGTGCCAGTTGCGTCACCGTCGAGGGCCGCCGCTCCCGTGCCGTCCCGGCAGCATGACGCAAGTGCCGACGCGAAGCAGCAACCGGCGCCGGGTCCACAGGTAGGACGGGATCGCCCGTTCCTAGACGCCGCGGACGAAGGCGCGCTTGCGTATGAGGCCGGAGATCTCGCGACGTCGCTGACCAAGTTTCAGGCTGCTATCGAGCGCAACCCGAAGGACAGCGATTCGCTCAGCAACCTCGGGCAGGTCCTCGTGAAGATGAATCGTTCCGCCGACGCGATTCCGTACCTGACGCGCGCCGTGTCGCTCGCGCCGGATCGCTGGGAGTATCAGTTCAACCTGGCGCGCGCGCTCGGTCTGGTCGGCCGCATGGACGAATCGATTCAGGGCTACCGGAAGGCGCAGGAGCTTTTCCCAACCGACTACGTCACGACCTTCAATCTGGCGCTCGCGTTGCATAAGCAGGGCGATGAGGCCGCCGCCGTCGATCAGTATCAGAAAGCAATCGTGCTTCAGCCAGACGACGCGTCGTTCCGGAGGGCGCTGGCGATCAGTTACGAGCGCCTGCAGAAACCCGTGGAAGCGGCGGCCGCGTATCAAGAGTACCTGCGTCTGTCGCCGCAGGCACCGGACGCCGATAAGGTACGTGCGCGGATCGCCGAACTGACAGGCGCGCCCTCTGCCGTCTCCCCGTCGTCGACCGAGGCCGGCCGTTGAGCGGATTGATTGTCTGCGCGAGACGGTGCGCGGTTTGACTTTGCTGCACTGACACGTGACCGGCACCAATCGCAGAAAGTGCCATGTACCGTGAGGAGTTATGAGGCTCGAGACTTCTAGGCGCGTGGTGGTGACCGGACTTGGGGTCCTGTTCTGTCTTCGAGCTGGTGTCGCGCTCGCGCAGACGCCGCCCTCGCTGGCGGAGCTGGCTCAAAAGGAGCAGGAGCGTAAGAAGGCGCTCAAAGGAACCGCCACCAAAGTCTATTCGGACAAGGATCTTCCGAAAGCGGGCCCGCCCGCGGTCGCGTCGACCGTGCCGTCGACGACCGTCGTTCAGCCGGAGAGTAAACCCGCGGAAGCCAAGCCGGAGGATCAGAAAGACGAAACCTGGTGGCGCAACCGCATGACTCAGGCACGCGAGGCGCAGCGTCGCTCGGAGGCGTTTGCCGCCGCGCTCCAAAGCCAGATCAACGGCCTGACCACCGACGTCGTCAACCGGGACGATCCTTACCAGCGCGCGAAACTCGCCGACAACCGCCTGAAAGCGCTGTCCGAGCTTCAGCGCGTCACCGGCGAAATCGAACAAGCCAAGAAGGACATCTCCGACATCGAGGAAGAGGCACGCCGCGCCAACGTTCCTCCTGGCTGGCTTCGTTGATGACGGCGGCTGCGCGCGGTTTCTGACACAGCGCGTCCCGTTCGCGATCGCGAATTCTGCGCCCTTCCGGCAGCACCTCGAACATCACTCCAGTTTGACGCCAGTTTTCACTCAATCCATCTGACGCGCCACTGGACCGTCCGTTGCACTGATCGTGCGCCAGGGAAACCTAATGTCCTCTGGTTCACGACCGAACGCGGGCGGATTTGCGCTGCTGGAGGTCTTGATCGCCTCCGCGCTGATCGTAACCGTCGCCGCCGGATCGACGGTGCTCATCTCAATGGCGTTGCGCGCGGTTTGGCAATCGCGCGTCCGTACGCTGGCGACGATGCTGGCGGCGGAGAAGATGGAGCAGCTGCGATCGCTCACGTGGTCTCACGTTACGACCAGCGGGCCGGCGATCAGCATGTCCATCTCGGATGTGACCACGGACTTGAGCAATGACCCGGCAACGGATGATGGGCGGGGCCTGCTGGTATCTCCGCCGGGTACGCTCACGTCCAACATCGTGGGGTACGTGGATTACCTCGACGCGAATGGACGTTGGGTCGGCCACGGACCGTCCGCCCCGCCGGCGGCGGTCTATGTACGGCGCTGGGCGGTCCGGCCGCTGATTGGTGATCCCGACAACATCCTGGTGTTCGAGGTCGTGGCGGGGACGCGAGGGTCAGACAGCGCGGTCTTGTCCGATATGGCTCGCCTGATCACGATTGAGGCCAGACGATGATCTCGCGCGTGCAGCGACGGCCATCGTCAAACGCATCCGGCTATGGGTTGATCGAACTCTTGATCGCCACCGCCATCGGATGCGTCCTTCTGGGCGTTCTCCTTCAATTTGCCGTGTCTGCTCACACGTCAGCCGGGGTGCAGTCAGAGACGGCCGACGTTCAGCAGCGGCTTCGTGTCGCTCTCGAATCGATGCGCCGCGACATCGTGCTCGCAGGGGCCGGGCCATCGAGGGGAGTCGACAGAGGCCCGCTCGCGAACACGCTTCCTCCCGTGCTTCCTGCGCGCACCGGCAGTACGGCGCCGGATCCGGAATTGTCGTTCCAGCCGGATCGGATCAGCGTGATGTACGTTCCAGATGATGGTCCGCAGGCACAGCTGGCGGCGGACATGCCATCGGCGTCAGCGCCTGTTGTGGTTGACGGCACAGTTGCCGGCTGTCGATCCGCGTCCGCTTGCGATTTCACTCCAGGGATGGACGCCCTGATCTATGAGCCGTCCGGCGCCGGCGGCGCCTATGAAGTGTTCGCGGTGCAAGCAGTGGATGCCGCAGCGAGCACGCTGATGCCGGGCGCCACCCTTTCACGAGGCTATTCCGCTCGTGCACGAGTGGCCGCTGTTGTCCGTCGCGTGTACTACCTCGACAGAGCCGCAAAGCGGCTGATGCGTTACGATGGCGCCCGGTCCGATGTTCCGCTCGTGGATCACGTCGTCGATCTGCGGTATAGCTACTTTGCCGACCCGCGTCCTGACGCAGTCGCTCCACCGGCTTCAGGCGCTTCCAGTTGTGCGTACGCCGGCTCCCCGCCGGTTCCACTCCTGGCCAATCTCGGAGGAACCGCGCCCAAGGTGTTGACGGCGGCGCTTCTGACTGACGGACCAGTCTGCGGCCAGAGCCCGTACCGGTTCGACGCCGACCTCCTGCGCATCCGCCGCATTTCCGTCAGGATCCGCGTCGAGGCGGAGTCAGCGGAGTTCCGAGGCGGGGGTGGTGCGTTTGCGACATCGGGGATATCCCGCAGCAGCGCCAGGACTGTTCCGGATCTCGAGACGACGATGGACATCACGCCGCGGAATATGCTCAGGTGAGGAGGTATTTCTTGCAGCCTCTGGAACGCGTTTTCACTTCGGAACACGGCACCGTGCTGATCGCGACGCTGATGGTTGTGGTGTTGCTCGGGACCCTCGGCGCCGCGCTGGCGCTCGCCGTGTCGACCGAGAGCGTCACCGCGGCCAACTATGAGGCGTCTCAGCAGACCCTGTACGCCGCGGATGCCGGGATCGAACGCATTGTCGGCGAGCTTCGCGGCCTCGCAAGCTGGCGGACGATTCCCGCGCCGGCGAGCGTCTCCGGTTCGGCCGACGTCAACGACGGTTCGTCTTTCGCCCGTGCACCTGACGGTGCGAATCTCGACTTCGCGCAGCTGACGGCCAGACGCCAGACCGAGAGCAACGCGCGCTATCCGAATACACCCGACCTTCCCGCGTGGCGCCTCTTCGCCCACGCCTCGATGAATCGGATCACCGCCGACATCGCAAATGGTTCGCCTTATGTGATCGTCTGGGTGGCCGACGATCCAGACGATCTCGACGGCGATCCCGCGACCGACACGAACGACGTGGTGATGGTGCACGCCGAGGCATTCGGCATTCGCGGCGGCCATCGAGCGATCGAGGCGACGATTCAGCGCGAGGACGCGATGGCCGCGGGGCTGCCTGGCGTCATGCGAAGCGATGTCCGACTCATCGCGTGGCAGGAGGTGCGGTAACGATCTGTGAAGAGCGAACAGAGTAGGGGGAGGGAGCAGGAACTCCGTTGGCGATCAGCGGCGGTCGAGCCGCTCGAATTGATGTAGACTGAAGCGCGCGTGCCCGCTCCCGCCCAGATTCTCATCGTCGAAGACAAAGATTCCCTTCGCACCATGCTCCGGCACGCCCTCGAGCGTCAGGGGCATGCGGTCATCGAAGCGCGCGACCAGCCGGAAGCGGTGAAGACGCTCCAGCAGTCGCAGCCGGCGCTCGTCCTTTCCGATCTGCGTCTGCCGGAGGGCGATGGCTTCGGCGTGCTTCGCGCATCGAAGGAGATCGACCCCGACGTGCCCGTGATCGTCATGACTGCCTACGGCAGCATCGAGGATGCGGTGACGGCGATGAAAGAAGGCGCGCTCGATTTCCTTGCCAAGCCGGTCGATCCCGATCATCTGTTGCTGCTGGTGACCCGTGCGCTCGAGCAGCGGCGCCTCGTGACCGAAAACCTCCTGATGAAGGAGGAGCTGGCGGTTCGTCGTGGCGCGCCGCAGCTGGTCGGGGACGATCCGTCTTTACGGAAGGTGTTCGCCGCGCTCCAGCGCGCGGCATCGACCGACACCACGGTTCTGATTGAAGGAGAAAGCGGGACAGGCAAGGAACTGTTCGCGCGGTCGCTTCACGCACTCAGCCCGCGAACCGACGCGCCGTTTGTCGCGATCAACTGCGCGGCCATTCCGGAAACGCTTCTCGAGACGGAACTGTTTGGCCATGAAAAAGGCGCGTTTACCGGCGCCGTGTCACGGAAGCCCGGCAAGTTCGAGATGGCGCACCGTGGAACCCTGTTTCTCGATGAAATCGGCGATCTGCCGCTGGCGCTGCAGGCCAAGATCCTGCGTGCGCTCGAAGAGCGACGGTTCGAGCGGGTCGGCGGGACCGCGCTGGTAACGGTCGACGTTCGCCTCGTCGCCGCGACCAACCGTGGGCTCCGTGCCGCCGTTGCCGCCCGGAAGTTCCGCGAAGATCTCTTCTTCCGCCTTTCGGTTTTTCCGATCACTGTTCCTCCGTTGCGCGATCGAGGCAACGACATCCCGCTTCTCGCACGCTACTTCGTGGATCGCTTCTGTCGCGAGCTCAAGAAGAAATCGCTGGGGCTGTCTCCGGCGGCGGTCGAGGCGCTTCAGGCGTACCGCTGGCCCGGGAATGTTCGCGAGCTGCAGAACTGCATCGAGCGGGCAGTGATCCTGGCCGACGGTGATTCAATCCTGCCGCGGCACCTCAACCTCTCATTCGTCAGCGCGTCGCCGGCCGAGGAGCCGCCGAATCCCTGGTCGCAAGTCGACCTGACCGGCACGCTCGCTGACGTCACGAAGCGGGCCATTGCCGAGGTAGAGCGATTGAAGATTCGCGAGGTGATGCGCGAGGCCGAAGGCAACAGGGGCCGCGCCGCTGAGCTGCTTCAGATCAGTTACAAGAACCTGCTCGCCAAATTAAAAGAACATTCGATCGAATAGCCTCCAGTGAACAGCGTCCAGCCCGAGTCGCGTCGATCAGGCTTTCAAACCTATCGCCAGGAGTGCGCGGGTCAGTTCCTGCGTGGACACGTCGGTGACGGTGGTCGCGGCACCAATCTTCGTCGGCAGAACAAAATGAAGCCGCCCGTCGATGACCTTCTTGTCGCGCCGCGTGGCCTCGATGATGTCGGCGGCGGAGAGATCGTTGATCGGAGGAAGCGGGCCCATTTGCATGATCTGCGCGGATAGGGCCTCGCGATCGGTGGTTGGCAGCGCGCCGCGCGCAGCGGCGAGCTCCGCCGCAGCGAGCATTCCATACGCCACTGCCTCGCCATGGAGGAACCGGCGGTACTTCGTGATCGCCTCGAGCGCGTGTCCGGCGGTGTGGCCGAAGTTCAAGTGACGCCTGATTCCGGATTCCCGTTCGTCCTGTTCGACGATCGTCGCCTTGATGCGGCATGATTCGGACACGACCGGCAGGAGCGCAGCAGCTTCTCGCGCGAAGAGCGCGGTCAAGTCAGTGCCGGTTCGATCGAACAGCTCGCGGCTCGCAATCACCCCGTACTTCACGACTTCGTAGAGTCCGGCCCGAAACTCTCGCCGCGGCAGCGTCGACAGCAGCGCAGGATCGACGACGACCGTCGCTGGCGGGTGAAACGCCCCGATTAGATTCTTGCCCATGGGGTGGTTGACACCCACCTTCCCGCCGACGGCGCTGTCGACCTGTGCGAGCAAGGTGGTCGGCACCTGGACCACGGGGATGCCGCGCAAGTACGTCGCGGCGGCAAAGCCGGCGATATCGCCGGTAACGCCGCCGCCGATGGCGACGATGGCACTCGATCGATCGGCACCTGCGCGGATGAGTGAATCGTAGATTCGGCCGACCGTGGCCAGCTGCTTGTAGCGCTCGCCATCGGGCAGAAGGATGGGTTCTTCGTCGGCGACGCGCCGCAGCTCGTCGCCGTGAAAGCGCCACACGGTCTGGCTCGAGACGATGAATCGCCGGGACGGAACGTGCGCCGCATCCAGGATGGCGCGGAGGCGAGCGGACGAACCGGCAGCAATCTCGATCGTGTAGCTTCCCGTCGATGTGCGCACCGAGATGAGTACGGCGTCAGTCTGCGGCGGTTTGGAACGCATCGTCTTTTGGGATGGTAGGATAGCAGCAACAGGAGCGGCTTGGAGCTTCGCTCGGACTTTCTCATCATCGGTAGTGGGATTGCCGCCCTTCGCGCGGTCCCAGAAGTCGCCAGCCACGGCGACGTGCTCATCCTCACCAAAGCTGGACCTGAAGAAGGCAACACCGGTCACGCACAAGGAGGAATCGCCGCGGCCGTTGGTCCCGGCGACACGCCTGAGCTGCATGCGGCGGACACGATCGCCGCCGGCGACGGACTGTGCGATCCGCGCGCCGTCCAGGTGCTCGTCGAAGACGGGCCTCGCTTCGTGCGCGAATTGATGGCATGGGGCGTCCAATTCGATCGCGGCCCGGACGGGCAGCCCGAGCTGGCGATGGAAGCGGCGCACAGTGCTCGGCGCGTGCTGCACGCACACGACGCGACGGGCCGGGAGATTGGTCGAGTTCTGTGGGATCGCGCCTCGCGGTTGCCCCGAGTGGCCACGCAGGATCACGCGCGGGTGGTCAGTCTGATCATCGAGAACGGCCGCTCGGTCGGCGCCCGTTTTCTGATGACCGACGGTCGATTGGCCACCGCCCGCGCACGGAATGTGCTGCTCGCGACAGGTGGCGCCGGCCAGGTCTATCACGAGACCACGAACCCGCACGTGGCAACCGGTGATGGAATTGCCATGGCGTTCGCGGCCGGCGCGGAGGTGATCGACCTCGAGTTCGTTCAGTTTCATCCAACGGCGTTGATGGTCGAAGGGCAGCCGAGATTCCTCTTGTCTGAGGCGCTGAGAGGTGAGGGGGCACGGCTCGTGAACGCGGCTGGCGAAGCCTTCATGACGCGCTACGAAGTCGCCGGCGATCTGGCGCCGCGCGACCGCGTGTCTCGGGCGATTGTTCGGGAAAGCCGGCGCACGTCGCAGCCGGTGTATTTATCGCTGGAGCAGCTCGATCCTGATTTCGTACACCAGCGATTCCCGCTGATCTCAGAGGCGTGCCGACGAGCTGGGCTGGATCTCGCGCGCGATCGCATTCCGGTCGGGCCAGCGGCCCACTACGTCATGGGCGGCGTCCGGACGGATCTCGATGGGCGAACGACCATCCCCGGCCTTTTTGCCGCAGGCGAGGTTGCCTGCACGGGCGTGCATGGCGCCAACCGCCTCGCCAGCAATTCGCTGCTCGAGGGCCTCGTCTTCGGCGCGCGGGCGGGATGTGCGATGCGAGCGGACGAGGCCTCGACTGCGGCCGCGCCCTCTCAATCGCCTGAGCGATCGCCGCGCGGGCTTGCGCCGCGATTGGAGGCCGACCCGGTTGAGTTGTCGCGCGTCATGTGGCGGGACGTCGGACTCTTCAGGGATCGCGAAGGGTTGATGCGGGCGCTGGCCATCCTTGATCCGGCGTGGCACGATCTCGATGCACGACTGCAGGAGAATGAGGCGCTCGACCCGAGCGACTGGCGGACGGCAAGCATTCTGACGGTGGGCCGCCTCATCGCCCGCGCGGCGCTTCGGCGAGAGGAAAGCCGGGGCGGCCACTACCGGGCGGATTTCCCGAATCGTGACGATGTACACTGGAAGCGCAGAGTCGGCGAGACCCGAGAATAGGTTCTACAGGGTTCTCCGGATCCCGGATCCCGGATCGCGGTACTCGACGTTCCAACGAAAGGTAATGATGGCGGAGCAGACGGCAGCGAAAGGTAAAGACACGAAAGAAGCGCTCGTGACGGAAATCACTCCGCAGTCTGAGGACTTTTCGCGCTGGTACCTCGATGTCGTCCGGCGGGCTGAACTCGCCGACTACACGCCGGTGAAGGGCTGCATGGCGATTCGTCCGTACGGCTACGCCATCTGGGAACTGATCCAGCAGGGGCTCGACCGCCGGTTCAAGGCAACGGGACACGTCAACGCATATTTTCCGCTGTTCATTCCCGAATCGCTGCTGATGCGCGAGGCGGAGCACGTCGAGGGGTTTGCTCCGCAGGTCGCCTGGGTCACGCGCGGGGGCGACGAGGATCTCGAAGAACGGCTGATCGTGCGGCCGACCTCGGAAGTGATCATCGGCACGATGTACGCGAAGTGGATCAAGTCGTGGCGAGATCTGCCCGTGCTGATCAATCAGTGGGCGAACGTGGTTCGATGGGAGAAGGTCACCCGCCCATTTTTGCGAACGACGGAGTTCCTCTGGCAGGAAGGCCACACCGCTCACGAAACCGAGGAGGAGGCGCAGGACGAAACGATGCGCATTCTCGGGATCTACAAGGAGTTCGTCGAGACCGAGCTGGCGATGCCGGTCGTCGACGGTCAGAAGAGCGACAGCGAGAAGTTCGCGGGCGCCTCTCGCACCTACTCGATTGAAGCGCTGATGGGCGACGGGCGTGCGCTCCAGGCGGGAACGTCTCACAACCTCGGTCAGAACTTTGCCAAGGCGTTCGAGATTCAGTTTCAGGGACGCGACAAGACGCTGCAGCACGCGTGGACGACATCGTGGGGTGTGTCGACGCGGCTGATTGGCGGCGTCATTATGACGCACGGAGACGACAGCGGGCTGATCCTTCCGCCTCGGATAGCCCCCTATCAGGTCGTGATTGTCCCCATTGCTCGCGGCAACTGGCAGGAAACGGTTCTGCCTCGCGCGCGCGACATCCAGGCCGATCTGACGCGCCAGGGTATCCGCGTGATGCTCGATGACCGTGACGCGTATACGCCAGGGTGGAAGTTTGCCGAGTGGGAAATGCGCGGCGTGCCGCTTCGCCTCGAGATTGGACCAAAGGACATCGAGAAGTCGCAGGTCCTGCTTGCGCGACGCGATACGCGCGAAAAGCTGCCGACTCCGATGGACGGGCTCACGGGCACCATCGTCGGATTGCTCGAAACGATCCAGAAGAATCTGCTCGAGCGGGCGGTCAAGTTTCGCGAAGAGCGCACGAAGCGGGTATCGACGTACGACGAATTCAAGGCGTTGATGGAAGGACGTCCCGGCTTCGTCATCGCCGGCTGGTGCGGCAGCGCCGAGTGCGAGGCCGAGATCAAGGCCGAGACGCAGGCAACGTTACGCAACATCCCGTTCGGCTCCGAGCGCGTCACCGGATCGTGCGTCAAGTGCGGCCGGCCGGCCGCAGGTGAGGCATGGTTCGCCAAGGCGTACTGATTGTCTAAGCGCCAGATCGGTCGGGGAGTGCCGTCACGTCATCCCCGACGGTCTGGCTGGCTCCTGGCTGTCGCGGCCGCGGTTCTCGCCTGCCTCGCCTATCTCAACGCGCTCGACAATCCTTTCGTCTACGACGATCACGACACCGTTCTCGCGAATCGGTCACTCGTCGATCTCTCCAACCTTCGCTTCATCCTCGTCTATACGCCGTTTCGCCCACTGGTGAACGCGTCCTACGCGCTGGATCGCTGGATCTGGGACTATCGACCCTTTGGCTATCACCTGACCAGTGTCGCGCTCCACGCGCTCACGGTGGTCCTCCTGTACGTGTGGATGCGCCGCATCCTCGACGACACGACCCCAGGGGCTGACGCCACTCTGCCTGCATTTGCCGGCGCGGCGCTGTTCGCGGTTCATCCGATCCAGACTGAGGCTGTTGGGTACGTGTCCGGGCGGTCGGAAGTCCTGAGCGCCGTGTGGTTCATGACGGCGTTGCTTCTCGGACGCTCGGCAGTCACCTCCGGGCGTCGCGTGTCCGCTGTACTCGGAGTAGTCGCCGGCGTGCTGGCGCTTGCGTCCAAGGAGACCGCTCTCGCGCTGCCAGTCGTGTTTCTGGCGTATGACTGGCTGCTTCGACCGGGCACGGACGAAGGGCGCCGCCGTCGCCTGTGGCTGGTGGCGGTTCCGCTCCTTGTCCTCGCTGCGGCTGCCGGAGGCTATCGGTTCCTGGCGATGAATGGGCCGTCGAATGGAGTGATGACGGCCGTGCTGAACGCGATGACGCAGTCCATCGTGATCTGGCGCTATGTCGGCCTGATCGTCTGGCCATTCGGGCAATCAATCATGCATTCGGTCCATCGGGTGACACACCTCGCCGACCCGTTCGCGTGGATTGCGATTGCGGCTTTGCTGTTGACGTGCGTGATTGGTTTCCGTCTGCGGCGTTCCGATCCGGTGAGCGCGCTCGGCATCGCCTGGTTCCTGGCAGTTCTGGCCCCTTCGTCGAGTTTTCTGCCGCTTCGCGAGGGTATGGCTGAGCACCGGGCGTACCTCGCCAGCGCCGGTCTATTCGTGGTCATTTCGTCAATCGTTCGGCGACGCACGATCGCGATGAAAGCGCCGCAATACTCGATACGGCTCGCCGTTGGCGTCGCAGTCTCGATCCTGTGCGTGCTTACGGTGATGCGCAATCGAGTCTGGTCCGATCCGATCACGCTGTGGAGCGCGGCGACGTTGTATGCCGAGGGCATGTGGGAACCCCGATACGCTCTCGCGGACTCGTTGCGCGAAGCGGGTCAGTGCGCGGCGGCGGTGCCCGAGTATCGGAAAGTCGTGGCCCTTCGCCCCGCGCACCGCGACGGCCACACGAATCTTGGAATCTGTCTGGCCGAGACTGGTCACCTCGACGAAGCTGAACGAGAATTCCGTCGGGCGCTCGAGATCGACCCGTCGTACGCGCGCGGCTACACGAACCTCGGAGCGCTCGCCCTCATGGCCGGCGATGCGACTCGCGCTCGCGATTTCTACCGGGAAGCGATCGGGAAGGACCCCAACAATGTGCTCGCGCGCATGCAATTGGCCAGTCTCTACGAGAATACGTTTCACGACTATCACTCGGCCGCGAGGATGTGCGGCGAAGCGCGATTGCTTGCGCCCTCGACCCCTGGCGTCGTGGACTGCGTCGAGCGAAATCAGCGGCGCGCCGTGTCCGAGGGGCGATAGCCGGTCGCGATGAGGGTCCTTCACGCAATTCATGATTTCCTGCCGCGGCATCGCGCCGGATCCGAGATCTACGCCTTCGAACTGGCTCGCGAGCTGAGCAGGGACGCCACCTGCTTCATTGTCGCGGCCGAATACGATCCGGCCGCCGCGCACGGCACATTGCGCTGGCGGTGGCACGAGGGGCTGACGGTCGTCGAACTCGTCAACAACTGGCAATTCGGTCGCTTCGACGAGACGTATTCGTCCGAGCGTATCAACGCGCAGCTGCGGCATGTGCTCGACGCCACGAGCCCCGACGTCCTGCACGTCCATAATCTGCTCAACCTGTCATTCGACCTGCCGCGGATTGCCAGGGAGCGCGGCATACCGGTCGTTGCCACGCTCCACGACTACACGCTCGTCTGTCCGTCCGGAGGTCAGCGCGTTCACGTCTCCGAGTCGCACGTGTGCGAAACCATCGACGCTGAGCGCTGCGCGCGATGTTTCGGCGAATCGCCGTTTTCGCGGCAAATGCGTGCCGGGAGCGTCACACGAGGGAAGTCGGGCCGAATGCTCCTCGGCGCCGGCCGCATGCTGCACCGAGTCGCACCGGCCCTGGCACTGTCGGCTGTCCGGTCAATCGATGGACCACCCGTCACACCACCCGATATCCGTCGTCGACTTGCATATGCCAGGCACGTATTCGAAGCGGTCGATCTCTTCGTGGCGCCTTCAGCCTCGATGGCGCGGGAGTTCGTCGAGCTCGGGATCCCAATCGGACGGATCCACGTGTCGGACTATGGCTTTCGCCCGCCGGTGGCCGGTCCGCCTCCGGCCCAGCCGGGCGGACCATTGCGCGTCGGATTCGTCGGGACTCTCGTTTGGCACAAAGGCGCGCATGTTCTGCTCGAGGCGGCCCGCGGCCTTCGTGGTGAATTCGAAGTGCTGATCCACGGCGACACGAATGTCTTTCCCGACTACGTCGCGACACTACGGAAGTCTGCGATCGGCGCTCCGGTTGCCTTTGCCGGAGGATTCGATCGCGATCGGATCGAGGATGTGTATCGCACGTTCGATGTGCTCGTCGTCTCCTCGCTCTGGCCGGAAAACTCGCCGCTCGTCATCCATGAAGCGTTCATGCGCGGCGTCCCGGTCGTTGCCGCGCGCGTCGGCGGTATCCCGGAACTCGTCCACGACGGCATCAATGGTTTGCTCTACGAGCCGTTCTCGGCCGATTCGCTGCGCTCGTGCCTGCAGCGCCTCATCGACGATCGTCCGCTCGTGACGTCGCTCTCCCGTCAAGTGCCGAGCGTGAAAAGCATGCACGACGACGCATTGGAGTGGAGAGCGCGCTATCAGGCCGTCTGCAACCGTGTGACGAGCGAAGCTGCCCAGGCGTACTGATGATCCGCCGCATCGCGATCGTCATTCCTACCCGCAATGCCGGGCAACGGCTGGAGGACGTGCTGTCGGCGATCACCGCGCAAATTGGACCGTTTCAGCCTGAGATTATTGCGGTTGATTCGGGGTCGACCGACGGCACGGTCGAGAGGCTGAAGCGTCATGGCGGAAGCGTCCTCTCGGTCCGGCCAGGCGCGTTCAATCACGGGAAGACACGAAACGACGCGTTACGGCAGGTTGACGGCGACTACGCGGTGCTGCTGGTACAAGATGCGATTCCCGCATCATCGACGTGGCTCGCGACGCTGGTACAGCCGCTCCTGGACGATTCGTCGATCGCGGGAACGTTCGCGCGGCAGGTGCCGCGCGCATCGGCAAGTCGCGTTACTGCGCACTACCTCGCTCAGTGGGTCGCGGCGGCGCCGGAGCCGCGGACGGTCGGTCCGTTGACGCGAGACGTCTTCGACAAAATGTCGCCGGCCGAACGTCATATCGCGTGCGCATTTGACAACGTGTGTTCCTGCATCCGTCTTACCGTGTGGAACGCTCACCCCTTTCCCGCAACGCCGATTGGCGAGGACCTGGAGTGGGCGCGTGACGTGCTCCTTGCCGGCTACAAGCTGGCCTACGTCCCTGACGCGGTCGTCGAGCACTCACACGAGCGCTCTATCGCCTACGAACTGCAGCGCACCTATCTCGTCCATCAGCGGCTCGAAGCGCTGTTCGGGTTCACGACGGTGCCGACAATCGGCTCGCTCGTGCGATCGATCGCGGCGACGGTGCCAGCCAATGCGAGGATGGCCGCCGATGAACCAACCGGTCGCGTTCGAGCGGTTCTGCGTGGCGCAGCCCTGGGAATCGCGCAGCCAGTCGGTCAGTACCTCGGGGCGCGCGCCGCACGGGAAGGACGCGAGCTTCTCCGAACGGACGGGGTATGAGGATCCTTCAGGTTGTTCACGGCTTCCCGCCCGCCGCAAATGGAGGTACCGAGGTCTACGCTCGTGATCTCGCGCTCGCGCTCGCCAAGACGTGCACTGATCACGTCGCCGTCCTGACTCGCCACGCCGATCCGCATGCTCGGGAACTCTCGCTTCGTGCGTTCAGCACGGGGCCGGTTCAAGTGTTCAGCGTCAACAATACGTTCCAGTCATGCGAATCGTTTGAAGCCAGCTACTCCCACCCGGCGATCGAAGAGCTGGCGGGAGACGTCCTGGACACCTGGAAGCCAGACGTCATCCACATTCAGCATCTGACGTGTCTTTCGACCGGGATCCCTCGTCAGGCCGTCAAACGTGGCGTGCCGGTTGTCATGACGCTCAACGACTACTGGCTCATCTGTCATCGCGGACAGCTTGTCGATCGCGACGGTCAGCGATGCAATGGCCCTGGTCGGGATGGGTGTGCGCGGTGTCTTCCTCCAGGCGCCCTCGCAGGTTCGACGAGTGTTCGTTCGGGCAGGTGGCTGCGCACGATGCCCGTCCCGGGAGCCGCTTCGGCCGTTGCCCTGATGACGCGCGCGATCGACGCCGTCACACCCCGCGATCGAACCTGCGCCGCCACCCTGGCGAGGTTACGGCACATGCAGTCCGCGGCGGCTGACGTCAGTCTCTTTCTTGCACCGTCGGACACACTTGCCGCGCACTTCCAGGCCTTTGGGATTCCAAAGGATCGTCTCCTCCGCTGCAATCAAGGGATTGCGCTGAGATCGTTTGACGCGACCGCGCGAGCGGGTTCGCGCCGGCTGAGACTGGGCTTCGTCGGCGGACTCTTGCCGACGAAAGGCGCCAACGTGTTGCTCGACGCAATCGAACGGCTGCCGCCGGACTCCGTCGTTCTCGATCTCCTGGGCAATCTGGGTGGCTACCACGGCGACACGACGTTTGCCGAGGCGCTCACACCGCGGCTCGGTCATCACACCATGCGACGGCTGGGTGTCGTTTCCCACGATCGAATGTCCGAGATGCTGGCCGATCTCGATGTCCTCGTCGTCCCTTCAGTCTGGATTGAGAATGCCCCTTTCGTCATTCGCGAAGCATTTGCCGCACAGGTGCCGGTGGTTGCGTCCGATCTCGGTGGGATGGCGGAAATGGTTCGCCACGAGGTCGACGGGCTGCTGTTTCCGGTCGGAGATTCGGGTGCGCTGGCCGCCGCGATTCAACGGCTGCTCGACGAGCCAGGACTCCTGGACAGACTCCGAGCGGGCATCGTGGGGCCGATATCGATCGAACAGGATGCGGCATGGCTGCGAACGGTCTATGGAAGGTTGCAGCGAACTGACGCGGCTGAGAGTGCGGGCCATCAAAGTCATTCCGGGGAATGGAAATCCGCAACCAGTGGCGATGTAACGGGCGTTGTCTTGAACTATCGAACTCCTGATCAGACCGCGCTGGCGGTGAGCTCGCTCAGGACGTCACGGATCCCGCCATCCGAAATCCTCGTTGTTGACAATCACTCGGGCGATGGATCTGCAGCGATGCTTCGCGAGGCGTTCGCCGACGTTCGGGTAATCGAAGCAGCCGGGAATCTCGGGTTCTCAGGCGGATGCAATCTCGGCATCCGCGCGGCACTCGAGCGACGCGCACGATTCGTTCTTCTGCTCAACAGCGACGCGATTCTGGCACCCGACGCGCTCGATCATCTGCTTGTCGTCATGGAGCAGAATCCGTCGGTCGGCATCGCCGCGCCAGTCCTGCTATCGCGCGAGGAGCCGGACCATGTCGCATCGGCCGGCATTCACTTCTCCGAGCGAAGCGGTCGCATGCGACACCGTGCCGCAGGCAGGCGTTTCGCCGCCGTCGGATCAGACGCGATCCGCCTGGTCGATGCGGTGAGCGGCTGCGTGATGCTCATCAGGCGCGAGGTGTTCGAAAGAATCGGTCTGCTGGACGAGGCGTATTTCTTTTCGTTCGAAGACATCGACTTCTGCCTTCGCGCGAGGAAAGCCGGCTTTCAAACCGCGTGCGTGCAGGACGCCCGAGCGTACCATGAAGGTGGCCGTACCATCGGCCGGGGCTCCTCGAGACGGATCTATTTCGGCACGCGAAATCACCTGCGTCTGACCGCGCGAACGGGCCATCGATCCAGTCGGCTCGTGCGACTGGGACTCGTGGCCGGATTCAATGCCGCCTACGTACTAATGTCGCCCGAGTCGCCGCTCGTCGCTGGCGTCGCTGCGTTCCTCCGCGGCGTGCGGGACCACGCGAACGGCCGTTACGGAGCGGGGTGAGTCGCGGAGCGCGCGGATGTCCGCCTCGAGCAGCGCCACTTCTTCCACCAGCTTCTCGATTTCTTTTCGGTGGCGTGAAACGACGACCGAAAAGTACAGCGATACGATGACGACGAAAAAAGTCAGGACGAGGAGGAGTACCGCCGGCGGGTAGTGCACGCCCAGCGCCGACGCCGCGAGATCAAGAAGATTGCGCCAAAGCGACAGTACCAGCAGAGCAGCCGCCGACGCGATCCAGATGAACGAGTACTCCTCGGTCAGCCGTCCGCGCCGAACCAGTTCGATGACGGCGACCAGCAGGCTGCCGCTGACGACGATCGAGACCAGTTGGACGACGTCAGTCATGGGCCTGTCCCTCGACGAGTCGTCGGAACGGAACCACCACAAACGCAAGCGCCGTTCTGGCCAGCGCGAGCAGAGTACGAGGCATGGTCAGAGATGTGCGGCCAGCAATCCGCGGTCTCATCCTGATCGGCACTTCCGTGACGCGTAGCGAGTTGCGGCTGAGAAACAGGAGCAGCTCAGGCTCCGCATAGCCCGCCGGATGGTGGCCGCTGAGCACGCGCAGAGCGCGCGGGCCGAAGAGCCAGAAGCCGGATGTCGGGTCGGTGACCGACCGTCTGGTGACGGTACTGAGGCAGGCGGCGAGGAGCGCCTGACTCAGCCGGCGAAGTCCTCTCGTGTCTCGTCGACGGTGAAGAAATCGCGATCCCAGGGCCGCATCCGCCCGGCCGGAGACCACCGGCGTCAGCAGCCGAACGATATCGCACGCGCGATGCTGGCCGTCGCCATCGACGCGGACGACGTAGTCGTAGCCGGCTCGGGTCGCGTAGCGAATCCCGGCTCGAACCGCACCTCCCACGCCGAGACGCTGCGACAGCGTGAGCCATCGAACGCCGAGATGCGGCAGGATCTCCGACGTCTCGTCGGTCGATCCATCATCGACGATCAGGATGTGTCCGAGTGGCATGACCCTCGAGAGGTCAGCGACGACTCGAGGAAGGTTGGCGCGCTCGTTGAAGGCGGGCACGACGGCCAGGATAGCCGTCTGCCGCACGTCCACCGGCGCCAGCCTTTCTCCACGCCGCGGGTGCGAGAACATGGAGTGCCCCGGTGTGCGCTCGTGTTTCAGCGCCCAGCGCAGTACCCACGCCACGATGGCCGCCGACCATGCGATGTCACGGACGAGATGTGTGACCGGAAAAGCAAGGGCGGCGAGATCGCCAGTGCTCCTCCACGCGTGAATGCCAGCCAGTGACCGTTCTCCAGCGAGGAAGGCGAGGATCAGAGCGCCTACAATGACCGGTGCACTCTGGAAGCCGTCGATTGCAGCTGTCACGGCGCCGATTGCGAGCAGCAGCAGCGCCAGCGTCATCGCCGGCGCGTGCACCATCATCATTGCCGTGGACACGTCGTCGCCAGTGACTCGTCTCGGATGACGGGCGACGACATCGAGCCGGCCGTAACCAACCCCGAATTGCTGTCGAACATAGCCACCGAGTCCTTCGCGCCAGCAGTGAATGCTGACGGCGTTGCGGCAGAACGCCAGCTTGTAGCCGCTCTTCTGCAGCCGGTAGCTCAAGTCGTTGTCGTATCCATATCCCATGCGTTCGTCGAGCAGGCCGACCTGGTGGAGCGCACGGGCGCGATACGCCGTGTTGCCGGTGCAGACGTGGTTGACGAAACGACTGCGAAGCCGCGAGTACCGATACTCGAGGTCGCGTCCCGTCGCTCGCGCCCAGAATCCGGCCTGGTGCCGGGTGAGGTAGTGTCCCTGCGCCGCCGCAATCTCGGGATCCGAGAGGGCCTCCGTCAATTCTCGAAGCCAGCATCGACGGAGAATAACGTCCTGATCGACCTGACAGATGATCGGATGAAGCGCGTGCCGGATTCCCTCGTTGATCGCCGCGGCGGCCCCGTGCCGTGGACCATGCAGGAGCCTCACGACGCCCGTGCCGGCCAGCTTCTGCAGCAGTCGCACAGATCCGTCGGTGCTGCCGTCATCAATGGCGATGATTTCAAACGGCCGCCCGTCCTGTTGGGCCACGATGCTTGCCAGCGAACGTCTCAGCGCGTGGCCGCCATTCAGGACGGGGACGACGAAGGTCACGCCTGTTGGCGGCGAAGTCACGCGCTCATCCTGCACGATGCCGGATGTTCGGCGACGACCGTTTGGTATAGCGACTCGAGCTCGGTGCAGATGGTCTCGGAGCCGAACCGCTGGCGCGCCACGATCGCGCCGGCACGCGCACGGTTGCGCCACCCGTGCTCGTCGTCGATCACGGCGTCAATCGCGGCGGCCAGGGTGCCGACGTCACCGTGAGGCACTACCTGTCCGCCGCCGGTGATCGAGATCACCTCGCCGCAGCCACTGTCGTCACAGACGACAACCGGGGTGCCGCAGAGAAGCGCTTCGAGCGGAACCAGCCCGAAGACTTCGTCACGCGACGGATAGACGACGACCGTGGCAGCGGCGAGCGCATCGAGCCGCCGCCGCCCGGTAAGCAGTCCGGTGAAGATGACGCGGTCCTCGAGACGCAGTTTCATGACGAGCGATTCGACGGACCGACGCGTGCCCATGTCGTTTCCGGCAATCACGAGCCGCGTTCCGGGCCGCTCGAGTTCAGCGAAGGCCGTGACCAGGTCGGAGACGCCCTTTCGCGGCGTGAGCTTTCCAAGGAACAGCACGATCGGCGCCTCACCGATCTGCATTTCGGATCGGAATGCGTGTGCGTCAGCTGGATCCTCGAACTCGTGGTCGTCGATCGGATTCCCGATGTGAACGATCGCTGCCTGTGCGACGCCGGCGGAGCGGAGCTGGCGCGCTTCGGCGCGAGAGACCGCCACGACCCTGGACGCGCCTGACAACATCGAGCGGCCCGCGGTCAGCGCGAACAGACGTTTTGCCAGAATCCTGCGTTCGATGGGCAGCGCCGTTCCATTCGGCGAGACGACGTACGGCACGCCGGCGCGCGCTGCCGCTGCCGCTGCGATCACTCCGGGCACGTTGTGGCACGCATGGATATGCACGACATCAAAGCTCCGCGCGGCATGCCGCATGTACCCGCGAAGCCCCAGCGGCGTGAACAATTGAAGATGGTACGCCAGTCGATTGGAGAGGTTGCGGAACACCCGGACGTCGACGCCGTGAGCGTGGACGTGCTTCATCGATACCCGTGTGCGCTCATCGCACACGTCGGTCGTGCACACGCTCACGTGATGGCCCCGGCGCGCCAGCGCTCGCGTCATAGTCGTCGCCAGGCGAGGAATGCCACCGTAGGCCCACGCTTGGTCGTAGTAGGGAACGACGTGCAGGATACGCATTCAAGAACAGGTTCTACAGGGTTCTACGGGGTTCTGCAAGGTTCTACAAGGTTCGTTCACGGTTCTACGAGCTGCGGTCAAGGTTCTACGAGCTTCGGTCAAGGTTCTACAAGGTTCCGCGAGCTTCTGCAAGGTTCGAACCCGGTGAACCCGCGCGAACGAACCCCGCAGCACCCCGAAGAACCTGTGATGTAGTATGAAGGTTCCCCACCGATGGTCTCAGTGGCGACAACACACGTCCAGCAGGGTCAGGGACGATTTGCCGGCCTCGTCTGGACGCTCATACGCACCGACTTCAAGACGCGTTATCACGGCACTCTTGGCGGCTTCGTGTGGGCGCTGCTGAAGCCGCTCACGATGTTTCTCGTCCTGCTTGCGGTGTTCTCCTACGTGTTTGCCAGCGAACCGCAATACAAGTTCGATCTCATCATCGGCTTGTTCCTGTACGAGTTTTTCCAGGAGTCAACCAAAGCCGGACTGCTGTCGATTCGCGCCAAGGGATACCTGCTGACGAAGGCAAAGTTCCCGTCATGGATAGTCGTGGTGACCTCGGCGTCGAACGCGGTGATCACGCTTGCCCTGTTCTCGTGTGTGCTGGTGACGTTCCTGGCCCTGACCGGCCGCGCTCCGACGCCCCTCGGGGTCGCGCTGTATGCGCTGTACCAGGCGCTGTTTTTTGCGATCGTCGCAGGATTCTCGCTCGCGGCGAGCGTCCTGTTCATGCGCTATCGCGATCTGAATCAGGTATGGGAGGTCATCACCCACGCTGGGTTCTTCATCGCACCCATCATCTACCCGATTGGCATCCTTCCCGAGCGCGTCCATGCCTACCTCTATGCGTGGCCTCCGACACCGATCATTCTGTTTTCGCGCTCGGTCCTGCTCGACGGCCGAACCCCGTCCGCTTTCGCGCATCTCCTTCTGTTTGCCGTGACGGCGATCATTGTTGGCAGTGGCGCCCTGATCTATCGCGCACGAGCGCCGCGTGTGCTGGAGGAGTTGTAGGTGCGCCCGTCCGTGATCGAGGTCTCGGGCGTCTCGAAGGGCTTTACGATTCCCAGCGTCCGCCGCGAGACCGTCCGCGAGCACGCGCTCGACTTGTTCCGGCGCAGGCCGCAGGAGCGGCTCTCGGTGCTCGAGTCGGTCAGTTTCGAGCTTCGCCGCGGCGAGAGTCTGGGCCTGATGGGTCGCAACGGATCCGGGAAAAGCACGCTTCTCAAAATCGTGTCGGGAATCTACCCGGCCGATGCGGGACAGGTTCGCGTCCACGCCGCGATTACACCCATTCTCGAGCTCGGCGTCGGCTGGAACCCTGATCTCGATGCCATCGACAACATCGAACTGCTCGGGACGGTGATGGGAATGACGTTGCGAGAGCTGCGCGCGGCGACGCGCGAGATCCTCGAATTCGCCGAGCTCGAAAAGTTCGCGCACCTCGAACTGCGGCATTATTCGAGCGGTATGGCCGCCAGACTGGCGTACGCAGTGGCTTTTCGGGCGGTGCGCGACGTGCTCATCCTCGACGAAATCTTTGCCGTCGGCGACGCGGGATTCAAGGAACGCTGCCAGGCACGCTATCGCGACCTCCACCGCGCCGGCCATTCCATGCTGCTCGTCAGTCACGAGCCGCGTACGATTGCCGCCTTTTGCGATCGTGCGCTCCTGCTCGAGAGCGGACGCATCATCTTCGCGGGATCTGCCGACGCGGTTGCTGATCGATACCTCGCGCTTCTCACCGAGGAACCTCCGGATATGGCCCGGCCAGCCGCTCGATGATGGCGCCACGCATATCGATCCTGATGCCATGTTTCAACCATGGCGCCTTCATCGGCGAAGCCATCGACAGCGTCCGCAGCCAGTCGTGGCAGGATTTCGAGATCATCGTCGTCGACGACGGCTCGACTGATTCCGCAACTGTCGACGTCCTTTCGCGGCTGCCGTCGCCGATTCGCGTGTTGAACACGGCGAATCGGGGATTGCCGGCCGCGCGCAACCACGCGGCCGCGCACGCTGCCGGTGCGGTTTTCTGCGCGCTGGACTCCGACGACAAGCTGGCGCCGACGTGGCTTGAAAAGGGGATGCGCATCCTCGACCAGCGACCGGAGGTCGCCTTCGTGTCGCACTGGCTCGAAACATTCGGCGACGAGCATTGGACGTGGAAACCGGAACGATGCGATCTCGCGTCGCTGCTCGCCCGGAACACGGTCAACGGAGCGGCGCTCGTCAGGCGCGACGCGTTCGAGGCTGTCGGTGGGTACGACGAAACGATGCGGGACGGGTGCGAGGATTGGGACTTCTGGCTGCGCCTGGTCGAACATGGGTTCGAGGGCGCGATCGTCCCGGAGGTCCTCTTCTACTACCGTAGGCGTCATGACTCCATGAGCAGGGAGATGCTCGAGGAAGCGCGTTACAGACGTCCGCTCGAAGCTCTCATTGGAAAGCACCAATCGGCCTATCGCGCCCACCTCACACAGGTGCTGCTCGCGAAGGAGTCGGAAACGCAGGGTCTGACGAGAGAGATTGCCCTTCTCGAGCGCGATCGAATCGTCTCGTTGGAACCAGCGCTTCGCCGGGCCCATGAAGAGCTGGCTTCGATCTCGGGAAAGGTGGAGCGCGCCCGAGGGGTGCGTGGCCTCGAAGAGGAAAACGAGCGGCTTGCCTGGAAAGCCACAGAGCTCGAGCGTCAGGTGGCTGACCTCCACGCGTCCTGGAGCTGGCGTATCACGACTCCGCTCCGAAGACTTTACGCGATCGTTCGAGGTGCCCGATGACGTCATCCATCGACGTCATCATTCAGACCGGCGCAGGCGGCCGCGCGTTGCTTCGTACGGTGGATTCGGTTCTGCGACAGCGCCTTGCGCCGGCATCCGTCGCGTTGATCAAGGCAACCGGTTTTGCGGACGCGCCCCTGGTCAGCGCGTGCGCCGATCGGCTCTCCGCGATGGTTCTCGAGGCAGGTCCCTATCCTGGTGTGTCGATGAACGCCGTCGTGCGAAGCCGCACAGGGCAGAGCTTCGTGGTGCTGCCCGCCGGACTGCTTCTCGATGAGGCGTTTCTGGAAGGCTGCGAAACTGAATTCACCGCTGACGAGGGCGTGGCGGCGATCGCTCCGGCGGTGGCTCTGCGGACACCCGATCGTTCGGGCGAGCTGCTCTGGACCCCTGATGTGCGTTCGGTGGCGACGATCCTCTCCGACACTCGCAGTGTTCCGCCGGTATTTGCAGTTCGCCGGTCATCGTGGGACCGCATCAGCGGCTTCGACGAGCGGCTGGAGGGACTGGTCGAATACGCCTTCTGGTTGCGGCTGGTGAGTGAAGGCGCCAAAGTTCGCACCATCTCGAGGCCTCTCGTCGCTCGCGAGCTCGATGACCGTTCAATGTCCGACGCGCAAGACCCCGAGCGGCTGCGCCTGCTTGGGGCGGTTCTCGATCGTCATGACACGCTGCTGACTCGAGAGATGGTTTCCGTGCTGGTATCACGAGAAGTGCGGTTCGGTCGCCTCCGCCAAATCCACCGAGAGCTGCTCGACCAGCGCGATCGCGATCTCGCCGAACTCGATCGTGTCCGGGCCGAGGCGTCTCACCAGCTTGCGTATTTGAAGCACCACGACCGCGACGGGTTCGACTGGGGAGATTTTCGCCGCACCAACCCTGTCAGCCGCGACTGGGGCTACGACCGCGGCACTCCAGTCGACCGGCGTTACATCGCGGACTTCCTGTTCGCGCACTCATCCGATGTTCGGGGATTCGTGCTCGAGGTGCAGGAGGATGACTTCACGCGTGCCTGCGGGGGCAGCCGGGTGATGCAGCCCGCCGTCCTGGATATCGACCCTTCGAACCAGCAGGCAACGGTTCTTGCGGACTTGCGGCGGGCACCCGAACTTGCCTCAGGCGCGTTCGATTGCATCGTCCTGACGCAAACGCTGCACGTGATCGATGACATGCGTGCCGCGTTGGCGGAGTGCTATCGCATCCTCAGGCCCGGCGGCGTGCTCCTCGCCACCTTCCCATCGGCGAGCCGAGTCTGCCTGGAGTACGGGCAACCCGGAGACTACTGGCGGGTCACACCGGCCGGCGCGCGCGCACTTTTCGACTCGGCATTTGCCTCAGCGCAGGTGTCATGCGAAGCATTCGGAAACGTGCTCACCAACACCGCGTTTCTTCACGGCCTGAGCACGGATGACCTCACCGATACCGAATTTGACGAGTGCGATCCCTACTTTCCGATGCTGACGGGAGTGCGTGCGCGAAAGGCCGATGCGGCGTCCCGCCCGGCCGCCCGGGGCGTCGTCCTGCTCTACCACCGCATTGATGACACGCCGGACGCGTACGGGCTCGGTGTGCCTCCGGAGGTTTTCGAATCGCACCTTCAGCGCCTGCAGACGGAATGTCAGATCGTCGAGCTGGATGCCTTGTTGAACTCCGCGCCGGAGGCGTTGCCGCCTCGCGCGGTGGCGTTGACGTTTGATGACGGATACGAGGACAACCTTCGTGTCGCGCTGCCGCTTCTGCAGCAGTATCACGCGCCGGCCACGTTCTTTCTGACCACGCGCTGGCTCGAGGGGTACGGAGAATACTGGTGGGACACACTCGAACGCGTTCTGTTATCGCAAGCGTCGGTGCCCGCGTCGCTTGATCTGACGGTGGCAGGGCTTTCCGACAGACTCACGACCCGCAATGCCAACGAGCGCGTCGCCGCGCATCGCCAGCTGCACGACCTGCTCGTTCATGCTTCGCTGGCAACGCGGGAGCGAGTGATCGATCTGGTGAAGGCCTGGAGCGGTGGAGGCACGGCCAGACGTCGACCCATGGTTGCCGACGAGGTCCGGCATCTCGCGTCTCAACCTGGCGTGACGATTGGCGGTCACTCTGTCAATCATCTCGCGTTGCCCGACCATCCAGGCTCGCGTCTTGCGGAGCTGACCGATTGTCGTGCCGAACTGCGCCGCATCACCGGTCAGCCGGTCGATTTGTTTGCGTATCCTTACGGCGCGATCGACCGCGACACGCTTGCGCTGGTTCGCCGAGGCTGGAACTGGGGGTTGTCATGCGACGAACGGATGCTCGGCGACTCGTTCGATGCCGCTCGAGTTCCACGGCTCGATGTGAAGGCGTGGACGGTATCAGAGTTTGCCGAACGGATTTCCCGCCTGTTCGAGCCGACGCCGCTTCACCGCCGCGCGCTCACGCTTTCGCCGTAAGCTCGCGCACGGCATCCGGCCACCGCGCTGCAATGCGCTTGACGATGACGTGGCGGCGCGTCACGTGTTCGCGACGCGCAATCGCCCGGAACGTTCCTGCGAGTTGGGCCCTCCACCATGCGTCCGCTGGATCCGCGCGGGCGTAGGCAGCGGCCACCGGTTCCAGGCACGATTGATCGCCGACGACGTGCAGGGCGGCGAGGAACGACGTCGGCAAATGTCCCTTGATGTCCTGAAGGGACTCGCGGAGATCGTACACGGCGATCCGACTGCCTCGCAGAGCGAGCGCCTGATGGAGCGCACCTCGCAATGCCTGCCACTCCTGCTGTTTCGCGCGAGACACCGCGCCCTCGCGAGCGCGGCAGGCATCGATCATCTTTTGCAGGGAACTGAGAGCGGCGGAGGCGGAGCGGGTGGTGGCCGCGTCGCGCAAGACGGCGGGGGAGTCGGGAAGCTTCCCCTCGAGCGCATCCTGCCACACGTCGTCGGCGGAGGCGGCGCTGAGCGAAGCGTCTGCCGCGCGCATCTTGAGCCGCTCGTCGGGATCCTTTGCCAGGGCTTCAGCGACCCGTGCGCGGACTCCTTCCGGAATCCCCTGCAGCGCGTCGAAGGCCGCGAGCCGGACGACGCGATCGGCGGTGCCGTCGAGCGCCGTCGCGACCAGGACATCGAGCGCTTCCGTTGAGGTGGGGGCGTGCGGTGAATCGAGGAGCCCGCGAAGCGCCGCGGCGCCTGCCGCTGCGACGTCGCCGCCCTCGGTGATGGCTTGCCGCGCAACGGCGATCGTGCGGCCATCGCCTGTCGATTCGAGTGCCCGGAGCACGGCGATCCGGGTGTCGCGGTCTTGCGCCGACGCGTAGGCCCTGCGGAGACCATCGACCGCGCGTGCTCCAATCACGGCCAGCCGCGCGATTGCGGCCTCACGGCGCACCTCGTCAGCGCTGCTCAGGGCTTCGATGAGTTGACGGATCTCCGACGCCGCAGAGGCTTTGATGACCACAAGAAAAGTTAAAAGTTAGGAGTTAGAAGTTAAAAGGACGCGGCAAAACAAAAGGGACAAGAGGAATTCTAATCCCCTTGTCCCTTTTCGTTCTCTTCGGTACTTCTAACGTTTAACTTCTAACTTGTAACTTTCGTGCTCACGAGCGTTAGCGAGTGAGACGCACGACCATGGCAGCGCGGCGGTTGAGCCGACGCGTTTCTTCGCGGCTGTTGTCGTACTTCGGCCGCTCCTCGCCGT
>Ga0207701_10000462_pt1 | contig 42103 bp, 27 predicted proteins | sample KBSSwiSSwithPhiX_FD_184294 | JGI IMG/M metagenome (GOLD analysis project Ga0207701, IMG submission 184294) | Switchgrass rhizosphere bulk soil microbial communities from Kellogg Biological Station, Michigan, USA, with PhiX - S5 (SPAdes) (version 2) | ecosystem: Environmental > Terrestrial >... | reverse complement strand
ATGAGACGGAGGGCGTCGTAGACGGTGTCGCCCGGCCCGACGGTGTGGACGTCGGATTTGCCACGCAGCATATCTCGTACGGTGGCTGACATGATTGGTACCCTCGCGAACTACCGGTTAAGGACGATAGCCGATCTTCTAGGCTAGAGGACCGCCCAATAAAGCAATACCAGTACACGCAATGGTAATCCCAGACGCCGTGATGTTGCCACACCGAACTCCCCCGTCCGCTCTGCAAATCCGCCGGCGAGGCATGCCAGGGAGGTCAGCGCGGCCCGGCGCGGGGCGCCAGGCGATATTCACGTTGCAAGCCCGCCCAGGAACGGCGCGGTGATCACCGCCGTGTGCTCAGGAAAGGACGACCGGTGGGCGCGGCCCCTGCACCCTCTCGGGGTGCCGATGCCGAACAGGGTGCGCAGGAAGAGGCCCAACTTGAATCGGCCCATGTGGACCACCAGCCGCTTCACGATGTGGGAATGCCCGCGCAGATGCGTGCGCCGCATGCCACCGGCCCGGTTGTGTGGGTTTCCGTTTGGCGGAACACGCCGGAGTGGGCATACTCTGCCAGATGCTCACATCCGGCACCGTGCTCGGCCGGTATCAGGTCGGGCGCCCCCTGGGCGCCGGCGGGATGGGTGAAGTCTATCTGGCGACGGACACGCGGCTCGATCGCAAGGTCGCCCTGAAGGTTCTGCCCGACGATGTTGCTGGCGATCCCGACCGCATGGAGCGTTTCGCTCAGGAAGCCCGGACGGCGTCGGGATTGAACCATCCGAACATCATCACGATCTACGAGATCGATCAGTCCGGTTCCACCGCCTTCATCGCGACCGAGTTCATCGACGGCGCAACCCTGCGCGAACGGCTGCGCGCGCAGCCGATGTCGGCGGCAGAAGTCCTGGATGTGGCGGTCCAGGTCGCAGGTGCGCTAGCGGCGGCGCACGCCAGCGGCATCGTGCACCGGGACATCAAGCCGGAGAACATCATCCTGCGCAGCGACGGCATCGCGAAGGTCCTGGATTTTGGCCTGGCGAAGCTGACTGCCGGTGGATCGCCGGAGCTCCTCGATGACGAGGCGCCAACGCGTGCTCAGGTGAAGACCGACTCGGGAATCGTGATGGGTACCGCGACCTACATGTCGCCCGAGCAGGCGCGCGCCGAAGCGGTCGATGCGCGCACGGACATCTTCAGCCTCGGGGTGGTGATCTACGAACTGTTGACCGGGCGTCTCCCATTCGCGGGCACCAGCATCTACGAAATCATGGCGGCGATCCTGAGCGAGCGCGAAGCGCCACCGCTGTCCCGGTACTCGTCCAGCCTACCGGCCGAACTGGAGCGGATTGTCGCCAAGGCGCTCCGAAAGGACCGCGAGGAGCGATATCAGAACACGAAAGACCTGCTCCTCGACCTTCAGAGTCTCAGGCAGCGGCTGGAGTTCGAGCGCATTCATCCGCCGCCCCCCGTCACGGAACGCCATGTCGACAGCGGTGCGACAGGCGCCCCGCGCCCCACACGGCTGCGGATCACGACCCTGACCTGGGTGGTGCTGGTCATCGTGGGCGGCGCGATCGGCTCTGCGCTGTGGCGGCAGGTGCGGGTCCTTTCCCAGCCCGAGATCAGGTCACTGGCGGTACTGCCGCTGAAGCCGCTCGGCGCCGAGGAGAACTACCTCGGGCTCGGAATTGCGGATGCGGCGATCCGCCGACTGAGTCAAACCGGCAGGCTCATCGTCCGCCCGACAAGCGCGGTCCGCCGGTATCTGAACGAGGACGGCGATGCGCTCGCCGCAGCGAAACAGCTGGGCGTCGATTCGGTGCTGGAGGGGTCGCTCCAACGCGCAGGTGACCGCCTGAGGGTGACCGTCAATCTCCTCAGGACGCTGGACGGCGCGTCGCTGTGGTCGGACAGTTTCGATGTCCAGATGGCGGACATCTTCACGGTTCAGGACACGGTCGCGCAGCAGCTCGCGTCACGCTTGCGCCTGCCACTGGACGCCTCGCAGAAAGCGCAACTGACGAAGCATTACACGTCCAACCCGGTCGCCTACGAGTTTTATCTGAAGGGCGTTTACAACTTCGACCAGCGCATGCGCGATCCTGCGCAGATGATGCGGAACACCATCGGGTTTTATCAACAGGCGATTGAGGCGGACCCGAACTTCGCCCTCGCTCACGCCCAGCTCGCCTACGCCTACTCCGTGATGGCGGTCTTCCTGGAGCCTACCCAGCCCAAGTGGGTGGAGCATGCGAGGGACGAGATCGACCGCGCGCAGCAGCTCGACCCGCAGCTCGCGGAAACCCACCTGGCGCGCTTTCAGCTCGCGTACAGCGAGTTCGAAGGCTACAACGGAGAAGCGGCGGTCCGCGAGGCGCTTCTGGCGAATCAGCTGAATCCGAATGTCGGTCATGCTGAATTGGCCTACATGTACAACCATCTTGGACTCGAGGATCTCGCCGCGCGGGAGCTCGCCCGCGCCCTGGAGATCGATCCCACGAGCGAGGCTCTCAGAGAAACGACGCGTCTCATGTATGAGTTGCAGTCCAGATACGACGACTATGCGGCCGATACCACCATTCGTCACGACGGCAGATATGAAGCCTTGTACTTGGTCAGCAAGGGCCGAATGAACGAGGTGCAGAAGGTAATGGACGAGTGGTCCATAAGCCCCGCAAATCGTTTCGGCTTCCTGTCCGCGCAAGCGCTGCTCCTCGCTTTGAGGGGAGATTTTGGCGCGGCCGAAGCCGCGATCCCGGCCGTTCTCCGCCAGCACCCGCTGAAGGATCCTCTGTATCACCACGACACGTATGACATCGCGTGCATCTATGCGCTGCAAGGCAAGAGCACCGATGCGGTCAAGTGGTTGAGAGAGTCCGCGGTCAGCGGATATCACCTCTATCCGCGGTATACCCGCGATCATTTTCTGGACCGAATCCGCCAGGCGCCGGAGTTCGTTCGGTTCGTGGCCGAAATGAAAGCGGAGAACGATCGCTATCGGCACGAATTCTCCTGAACACCCTGTCCAGGATGGGACGCACCCGTCGCGTTGACAACAACCCGGATCCGAGGGATGGTGACGCGGCGATTGCGTGATGGATAAGATCATCGTCGCGGGTGCGACCGGGAATCTCGGCAGGCGCATTACGAGAGCGCTGCTGCAACAAGGCGCCGACGTGGTCGCGCTCGTCCGGCACGGCAGCGCGTCTGGCAAGGTCGAGGCGTTACGGATGCTCGGTGCGACGGTCGCCGAAGTCGACTTCAGCCGGCCTGCGACGGTGGCCCGTGCCTGCTCGGGAGCGTCTTGCGTGGTGTCCGCCTTGTCAGGTGTGCGGGAGGTGATCCTTGACGCGCAGACCTCACTCCTCGACGCGGCCGTCGAGGCCGGCGTCCCGCGCTTCATCCCGTCGGACTACTGCATCGACTTCACCAGGCTGCCGCCGGGATCGAACCGGAATCTCGACTGGCGCCGCGAATTCAAGCTCCGGGTCGATGGCGCCGCGCTGGCCGCCACCTCCATCCTCAACGGCGCATTCACCGAAATGCTCACCGGCCAGGCGCCGATCATTCTCTTCAAGTGGAACCGGGTCGTCTACTGGGGAGACGCCGATCAGCGCATGGACTTCACCACGATGGACGACACCGCGGCTTTCACGGCGGCCGCCGCACTCGATTCGTCGGCGCCCAGGTTGCTCCGCATCGCCGGGGATCAAATCAGCGCCCGCGGACTGGTGTCGGCTGCCAGTGACGCGACCGGTGAACCCTTTCGTCTCTTCCGCGCCGGAGGCCTCGGACGGCTGCAAGCGGTGATCACGGTGGCGCGTGCTGTGTTTCCCGCCCGCACGGTCCTCTATCCGCCGTGGCAGGGCATGCAGTATCTGCACAACATGTTCAGCGGCCTGGCGGTTCTCGACCCGCTCGACAATGACCGGTACCCCCGCACGCGGTGGACCACGGCCAGAGATGTCCTCGCACGAGAGCGAAGCATGTAGGCTCACCGTGGAGGTCGACTGGCACGGCGAGTGTCCGAATGGTTGAAGTAACGCCCGGGCAACGCTCACCGAGTGATGTCGGAGCGCGTCTTCGCGCAATCGATGCAGTGTGTCTCGTGAGAGTCGCCGGCAGCCGGGTGCGGTTACCAGTGGACGCATCGGCCTCAACCCGGCATGCGATGTGTCCCACGAAGACCTGCGGACTGCTGCTGATCTTCAGCTCGGCAGGGCCGACTGCCAGTTCTGGATGATCTGCAGCGGCGGCGGCGGTCCGGTGGGCACGGCGAACAACAGGCGGCTGCCGTCAGCAGTGACCCCCCATTCGGGAAACAGGCCGGGCGCCACGAATAGCCGCCTGGCTGACGTCGGTGCAGCCGGTGCGGATGCACTGACGTCGAGCGCCATCACCGAGCCATCGATCTTCAGATAGAACAGCTCTTGCGCATCTCCACGCCAGCGCGGCGCAAAACCACCGCCGTCCGAGACGGGCACGCTTTCACCGACACTCACCGTGCCGGTCGAAGCGTGGTATCGAAACGGCGCCACGAACACTTCATTTCGTCCACTCTCATTTGAGACGTACGCCAGCCACCGGCCGTCAGGTGACAGCTGCGCCTGGGCCTGGTCGCCCTCTCGAGTGATCAATGGGATGCCGTCCGGCGGTCCCTGCGCGGTCCACACCCACAGGTCGGCACGTGTGGTCGGGTTGGCCATACCCACGAACACGGCCACCTTTCCATCGGCGATGGTGGTGACGCCACTGCTGCCACCGCCCCGGAACCAGAAGCGGCGTTGGCCGCCGATCGTCTGCTCGTAGATACTCCGCTCACCGCCGCTCGCGCCATACGCGAACCGATCGTTGGTCAGCCAGGCCGGCCACGATTCGAGTGAGGGCGCAAAGGTCAGTCGTTGCGGGTTGGCGTCACGGTCAAGGTCGAAGAGCCATAGATCCTGATCGGCGACGTTGTGCGGAACGTGCCTGGCCACCAGGGCACGGCTGCCTGACGGTGACAGCGCCAGACCGGCAACCGCCTCCGGCGTGCCGACGAGCCGCATAACGCGCCCTTCACGATCGAACCAGGTCAACTGGTAACGGGGATCAGGCGCGCGGTAGACAAGCATTCGCGGCGAGGCCGAGAAGAAGGCGTAGTCCAGATACGAACCCACGGTGTCGGCAAGCCGCACCGGCTCGCCGTACAATTCCAGCCGCTCTTCGTCGAAGCGCTGCGCGAGCAACACACCGTCGCGCAGGAACACGATCGTCGCCGCACCGAACTCCGATCGAGGGACGCACATCGCATTGAATCCGGTGGCCAGCAATCGTTTCTCGACTGCGGGAGAGCTACCCTCCAATTCACTGAGGTACACGGCGGACCGCTCTGGCGCTGCCCGGTCGATACGCAGGTAGATGAAGTGTTGGCCGTCCGAGAGGAACGACGGCATCAGGTGAATCTCGAGCGGGTCGCTGGTCTGTGTCACGGCCGTCGCCGTGCCTCCGCCAGCCGGGCAACGAAGCAGGGGACCAGCCGGATTTCCGAACAAGATCACGTCCTCGCGGTTCCAGCTGCCACCAACGGCAATGCCGGATAACCCGCAGACGTGCTGCGGAATGCCGCCGAATAGCGAAACCCGTCGGAGAGGACCACCGTTCGCGAACGCTACCGCATCGCTTCCCGGAGACCAGATGGCCGGCGGCATGATGAAGCCCTCGCTGCCCGCGAGCGGGCGGGGTTCAGCCTCGCTCAACGTGCGCACCCACAGCCGGGCGACACCATCGGCACCTTGTATCGCGACCATCAGATGACGACTGTCCGGCGAAATCGAAAACATCATCGGTTCCGCCGGCCGTCCCCACAAGGGCTCCTGAAAATGCTGACGTGTCGAGGCTGCCGCGGCGCTGTCGTGCGACCCAGCCCTAACCGCCGTTCTCGAATATTCCTCGCCGCGACTGACGCTGCTCGCCTGTTCGTCGTCGGTCGCGTCCACGCGCCCGTGGCCGGGTTGCGCGAACGGGGCGATGAAGCGATAGCCCCGTTTCGGAATGGTCTCGATGTAGCGCTCGGTCGCCGAGCCGTCTTCGAGTGCCTTGCGGATCGCGAAGATGTGGTACGCGAGATTCGATTCCTCGACGACGGTGTCGGGCCAGACGGCTTCGAATATCTCACGCTTGGTAAGCAGGCGTCCGGGATTCGCCGCCAGAAATGCCAGCAGATCGAACGCTTTGGGCGTGAGTGCGACGGGTTCGCCGTTCTTCAGCAGCACCCGTTCGCCTGGAACGAGGATGACGCGCCCGAACTGCAGCCGCGGTGGTGAGCCTGTCACCCGGCAATGATGGGCCGCGTCGCGCCGGTCGCGCAAGCGGACCACTGACACCGCCTTCTAAGCGGACACCAAGAGAGATCCAATCCTTTTTCAATGTGCCGCTAAAGACGAGCAACGGGCTGTTGTGGCTGAATGTGCCGGAGATGCATCGGGCACCCGCGGAGCAAAGCGTCACATTGCCGACTGCCCTCGGCGGGGCAAGAGTGAACCGGGATCCGGGCAGGAGCCGGTTCTATCTCGGGGCGGCCGTGTTTGTGATTGTGCTCAACGCCGCCGGCTTCCTCCCCTCGTTCATCGACCAGTCGAGGCGCGTGGCGCCGCCCACGCGGCTCGTGGCCGCGCACGGGGCCCTCGCCGCGTCCTGGCTCGTGTTCTTTCTGGTCCAGGCGATTCTGGCGACGTCGGGGCGGGCCCGCATCCATCGCCGGCTCGGCATTTTGGGTCCATTCGTGGCGATGGCGATGATCGCCGTCGGCTCGCTGATGGTGATCGACATGACCCGGCGGGGCCACGATCTGAGCGGCGACATCGCGAGAGTGGCGGTGGCCCCCGGCGCGCCGGCCCTCGCCGGCGAGGAGTTCGTCGCCGGGATGTTTCCGCCACTCCAGGCGTTCGTCAACTTCGGCATCCTGACGGGTCTCGGACTCTGGTGGCGCCATCGCCCGGCCATCCACAAGCGCCTGATGCTGCTGGCGCTGGGACCACTCGTGGTAACCCCGCTCATTCACCTGAGCGGATACCTGATTGGCCGTCGGCCCGACCTCTATGGCCCTCTGAATGCCGCCATTCCGATCGTGGCCAACACTCTGCTCTTTGCCGGTGCGGTCCAGGACAAGCTGACGAGCGGCCGGGTTCACCCGGTCTCCTTGTGGGTTCCCGTTCTTCTCATCGCCGAGACGTTTGGATTGATCGCGGCCGTCATGCCGTCAGAGGGATGGCGCCGGTTGGCGACGTGGCTCGTCAGCTAGCACGTTTCCAGCCCGGTGGCGACCCGTAATCGACCTTGGACGAGATGTGCGGCGACACCATACGTCACCGCGCTTGACGCGACTCTCCGCGGCTGCCGTTGTGCGCTCTGGCCGCAGGCGTGGCGACATTTCCTGATACGGTGCCCCCAGGTCTTCCGTTTTTGTATATTACTGGCGCGAGCTGGGCGCTGCCGCGGGGTGGGCAACGGAGTGCGGACAGTCACACAGCTCCGGCGCAAGCAGCTCCGCTGCCGGCCGAGCCACACGCGAGCTTGGGAGCAAAGGGGCAGCCCTAATCCAGCGGAATGACTTGCATCGATGTGCGATGCAACACGTAATCGACGGTCACGATCATCAATCAAAGGGAGTTGCACAATGAGTAGGAAACTGTCGGCACTCGCGCTGTTACTATGGCTGGCACCAGCGGTCGCGACCGCTGCGCCGTTGACGTCTTTGTACGTCTTCGGCGACAGCCTCTCAGACCAGGGCAACGCGTTCACGCTGACGGGAGGGTTCCCCCCGGCCCCCTATGTGCAGCGCGCCTCGAACGGTCCCGTGGCCGCCGAGCGGCTCGCGGCCAACCTGGGGATCGCCTTGAGCGCATCTGAATTGGGCGGCACGAACTACGCGGTCGTTGGCGCGACCACCGGGCCGGTGCTGTTCACCGCCGCGGGTGTCACGACCGACAACATCTCCGCCGTCCTCTACAACCAGCCAAAATTGGTCGGCAGCGGTCTGATCAACCAGGTTGCCGAGTTCCTCCTCACCGGTCCCGTCACCGATCCTGCCGGCGCCTTGTTCCTCGTCTGGGCGGGGGCGAACGATCTGTTCGCCAACCCCAGCCCGGCCACCGCGACGAACGCGGTCTCGAACATCACCAATTCAATCGTGTCGCTCTACGGCGCTGGCGCGCGGCAGTTCCTGGTGCCGAACCTGCCCGATATTTCGCTCACGCCATCTGGCCTCGCGCAGAATCCACCCACTCGGGCCGCGTTACAGGGCCTCTCGGTGTTCTTCAACACGTTGCTGGCGGGCACGCTGAACAATCTCTCGGGCTTGCCCGGCATTGACATCACGACGTTCGACGCCTTCGCGCTGCTCTCGGCGATCTCCGCCAATCCCGGCGCCTACGGGCTCACGAACGCGGCGGCGGCATGCTTGACCGGGAATCTCGCCGCTGGCGGCGTCGTGTGTGGCACGCCAGACAGTTACCTGTTCTGGGACACCGTGCATCCGACGACGGCTGCGCACGCTGTCGTTGGCAACGCCTTGACAACCGCGGTTCCAGAGCCCGCGACGGCGACGCTGCTCGGCCTGGGACTGGCTGCCTCCTGCCTGGCGCGCCGGCGCGGACGGGCATGAGGGACCGGAACGGATCGTGACGGCGGCCGTGGAGGGGCGTTGGATTATGTCAACGTTCGCACTCCCCGCATGAGGCATTCCTGCCGAGGGAGTCATGTCGAGAAACAGAACCCGGACGACCCGATCGGCGACTACGTTGAATGGACCGAGCATCGCTACGACCCGGGACACTGTTCGGGCGGACACTTATCGCCGGCCACACGCTCGATGCAACGGCTTTTCAGCTCCCGAGACAAACGCGTGCTCCTGGTCGTGATCATCGTTGCCGTGATCGTGGTGAGCGCGCTACGCTTCTCAGCCCACCACTGTCCGCTGGCACAGCCGTCGAACGTGAGCGTCCCGACAGCGTTGACCGGCGACACCAGCCTGCCGGCCAGCGCCATCCCATCGTCACTCCCGGATGCGAACTCGCCGTTTTCCACAGTACTTGATGAAGAGAGCACGACACGGTGCGCTCCGCAGGTGGCATCGACGAGCCGTCCGAAAGTGAAGGTCAAGTGCAGTTCGATATCGAAGTCCGGTCCGGCGTGCGCAATCCACTCGCCATCGGGGTCGAACGATGCGGGCGCCGCATACGTGTAGCTTCCCGGCAGTGTGGCGGTGAGCCCCCCCGGATTGGTGACTGTGACATCGACCACCCCGGCGGCCCGGGCCTCGGTCCAGAAGACAACGACTGTGGTGCTCTTCACCACGATCTGCTTGGCCTTCTGTTGTCCCAGTTGCACCGTCGCGCCGGGCTGGAAATCCGTTCCGGTGATGGTGCTCCATGCCCCGCCATCGATCGACCCGCTGTCGGGAGCGATGGTGGCTATGGAAGGACGAACGGCAGGGCTCGGAGGCAGTGGATCCGGGTTGACGGCTCCGGGCGTGGGCGTCGCCGATGTTGGACCGGGATGGCCGCCACATCCCAGCGTCGACAGGCACAACAGGCTTACGACCAGCGTCAGACGCGCCGAATACTTCGTCATGCTCCCCCCGCTATCTTGGAAGCGGAAGTGGAGAACCAAAACTTGAAGGGGCAGGAAGCATAGAATGCTCGCGCAGCGAGCCATGACGCCCGAACGCTGGAAGCAGGTCGAACAGCTCTTTCACGATGCGCAGGCGATGCCGCCGGCCGAACGCGCGGCGTTCGTGCGGACCGCCTCGTCGGATGACGATATCCGTCGTGAAGTGGAGTCGCTGCTCAGTGAGGGTGACGCGGAGAGTGGACTGCTCGGTTACTCCTTGACCCGCGCAACGTTGGGCCTCACATCCGTTGGCGCGACGGCAGGACTGGCGGGAAAGACGCTCGGTAGTTATCAGGTGCAGAGCCTCCTCGGCTTAGGAGGCATGGGCGAAGTGTATCGAGCCCGTGACGCGAAGCTGGAGCGGGACGTCGCGATCAAGATCCTGCCGCCCGCGTTCATGAACGATCCCGATCGGCTGGCGCGCTTCGCGAGGGAGGCGCGGATGCTGGCGTCGGTCAACCATCCCGGGATCTGCTCAATCTACGGCATCGACGACGCGGACGGGATGCGGGTGCTGGTCCTGGAGTTGGTGGACGGCCTGACGCTCGCCGAGACGCTCAGTTTGCGAGCCTCTTCGGGTGAGGCCGGCCTGCCAGTTCGGGATGCGATCGGCATCGGCCGTCAGATCGCGGAGGCGCTCGAAGTCGCCCACGACAAGGGGATCATCCACCGCGATCTCAAGCCCGCCAACATCAAGATCACGCCGGACGGCGCCGTCAAGATCCTCGACTTCGGCCTTGCCAAGGCGGTGGGCGGCGACAGCGAGACACCCGACCTCACGCGTCTCGGCTCGACCGACGGGGTTGGCGTCGTCATGGGCACGGCGGCATACATGAGCCCCGAACAAGCGCGCGGCCTCGCCGTCGACAAGCGCACGGACATTTGGGCCTTCGGGTGCGTCCTCTATGAAATGCTGACCGGACGCGCCGTCTTCGGCGGGGACACGGTGTCCGACTCGATCGCAAAGCTCCTCGAGCGCGAGCCCGACTGGTCGCTGCTGCCTGCCGCCGTCCCTGAGCGCGTTCGACTGCTGCTCCTCCGGACGCTCGAGAAGGATCCGAGAGCCCGTCTTCGGGATATCGGCGAGGCAAGAATCGCGCTCGATGCAGCGGACGATGGCGCCGGCGCGGCACCGGTGCAGAGCGTGCGGGCACCGGTGAGGATGACGTGGCTGCCATGGACCGCCGTCGGGCTACTGGCCGTCAGCCTCGGTGGCACGCTCGCCTGGGCACTCAGAACATCGCCCGCGCCCCTGCCGACACGCTTCGCGCACGTCCTCCCCGCCGGACAGACGTTGAACGGCAGCCGCGGTGCGCACATCGTCGCCGTGTCGCCCGACGGCTCGCTGATGGTGTACTCGGGCGCGCCGCACGGATTGTTCAAACGCGCGATGTCCGATCTGGAGGCGAAGGTGATCCCCGGGACCGAGGGGTTCGAGGTCACCGAGCCGGCCTTCTCCCCCGACGGACGCTCGATTGCCTTCTTCACGATCGGTGAACGGGCCATCGAGCGCATCAACATCAATGGCGGCGCGCCACAGCTCGTCTCTGCGGTGGCCGCGGTGCCGACCGGCGTCCGGTGGGAGTCCGGCGGCATCCTGTTCGGCCAGGGAGCGAGAGGCGTCATGCGGGTGGCGCCGCAAAGCGGCACACCGGAAGTGCTGATCCAGGTGAAGACCGGGGAGATCGCCTACAACCCACAGACACTGCCGGATGGCGAGCACGTGCTGTTCACCCTCGCCGCCGGCACGGCACCGAGTCGATGGGACCGGGCCCGCGTCGTCGTGGAATCGCTCCGCACGCACGAGCGCAAGCTGATCATCGACGGTGGCAGCGATGCGAGATATCTGCCCTCCGGATACCTCCTCTACGCACTGGCCGGCGCCGTCTACGCCGCCGGGTTCGACGTCAACACGCTGCAGGTCACCGGAGAGCGAGTGCCCATCCTCGAAGGCGTGAGGCGAGCGGCCGGCGGTTTCACCGGCGCGGCCGCCTTCGGTATCGCCAACAATGGAACGCTCGTTTATGTCCCCGGTCCGCTCGCCGGGGAACGCTCGGCGCCCCTGGATATCGGGGTCATGGATCGGAAGGGCGACGTCGAGCCGCTGCATCTGCCCGGCGGGCCGTACGCACGTCCGAAGCTTGCTCCTGACGGGCGGCGAATCGCCTTCGAGGCGGACGACGGCAAGGAGGCGGTGATCTACACCTACGACTTGTCCGGGTCTGAATCGATGCAGCGGCTGACGAGCGGAGGGAACAACCGCTTTCCGGTGTGGGTGACCGACCGCAGCGTCGCCTTCCAGTCGGATCGGGAGGGTGACGCGGCCATCTGGCGGAGGCCGCTCGATGGCTCCGCGGAACGCCTGACCAGGCCCGAACCGGGCACGTCACACGCGCCCGAGTCATGGTTCGGCGACACCCTGCTCTACAGCGCCACCAAGGGTTCCGAGGTGTCGTTGTGGGCGTACTCCCTGCAGACGCGCAAGAGCACCCGGGTCGACACGGTACCTTCGTCCGCCGCGATCGATGCCGTCTTCGCCCCCGATGGCCGTTCGATTGCCTATTCGACCACGCAGGGCAACCAGATGACGTTGTACGTTCAGGGCTTTCCAACCGGCCCGGCGTATGCGTATACGGCCAAGGCGTCAGACACGCCCAAGCACGCGAGATGGTCAGCCGACGGCAAAGAACTCTGCTACGACCCGAATGTCACGGGGTTCGCGTGCGTGCGGATCACGACCGAGCCTTTTGCCTTCGGCAACGCGATCAGTCTGCCGAAGAAACTCCAGGGCGCTCCGCCGGGCGAGCGAACGGACTACGACGTCACCAGGGATGGTCAGTTCCTGGGGCTGATTACCGCCGGCCACAAGGAGTTCGTGCGCGGCTCCGACAACCAGATCAACGTCGTCCTCAACTGGTTCGAGGAGTTGCGGGCCAGAGTGCCGCGTCGCTGATCGTTCGGGCTCAGCGTCCGAGGTTCACCCGGACTCCCAGCATCACGCGCCGCGGATCGACGAAGGCGTTCGCCTTGGCGAAGTCCGGATTTCGCGCCACGGTTTCGGTGGCCAGGATGTCGCTGACGAGACCCTCCGCCGCAGTTGCGTCGAGCAGATTCAGCACGTCCAGCAGCAGATCGACCCGCCCGAGGCGGCCGAGAGTGACCGGCCTGGACACTCGCAGGTCGAGCAACGCCTGCGACGGCAGCCGTCGCGCCCCGCGCGGCTCGATGAGGATCCGCTGCAGCGTATTCTGGGGAAGGGCGACCTGCGCGGCCGCGGCCCAGGGCTTACCGCTGAAGTAACCGAAGCTGCCAGACACGGCGAGACCCGTTCCGGGAATGTCGATGCTTCCCATGGCTCGCAGCATCTGGGGCCGATCGTTCGCCAGCCGGCCGTACGCGTTGGTCAGATCGTTCGGATCCCGTCCGAAGTTGAGGCCGGGCGGAGGAGGGGGCGCGACGGTGCTGACTTGCGCGCCCGCGGCCGACGTCCCGCTCGAGGCCTGCAGCCCTGACGCCCGCGACCAGGTGTACGACCCGAACGCCTGCCATCCGTGCGACCGCCGCTTCTCGGCCGCGACGACGACACCGTTGTAGGTCAACGAGTACCCGCCTGGGTTGGTCAACTGGAACTGCCGCGCGTTCTGGCCGTTGACCAGCTCGAAGACCGGCACCGTGGTGCCGTCAGCGAGGAGGCGGGAGGCGGCACTATATTGCCCGCCGATATCGGTCCATCCGATGAAGTGCTGCCCGTTCTTGTGGGCGAAGACCAGCGACACCGAGGTCGCGTGGCCGATTTCGCGATCGAGGCCGGCACTGTATTCATCGGTGCGCGGTGCGCGCAGCTCCGGGTCGAGCACCAGTTGCGCCGGGGAGGTGACCGAGATCACACGCGTATAGCCGCTGTTCGCGGTGACGTAACCCAACACCGTCACCGGTGCGGATCCGGGATGAAACGGCGCGATCTCACCGGTCAGCACGCCTTGGTAAAAGCGGCCGTAGCTGGCCCGCAGCATGGTCCGGCCGTCTGCGGTCAGCTTGGTCGTCAGCCCCAGACGTGGCGACCACACCGGCCAGGTGTACATTGTGCCGAGACCCTCTACGACCGCGTCGGTCTCGGTCCCATCGAGGTCGATGGCATGGAGATCCTGGCTGATGGCGCGGCTGTGATCGAACCGGAGGCCGACGTCGGCCGTGACCCGGTCGCCGATGGTGATCGCATCGCTGACGAACGCGCCGGCGGTCACGAACAGACCGCCAGTCACCGACGGGTCGCTCACAATCTTCTGGGACGGCTGGCCGTTGTTGTAGACATAGCGAGCGCCGGTTGGGATGACGGCCGGAGAGCGATGCTCGCCGCGCTCGACCTGGACGCCGACCTTCAGCTGGTGATCTCCGCGCAGGACACCGGCACGGTAATGCGTCAGGGTGGCCTTTCCGGTCGTGCGGGCAAGCGCCAGGTCGGAGAATTGCGGCGGGCCGCCGCTCAGGATGTTACCCGGCTGATCCGTCCGGCTGGTGGCCTGCAGATCTCCATTACTGGGTCGGCTCTCCTGTGAGTAGTCGAAGCGGCCCACCCTCACATCCCACAGCGTATTCGGCGAGACGGTGTGCGTCAGCACACCGAATGTGATGGCTGGCACGGTGCCGCGCGTCCGCAGCGTTGTTTCGAACGGCTTGGAAAACGTCGGCTGCTCGGAATTGGTCCATCGCTCCAGGTGATAGCTCTGCACGAGCTGCCACGATGGCGCGAGGCGCCAGGTGAGTTTCGCAAACAGCTTGTTCTGCTCGTAGACTCGCGGCAGATCCGGGTCGGTGCCGGGCTGGCTGTCGTAATCGCGCAAGTACTGGTACCCGCCGAAGAACCACAGGCGATCGCGGATGGCAGGTCCGCCGAGGTTCGAGGTCGCGTCGTGATATCGGTCGCGATGATAACCACTCTCGGCTTGAGAACCGGGAACCGGTAGTTTCACCGGCTCGCCGGTGAGGCCGGCCGGCTGGCCAAAGTACGACGCGTCGTAGAGAAAGCGGTCGCTTCCCTGCCGGGTGATGACATTGACCACCGCACCTTGGACGTTGCCGAACTCCGCCGAGGCGCCGACTGACTGGATCTGCACTTCCTGGATGAAGTCCACGCCCGGCTCCGAGCGCGCCACGCCGTTACACGGGCAGGTCGTGTTGGTGCCATCGATGAGGAACTGGTTTTCGTTGCTGCCGGACCCGAAGGCGGAGATCGTCGTGGTCGTGCCACTCGACGGAGAGGTAGCGGAGATGCCTGGCGCCGCTCGGATCCAGTCGAACATGCTGCTGCGCCGAGTGGGGATCGAGGCGATATCCTCGATGCCGAACCGGGTCTTGAAACCTGGATCACGCGCCTCGATCCGCGAGCCGGCACCCTCGACACCAATGGATTCGGTCACGCCCGCGATGCGGAGCGTAATCGGCCGTTCCAAGGTGGTGCCGCCGCCGATGCGGATGTGCTCTTCGTGATACGGCACGAACTGCTGCCGCTGCACGTCGAGCGTGTAGATGCCAATCGGCAGGGCCGGGAACCGCAACTGCCCCGACGCAGGCGTGGTCAGACTCAAGGGACTGCCGATCAGCGCTGCAGAGCTGACGCGAACCTGCGCCCCCTGGATGGCCTGCCCCTGCTCGTCCGTGACCCTCCCGATGATCGCGCCCGTCAACCCTTGCGCCGCTGCCGCGCGTGGCAGTAGGGCGCACACGAACATTGCCGCGATGAGTCGTCCGCGGCCGGGCTGCCTGGACGACGCCGCGGTGCCCCCGCATTCCATGTGCCCTCCCTGTCTTGACCGCCGATCGGCGACGGCTCCCTGATCACGAAGCGCGAACGCTGACGAAAAACATGAAAGGTGGAACGCGATCAAGTTCCTGAGGGGGCGTTTCCGCGCATTTCGCGGCGCAGCCAGGCTTTGGCCAGGCGCCAGTCGCGCAGGACGGTGTCCGGCGAAACCGCCAGGAACGCCGCGGTTTCCTCGACACTGAGGCCGCCGAAGAACCGCAACTCGATGACGCGAGCCTTCCGCTCGTCGAATCGGGCGAGCGCCTGGAGCGCGTCGTCCAGCGCGATGAAGTCCTGCGTCGGCTCGTTGCTGACCGCCAGTCCTTCGTCGAAGGTGACGCGCCCGGCCAGCCCGCCCCGCTTGTGAGCGTGCCGCCCGCGGGCATGGTCGACCAGGATCCGACGCATGACGCGGGCTGCGACGGCGAGAAAGTGCGACCGATCGTGCCAGGGGATGTCCCGGGCATCGACCAGCCGGACGTAGGCTTCGTTCACCAGCGCCGTGGCCTGGAGGCTGTGCCCCGCTCGCTCGCCGGCCATGCAGCGCCTGGCGATGCGATGGAGCTCGCGGTGCACGAGCGGAACCAGCCGCTCCAGGGCAGCCTCGTCGCCCTGCGCCCACTGCATCAGCAGCCCGGTCACCTTCGTTGAGGTCTCAGTGATGGCGCCATCTTAGGCCTTTTCCGGACCTTAGCAGAATGCTGAAGAACGCATCCTGAATGGCGGATGTCAGGCCGTCGTTTTTCGGCGGCCTGTTAGAGGTCAGGAGATCCCATACAGATTGGCGATCTCCTGACCCTGGTCTGAATGGCGCCTACTCGCGTGCCGGGCGCAGATTGTGTTCGTAGACGTATGCTCCCACCCGCCGTCCGAGCACGGCACCCGCATCCTGATCGAAGCGGAAGTGAATGCCCCCGAATACCCGGGCATCGTCGACGTCGTTCGTGATCGCCTCGAACGTGGTGTAGTGCAGCGTCAGCCCCTGTGCGGCGAACGTGACGTCGTGCCCGTCCCGGCCATACAGCCTCTCGAGCACTTCGCGGGCTGCGCCGCTCAGACTCGCGTGATTCGACGGATAGCTCGGGAAGCACGGCGCGACAATGAACGGGACGAACCCGGGGTCGGCGTCAGTCTTCTTGTTGCCGTCGGTCTCTGCGGCGCGGATCGCCGTTTCGGGGCGCCATCTCGTGTAGAGATATTTGGCCGTAAACGAGGCGATCGCGGCGTCGTTGACGGCCATGTTGACGAGGGCCAGGGCATGCGCGTTCTCGGCTGGCGACTGCCCCATTTCGACGGCCACCTGTTGTGCCGCGACATTAGCCCAGGTGACCGGCGAGAAGCTGGCGTAGAACGTGGCGACATCGGCCCGATCGGCAGGCCGGTCTCCGCTGTTCATTCCGCCGACCCTCTTGACCTCGTCGTAGTCGCGACGATAGGTGCCGCTGGTGAGCGGAGGGGGCGGGGGCGGCATGAATCGGTCGACCGCCGGTACGCCGAATGGAATCACGTTCCGCCAATGAAGAAACGCACCGCCGACCGGTGGACAGGACGGTGTCGGCTGCCATTCTCCGGGGTCGCTGGACACGGGGAGATAGAACTGTGGAACCGCGGATCCATCGTTCGCACGGAGAGCCAACATCACGGCGGCGGCGGCCTCTCCAGTGGCGAGGCCATCGCTCTTGGCCTGTCCATCGGGAATTGTCGCCAGTGTCGCCGCCAGCGCAGCATCCAGCGCCGCGGTTTTCGCAGGGAAATAGGCCGTCAGCACCGCGTGCGCCGCGGCAGCCACGGCGGCATCGACCGACGCGCCGGCGGGAGCGGCGAGCGGGCGTACATATGGGTGATACTCGCCGGTAATGGCGTTCACCGCCTCGAAGACCGCGAGCTGGGTGATGGCCGCATATCGCGCCGCGGGGAACGGCGGCTGCCCCACCAGCGTCGCGAGCAATACCCGGTTCCAGTCGAGGACGGCATCAGCGCGCGCGACCTGCGGGTGAAACAGCACGAGTGCCACCACGCAGGTGGCGCCAATCGACGCTCTGGATCTGCATCTGTTGAACATGGCCAATGGCCTCCCACTTGGTAAAGCGGGAAGTCGGCAGCAAAACAGGAACGTGGGGGGCAACTCGGTCACCGCGACAGATTCCGCTTGCGTCCGCAGCCGCAGAGCGTAGGCTGTGACCGACCGTGAATTGTGGATACGGCCGGGAGGAGTTCGCTTTGGAGTCGTTGACACCCGCTCGGATCATGGAAGTCGGGATGGCCTTCTGGCCGGCAAAGACGCTGCTCTCGGGGCTCGAGCTCGGGCTGTTCAGCCGGTTGGGCGGCGGACGGATGACTGGAAATGAGCTCCAGCAGGCACTCGGCCTGCACAGCCGCGCGAATCCGGATTTTTTCGACGCGCTGCTCGCGCTGGGTTTCCTCGAGCGCGACGGCGACGGCGCCGGGGCGCAGTATCGCAACACGCCTGAAACGGCGGCCTTTTTAGACAAGAACAGCCCCTCCTACATGGGCGGCTTCCTGGAAATGGCCAACGCCCGCCTGTATCCCTTCTGGGGCGACCTGGCGGAAGCGCTGCGAACCGGCCGGCCGCAGAACGAAACCAAGCACGGTCGGGCGCCGATGTTCGAGGAGCTTTACAGCAAGCCGGAACGTCTCGAGCAATTCACGGAGGCGATGGCCGGGATCTCGATGGGCAACTTCAAAGCCCTCACCGCCAAGTTCGATTTCTCCCGCTACCAGACGCTCTGCGACGTCGGCGGTGCCAACGGCCTGCTGTCGATCCTCGTCGCGCAAGCGCACCCGCACATGCGATGCATCTCGGCTGACCTGCCGGCCGCGACAGCGATCGCCGCCCGGAAGGTCGCGGCTGCCGGGTTCGCCGATCGCGTGGCGGTCCGATCGATCGACTGCTTCGCCGACCCGTTACCCAACGCTGATGTCATCACGATGGGCATGATCCTTCACGACTGGAACCTCGAGAAAAAGATGTATCTCGTCAGGGCCGCCTACGATGCGCTGCCTCCCGGCGGCGCGTTCGTGGTGATCGAGAACCTCATCGACGACGCGCGGCGGCACAACGCGTTCGGCCTGATGATGTCGCTGAACATGCTGGTGGAATTTGGTGACGCGTTCGACTTTACAGGTGCCGATTTCTCCGGTTGGTGCAGCACGGCCGGCTTTCGCACCACCGAGATGATTCACCTGGCCGGTCCGGCCAGCGCGGCGGTCGCGTACAAGTAGTTCGCCGGCTGCGGGTCGCAGCCATGGCACCTCGCCCTCCTGATCGCATGTCAGTTCCTCACGAGATTCACGAGTCAGCCGTCAGTCCAGGGCCGGCCGTCATTCACCGTTTGCTTGCCCTTGTGTCGGGACGTGGCGGGTTGTTCGCAACGATCGCGGCGTTTGCGGTGTTCGTCTCCGTGCAGACGATCCGGCAGCATCGGGCGCTGGAAACGCGCGCCTTCGATCTCGGCGTCTTCGAGAGTGTCCTCTGGAACACGGTTCACGGCCGGTTCTTCTGGTCGCCACTGGTGCTCGAGCGGCACCTGGGTCAGCACTCGTCATTCATTCTGCTGACGATCCTTCCGATCTACGCCGCCGCGCCGCGGCCGGAAACGCTGCTGGCCGTGCAGGCAGTGCTCCTGGGTCTGGCTGCGTGGCCGCTCTTCCTGATTGCGGAGCGCTTGCTTCGGAGCAGGCCGCAGGCACTGCTCGTCGCGGTGCTCTATCTGCTCCACCCGGCAATCGGCAGCGCCGCCTTCTACGACTTTCACGAGCTCGCGTTTGCGCCACTGCTGTTCTTCTTCGCGTATTGGTTCCATCTCGCGAACCGGCCGGTGGTCTTCTGGACGTTCGTCGCACTCTTGCTGCTCGTGAAGGAGGACCTCTCGCTGGTGATCATCGGGTTCGGCCTGTCCTGCCTGATCGCACGACAATGGCAGCGCGGCGCCGGGCTCCTGCTCGCCGGCGTCGCAGCCTACGTGATCTTCGTGCACGTCGTCATCGCCGGATTCTCGCATCCGGGCCAGAGCTTTGGCTGGTACTACGAGGGCCTCGTGCCGGCCGGCGCGCCGCCGTCGGCGCTGCTGCAGGCCGTGTGGTCGGATCCGGCCCGCGTGATGGCTCTCGTTGTGCAGCGGGAGAAGATCAAGTACGTCGTGCAACTGACGGCGCCGCTATGCTTCTTCTCCTTCTTTACGCTTCAAGGTGCCGTGCTGATGGCCTATGGCTTCGCCATGAGCCTGCTCGCAACCCGTGAGCCCGTCTACACGATCGGATTCCAATACGCGCTGCACGTCGTCCCGTATGCTTTCGTGGGCGCGCTGCTCGCGCTCGTCAGGTTCTGGCCGGGTCCGTCGGCGCGAGCGCTCGGCGTGACCCGACGGACGGTGCTCTGCTTGTGGGCACTGGCGGCGGCGGTGTTCTGCGTGAAATACGGCATGGTCGGCGCGCCGGGACGCCACTTCCATGCGGGGTTTCGCCACGTCAACCTGTCGATCTCGCCGGATGCGCAGGAACGCTACAGGGAAGTCCGAGAAATGGCCGCACGCATACCGGTTGACGCGTCGGTGACGGCGAGCGAAACGCTCGTGCCGCACGTTGCCCGCCGCCAGGAGTTGGCAACTCTTCGGTACGCAATTGGGGCCCCTGGGGCGGAGTACGAGATCTTCTTTGTTCTCAAGTCCGAGCTTGGCGAGTGGGTGACGCGCTTCCCGGCGGTATTTGCCGAGCGGTCACACCGGCGCGTTGCCGACGGGAAATACACGGTCATGTACCAGAGACGCTGACTCTCTTTAACGTGACCGCTTCCGTCCGGCACGGGTAGGGCAGCGCTCCTGAAGCCGTCCCGGCAAAAAGGGGGCCTGACCCGCCCGTCGGACACGCGGCGCGCCTTCGGCCGAGCGACAGCGCGGGAAACAGCCCGCTGGATCGATGCGGCGCTGCCATTGCCCAAGAGCTCAACGAGACCTTACCACGATGCTGAAAAGTACATCCTGAACGGCGGATGTCAGATGGAAGATGGCAAAACCCGAGTGTTTTCACATCTGCCATTTGCCATTTGACATCAGGCCGCCCTTTTTCAGCGGCCTGTCACACGTACATCGGACGGCGTTCGCGCAACGCCAGCCAGCCGCGTGCAATCCGGTAAATGAACCACAGGCTGACGAAGCCCAGTGGCACCCATGCCACGAGGATCCCGATACCGAGCGTCACGACGATGAAGGCCACGCAAAGCGACACCCACAGCAGGCCGAACCAGAACGTCCGGATCTGCCAGCGGAAATGCGACTCGAGCCACGTGCCGCGGACGTCGCTCCGCTTCACGTAGTTCAGAACGACGGCGATGAGCGACGGCCATCCGATGAGGAACGCGCCGATGATGGTGGCCGCGCCGACGATGCCGATAAGAAGGCTGAACGCGTGCAGGGCGTAGATGCCTTGCGTCCAGGCGATTAGCGACGACTCAGCTGGCGCGATCGGCGACGTCGGGAACTGGTGCGGTGCGGGACTCTCCATCGGTCCAGTGTACGCGGACAGGCCACTCGCGCTGCACTGCCCTTCACAAGCAACGGTCGGCGCTGGTCGTCACGATGTCATCCCGGCCACGGCACAACAGGCTCTACTTCATCAACTCGGCCAGCTTGTCTTTCACCGCCTCGCCCCAGATCTCGTATCCCTTGGCCACGGGGTGCAGGTTGTCGGGCCTGAAGGTCTCCGGCAGGAACACGCTGCTCGCGTCAAGGAACCGCGCCCCGATGTCGAGGTAGAAGACGTGCTGCTGATCGTCCAGGCGGCTGATGATCCGGTTGGCCTCGGCGATCTTGTCGCGCACGGGATCGCCTGGCACGGAGCGGGGAAAAATCGCCAGCAAGAGAATCTTCGCGTTCGGAAAGTCCTTGCGCATCTCGAGCACGACCGCACCGACGCCCTCCGCGATCTCGGGCCCGGTCCCGCCACCGCTGTTGTTGGTGCCGATCATCAGCATGATCGCCTTGGGTTGGAAGCCTTGTCCCTCGCCGTTCCTCAGGCCCCACAGCACGCCTTGCGTCGTGTCGCCGGCGATCGCGAAGTTGGCCGTGCGCATCGCGCCGAAGTACTTGTCGAACACTGCCTTGTTGGCGTCGCCCTGCACCCACCAATCGGTGATCGAGTCGCCGTCCAGCAGCAGGTCGATGTCCCCCTGCTTCGCCACCTCGACGAATCCTTGATGACGTGGTCCCTGCCGCTGCACAGTCTGGGTGAAGGTCGCCGCGACATTCAGGCGCGGCGGCTGGAGCAGCAACAGCGGCTCGAACTTCTTCAGCAGCGGCTTGGCCGACGAGGTGTCGCTGTCGATGAACTTCTGGACCGCGGCGTTGACCTGCGTCAGCTCCGCGGGCGTGGGCCGGGGAATCGCCACCTCCGGGGGAACCGGCGCAGGCGGACCAATCACCACCGGCGTGGGTACGAATCCGCCCGGGCCGCCCCGTCCGCCCGTCTGCCCGGCCGTGGGCGGCGGCGCCGCAGGTGCCGACGTCTGGGCCAACGCGAGCCCTGCGTACACCACGCAGGCGAGGCCGGTGATCGGGATGCGGAGGAATCGATGCATGCTGAAGTCCCTGTTTCTCAAGTTCGTGCCGCCTAGTGGATCGCCGAGGCGCCGAGACGCCGGTCGTGCCCGGATGCGCCGGTCAGTATGCCGCGATTTCACCTGGGAGGGCCAGCGCGACGTACTGAGTGAGGGGAATGCACCTGGGCTCGATCTGCCGCTTGGCCCCTGAGGAGCCGAGGCCAGGCGCGACGCGCTCGCGCCATCTTTGGCTCAGGAGGCGCCGGCCGGCTCGAAGGTGATTCGAAGACGGGTGCCGGTCGCTTGCGCGAACCGTTCCAGCGCGTCAGTGGACGGGCGGACTCTTCCGCCCTCGATTCGGGCGATGTAGGACTGTGAGGTCTTCATGCGCCGCGCCAGCTGCGCCTGCGAGAGTCCGGCCGCAGTCCGGGCCTCGATGCCGGCAGCGTCGGCATGCCCTTCGCCGGTTCGCCCGGAGCATATTGCTACTGCTCGCAGATGGCGTGCACCTGCGGCGGTCAGCGTACGATGTCGCGGCGGCGGCTGAACGGCTCCGCAGCACCCCGTTTCCCCCGTGTCGAGACGCTGGCCGTCAGGTATGTCCTGAACCCGCCGACGGAGGCGGAATCGCTGGCGATGCTGGCGGGTGCCGAGTCGCGGGGCTGACGTGCGACGGAGGTCGACTGATCACGATTGATCGATCGCCGACAACGGTCGTCTTCGAATGCGGTGCTACGATCGCGATCGTGTCGAACGATGCGAGCGCCGCCGTTCGCGACGTGATGGCGCGGATCACCGCGGCGTGGCGCGAACGGCGCTACGACGATCTCGCCGAGGTGTTCGCAGAGGACATGGTGTTCACGTTGCCGGGGTTCAGCGGTCGCCTGGAAGGGCGCGAAGCGATCGTCGCGAGCTATCGCGATTTCATGGAACGGGTCACGCTCACGGATTATCGCGAGGACGAGCTCGTCGTCGACACGTGGGGTGGCGCAGCAGTGGCCAGCTACCGCTGGGATATGGCTTGGCGGGCCGGCGGAGTGCCCAACCACGAAACCGGGCACGATGTGTTCGTGTTCAGGCACACCAACGGTGTATGGCTCGCCATCTGGCGAACGATGGCATTCGATACAAAACGTTTGTAGCCAGACGGAATGCCGGGACCGCTGCAGCATCAACATCAGCCATTCGCGTCGGGACAACGGACCGTCAACGCCGGGGAGCTTTCGATGCGGCCGCGATACGATCTCAGGTCCCTGTTCCTGTCCGTGCTGCTGAGCGCTGCGGCGACAGCCGACGCGCAGATCCAACCGGATGTCGCCAGGCGCTACTTCGCCGAAGCGACAAAGTTGTGCGAGCGAGACGCGGGCCGGTTGTGGGGTGTCTCTCTCTGCGGCCCGATGGTGATCGTTGATCAAGCGACCGGCACGCGGGCGACGAGTCAGCCCGAGCCGGCGGGGCCGCCACCCCGTTTGCCAGGATTCGCGGACGGTCCGGTGTCGTGGGGCGGGCTGGTCTGGTTTAGCTTCCCGCTCTACATGCTCCCGGAGAACGATCCCGATGTACGCCAGCAACTGATGCTGCATGGGCTCTTCCATCGCATTCAGGCGGAGCTGGGGTTCGTCACGGAGGAGGGGTTCAACGAGCATCTCGATACGCTCGAAGGGCGGATTTTGATGCAGCTCGAATGGCGGGCGCTCCGCCGTGCGATTGAATCGACAGCGAGCGACCGTGCCGAGGCGATCGCGGATGCGCTGGCCTTCAGACGCGAGCGCCGCCGGCAGTTCCCCGGCGCGGCGGACAACGAACGACGCGAGGAGATTCGCGAAGGACTTGCCTCCTACACCGGCATCGCGGCCTGGGCCAATTCGCCCGCGGAGGCCCACCGTGCCGCGGCGTCAGCACTCGCAGGCGGCGAAGCGCAGACATCCTTCGTCGGAAATTTCGAAGCCGCGTCGGGACCCGGCTACGGTGTGCTGCTGGACGATGTGTTACCAGGATGGCGCCGACAGGTTCGTGCCACCTCTGACCTCGGCGACTTGCTCGCCTCAGCAACCAGCAAGCCGCCGATATCGGATGTCGCCCTCGCAGCCGCTCGCTACGACGGGGCAACGCTGCGGACGACGGAGGAGGCGCGCGATCGAGCGCAGCAGGTCCGCATCGCCGAGCTGCGCGGGCGCTTCGTCGATGGGCCCGTGCTGACGATGCCCGCCGCCGGCAGCGGGACCAGCGACACCACCGGCAGCGTCGCCCTTCCGGGTGTTGGCACCGTGCTGTTTCGCACGTTCACCCTGTCCGCCCAATGGGGCCGCCTCGAGGCGAACGGCGGCGTCTTGCGCGCCGCGGATGGGGCCACACTGTCCGTCCCGGTGACCGAAAGGCTCGAGGGACGCACCCTGCAGGGAGAGGGCTGGACCGCCACGCTGAACCCCGGGTGGGTGGTGCGGCCGGCGGCGCGGCCTGGTTCGTTCGTTATCGTTCGCGAGAATTAGTCCCCGCTACGGCCCATTGCATTCTGCGCTTGGACCAACCGGGCGAAAGACTTTGCAATGCCCCGCGATCTGTCAGGCGGTCTCGTCGAGTGTGCTCCTCACGCCCGTGCACGGCGGCGAGCGGGAGCTCCGCTCGGCCGACGCCGCCGCCACGGCTTTCGCTGATCCAGACCTGCTCGTGACGATCACTACTTCATCATCATGCCGCCCATCATCTGTTCATGCATCGACTTGTGCTGCCGGACCAGCTCGGACACGACGGCCGCTGTCGCGGTGACCTTCGCATCGCCGGAGGCAGCGTTCATCTGTTCGACCAGTCGATCGAGCGTCGCGTCGGCAGCCTTCATCTCGTCGAGCATCTGCTGATGCATTTGCATCTTGTCCGGCGCCTTCGTGCCCGCCGGCGTCGGCTGGTGCTCGTGTTGCCCGGCTGGCGACGCGCCTTGCCGCGTGTTCGCGGACAGGGAGAGCTCACCGGCGCGTCCCGAGGTCACCAACGCCAGCACTCCCGCCATCGCGATGACTACGCAGATGTTTCGCATTGAGTCCCCTTTTGCTGCCCAGTGTTGACGCCACTTCCCTGTCGAGGCCCTTGCCCGGCGTCGGCGAGCAGCGCCCGACGCCAATGACGCGCGCCTGCACCGTTCGTCGCGCGAGGCACCTGCCGGTCCTCAGGAAAGCTTCAGGATCTGCCGCCTGCCGTCGTTGATCGTCGTCTTCGTGTAACTCTCGAGGACCTTGAGGTAATTGTTCCGCACGAAATGGGCGGTGTCCGGCATGGCTTCCTGGCTCATGCTGCCGCGGAGCTGCTCGACAGAGACGTAGCCTTTCCTTTCCATCCAGGCCGTCATGTCGGCCAGGGTCGTCGCGAAGAATCCCGTGCCCTGCTGCAGCACCGCGGACGTGCTCATGACGACGTCGGCACCGGCCATCAGGTACTTGATCACCTCTACGGCGCTGTGGACCCCGGTGGTCGCCGCCAGCGACGCCCCGATCCGGCCATGCAGCAGCGACAGCCAGAGAAGCGGCACGCGGATCTCGGTCGGCGTACTTAGTGCCAGCGAGGGAACCACGACGCGGTTCTCGATGTCGAAGTCGGGTTGGTAAAAGCGGTTGAAGAGCACCAGCGCGTTCGCGCCGGCCTCGTCCAGCCGCCGCGCCATGTTCGCGAACGAGCTGAAGTACGGGCCGACTTTCATCGCCACCGGGATCGTGACGGCCGTTTTCACCGCGCGCAGAATATCGACGTACTGCTGCTCGACCACGCTGCCGGTGCGGCCCAGGTCGGTCGGGATGTAATAGATGTTCAACTCGATCCCGCGGGCGCCGGCGTCGGCCATGTCCTGCGCGAAGTTCACCCATCCCGTTTCCGAGATGCCGTTCAAGCTGGCAATCACCGGGATCTCCACCGCCTCGGTCGCCCGGCGAATCAGTTCCAGATACTGACCTGGGCCCACGTCGTAATCGCGGATGTCCGGGAAGTACGAGAGCGCCTCAGCGTAGCTGTCGGTCCCCCGTCCAACGAAGTACTCGAGGGCGGCTGTGTCGTGGCGGATCTGCTCCTCGAACAGCGAGAACAACACCACTGCCGCCGCGCCGCCGTCCTCCAGACGGCGGATGCCATCGAGCTGTTGCGACAGCGGTGACGCAGACGCGACCAGTGGATTCTTCAGGCTCAGACCCATGTAGCGTGTGGTGAGATCCATGCGAGTGCTCCTGATCAGTCCGCCGCGCGCGCCGGCTCCGGTGCGGCGACGTGGCTGCCGGCATCGCCCTGGCCGCGGCGGGCGACCGCCGGCCACCGTTCGGCCATGCTCGAGTACACCCGCCAGCGCTGATGAATGTCCTGCTGGGCGAGCCCGAGCAGACGCCGGGCATCGTCGGGCTTCGTGTAGGAGAGCATCTTGTAGCGAACTTCGTTGTAGGCGTAGGCTTTCAGCGGGATCGATGGAGCCAGTGAATCCATCACGAACTCCGGCGTGGCGCCGCCATCCGCCGCCGGCCGATAGCGGTAGAGCGGCCAGTGTCCGCAGTCGACCGCCAGCTTCTGCTGCCGCATGCCGTACCGCATGTTGATCCCATGCGCGATGCAGTGGCTGTAGGCGATGATCAGGGACGGGCCATCGTAGGCTTCCGCTTCGAGGAAGGTGTCGAGTGTCTGCTGGGCGGACGCACCCATCGCGATCTGCGCCACGTAGACGTTGCCGTAGGCCACCGCCATCAGGCCGAGATCCTTCTTCCGGCCCAGTTTACCCGCCGCCGCGAACTTGGCCACCGCCCCGCGCGCGGTGGCTTTCGAGGCCTGGCCTCCCGTGTTCGAATAGACCTCCGTGTCCAGGACGAGCAGGTTGACGTTACGGCCGGAGGCGAGCACGTGATCGAGGCCTCCGTAGCCGATGTCATACGCCCATCCGTCACCGCCAACGATCCAGACACTGCGGCGGACCAGATGAGTCGCGAGGGTCCGGAGCTGCCTGGCGCGCGGATCGGCGATCGTGTCGAGCGCCGTCTCGAGCGCCGTGACTCTCGCGCGCTGTGCCTCGACCTCTTCCTGGGTCACCTGGCCCGCGGCCAGCAGCCCGTTCACGAGATCCGGACCGAGCTCCGGCGCGAGCGCTCTCAGAAGCTGCAAGGCCTGCTCGTGATGCTTATCGAGTGACAGCCGGTATCCGAGGCCGAACTCGGCGTTGTCCTCGAACAGTGAGTTCGCCCATGCCGGCCCGCGCCCCTGCGCGTTGACGCTCCACGGCGTCGTCGGCAGGTTGCCCCCGTAGATCGAGGAACAGCCGGTCGCGTTGGCGACGAGCAGGCGGTCGCCGAACAATTGGCTCAGCAGCCGCAGGTACGGCGTCTCGCCGCAGCCGGCGCAGGCCCCCGAATACTCGAACAGTGGCGTCAGATACTGCACGCCGCGGACGAGCGTCGCGTCGAGGCCGGCGGGCTTGTTGTCCGGGAGCGTTGCGAAGAACGACAGGTGGCGGCGCTCGCGCTCGAGGAGCGGCGCCTTGAAGTCCATGTTGATGGCGCGGGTGCCCGCCGCTTCCAGGCTGCGGGCCGGACAGGCCTCCACGCAGAGCTCGCAGCCGGTGCAATCCTCGACCGAGACTTGCAGCGTGAATCGCAAGCCGGGGAAGCCCCGGCCAGCCAGCGGGGCTGAAGGAAACCCCTCGGGTGCGGCCTTGAGCGTCGACCCATCGTAGTACCGGGCACGAATCACCGCATGGGGGCACACCATCACGCAGTTCCCGCACTGGATGCAGATGTCGGGGCTCCAGACCGGAACCGTGTCCGAGATGTTCCGCTTCTCCCATCGTGCGGTGCCGGAGGGATAGGTGCCGTCGACCGGCATGGCGCTGACGGGAAGATCGTCGCCGCGCCCGGCCAGCATCGTGGCCGTGACGTATCTCACGAACGGTGGGGCGTCCGCCGGGACGGTCGCCTGGACGCCCTTGCCGCTCGATGCCGTCGCCGGCAGCTGGATCTGGTGCAGGTTGTCCAGCGTGCGATCGATGGCGGCGAAGTTCTGGTCGACCAGCTCCTGCCCTTTTCGTCCGTAGGTGGTGACGACCGCCGCCTTGATCCTGGCGATTGCTTCGTCTCGCGGGAGCACGCCGGAAATCGCGAAGAAGCAGGTCTGCATGACGGTATTGATGCGACCGGCCATGCCCGCCTCGATGGCGACCTTGTCGGCATCGATGGCGAAGAGGCGAATGCCTTTGCCAATCAGGTCCTCCTGGACTCGCCGCGGGAAATGATCCCAGAGTTCGTTGGGGGGGACCGGACTGTTGATCAGGAAGACCGCGCCGTCGGCGGCTTCCCGCAGCAGTTCGATCTGGTCGATGAACTGAGCCTGGTGGCAGGCGATGAACTGCGCGCGCTGCACGAGATACGTCGACCGAATCGGCTGCGGCCCGAACCGCAGATGCGACGTTGTCCGCGATCCGGACTTCTTCGAGTCATAGACGAAGAACCCCTGGGTGTAGCCGGCCGTCTCCTCGCCGATGATCTTGATCGAGTTCTTGTTGGCGCCCACGGTGCCGTCCGCGCCCAGGCCATAGAAAATGCACCCGATGACCCCCTCGCCTTCGGTCACGAACGTCGGATCGCATTCCAGACTCGTGTACGACACATCGTCCGTGATGCCGACGGTGAAGTGATTCTTGGGTGAGTCGCAACCCAGATTGTCGAACACCGCCTTCACCATCGCCGGCGTGAATTCCTTTGAAGCCAGCCCGTAACGCCCGCCGAGGATGCGGGGCGCCGGTACGCGGTCGGTGGCGCTCTTCTCGGCGAACGCCGTGACGACATCCTGGTAGAGCGGCTCGCCCAAGGCGCCAGGTTCCTTCGTCCGGTCGAGTACGGCAATGGCCCGGACTGTCGTCGGGATGGCTGCGAACAGCGCGTCGGCGGCGAAGGGGCGGAACAGATGGACCTGGACTACGCCGACCTTGGCGCCCCGGGCGTTGAGGTACTCGGTGGTTTCACGGGCGGTCTCGACGCCTGACCCCATCAGCACGATCACGCGATCGGCGTCGGGCGCGCCGAAGTAGTCGAACAATCGGTACTGTCGGCCCGTGAGTGTGGCAAACCGGTCCATCGATTGCTGCAGCGCCGAAGGCACAGCTGCGTAGAATCCGTTCACCGACTCGCGGGCCTGGAAGAAGACGTCGGGATTTTGCGCCGTGCCGCGGATTGCCGGGTGGTCGGGATCGAGCGCCCGCCGCCTGTGCGCGAACACCAGCTCGTCGTCCATCATCGCCCGCACGTCGTCGTCCGACAGCATTTCGATCTTGCTGACTTCGTGCGAGGTCCGGAATCCGTCGAAGAAGTGCACGAAGGGGATGCGTGAGGCAAGTGTCGCACTCTGCGCGACGAGCGCCAGGTCGTGGGCTTCCTGGACCGAGCTCGAGCACAGCATCGCGAATCCGGTCATGCGCGCCGCCATCACATCGGAGTGGTCGCCGAAGATCGACAACGCCTGCGTCGCGACGGTCCGCGCCGCGACGTGGAAGACCGTCGGCGTCAGCTCGCCGGCGATCTTGAACATGTTGGGGATCATCAGCAGCAGCCCCTGCGAGGCGGTGAACGTCGTCGTCAGCGCGCCGGTCTGGAGCGCGCCGTGCACGGCGCCCGCGGCGCCTCCTTCGCTCTGCATCTCCACGACGTGTGGGACGTCTCCCCAGATATTCAGCCGCCCCTCTGATGCCCATTGATCCGCCAGCTCGCCCATCGTCGACGACGGTGTGATGGGATAGATGGCGCAGATCTCGTTGACGCGGTAGGCGATCGAGGCCGCCGCCTCGTTGCCGTCGACGGTCTTCACACGGGAGGACGTCATGGCCGGGACTCCCCGCGGGCCGCCGCGGCCGGCGACGGCTCGTTCGCCATGGTGATCGCGCCGCACGGACACTGGTCGTAGCAGATCGCGCAGCCCGTGCACTTGTCCAGGTCGTAGCGATAGCGGAGACCTGGACCGAGCTTCACGATCGCCTGCTCGGGACAGGCGGAGTAGCAGCCGTCGCACTCGAAGCAGTTGCCGCACGACAGGCAACGCTGCGCCTCGTACTGCGCCGAGGCTGCATCGAGGCCCCCGACCACCTCGTCAAACGTGAGCCGGCGTCGCCCGATGTCGATCGCGCTCTGACCGCGGCGCCGCGCTTCGGCGTGATACCAGAGGCGCAGCATGTCGAACGTGGCGACCTCGTGGGCTGCAGTCCGGGCGTCCGCGGCGGCGCGGAGAAAGGCATCGATGTGCCTGGCCGCCCGCTTGCCGTGACCCATCGCCGTGGTCACCGTGCGCGCGTCCGGCACCATGTCGCCGCCAGCGAACACGCCCGGGCATCCCGTCTGCATGTCGGGCCCGACGACCACCGTGCCATCGGGTTTGAAGGTGATGCCGGAAACCTTCTTGAGAAACGCGGTGTCGGTATCCTGGCCGAGCGCGAGTATCAGAGAGTCGGCCTCCAGTGTTTCAACCTGTCCGGTCGGCTGGGGCACGCGGTTCTCGTCGAGCCGCATCAGCTCCACCTGCATGGTCGATCCATCGATGCTCTTGATCGTCCGCAGCCAGTGAATCTTGACGCCCTCCTCGAGTGCCTCGTCGGCCTCGAAATCGTGGGCCGGCATCTCGGCGCGCGTGCGGCGGTAGATGATGAGCGGCTCGGCTCCGAGGCGCAGCGCGGTGCGGGCGGCGTCCATCGCCGTGTTGCCGCCGCCGTAGATGGCCACGCGGCGTCCGATTCGTGGTTGTCCGCCCCGCTCGACCTCGCCCAGGAACTGGAGAGCGTCGTAGATCTTCGCGGCGTCGCGGCTGGGGATGTCCTGCCGTCTGCTCAGGTGTGCACCAATCGCGAGGAACACCGCGTCGAAGCCACCGGCCGCCTTCTCGGCCGCCAGGTCGGCGACGTGGTGATTCAGGTCGATCTGGACGCCGACCGCGGCGATTCGCTGGATCTCGGCGTCGAGCACCTCGCGAGGAAGGCGATATTTCGGAATGCCGAAGTGCATCATGCCGCCGGCCAACGGCCCCGCGTCGCGCATGACGACCGTGTGACCGCGGAGTGTCAGATGCCAGGCGGCCGACAGCCCACTTGGACCGGCGCCCACGACCAGGACCCGTTTTCCCGATGGCGGCGTGTCGGGGGTGACTGTCCACCCCTGTTCGAGCGCTAGGTCCCCGAGAAACCGCTCGACCGCATGGATGCTGACGGCGTCGTCCACCTCGGCACGATTGCAGGCGTCTTCGCAGGGGTGGTAGCAGACCCGGCCGTGCACGGCCGGCAAGGGATTGTCGCGAACGATGATTTCCCAGGCCCGCCGATAGCGTCCACTCTGCGCCTCGGCGAGCCATGCCTGGACGTTTTCGCCGGCCGGGCACGCCTGGTTGCAGGGCGGCAGACGGTCCACGTACACCGGGCGCATCGTGCGGGTTGGAGGCATGTCGGTGGACAAGGCTGGAGCAACTGCCGCGCCACACAGACAGATCTCCGGAATTCCCGCGAAGTGTCCCGTGCCGGGGCCAGAGCCGCTGCCTTCGTGGGAAAGCTTCGCGCCGGCTGCGGACTATTCCGCGAGCACTGGCCCCGCGTCGACGCGGTAGTGCGCGGCAAACGGCTCTCGCGATTGGCATCGTCGTTGCGGTGTCGGCGGTTGACATCGGTGATCGAGGGGAGCATCGCAATATCCTCGACCATCGGTCAGTCATTTCGGGAAGGAGTCAGTCATGACGACATTCCTGCAAAAGACGGAGGGGGTGGATCCGTTCGGGTTCATGCGGCGGATCACCGACGAGCTCGATCGCGCATTCGGGCTGCCGCCGGATCTCCGAGGCCTGCCCGAGTTCTACTCGAAAGCGTGGGCTCCAGACCTCGAGATCTTCGAGCGTGACAACAAGTTCATCGTTCGCGTCGATCTGCCAGGCATGGCGAAGGAAGACGTGAAGATCGAGGTGACGCACGACGAACTGACGATCGCCGGCGAGCGGAAGGCCCAGAAAGAGGAGAAGAAGGAGGGCTACTATCGCAGCGAGCGCACCTACGGCAAGTTCTACCGGCGGGTCGCCGTCCCCGAGCACGTGAAGGCGGAGAATGCCGTCGCCACCTTCAAGAACGGCGTGCTCGAGATCGAGATGCCGGCGATTCCGGTACCGGAAGTAAAGACTCGCACCCTCGCAATCACAGGCTGACGCACATTGCGGCCAGACCGCGGGCCGTCTAGGCCCATCACCGAGAGTGCTGTTGGGGCAGCCGTCCACCGGCTGCCCCTTCTTCTTTGGTGCTCTTGACTTGCCGCTGCACGCGTGACTATTCCGCGGGGCCGCGTGACGTGACGTTGTTGCGCGGCTGCATCCTTTGCAGTAGCGTCTGGCGACGGCCCTTCAGCGTGCTTCACGATCTCCGCCACGCCCTTCGACTGCTGCGCAACAACCCGGGCTTCTCCGCTGTCGCGATTGCCACCATCGCGCTGGCGATCGGCGCGAATACGGCGATGTTCAGTTTTGTGAACGGCCTGTTGCTCAGGCCGTTGCCGTACCCCGAATCGGATGGGATCGTCCGGGTTCTCGAGCGCACTTCGACGGGCGGGCGCAATGGCATCTCCACCCTCAACTACCTCGATTGGGCGAGTCAGAACACGGTCTTCGAATTCATCGCCGCGGAGGCTGGCTGGAATGCCACGCTGACGGGCCGGACCGAGCCGGTCTCCATCCGCGCCGCGCGCGTGTCGGCGCACTACTTCGATATCTTCGGAGCGCAGCCGGCGCTGGGGCGCACGTTTCGTCCGGGCGACGACGAGCCGGGGAGAGATCGCGTGGTGCTACTGAGTCATGCGGTCTGGGAACACCTGTTCGGTTCGGATCCGGCACTCGTGGGCCGGGACATCCTGCTGAACGGCGAGCCCCACACGGTGATCGGTGTCCTCGAGAAAGGTGGGCCCTTCGATCGCGCCGCGGCGCAGGTTTGGAAGCCGCTCGCCTTCCAGCCGTCGGTGATGAGCCGTGACTTTCGCTGGCTCGGTGCGAGCGCCAAACTCAAGCCGGGCGTAACGCTCGAGCGCGCTCGGGCCGAGATGGACGTCATCGCGCGACGGCTCGCGGCCGCGTATCCGGGATCGAACAAGGACTGGGGCGTGGCCGTCGATCGTCTCGCCGACGTGCTGATTGGGCCCGGACTGCACAGTGCCGTGACGGTCCTCTTCGGCGCCACCGCGTTCGTGTTGCTGATCGGCTGTGCCAATCTTGCGAATCTCGCGCTCGCCCGCGGCATTGCCAGGGAAGGCGAGATGGCCGTGCGCGCGGCGCTCGGCGCCACGCGCTTCCGCCTGGTCCGGCAACTCCTCATCGAGAATGTCGTCATCGGTCTGTGCGGCGGCATCGCCGGGGCCGGCGTTGGCTACGCGATCATGCGATGGATCGAATGGTTGATCCCGCCGTCCGCGCTGCCTCCCGCGGTGGACATCCGCATGGATGTGTCCGTGCTGCTGTTCACGTTTGTCGCTGCCGTCGGGACAGGTCTGGTGTTCGGTGCGGCGCCAGCGGCGCGTACGACGAATCCCAACTTGGTCACTCCGCTCAAGGATGGCGGGCATGGCACCACCGCCGGTAGCCGGGGACGTCGCGTCAGCGGTGTTCTGGTCGTGGCGGAAATCGCGCTCGCCTTCGTGCTGCTGGTCGCGTCGGGACTGCTGATGCGAAGCCTGTTCAATCTGCTCGATGTCGATCCTGGTTTCGACGCGACCAACGTCCTGACCGCCGGGCTACCCATGACGCAGGAGCAGCATCCGGATCCGGTCGAACTCAATGCCTATCTGACGTCGATACGAGCGGCAGTCATGGCCGTGCCGGGCGTACGCGAAACGGCAATCACGACGGCGTTACCGCTGGAGGGTTGGGGCTACGGCGTTCCCTACTCGATTGCCGGCCGCCCATCGACCGACCCCGCCGGCCGCCGGACGGCCTTCTTCAAGATCGTCAGCCCGTCCTACTTCGAGGCGCTCGGCATGAAGCTGCGGGCCGGCCGCGGCCTGAGCGGCAACGACACCACCGGCGCACCGCCGGTCACGGTCATCAACGATGTCCTGGCCCGCCGCGAGTTTCCGCATGAGGATCCGATCGGCCGCCGCATCGTGGCCCGACAAATCGTTCCGGGCAAGACCGAGTTCGGCCCGGAGATCGCCTGGGAAATCGTCGGCGTCATCGTGGGGGAACGCATCACCGGGCTCGGCGACGAGATCAGCGCCGGCATGTACGTCTCGAACGAGCAGAGCCCGACCTACGTCGTCAACCTGATCGTCAGGGCCGGAGTGCCTCCGGAATCATTGGAGAAGGCTGTCCGGTCGGCCGTCGAAAGCGTCAACCGGAACCAGGCCCTCAGTGACGTCCGCACGCTCGAGGACATCGTCGATCGATCGATGCTGGCGAACCGGGTGACGAGCACCGTCCTCACCGGATTCGCCGTGTTCGCATCGATACTGGCTGCCCTGGGAATTTATGGGGTCGTGTCGTACACGGCCGCCCGCCGCACCCGCGAGATGGGTATCCGCGCGGCATTGGGCGCCACGGGTCGTCGACTGCAGGCAATGGTATTCGGGGGCGGAATGCGGCTGACGATAATCGGGCTGGCGATCGGAGTCGTCGGCACGGATGTCGCGACTCGGACGATGTCGTCGATGCTCTACGGCGTCGGCAACGACGATCCGCTGACGATGGCTGTCGTGGCCGCCGTACTCTTCAGCGTCGGCGGGGTGGCGTGTTTCGTACCGGCGCGGCGGATCACGGCAGTCAACCCGATCGACGCGCTGCGAGATCGATGAGGGCGGGTTGGCCTCGACGAGCATGAGGCCAACCCTCAGATCGCGTCGACGCGACCCGACCTACCGCTCTCCGGTTCCGCCCTTGCAGAGTCCGAGTTTGCCGGGCGCGCCTTTCGGCAGGTGGTAGTACTTCCAGGAGTCTGCAGCTGTCTGAACCTGCGACACGGTCTGCCCCATGGGATCGGACAGATCCATGTCGTTCAACCCGCTTGCGGCGCACGCCGAGTTCGCGTGATCGAGCGCGCCGGTCTCGTTCGTGTTGTTCAACGTGCCGGGGGGCCCCTTCACCTCGCCGGCGAACGCTCCGGCAGCCGCGAGCACGACGACAGACGTCGCTACTATGAGTAGTCGCCTCATTTCTCGATCTCCTTCCTGTTTGCCGATTCAGATACCACTGCAGCCCGTTCCAGCGCCGATTCTGGTTGTTCCGCACTGGACATGGCAAGTGAAAACAATGGAAATCGGTAGCGATCGGACTATGGCGAACGGCGGTCGAGTTCCAGCCTCTTCCCCTCAAGGCTCAGTCTGCCCAAGGATCGGCTAGGATGGCGTCTTCCCGTGAAGGAGAGCGGCGCACCGCCGCGCGTTCAGCAGCTGCGGCGCGAAACGGGGCCGCACGTTCAATCGGCACGCGGGTACACGTTCAGGGCTTCGCCGCAATCAGATACAAGCGATTCGCGGTGGTCAGGTACAACGCGTCGCCGACCACCGCCGGGCGCGAGTAGAGAGGCGCATCCATCTCGATCGTGGCCAGCACTTCCTTGTGCCGTCCGGCACGAAGAACCGTCATCGTGCCCTCGACGTTCCCGACGTAGAGCCGATCGCCGGCCAACTGGAGACTCCCCCAAATCGGATCGAGCGTGTCGTGTTTCCACACCTCGGCGCCTGTGGCGGCATCCAGGCAATGAACCGTCCCACCCAGATCTCCCACATACAGCAAACCGTCGTGGACGATGGGCGTCCCCACGACGCGGCCGACGTCGTGCGACGTCCAGAGAAGCCTGCTCGTGGTCACGTCTCCCTGACCGTTGGGACTGATCGCATGGATCAGCGACGGTCCGTTGCCATGGCCCGGGCTCTGTCCCATCGCCACGTAGACGCGACCGTCAGCAAAGACCGGCGACGCCACGATCGAGCCTCGTGACAAGACGCGGGGGCGCGGCAGCCAGCGGGCGTCCTTTGGATTGCCATCGAACCGCCACACTTCGTGACCCGAGGCGGCATCGTAGGCGCGCAACCAGCCATCACCTCCGCCAAAGAGCACCTGCATGCGGCCGTTGACGTTGGCGGCGACAGGGCTGGACCACTGGCCGTGCAGCACGTGCTCGCCGGCGCCGATCGCGCGCCAGGCCACATCGCCCGACTGCTTGTCCACGGCGATGAGGCTGGGGGCGCGTGGCGACGGCACGCTCGTGTGGCCTTCATTCCGGCCATTCGAGGTGGAGACCAGCAGGAGATCGCCTAGGGCCAACACGTCGCTGTTGGTGGCTTCATGCGGAAAGACACCCAGGCGAGCGCACATGTCCAGTTCCCACACGATGTCAGCGGCGGCATCGTCCTGGAAGCGCTCGTTCTGGTACACACCGCTGTTTTCGCCGTCGCGGAAACCCAGCGTATCCAGGCTTCGCAGCTGGCACTCGGCGGTGACGTAGTACAGTCGATTCCCTTCCACATACGGCGCGCCCGTCGTCGAAGGCAGGGGGAACTCCCGGAGGCCGCGATCCACTCGCGGCGCGACGTCCTGCCAGAGGAACGTGCCGTCCGTCGCGCGAAAGGCCAGGAGCACGCCGCTTTCTTCCTTGTACGCAGGGTTCATCGGCCTGTCGTTGTTGCTGCCGACATACACCGTGTCGCCCACGACCACCGGACGGCCAAACGTGTCGTAGCCCAACTCGACACTCCAGACGATGTTGCGGCCGGTGGCCGGATCCCAGTCGACCGGCGGATGTCCGGTCGGCATCTCGGCCGTCTCGGGTTGCGGCGCCACGGGCGGCATCGCCGCATCGGATCGGTCGACCGGCGATCCGGACTCGACCCCGGCGATGCGACTCAAGGCCCACTCAGCGTCCGTCCGGAGTGCGGGATCCTTGGCAGCGGCCCGCAAGGCCTCCACGGCGGCCTGTGCTTGCGGTCCGATGTTCCCGAGCGCTCCGGCGGCGAAGATGCGCACATAGAGGAATTCATCGTCCAGCGCGGCGACGAGTTGCGGCACGGCGGGCGCGGCGGCCGGCCCGATCCCGGCCAAGGCCTCACAGGCGGCCCAGCGGACGCCGGGCGTCGCGTCGCCCAAGGCCCTGGCGAGGTCTGGCGTGGCGGCAGCCGCCTTCGGACCGATCGACGCCAATGCCTCCGCGGCGTAGATGCGCACGTACGGGTCCTCGTGCCCGAGCGTCCTGACCAGCGCGCCAACCGAGGGCGCCGCCCTCGGGCCCAACGCGCCCAGCGCACGTGCCGCGTCCCCCGCCACCGTCGAATCCGCGTCACGGAGGGCCCGTCTCAACGCGGGTTGAACGCCTTCCGTACGCGGCGCCAGGTCGATCAACTCATCCACCGCGCGACGCCGGATCGAGAACCGATCGTCTCGAAGCAGGTCCACCAACAGGGGAATAGCCGGGGGACCGATCCGCTGGATGATTTCGAAGGTCACCACCTGAAGGTCTTCATCCGGCAGGTTGAGCAACCGCCTCAGCAACGGCCCTGAACTCGGCCCGCGCTCGGCCAACGTGGTTTTGGCGGTCGCCCGCACCTTCGGGTCGTCGGCAGTCAGCCTCTTGGCCCAGGCACGCACCGACGAGGCGCTGACGGACGGATCCAAACCCTGGGTTTGACGCGTCTGAGAAGGGGACGGCGCGCGCTGGATGGCTACGTGTGTCTGCAGAGCGCAAAACAGGGCGACGACTGAGACGTATCGCATGGACTGGCGACACGGTAGGCTTTTGCCAGTCCGTTTACAACTTTCGGCTCGCGTCCGTAAGAGTTGGCCGGCAGGATGCGACGCGGGTCCGGACTACGAGGACGTTGCAAAGCGAAGAGCTCGGGCAAGGATGAGTGACTTGACATCGCTCGAACGATCGCTCGAAAATCTCCGCCGCGTACCATTCCCATACGCGCGAACGCGTACGCAGGGAATCCGGATGAAGACGATATTGATCGTCTCCTGCCTCACCGCTCTTCCATCGACCGCGTTCGCACAGGCGATCGCCGGATCGGTGAGGGGTGCGGCCGGGACTCTCCTTCCTGGCGTCGCGGTGGTGGCCACCAGCCCGGCCCTCATCGAACAGACGCGGACGACCGTCACCGATAGTCACGGACGCTACCGTCTGGAACATCTGCGGCTCGGAACGTATTCGGTCCGCTTCTCGCTCGCCGGCTCGCAGTCGTCGCAACGCGAAGGCATCGAGCTCACCGGATCGTTCACCACTATCGTCGACGCGACGCTCGCGGTCGGAGCCCTCGCCAGTTCGGTCACCGTCGTCGGCCAGTATCCGATCGTCGACGCTCACACCGCTGGACGCCACGCGACGCTGGGCGCCGATGTCGTCGCGGCGATTCCCAGCACTCGAAGCTACAACGCCCTGCTGCCGCTGATACCCGGCGTCGTGACATCGGCCAACGACATCGTGACGGCTCCTGCGACCGCCTCGTTCCCGATCTACGGCGGGCGAGCGAACGAAGGGCGCCTGACCCTGGACGGGCTGACCGTCGGGAGTCCGCCCTCAGGCAATTCAGCCGCGAGCTATGGCGCCGACATCGGCCACGCGGAAGAGGTGACGTTCTCGAAGTCCAGCGCGCTGGGCGAGGCGGAGACGGGAGGGTTGATCGTCAACATCGTGCCGCGGAGCGGCGGCAACACGACCCATGGATCCTTTCTCGCCGCCGGCAGTGGCCGCCGGCTGCAGTCGAACAATCTGACGGAGGACATGAAGCGCCAGGGGCTCACGGCCACACCGCTCAGCCGGGTCTACGACTTCTCGGCGTCTGTCGGTGGCGCGATCATCCGCAACCGGCTGTGGTACTTCGCGGACGCGCGCAGCGGCGGCAGCACGAAAGAGAGCGCGAACGTTTCCTACAATCTCAACTCCGGCGACGCCACGAAGTGGCTGTACGCACCGGACAGCCGGCGTCGCGCGTATTCCGACCGCACCTACGAGAACGTGAGCGGCCGGGTGACGTGGCAGGTCACCCCACGCAACAAACTCAGCGGCTTCTGGGACGCCCAGGCACTCTGCCGGACGTGCACCGGCGCCACGCCCGGCGTGTCCGAACCGCAGACCATCTCGCCCGAAGCGGTCGGCGTACTCGGGCGCCGGCTGGACGTCACTCAGGCGAACTGGTCCTCGTCGCTCACCGACCGGCTGTTCGTCGAGGCCGGGTACGGCGGCACCTTCTTCGGCGTCGGCAACTTCGAGCGCGAGCCGAACCCGACCCGCGATCTGATCCGGGTCTCCGAACAGTGCCCGAACGGCTGCGCCGCCAACGGCAACATCCCCGGCCTCGTCTACCGTTCGCAGGACTTCAGCGTGGCGCATGCCGGATCGTATCTGTGGCAGGAGTCGATCTCGTACGTCACGGGCACGCACAGCCTCAAGATCGGCCATCAGCACACCTTCATGACCGACGACCGCCTGTGGGAAACGAACAGCCAGAACCTCACCTACCGCGTCAACAACGGCGTACCCAACCAGCTCACGGAATCGATCTCGCCGTGGATGAACAACACGCGGGTGGCGTGGGACGCGGTGTTCGCCCAGGAGCAATGGCGGCTCAACCGCCTCACCCTTCAGGGCGCGCTGCGGTTCGATGTGGCGAGAAGCTGGTTCCCGGCGCAGCAGGAGGGACCGTCGCGCTTTCTCCCCACTCCGATCAGCATTCCGGAAACGCGCGGGGTTGACAGCTACCAGGACGTGACGCCGAGAGTCGGGGTGGCGTACGATGTCTTCGGGAACGGCAGGACCGCGGTCCGCATGAGCATCGGCCGCTACCTCGAAGGCGCCGGCGTGTCGGGCACCTATGCGAACACGAATCCGACGCTTCGGCTGCCGACGACGACCACCACGTTTGGTACTGCCGGCGTGACCCGCGCCTGGACCGATGCCAACCAGAATTTCGTGCCGGACTGCAATCTGATGGATCCGGCGGCGCAGGACCTGCGAGGCAGCGGCGGCGACGCGTGTGGAGTCCTGTCCAATACGAACTTCGGCCAGAACGTCCTGACGAACAACTTCGACCCCGCGATTCTGCACGGATGGGGCGTCCGCCCCTCGGACTGGACCTCGGGCCTGTCGATTCAGCAGCAGATACGATCCCGATCGTCCGTGGAGATCGCGTACTCCCGGCGCCAGTACCGTGGATTCTTCGTTACGGACAACCGGGCGATTCAGCCCTCGGACGTGACGCCGTTCACCCTCGTCGCGCCCGCGGATGTGCGCTTGCCACAGGGTGGCGGCTACGCCGTCTCAGGCCTGTATGATGTCGTCCCCGCCAAGGCCGGGCAGGTCGACAACTTCATTACCAGAGCCGACCAATATGGATCCTGGCATCAGGACTTCCAGGGTATCGATGCGACAGTCAACGTCCGGGCCCGCAACAGCCTCACGCTGGCCGCCGGCACGAGCACCGGTCAGATGATCGCCGACAGCTGCGATGTCCGCGCGCACCTGCCGGAGTTCTCCACGGCGACGACGGGATCGAGCGCATTCGGCCCGGGTCTGAGCGGCTCCGCGGTGACACCGCTGAGTCCATATTGCCGTGTCGCGTTCGGGATCCTCACACAATTGCGCGGGCTCTTCACCTACGTCGTGCCAAGAGTGGATGTGGAGCTCACCGGAACGTTCCAGAGCAAGCCGGGGCCGATGCTGGCCGCCAACTACGCGGCGACGAACGCGGATGTCGCGCCGTCACTCGGGCGGCCGCTTTCGGGGAACGTCGCGAATGTGACGGTGAATCTCGTAGGGCCGGGCACGATGTACGGCGACCGCATCAATCAACTCGATGTCAGGCTGAGCAAGACCTTGAAGCTCGGGCGGTCGCGGACGCGGGTCGGTGTCGATATCTACAACCTGCTGAATTCCAGCGCGGTGCTCACGTACAACAATACCTTCGTGCCCGGAGGAACCTGGCTGCAGCCGTTGACGCTCCTGACGCCGCGGTTCTTCAAGTTGGGCGCCGAGCTCACGTTCTAATCGCATGGGCAGCTTGGACGCTCGCCTGTCGTCGCCCCGATGGCTGTGGGCAGTGGCGGTGGCGCTGTTGGAGCTCGCCGGGCCGAGTGCTGTCCAGGCCGCGCAGGAAAACCAGCCCCAGGTCCTCATCCTGTACTCGACGCGGCGGGATGCAGAGATTGCCACGATCGTCGATCGCGAGCTTCCGCGGATCATTTCCGAGGGGCTGGGCGGACCGCTGGACCACTACTCCGAATACATCGATCTGTCACGGTTTCCAGATCCCAAGTATCAAGCCGGATTTCGCGACTTTCTACGCCTGAAATACTCGGGATACCGCTTCGACATCGTGGTCGCGGTGCAGGACGTCGCGGTCACGTTTCTGGCGAACTATCGGCAAGAGCTCTTTCCCGGAACTCCGTTCGTCTTCCTGGCGAACTCACTTGCGCGACCACAACCGGAGAACTCCACCGGCATTGTTGCGCCGCTCTCGTTCGGCGGCACGCTCGCCCTGGCTGCGGCGTTGCAGCCGGAGGTCCGCAACGTGTTCGTCGTGAGCGGCTCGTCAACGCGCGACAAGGGGTACGAAGCGGTGGCGCGGTCACAGCTCCAGCCGTTTGCCTCCTCGCTCGCCATCACCTACCTGTCAGGATTGACGACGATGGATCTGGAGACCCGGCTGGCGCGGCTGCCGCCCAAATCCATCGTCTATTACCTGCTGATGAATCGCGATGGCGCCGGCGAGAACGTCCAGCCCTTGGAATTCCTCGACCGCTTAACGGCAGTCTCCAACGCCCCCGTCTATAGCTGGGTCGACTCGGCGATGGACCACGGCATCGTCGGTGGCAGGCTTCGCGGTCAGAAGGCGCAGGCCACGCAACTGGGTCACCTGGCCCTTCGTGTGCTGCGCGGCGAACGGGCGGACAGCATCCCGCTGTCGTCTCCGGATCTGGACGTGAACCAGGTCGACTGGCGCCAGCTGCAGCGCTGGGGCATCCGCGAGGCGCGTGCCCCGAGTGGAACTCTCATCCGGTTCCGGGAACCCTCGGCCTGGGAGCTGTACAAGGTCTACATTCTCGGCGCGCTGGCCACGCTCCTAATGCAGACGATGCTGATCGCGGGGCTGCTCGTGCAGCGGACCCGGCGG
>Ga0207701_10000461_pt1 | contig 42104 bp, 41 predicted proteins | sample KBSSwiSSwithPhiX_FD_184294 | JGI IMG/M metagenome (GOLD analysis project Ga0207701, IMG submission 184294) | Switchgrass rhizosphere bulk soil microbial communities from Kellogg Biological Station, Michigan, USA, with PhiX - S5 (SPAdes) (version 2) | ecosystem: Environmental > Terrestrial >... | reverse complement strand
ACGAGTTGGTGCGAAAGGGGGGAATCGAACCCCCACGGGTGTTATCCCACAGGATCCTGAATCCTGCGCGTCTACCAATTCCGCCACTTTCGCGAAGATGCTCTATCAGCTTCAGTTTTTTGTAACTTGGGTCCCAAGCCTTGTCAAGTTTAGTTATGGATAGGAGTCTATGAATAGGATCTTGGTCATTGAACCCTCACAAATGCTGCGTCATGCCTTCGCCGTCGCTCTTTCTCCTGAGTATCAGGTCGAAACCCTCGCCGATTTTCCCGACGAGAGCCTATTAGACGGGATTGATCTTGTGGTCGTAAATGCAGCGACGCTGAAAACTTGTGGGAAGCTGAATGGGCGTGAGCCGGAGATCGCTCGTGCTTGGAAAAAACCGGTAGTTTGGCTGGATACGGAGCAAGTCGGAGAGCCCGGTCAATTCTCCCAGTATTTCCAGTCGCAATGGCCGATCGACAGGGATGGCTTAAGAAAAGCCATTACAAGTTGCTTGCAAGGCATTCCGGAAAAAAGCGGAGAAATGCTCAAGCGAAAGAAAATGACACGACCGGCGCCACAGAAGGTCCAGCATTCTGAAGATCCCGCCGGCTCGGCTGATCTTGGCGAAAAAAGATTGATCGAGTTGGTGGACATCGTTGAATAACAATTTCCGTAACGTCGATTATGCAACTGCCGAAGACTTACAGTCACAAAGATATCGAGACGAAATGGTACAACCACTGGATGAGCCGCGGGCTGTTTGCGCCGGCTGACCGACCCGGGCCGTCCTTTTCGATGGTCATTCCGCCGCCGAACGTGACCGGCTCGCTCCATATGGGGCACGCCCTGAATAACACGCTGCAAGACATTTTATGCCGGTACAAACGGATGGACGGCTATCGAGTGCTCTGGGTGCCGGGCACCGATCACGCTGGGATCGCCACGCAAAACGTCGTCGAGCGGCAACTAGCACAAAAAAAAATCAGCCGCACAGCATTAGGGCGAAAAAAGTTCGTCGAGACCGTCTGGAATTGGAAACGCGAAGCGGGCGACGCGATTCTGCATCAGTTGAAAGCGCTCGGGGTTTCCTGCGACTGGAGCCACGAACGCTTTACGATGGACGCAGGGCTCTCGCATGCGGTGCGGGAAGCGTTCGTCCAGCTCTGGGAGGACAGGCTTCTTTATCGTGCTCAACGATTGATTAATTGGTGCCCGCGCTGCAAGACCGCGCTCGCCGATATCGAAGTCGTGCACGAGGATGCAGACGGAACTCTGTGGCATGTTCGTTATCCGCTGGCTGATAATCCGGCGCAGCACCTTGTGGTCGCGACCACGCGCCCTGAAACAATGCTCGGCGATACTGCGGTCGCAGTCCATCCGGAGGACGAGCGTTATCAGAGTTGGATCGGCAAGAAAATTCGGTTGCCGATCACTGGAAGAATTGTGCCGGTCATCGCCGATGCTTACGTTGATCGCGCCTTCGGTAGCGGAGCCCTGAAGATCACGCCGGGGCATGATTTCAATGATTTCGAAATCGGGGAACGATTCGGCTTGGATAAGATCAGCATCTTCGATGCGGATGCGCGAATCGACGCGAACGCGTTTCTCGCACGCGGGGAAACGGGCGATTGGGTTGCGCGGTATGGCGGCAAGGATCGTTTTGAAGCGCGAAAGCTCATCGTGGGTGAACTCGAACGAGAGGGTTTTCTTGAAAAGGCCAAGCCGCACAAACTCTCGGTGGGCCATTGCTACCGCTGCCAGACTATTATCGAACCTTATCTGACGCCGCAATGGTTCGTCGATATCAAGCCCTTGGCGAAACCGGCCATAACCGTCGTTCAGGAAGGCAATATTCGCATTATTCCTGAAGGCTGGAGCAATTCGTACTTCGCCTGGATGGAAAATATAAAAGACTGGTGTGTGTCCCGGCAGATTTGGTGGGGACATCAAATTCCGGCATGGTATTGCGTCAGCTGCGACCGCGCAAATCTCATTGAAGGTGCGGACGGCGAATATCGGCTGGGCAAGGCGGCTAAACCAATCGTGGCGCGCGAAGTCCCGTCACATTGTCCAATCTGTCGTGGTCGCGAGCTTATTCAGGATCCCGATGTTCTGGACACGTGGTTTTCTTCTGGTCTGTGGCCATTCTCGACGTTGGGTTGGCCCGAGCAAACCGAGGATTTGAAAACCTTTTATCCGACGTCCGCGCTGGTGACCGGGTTTGACATTCTCTTTTTCTGGGTGGCGCGGATGATCATGATGGGACTCAAATTCATGGGCGACGTACCGTTCCATGACGTCTACATTCATGCGCTGGTGCGCGACGAGCAGGGACAGAAAATGTCCAAATCGAAAGGAAATGTCATCGATCCTCTCGATGTGATGCATCAGTACGGGACCGATGCCTTTCGCTTCACACTGGCGGCGATGGCCGCCATGGGACGCGATATCAAGCTCGCTGCCGACCGGATTGCAGGATATCAGAATTTCGTCAACAAGCTTTGGAACGCTGCTCGCTTTGTGCAGATGAATTCGTCAAGTTTGAACAGTGCTGATCTCGACGGGCGCAACCCCTTACAGGGCCGAGATCTCGGTTTTGCCGAACGCTGGATCCGATCGCGGCTGGCGTTCACGATCGCTGAAGCGCGGGCCGCCATTGACGGCTATCGTTTTAACGACTACGCCAACACGCTGTATCAATTTACCTGGCACGAATTCTGTGATTGGTACATCGAGATGAACAAGCTCGCTCTCAATAGCACGGATGGCGTCATTGCCGAGCGGAGCCGAAACCTGTTACGGGCAATTCTGGATGACATTCTCTTGCTGCTCCATCCGGTGATGCCGTTTGTCACCGAAGAGATTTGGCAGACTCTCGGGAATCAACGCGAAAGTATCATGGTGCAGCCTTACCCGGTTCCGGAAGAAAGTTGGTCTGATGCACAGGTCGAAAGGCAAATGACGTTTTTGACGGATACGGTCAGGGCGATTAGGAACCTTCGTACGGAAATGAATTGTCCACCTGGCAAAGAAGTCAAGGTGATCTTTTGCGGCGCAGGGGAAGAACTCGGATTGTTACGCGAGCAGGAGCCTTATCTCCGGTCGCTCGCACGGGTAAGCGAATCAGAATTTCGCGAGGGCGGCGAACGTCCCAAGGGAGCGGCCACTGCGGTGATCGGGACCACCGAGATCTATTTGCCGCTCGATGATCTCATCGATCTCCACGAGGAGCGGGCGCGCTTGTTCAAGGAAGTGGGTAAAATCGAAGATGAGCTGGCACGCGTGCAAAAAAAACTCGGTAATGCAGATTTCATTGCGAAGGCAAAAACTGATGTGGTCCACAAGGAACGTGAAAAGGCAACTCAGTTTGAAGAGAAGATTCGCGCTTTGAGAGCGAGCCTCGACAAATTGCAAGAAATCCAAGCGGAAAGGAATTAGACCGATGGATATTCTAGTGAGCCCGCAAATCGAGCGATTGATTCGCGATGCGCTGGACGAAGACATCGGGGCCGGCGATCTCGCGACCATGGCGACGATTTCGGCCGGATTGCGCGGCACCGGACTATTTCGGGCGAAAAAAGCTGGGGTCGTGGCGGGTTTAGTTTTGTTGGACCGAATTTTTTATTTCATCGATCCCAAAGTCGAGGTGCGCTTGCTCGCCAAGGATGGCGCGGAAGTCAGCCCGGGCATGGTGGTTGCCGAAGCGGTTGGGCCCGTGCGGGCCTTGCTGCTCGCCGAGCGGACCGCGCTCAATTTTCTCCAGCGGCTATCCGGTAATGCCACGCTCACACGCAAATACGTCGAGGCGGTAAAAGATTTTCCCTGCAAAGTTCTCGATACGCGAAAGACGACGCCGGGACTCCGCACCCTGGAAAAATATGCCGTACGGATGGGCGGCGGCATGAATCATCGCATCGGGCTCTATGACGCGGCGCTCGTGAAGGACAACCACATAGAAGCGACAGGCTCCATCGCCGAGGCCGTGAAAGCGGTGCGCCGCCATGCGCCGTTCATGGCCAAAGTGGAAGTGGAAGCGAGCAATTTGCAACAGGTTCGGGAAGCGCTGGATGCCGGAGCCGACGTGATTATGCTCGATAACATGACGCTTGCTCAGATGACGGAGGCCGTGAAGCTGGTCAATAAGCGGGCCTGGATCGAGGCTTCCGGAGGTATTACTCTTGAGACCATTCGACAGGTGGCCGAAACTGGCGTTGATTTTATCTCTTCAGGAGCGCTCACGCATTCGGCGCCGGTGGTCGACTTCAATATGAAGATCACCCTGAACACGGATTGAAACGATCGATTCTTGCTCCACGGCTTTGAGTCCCCTCGATATTGACGGAATCAAAAAGCGGCTAGAAGCAAAACAGCTGGGCGGCAAATTTCACTACTTTGCCGAGCTCGGATCGACAAACCTCTATGCCCGCACGCTGGCGGAACAGGGCGCAGCCCAGGGCGAATTCGTCATTGCCGAAGCGCAAACGCACGGTCGCGGTCGCCTGGGCCGGCGCTGGGAATCGCCGCCCGGTGTAAACCTGTACTTCTCTGTCATTCTTCGCCCTCGCTTGCTGCCGGTTCATGCGCCGCAAATCACGCTCATGGCCGCTGTTGCGCTCGCTGAAACCATCGCTCCTTTAATTAGGCAAGCGCCGGTGATTAAATGGCCGAACGATATTTTGGTCAATGATAGAAAATTGGCCGGTGTCTTGAGCGAAGCGGCCTGCAGCCCGGAGCGCATCGAGCATGTGATTTTGGGCATTGGTCTAAACCTTAATTACCGAGCGGTTTCGATGCCGCCGGAGATTCGTCAGCGGGCCACTTCGGTGGCCGATTTGACAGGCAACCCGATCGATCGCGAAAGCGTAATGGTACGATTGATTCACAACCTCGACCGGTGTTATGGAGAGCTTGAGGAGAGTGGTTTCGAAACTCTGCGGCCGCGCTGGGATGCGTTTTTCGGCTTGCGTGGCCGACGCGTTCGGATCGAAAACCACGAACACGTTGTCATCGGTCGCGCCCTTGGCATCGACCGGAACGGCGCCCTGATTCTTGAAGATGACTTCGGCGAACTGCAAAATATTTATGCTGGAGACGTAATTTCGCTGGAGAGCTGAAGCTCAAATCCCATGCTTCTCGCCATTGATATCGGCAACACCAACATTGTTCTGGGACTTTATCAGGGCAAAAAGCTGATTACGCACTGGCGGCTTGCCACCCAGGCGGAACGCACCGCGGACGAATACGGCGTTATCATATCGCAACTGATCGATTATTCCGGCCACCGGAGCCAGCAAATCTCCGCGATCGCAGTCTCTTGTGTTGTCCCCCCAATGGTCACTATGACCGAGGAGCTCGGCCGAAAATTTTTTCATCTCGATCCATTGATCGTCGGGCCCGGCGTGAAGACCGGCATGCCGATCCTTTATGAGAGCCCCAAGGACGTCGGCGCCGACCGGATCGTGAACGGCATCGCGGCATATGACAAATATCGCGACGACTGCATCATCGTGGATTTCGGCACGGCAACGACCATCGATCTGATTTCGAAAAAAGGCGAATACATCGGCGGCGCCATTGCGCCCGGCCTATCGATATCGCTCGAGGCATTGATTCAGCGAGCGTCGAAACTGCCGCGCATAGAGATCGTCAAGCCCAAAGATGTCGTCGGACGAAATACTATTAACTCGATTCAAGCCGGTATCTTTTACGGGTATGTGGCGCTCGTGGATGGGATTGTCCAGCGGATTCAAAAACAACACGGTATTCGGGGAAAGGTGGTGGCGACCGGAGGATTGGCGCCGCTGGTGGCGTCAGAATGTTCCAGCATCGACAACGTGGACGAATTCTTAACGCTCGAGGGGTTGCGGATTATTCACGAAAGAAATGCGCTCCAGGAGGTTAGAGCGCGAGTGCAGACTTAGAGATTCGAGGAAGGGAATCATTATCATGGCTGTAGCGGAACTCGATAAACTTCGTAACGTCGGGATCCTGGGGCAAGGCGGTTCGGGCAAAACATCGTTGGGCGAAGCAATGTTGTTCGCGGCGGGTGCGACGCAACGACTGGGAAAGGTTCAAGACGGGACCGCGGTGCTCGACCACGAGCCAGAAGAAATCAAGCACAAAGTCTCGATCTCGACGGCGTTTCATTCGTTGAGCTGGAAAAAACATCCCATAACTTTGATCGATATGCCGGGTTACGCGGCCTTTTTCGCCGATTCGATCAACTGCATGCGCGCCGCTAGCGGCGCGGTGTTCGTTGTCAATCCCCTGGTGGGCCTGCGCGTCGAATCCGAACGTCTGTGGTCACGAGCCAACGAGGAGCGGATCAGCCGGCTGATTTTTGTCACCAAAATGGATCACGAGCCGGCCAATGTCGAGGAGCGTCTGGCGCCAATTTCCGAGGGATTGGAAGCGAAAGGAGTTTATCTGCAAATGCCGATCGGCGCCGAAGCCAGTTTCAAAGGCATCGTCGATCTGGTGTCGATGAAAGCTTATCTCTATGAGGCGGACAGCGGAAAGTCTTCCGAGGCGGAGATTCCCGCGGATTTAAAGAGCGCTGCGGAATCGTGGCGTCAAAAAATGGTCGAAGACGTTTGCGAGACGGATGACGAGCTGCTGGAAAAATTTCTCGACGGCAAGGAACCGAGTTCAGAGGAATTAAAGAAGGCGATTCGGCAGGCGACTCGCGAGCGAAAAATTTTTCCGGTTCTTTTCGGCTCACCCCTGCATCAGATCGGAGTCGCGCAGCTTCTCGACGCCATCGTCGATTATTTGCCCGCGCCCGCGGAGTTGGGCGAAGTGGAAGGCAAGAATCCCGGCAATGGTGAACTGATTACGCGGCCAGCCGATCCAAACGCGCCGTTCTCGGCGTACGTGTTCAAAACCGTGATTGATCCCTTTGCGGGGAAGCTTTCGATAATGCGGGTGATGTCAGGAAAAATCGCTCCCGACATGACTTGCTATGTGACGAACCGTCAACTGCGGGAAAAAACCGGCCACTTGTTCCGGTTGGAAGGGAAGAAACAGGAACCCGTCAAGGAGGCGGTGGCCGGCGAAATTGTTGCGGCCGCGAAGTTCAAGGACATCGCGACGGGAGATACGCTATGCGACGAGAAAGCGCCTATCGTTTACGATGGCGCCGTGCGCTTCGCGCCGAATATCTCGTTCGCGCTGGAGCCCAAAAGCAAAGCCGATGAAGATAAGCTGCCGCAGGGGCTGCACCGGATGATGGAAGAAGATCAGACCATCGAAATGCATCGGGATGAAGAAACCCGCGATTTCATTCTTTCCGGTATGGGACAGCAGCATATCGAGATCATCGTCGAAAAACTCAAACGCAAATATGGCGCGGAGGTCGTTCTCAAGGCGCCAAAGGTGCCGTACAAGGAAACCATTCGCGCGAGCGCCAGTGCGCAGGGAAGATTGAAAAAGCAGACGGGGGGGCGCGGCCAGTTCGGCGATACCTGGCTCAAGGTTGAGCCGCTTCCGGCGGGTAAGGGATTCGAATTCGTCGATCAGATTGTCGGCGGGGCGATTCCCCGTAACTATATTCCCGCCGTCGAAAAAGGCGTCCGCGAAGCGATGGCAGGAGGCTATCTCGCGGGTTACCAAATGGTGGACGTGCGTGTGATCCTATACGATGGCTCGTATCATGACGTTGACTCCTCCGATATGGCGTTCAAGATCGCGGCGTCGATGGGCTTCAAGAACGCCGTGGAAAAGGCCAAGCCGGTTTTGTTGGAACCGATCATGAATATGGAAATCTCGGTGCCCGACGAATGCATGGGCGATGTTATCGGCGATCTCAACAGCCGGCGTGGCAAAGTGCTGGGAATGGATACGAAAGGGCATACCCAAGTCATCAAAGCGCGCGTGCCGATGTCCGAAGTTTTAAAGTATGCGCCGGATCTGCGCTCAATCACGAGCGGGCGTGGCGAGTTTCAAATGGAATTTGCCCATTATGAAGAACTGCCGGCGCATCTAGCGGAAAAAGTCATTAAGGAGGCCAAAGCAAGCAAAGCAGCCGAGCATAACGGCGAAAAGGCTTGAGGGAAGCTATGGAGCAGTTTGACCAATTTAACGCTTCGCTTTTGTATTGTAACAAGTGCGGCCGAGCGATGCCTGTGCGCGAACGGCTATTATTGGTGCTGCCGGACGGCGAATTGTATGACTACACGTGCCAGGGATGTAATAGCTCGCTCGGTTCCAAGACCGAGAAGGCCGGACTTAAGCCGGTTCCGCGCCAGCCTCGCTCAAGGTTAGGGGGCTTTTAGCATGGCCATTATCGATTCCGATGCTCATGTTCTAGAGACGGATCGAACCTGGGACTACATGCTCGAGTCCGAACGTGAGATGCGACCGCGCATCGTGCCGACGCCGAAGGACGCGAGTTCAGGCGGCGAATCCTGGTTGGTGGATGGAACGTATATCGGCAAGGCCCGTAACGTGGGCCACGACACCGCTAAAGAATCCCGCGAGATGGAAGACATCAGGGCGCGGCTCAAGCATATGGACGAGCTGCACGTCGACGTGCAGGTGCTCTATCCGACGATTTTCCTCCGTCCCTTTACCCGACGTCCCGAGGTGGAACTGGCGGTGAGCCGGAGTTACAACCGCTGGCTCATCGATATCTGGAAAAAGGCGCCAGAGCGATTGCGCTGGGTTGCTGTGCTGCCGTTGCTGTCGATGGAAAAAGCGATCGCAGAAGCGCGCTTTGCCAAGGAGAACGGTGCGTGCGGCATTTTTATGCGCGGTTTGGAAGGGGACAAGCACATCAGCGACGCGCATTTCTTTGCCATCTATGAAGAAGCGGGCAAGCTCGATCTGCCCGTCTGCGTTCATTCGGCGACCGGCAGCTTCGCGGTGCACGATTTTTTCTTAAACGAGTGCGGCTTCAACAAATTTAAGCTCGCGGTCGTCGGCTCGTTCCACTCGCTCGTCTTCAATAAAATTCCCGAGAAGTTTCCGAAAACCAAATGGGCTTTTATTGAAGTCAGCTCGCAGTGGGTGCCATACGCGATCCATGATTATGCACGGCGGTTCGAGAGAAGCGGCATCGCGGTCGATAAAACTCAGGTGCTCGAGAAAAACAAAATCTGGGTGACCTGCCAGACCGACGATGATCTGCCGTACGTTCTCAAATATGCCGGCGATGACAAGCTCATCATCGGCACAGACTACGGCCACAACGATACCTCGTCGGAAATCCTGGCGTTGCGAAAGCTGAAAGAAGACGGCGCGGTGCCGACGTCGGTGGTGAATAAGATTCTCGACGATAACGCGCGCGCCTTGTACGGCCTATGATAGTGCTGGAGAAAGGTGGGCCACTAATATTCTGAGCGTCGGCGAAAAAGCGCGCTGCCGCCTCTCACGAGATCCTTCGGCGATCGCCTCAGATGGGCCATTATTCCCAGGATGACATGAAGAGATTGGCCCTGAAGACCAAGAAATGGTGATTTCCCGACTGAAAACAAAACGACAATGATCATTGATTTTCAAGCTCACGTGTTTCCTGAAGCTTATCTTGCCGAGATGAACCGGCTTAATGGAGCAGTCATTTTAGAAAAGCCGGACCCGCACAGCGGCATGCAGTACTTTTACGACAAGAAGCTTAAATGCCGGATCAATACGGCGACGCTGCAGGGACAGAATATCGAAAAACGGCTAAAGCACATGGACGAACTCGGAATAGACATCCATGTGCTGACGATCCCCGCTCCGGGCGCCGACCGCTTCGAGCGCGGCGACGCGGTAAAAATTGCGCGTATCGCGAACGATGCGATCGCCGTCGTCTCGCGCAGTCACCCCAAACGCTTCATTGGTTTTTTTACGCTGCCCTCGAGTGACATCAAAGCATCGCTCGAGGAGTTGGAGCGCTCGGTCAACGAACTCGGCCTGCGCGGCTTCGGCTGTTTCGCCAATTTAAACGGCCAAGCTTTGGATCGTGAAGAGCTGTTTCCGATTTATGAGCGGCTGGCGAAGTATAAGCTCCCGGTTTACGTTCATCCGACCGCGCCTCTGGCGACAGAAGCCGTAGGCATCGACATTATGCCAACCTTGATTTTCGGCTGGGCGTTCGACAGCACCGTGGCAATGACTCGGCTGGTTTACGGTCGGGTATTGGAGCGCTTCCCAGAAATAAACTGGGTGGTCGCCGATGTCGGCGGCGTGCTGGCGTTTTTCGCGCAGCGTGCGATCAACATCTACACCGGACGCACAGATGAGATCCGGCACAAATACGGGCTCAAAGAAAATCCGCTGGATTCGTTTCGGCGCTTCTACGTCGATACCGCCGATCATCCGGCTTCGACGCTGCGATGCGTAAAGGATTTTTTTGGCGCCGACAGAATGGTTTTGGGTACCAATTATCCGTATGGACCGGAAGAAGGGCGCGTGCTGGTAAAAAATAGTCTGAAGGCGATTGACGGTTTGCCTCTCGCGCCCGGCGAAAGAGAAAGAATTCTCGGTGGCAATGCGGCGCGAATCCTGAAATTGGAGCAGCATGAAATTCACTAAAGCGGCACGCCCGGTGATCCTGGGCGCAAATGGCATGGTGTCGTGCGGTCATCACTTAGCAGCGTTGACGGGAGTAAACATTCTGCGCGAGGGCGGCAATGCGGTCGACGCAGCTCTTGCCGCGGCGTTTGTGATGTCCGTGGTTAAGCCGGAGGCAAGCGGCCCGGGCGGCGATTTGTTCGCTCTGGTCTACATGAAAAAAACCGGCAAAGTCGAGGCGATCAATTCCAGCGGTCCAGCGCCGGCCAAGGCGAGCATCGACTATTTCCGGGAACTCGGGCTCAAGGCCATTCCGCAATCGGGAGCCTTGAGCATCGCTGTGCCTGGCGCGGTCGACGGATGGTTGGAGCTGCACAAGAAATACGCGACAAAAGAACTGCCGCGCTTGACCAGTGACGCGATCCGCATCGCGCGCGAAGGCTTTCCGATCTCGCAGGAGTTTGCCGAAAGCATCGAGGAGCTGAGCTCGGAGTTTTCCTGGGTCGATCGCTGCTATCGCCAACCGCTCGGCAAGGTGACGCCGGGGAAAACGCTCAGGCAGAAAGGCTTGGGCGATGTGCTGGAAAAAATCGCGCAGAAAGGACGCGACGGTTTTTATGCCGGGGAAGTTGCCGACAAGATCTGCGCAACGGTCAAAGCCGAAGGCGGCATTCTCGCGGTAGAAGATCTACAGCCGACGGTTTGTCAATGGCTGGAACCGCTCAGCTCAACATATCGCGACGGGCTGGTTTTCGAACAACCGCCGGTATCTCAGGGTTTTATGGTGCTCGAGATGCTCAACATCGCGGAGACCTGGCCATTCAATGACAACTCGATGAGCCAAGCCGATATGTTGCATTATCAGGTGGCCGCAAAAAAGCTCGCGTTCGAAGACCGCATTCGTTATCTGGAAGATCCGCGGTTCGGTGATCCGAAAATCAGCACATTAATTTCCAAGGAATACGCAGCCAAACGGCGCGACCTTGTCGATGACGCTATGAATCGGCCTTCGGCCAAGGTCGCGAACCAAAGCAGCGACACCACTTATCTATGCGCTGCGGATCGCGACGGCAACGCGATATCGTTTATACAGAGCGTTTTCGCTCCCTTTGGCTCGCGGGTAATCGCCGGCGATTCCGGGGTGGTCATGAACAACCGGCTGTGCAGCTTTGGTTTGGATCCGAGCAAGGCAAATTCGCTCAAGCCCGGCAAGCGTCCAGCGCACACGTTGAATACCTACATGATTTTTCGCGGCAACGAAGTTTTTGCAGTCGGCGGCAGTCCCGGCGCCGACGAGCAGCCGCAAACCAATTTTCAAATCATCCACGATCTGGTGGATTTGCATATGGATCCGCAGAGTGCTGTCGAAGCGCCGCGCTGGAGCCACCAACCGGGGACCCCGCCGCGCGATCAGTTGCCCGAGGCTCTGCGCGTGGAAGAGGGATTCGATCCGGCGACCCTGGAGGGCTTGCGCAAGAAAGGTCACAGGATTTCGGTGGTCGATCGCTGGTCCTTCGGCAGCGCGAAAGTGATCGTGCGTGATGATGAGAACGGTTGCTGGCTCGGCGGCGCCGATCCGCGCCGACTCGCTTACGCTTTGGGCTGGTAGCTCCATTTCCAAGTGTTTCTTCAGGAATATTACAGAAACTAAAGTAGCCCAACGCCGATGTATCGCGATCGGGTTCGTGTTACTGCAGCCTTCCTGACTGTGCTCGTCAGCGTCAGCGCAAGATTGTCCTCGTTAGGAATCGGAGAAATCCAGTTCATCTAGGGACTGTCCCCGGTGACCAAACGGAAAATTACAGGTCTTCATAGGAGAGGATAACAGCCGTGAAATTCAGCCTGTTTACGGAGATTCAGTGTCCGCCCGGCTCTGCGCCCGCGGCGAGACTCGAAGAGTTCATGGAACAAGCAGAGCTCGCCGACCGGTTGGGATTTCATACGTATTGGATCGCAGAGATTCATTGCCAGCCGAAATTTTCGCTCCTTTCGGCGCCTTACGTTGTGCTCGGCGCCGCGGCGCAGAGAACCAAGCGCCTTCGGCTCGGTGTCGCGGTCAACACTTTGCCGGTGCATCATCCGGTGCAGCTGGCCGAAGAGGCGGCGACGCTCGATCTGGTGAGCCACGGGCGAATGGATTTTGCCGCAGGCGGCGGCCATCCGCACAGCCGCGCGTATGAATGCTTTGGCGCGGATCACAAATCGACTCATGATGTCATGGCCGAATCCCTGGAAATCATTCGCAAGGCATGGTCGGAACCGACGCTTACGTTCGACGGCAAATTTTTCAAAATTCCAGAAGTCATCGTCAATCCTAAACCGGTGCAAAAGCCTTTGCCGCCATTTTATATGGCAACGAGCTCGCTCGACGGAGTCGAAGTCGGTGCCCGGCTGGGAATCAATATGTTCTTGCCGATTCATACCCGCACTCCGGAGCAGATCAGCGAGTATGCTCAGGGCTACTGGGAGGGGTTGAAACAGCACGGTCATGAGCCCAAGAGCAGAGAACTCGGTCTTTTGATGCCAATGCATGTGGCGCAGACCACGGCAGAGGCGAAGTCCCGTGCGGAATCCGGAATTATGAGCTACTTCAAAACGATCAGCGATATGCGTCTCGATTACACCGATTGGCTGACACGGCGCGGCGTGGAATTGCCCACGCGGCTGCGTACGGCTGCGGGAGCGCAGGTGGCGTTTGAGACGGTTTGCGAGAAGCATGCAGTGATCGGCGATGCTGATCTCGTCGCCAACAAAATTAAAAAATTAGCCAGCCAGACCGGCGCCACGCATGTTTTATCCTGGTTCAACATCGGGACCGTGCCGCACGCGCTTGTAAATGAATCGATGGAGCGATTTACTAAAGACGTAATGCCGAAGCTGTGAGAAACCCGAACAGATAATCCGAAAGAACGAAAAAATGTAGGGGCGACCGGCGGTCGCCCGGGGAGACTTGTTGGAGGCAATTGTCAATGGAAGAACTGACCGAACAAAAATGCGAAGCTTGCCGCGTCGGCGCGCCGTCAGTGACATCGGACGAGATCAAACAACTTCAGCCCCAAGTCGCGGAATGGACAATCGTCACCGAAGACGGCATCCCAAAGTTAGACCGCCAGTTCAAGTTCAAAAATTTCAAAGAGGCGATTTCATTTACCGATGAAATCGGTGCGGTGGCCGAAGAAGAAGGACATCACCCGCGCATCACCACCGAATGGGGCAAAGTCGGCGTCACGTGGTGGACTCATAAGATCAAAAACCTACACAAAAATGACTTCATTATGGCGGCGAAGACCGACGCGATTTATCAAAAATACCAGTAATTGCTGATCTCCGTGGTTTTCGCGATCGACATTTGGATGCGCGGTGATCGACCCGCGACTGTTCGCGACCCGTAAATGCGAAAGACCAAACTTCAGCGTGCCACTTGGTCGAGCGTGACGTCAACGTTTTTTGCTCCCACTTCAACCGGGTTCTTCTTGTAGTCTCCGCTGATGTCGCCAGGGGTGCGGGTGACGGGATTGCTGTCTTTGTCGAGGCGGGCGGTGATGTTGATCTTGCCGGTGAATGGCATGCCCATCATGGCGTTGTCCTGGCTGAGCGTGTAATCAATCGGGAAAGTCGGCCGGTCGATTTTTTTTACGGCCAAGGGTGGACCGCCGCCGCTAGCGGCGGGGCGCGCGATGATGAATAACGCCGCGTTCGGATCGGTGTTTGCGTTGAGCTTGGGATCGATGGTGATTTTGCCGCTAATTTGTCCTGAAGAGGACGATACGGTTGTGGCGCTTTTTTCCGTCGCCGCAGGACGACTAGACGTACCGCCGCTCGCCGGAATTTCAGCGAGCACCTTGAGGACCTCGTTTCGCTCCTCACCGGGCGGGACAAGATTTAGCAGTCGCTGGAAAATTTCACGCGCGCCGGCATAGTCTTTTTTGTCCTGGTATAGGACCATACCTTTGCCCCAGAGCGCCATCGGAAAATTCGGCGCCTGGGACAAAGCCTTGTCGAACGCCATCAGCGCGCCGTCGCCATGGCCCGCCTGTACCAGAATAAATCCCATATAGCTGTGTGCTTCTGGATTGTTGGGCTCGGTGGCAAGGACTTTTTTGAAAGCCTCAATGGCTTTGGGGAATTCCTGTTTCTCGAATGCCTGTTTACCCTCATCGAGAGCCGCACGAACCTCTGCTGAGCCCGATGTGGTTCCAGTCAGGAAATCACCGGTAATCGTATCATTTTCCGAGCCCCGAGGCCGTGCCGCCTTCGTCAGCATGACGCCCAGCGTTAGACCAAACAGCAAAAGAAATGTTCCACCAGCAATGATCTTCCAGAGCTGAAATTGCGCCGCCGTAGCTTGCTGCGGGCGAGTACGAGCAGGTGCAGGCTTAGGAGCGGGTTTGGCGATAGCATCTGATGGGAGCGAACTGATCTCTTGAAGCACGGTGGCGGCTTTCGCTTCAATCTCTTGCTTCAGGGACACATAGTCTGACTCCGAAAGCTTGCCCGCTTGAAAATCAAAGTCGAGATCGGCGAGCTCGTGCTGCAAGCGAACCCGGTCTCGCAGCAATCTGGCTTTGTGGCTGTCATCGTCGAGATCCGGCTGAGGAAATTCGTCCGCGAGCGGCTCTCCAGAAAGTTGCTGCGAAATAGCAGGTTGCATGAGTCGATCAGAAATGACTTGCTTCTTTCTGACCCAGCGCTGGATCACGCAAAGCCCGGCAATGACCCCGAGGCCAAGTACGACATAGGGCAAAATCCAGAGCAGCGCGCTGAAGCCGGTGGTTCGTGGTTTCAGGAGCACCCATTCGCCGTATTTCGAAACAAAAAAATCCTTGATCTGATCCGGCGATTTGCCGGCCTGAAGCTGCTCGCGGACGATAGCGCGCATCTGTTGCGCCATTTCCGAAGGCGAGTCGGCGACGGAAAGATTTTGACAGACGACGCAACGAAGCTCCGTGGCGATGGCCCGAGTCTGATCTTCGAGATCCGGAGCTGATGCCGCGTCCAGACGATGGACGATGCTGCCTAACAAGAGGAAAAGGGCAAGGACTCTGCGCGCTCGGGTCAGCTTCATTTTACTGCCGAATAGTTGCCCTTGCCTTCCTGAGCACTGACGATACTTTTTGCCGCCTCTTCCAGTTTGCTGACGACCAGAGCGGCGCGAATCCCGCCGACATGCTTATAAGTGATCCGTCCCTGGGGGTCGATAAAAAAACTTTCTGGAATACCCCAGGTGCCATAGTCAACCGCAATCTTGGCTCTCTCGTCCTTGCCATTGGGATAGGAAATATTGAACTCCTTCAGAAACTCGAGAGCGTTTTGATCTGTGTCCTGCACGGCCACACCGACAAAGATCATATTTTTGTCTTTGATGTTCTGCCATGCCGCTTCCAACTCGCGGGCTTCTTCGCGACACGGTACGCACCAGGAGGCCCAAAAATTCAGAAATACGGCCTTGCCGCGCAGGTCGGCAAGACTCAAGTCGCGGCCATCGAAAAGCTTCAGTGTAAACGGCGTCGCTGGTTTAGCAAGCAACGGCGAAACAATATAGTGCGAATCGCGCGTGAAACCGTAGGCGAGTAGTGCGAGAAGTGGGCCGATAATCAGGAGAGTAATAACCACGCGGCGGACAGGCATCTAGTCCTCGCTGCGGTTGGAATAGCAGATTTCAACTTGCAAATTGCAGAGAGCAATCATCGTATATCTCGTCAATCAGTAAGGGATTCAAACCCGGCGCGTCAAAGCCGCGTTACGCTCCCCAATAATTAGTGCAAATAAAATCATGGCTCCGGTGAAACGTTTTTAGCGATGGGCGAGATGCAGATCAAAGTGCCGAAAGCGATGACAAACCCTCCGATCCACATCCAGATCACCAATGGGCGGACGAGCACTTTCAGCGTGGCCTGATTGCGGTCCACCTGGCTGAAGCCCGAGAGAATCAAATAAATATCTTCAGTCAGGCTGCTTTGGTGTACCGCGCGGCCGATGGGCGATTGCTGGGTCGGAAAGAATTTCAGGGCAGGTCGCAGCGTGCCGTTGTCTCTGCCGTTGTGAAAGACATGAAACGCTCCCTCGACACGAAAATGGGTCGGCTGTTGGGAACCGCTCAGCCCGGCGAACTGAATTCGATAATTGCCGACCTGGAGCTGCTGATTGAGCGACATCGTCGCTTCCTTTTCGATGCTGTAGGACATCGAGCCGGCAATGCCCATCATAATCAGCACAATACCGAGGTGAACAATAAAGCCGCCGTACCGGCGTTGATTACGGCGCGCCAGCGTGACCAAGCCGCGAATGATCCCCTCGCCGGCGATGCGCCGCCGCGCGCGCAGCGCCAATCCGGTGTCGTACAAGATACTGAATACGACGAAGGCGAGGAGCGTAAAACCCAGCAGCGGCATGAAATCGCGGATTTTCCAGGCGAACAAACCGAAACCCACTAACAATGCCGCTGTCGCGGGCCAGGTGAAATTGCGCTTTAGATTGTCCCAAGAAGCGCGCCGCCACGCGATAATCGGACCTACAGCCATCAAAAACACCAGAAGCAAGAAAAGCGGCACGGTCACGGAGTTGAAATACGGCGCTCCCACACTCACTTGAACACCTGCTACAGCTTCAGAGATCAGCGGAAAAACCGTCCCAAGGAAAATTGTGAAGAGCGCCGATACCAGGACTATGTTGTTGAGCAAAAAAGCCGATTCACGGCTGACCATGGAATCGAGCTCCGGTTGCTCCTTGAGTAGATCGGCGCGATAGGCGACAAGGCCGAAGGAGCCGAGCAGGATGACGGCGAGAAAGCCGAGAAAAAATCCGCCCACGGGTCCGGACGAAAACGCGTGAATCGAGGAAAGAATTCCGGAGCGGGTAAGAAACGTGCCGAAAATCGTTAGGCTGAAGGCGACGATGATCAGCGATAAGTTCCACACCTTCAGCATGCGCCGCCTTTCCTGGACCTGAATCGAGTGCAAAAACGCCGTCGCCGGCAGCCACGGCATGAACGCAGCATTTTCCACCGGATCCCACGCCCAATAGCCGCCCCAGCCGAGAACATGATACGACCACCACGCGCCGACAAGATTGCCCGCGGTTAGAAAGAACCACGCGGTAATTGTCCAACGTCGGGTACTGACGATCCAGGCTTCGTCGAGTTTGCCGACGATCAGTGCCGCCATCGCGAAGGCGTACGGCACGGTGAGACCGACGAAACCGGTGTAAAGCAGCGGCGGGTGGGTCATCATGTTGGCGTCCTCGAGCAGCGGGTTCAAGCCGCGGCCGTCGGGCGGGATGGGAGAAATCGTTTCGAAGGGATTCGATAAAAAGCCGACGACGCCGAGAAAAAACGCCGAAACGATGCAGAAGATCATGATGACCCACGGCATGGTGTCGTTGTGACGATCGCGGTAGAGCCATGCCACCACGCCGGAAAAGATGATCAGCACCCACTCCCAGAGCAGCAGCGATCCTTCAAGCGCGCCCCATAAACCAGTAATTCGATAGTAAACCGGCGTCGCGCGGGTGGTGTTAAACGCGACGTATTTGATCGAGAAGTCGGTTGTTACAAGCCCATAGATGAGGGCTGTGGCGGCCAAGGTCACCAAAAAGAACTGCGCGATAATCGCCAGCCGCGCTACTGTCAGATAGCGGGCATCGCCGGAGCGCGCCGCAGCGATGGGGCTTACAATTCCACCGAGCGCCGCGATGAATGCCAGCAGAATGGCTGTATGACCTAAAGCGCCCGTCACCGTGAGATGGTTTCCTTGGCGGGAATAAAGCTATTGGCGGATGGCTTGGCGTCGGTGTGAGGGCTGTATTCTTCCGCGTGTTTGGCCATGATTGTGGTTGCATGAAAGACGCCGTCGCTGCCGATCCGTCCCTCGACAACAGCGCCTTTTCCCTCGGTAAACAAATCCGGCGGTACGCCTTTGAAGTATACGGGGAACGTGCCGTTGCCGTCGGTGAGTTGAAATCGATAAGTGAGATTTTGTAGATCCTTGTGCAGCGAGCCTTTAACGACCATACCGCCCATGCGCACGAACTTGCCTTGCATGGAGCTTTCTTCGGCGCGCAATTCCGAGGGCATCTTGAAATAAACCATCGCTTCTTTCATGCCGCCGACAATTAAGTAAGAGATCGCGGCAAGAATCACGAATCCGCCGATCAAAAACCGCTTACGTTTGTTCATGTTCGTTGATTTTCTGCGCCGATGTGAGCGCGCTCAACTCCACCTGCGCCTTTCTGTAGCGCCTTTTCAGGGAAAAAAAGTACACCACGATGACACTCCAGACAATGCCGTACGCCAGCGCAACAAAACTCCAGTGTCCCATCAGGGGCTCTGCTCGAGACGGCGCATTCTGATTTGGTCGCGCATTTCGCCGAGACGGTAGCGCAACGACAATAAATAGAACAGCAGGAGCAAAAAAGCCGCGATATTGATCAGCAGAGGAATCAACAGCGGCCAGGCAATATTTTCCCACGGCGCTTTGTTGGGCTGAAGGATCGATGGCGGTTGATGCAATGTGCGCCACCAATATACCGACATGTGAATCAGCGGAATATCGAGAAAGCCGATAACGCCCAAGACCGCCGCCGCCGACGCGGCGCGATCCTCATTCTCGATCAGCGAGCGCAGCATCAAATAACCAGTGTAAATCAACAACAGAATCGCGGTGAGCGTCAGCCGAGCATCCCATGTCCACCATACACCCCAGGTCGGCCGCCCCCAAATCGAGCCTTCGATAATCGTCAGCGCGGTAAACAGGACGCCGATTTCCGCCGCCGAGTGGGCGAGGATATCATCGCGTCTTTCCCGTTTCCACAGATACATGCAGCTGCCGATGAAAACCAGAAAATAGGATAGATAGGCGGCCAAAATACTCGGCAAATGCAGGTACATAATGCGTTGAACTTCACCTTGATAGGCATCCGGCGGCGCAATCACGAGACCCCAATAGAGACCGATGGCGACAGAGATCAGCGCCAAAGCGCCAAAAATCCCTCTGCGTTTTCTTACCGGTTGAGCCGCTGGCACGGCAGTTAACTTTCAATGACTCGATCAAACATCAATATGCCGACCGTAACGAATATGACGTCAAAACCAAGAAGCAGCCGCAGCCATGACCAGGCGGCGCCGAGCTCGCCTGCGCTCATGATGTTTTCCATGCAGCGAATCGTCGCCAGGATCACGGGAATCATCAGTGGGAAAAGCACCAGCGGCAACAAGAGCTCCCGGGCGCGCGCCCGGAGCGTGATGGCCGACATAATGGTTCCCAAAACACAAAAGCCGACGGTGCCTAATAAGGTAACTAGAAATAGTTGCGGTAGCAAATTCCACCCCTGCAGATTGAACAGAATCCAGAAAAGCGGCATCACGACAGCTTCTACCAGAAACATCAAAAGCAGAGTGAAACAACTTTTGGCGAGAAACAGGGCGCCTCTGTCGAGCGGCGATAACAGGAGCGCCTCGAGACAGTGATTCTCACGCTCCACCTGAAATAGCTGGGTCAGCCCGAGGGTGCCGGTGAAAAGAAACGCGAGCCACAGCAGCGCGGGCGCCATTTCGGCGACTCTGTCGGGCGGGAGATCGAAGGAAAAATGGAACACGAACAGGAGCAGCGTGCCGAAAAAAAACATCGTGAGCAAGCTGTCGCGACGGCGCAACTCGAGCAGAAGATCTTTCCAGAGAAGAAGCAGGGTTTGCTTTATGAGTTCCATCGCTCTCCGTGCGGTAAAAATTCTCCGAAGGCGCGATCAAAGCTCGTCCAAGGCTGCTGCTTAGCTTCATTGAATGTGAGCCGTCCCTGTCTCAGGATGAGCGCGCGGCTGCAAAGCTTGAGCGCCCGTGAAACGTGATGCGAAGCCATGACCACAATGCCGCCGTTCTCGGCCTGATGCCGAAGAAATGTTTCCAGCAAATCGATGCCGCTGCCGTCAAGAACGCCATAAGGTTCGTCGAGCAGCAGCAGGTCGGGCTGGAGCAGCTTCCATTTGGCGAGCGAAAGCCGGCAACGCATCCCACTCGACAGGTTGCCGACGAATTGCGCGCCGCGCTCAAGCAGCGCGACCTCGTTCAGCGCCGCATCGATCATCCGTAAAGCGCTGGGCTGGCCATATAAAGAGAGGAAGAATCTAAGATTCTCCCGGACGGTTAAATTGTCGTACAGGTGATCCGCGGGCATCAAAAGCCCGGTTCTCGGCGCTGAAAGCCGGGCGGCCCTGGGGGTTCCATCGAAACGGATCGAGCCTGTGGTCGGGGTGATAAGGCCGGCAAGAAGTTTTAACAGGGTTGTTTTGCCCGCGCCGTTGGGCCCAAGTAAGGCGATCAAATCGCCCGAGTCAACTTCGACGCTGAGATCACGGACCGCCCAGAGGAAACCGTAGGCTTTGGATAATTTATCGATCAAGAGGCGCAATTTCGGTCCGATCGCAGAGCAGGAGTTGCACGATTCTGGAGTCCACCGAATATAGTGAGCGCTTGTGCTCGATTCAAGCACATTGCGTGTTGACTGCGGGTTAGTTTGAATTATTCCCGGAACTCCCCTATTTAGGAGTTGCGCGGGTCGGTTACACCAAGGAGGGAGTGAATGAATCCGATCGTCACCGTCACCGGGTTTTGGGATGCGTTTGTCACAAAGATCGCGGTTTTTCTGCCGAATCTATTTTTCTCGATTGCGATTCTTCTACTTGGCTGGGTCATTTGCAATGTCATCAAACGAGTCGTGGTGCGCGTTCTGAAGCTCTGTCAGTTCGATGCCTTGGCGGAGCGCGCCGGGATCAAGCAGATTCTCGAGCGTGGCGGCATCAGGCAAGCGCCGTCGGACATCATCGGTTTGTTGACATTCTGGTTCCTTTTCTTGATCGCGATTGTGACTACGTTGGAGACCCTCAATTTGAGCGGCGCGACCGACACCTTGCATACAATCTATCTTTATATTCCGAAAATCGTCGCAGCCCTGGTCACTCTGATTCTCGGCCTTTACTTTGCCAATTTTCTGGAAACAGTCACTCGGACTTCGTGCGCCAATGCCGGCCTGCATGCGGCGGCATCGATCGGGCGAGCCGCATATATCGGTACGACCATCTTTGTGGTTGCGGGGATCTTCGAGATTTTGGATATCGCGTCGGAGATCGTGATCTGGGCGTTCATCTTGGTATTCGGCGCGGTTTGTTTGGCGTTGGCGTTGGCCTTCGGGTTAGGCGGTCGAGAGGTCGCAGCGCGCTACCTCGAAAGATGGCTGGAGCAAAAGAAAATCGAGAAAATCGAGTAGTTAGAGTAACTTGACTCCCCGCAGGCAATCAGCTAGTTTCGATCAGCTCAAAAAAAATTTCACGCGAATAGCCTAAGGAGAGTTTTGAGTTTTACCGAGGCCCTTAGGCTATTTTTGCAGGTGAGGAGAACATGGCAGAATACAAAATCGTAAAGGTCCCGAAAGACGGTGCCAAAATCACAATGGGAGCGAACAAGCAGCTTCAGGTTCCCGACAACCCAATCATTCCGTTTATTGAAGGCGATGGCACGGGGCGAGACATCTGGCGCGCCTCAGTGCGGGTATTCGATGCCGCTGTCGAAAAAGCCTACAAGGGCAAAAAGAAAATTCGCTGGATGGAAGTGTACGCCGGGGAAAAGTCTTTCAAACAGTATAATAGCTGGTTGCATGAAGAGACGGTACCGGCATTTTCGGAATTTCTCGTCGGCATCAAAGGTCCGCTCACCACGCCGATCGGCGGCGGCATGACCTCACTCAACGTCGGCCTGCGCAAGCTGCTCGATCTTTACGTCTGTCAACGGCCGGTGCGCTATTTCAACGGCGTGCCCTCGCCGGTCAAGCATCCCGAGTACGTCGACATGATCGTATTCCGGGAAAACACCGAGGATATTTACACCGGCATCGAATTTCCCAACGGCACCGAAGCCAATGCCAAATTTAAATCCCTGGTCAAAGATAATTTTCCCAAAGAGTATGCCAAAATTCGTTTCCCCAATACCGCTTCCATCGGCCTGAAGCCCGTTTCGGTCGAAGGCACCGAGCGGCTGGTGCGCGCGGCAATTCAGTGGGCACTCAAGAACAAGCGTAAAAACGTTAACTTTGTCCACAAAGGCAACATTATGAAATACACCGAGGGCTCCTTCATGGAATGGGGCTACGCTCTCGGCAAACGCGAATTTCGTAATGACGTGGTCTCGGAGCGCGAGTCCTGGATTCTGGGTAATAAAGAGGCCAATCCCAACTTGAACGTCGAAGACAATGCCAAAATGATCGATCCCGGATTCGCCATGATGTCGCCGGCGCAGCAGAACGATATCAAAAAAGAAGTGGAAGAGGCGCTCAAGCTCTGGCCGACCCACGGCGACGGCAAGTGGAAATCAAAACTGATGCTCAAAGACTCCATCGCCGACGTGACCTTGCAATTTGTGTTGATCCGTCCAAAAGACTACGACGTCATTGCGACCTGTAATCTCAACGGCGATTATCTCTCGGACGCATTGGCCGCGCAGGTCGGTGGCATCGGTATCGCGCCGGGCGCCAACATCAATTACGAGACCGGCCATGCGGTGTTCGAAGCCACCCACGGCACCGCGCCGAAGTACGCTGATCTCGACAAGGTCAACCCGGGTTCGGTCATTCTATCCGGCGAGATGATGCTGCGTTACATGGGTTGGTCGGAAGCTGCGGATCTGATCATCAAGGGCATCGAGGGAGCGGTGAACGCGAAGACAGTGACCTATGATTTTGAGCGGCTCATGCCGGGTTCCAAGCTGGTCAGTTGTTCGGGCTTTGGTGATGCGATTGTTGCCAACATGCAATAGCGCTGCTGGGCTTTAGGTGTCAGGTTTCAGGTGGTAAGATTTTCCAATGGCACGGTGAGGTATGGCTAGGAAAAAGATTGCGCTAATCGGCGCGGGTAATATCGGCGGGTCCATGGCGCATCTGGCGCTGCTCAAAGGACTCGGTGATGTCGTCATGTTCGATGTGATTGAGGGACTACCCCAAGGTAAAGCACTCGATCTGTCGCATGCCGGGCCCGTCGAAGGATTTGACGGCGATGTCATCGGAACAAACAAATATGACGACATTGCCGGCGCCGACGTCTGCATTGTTACTGCGGGCATCGCGCGCAAGCCGGGAATGAGTCGAGACGACTTGCTCGGCACTAACGCGAAAATACTGACTTCAGTGGCGGACGGCATTAAGAAGCATGCGCCGGATTCTTTCGTCGTCGTCATTACCAATCCCCTCGACGCGATGGTCACATTGATGCAGCGCGCTTTGGGCTTTCCGAAAAATCGGGTCGTCGGTCAATCGGGAATTTTAGATTCTTCACGGTACCGCTCTTTTGTCGCCAAGGAACTGAACGTTTCGGTGAAGAGTGTGCAAGCGATGGTTTTGGGCGGCCACGGCGATGATATGGTGCCGGTCCGCAGCTCCTGCTTTGTCGGCGGCGTGTCCGTAGAGAAGCTCATTTCAGCTAAGCGGCTCGAGGAAATCGAGGCGCGCGTACGTAATGCCGGCGGCGAAGTGGTGGCGTTGCTGAAAACCGGATCGGCCTATTTTTCACCGGCCTCCGCGGCGATTCAGATGACCGAAGCTTATCTTTTCGATAAGAAAGAAATTCTTCCTTGTGCGGCATTGCTGGAGGGCGAATATGGCGTGAACGGCTATTACTTCTGTGTGCCGGTGATCATTGGCGCCGGTGGGGTCGAGAAAATCATCGATCTCCACTTGAATGCCGCGGATAAGAAGGCGTTCGACGAATCGCTCAACCATGTTAAAGACATCGTTCAGGCGATGAATCGTGTGTTGGGCGCTGCATAGCGCAGCAGAATTCCCAGCCGCCTGAGACCCTGAGACTAAGCATCGTGTAGTCTTAGGGTCTCGTTTTTTGCGGTACGAAAGCGATGAACATCCACGAGTTTCAGGCGAAAGAAATCCTCAAACGTTTCGGGGTAGCCGTACCGCAAGGAATCATCGCGACCACTGCGGAGGAAGCGAAAGCGGCAGCCCAGCAGCTGGGTGGAGGAGTGGCTGTCGTCAAGGCGCAGATTCACGCGGGTGGCCGCGGCAAAGGTGGCGGCGTAAAGGTGGTCAAGAGCCCGGAGGAGGCTGCGGACAAGGCGCGCCAGATGCTGGGCAGAAATCTCGTGACGCGCCAGACCGGGCCGGAGGGCCGGCAAGTCCGCCGCGTTCTGGTGGAGCAGGGTTTAGAGATCCAACGGGAGCTTTATCTCGCGATGGTTCTGGACCGCGCGCAGTCCCGAGTCACAGTCATTTGCTCGTCCGAAGGCGGCGTTGAAATCGAGGAAGTCGCCGCGAAGGCTCCGGAAAAAATCTTGAAGGAAACTGTCGACCCGGTGATCGGCCTGGCGGCGTTTCAATGCCGGCGCTTAGCCTTCGCATTGAATATCCCGTCGGAGTTGACCGGCAAAGCAGTAGCCGTCATGCAGGGGCTTTACCGTGCTTTCGTGGAAACTGACGCTTCGCTGGCCGAGATCAATCCACTGATTATCACCAAGGACGGGCAGATTATGGCGCTGGACGCCAAAATGAATTTCGATAGCAATGCTTTTTTTCGGCAAAAAGAAATTGTTGCGCTGCGTGATCTCGATGAAGAAGACCCGCGCGAAGTCGAAGCCAGTAAATACGATCTCTCCTATATCTCCTTGGACGGCAATATCGCCTGTATGGTCAATGGCGCCGGGCTGGCCATGGCGACCATGGACATCATCAAGCACCACGGCGGTGAGCCGGCCAATTTTCTCGACGTGGGCGGCGGCGCTGACAAGGAAAAGGTCGCACACGCTTTCAGGATTTTGCTGGCCGATTCTCGAGTGCGGGGCGTCTTGATCAATATTTTCGGCGGCATCATGCGCTGCGATGTTCTAGCCCAAGGCGTGGTCGATGCCGCCCGGGAATTGAAGATCACCGTCCCGCTGGTGGTGCGGATGCAGGGGACGAATGTGGAGCAGGGAAGGCAGATCCTCGCAGCGTCGGGACTAACGATTATTTCTGCTGACACCATGGCGGAAGCAGCGGAAAAAATCGTCACAGCCGTAAAGCAATTTTAGATTTTGGATTTTCGATTCAGAATGTATACGAGACCAACAATCTAAATCGGCAATCCAAAATAGAACGATGTCGATTCTGGTCAATAAAAACACCCGGGTATTGACCCAGGGAATCACCGGTGCCACGGGTCAGTTCCATACGCGCGCGTGCAAAGAGTATGGCACGCAAATGGTAGCGGGCGTGACACCGGGAAAGGGCGGCACCTCATTCGAAGGCATCCCGATCTTCGACACCGTCGCTCGGGCCGTCAAAGAAACGGGCGCCAATGCGAGCGTCATCTATGTGCCGCCGCCGTTCGCTGCCGACGCCATTTTGGAAGCTGCCGACGCCGATATTCCGTTGGCGATCTGTATTACCGAGGGAATTCCGGTGCGCGACATGGTGAAGGTGAAGCGCTATCTCGAGGGCCGGAAGTCTCGGCTTCTGGGTCCGAACTGTCCCGGAACAATTACACCGGGCGAATGCAAAATCGGCATCATGCCGGGCCATATTCATAAAGCGGGAAGCATCGGGGTGGTGTCTCGCAGCGGGACACTGACCTACGAAGCGGTGGATCAACTCACGCGATTGGGAATGGGGCAGTCGACCTGTGTTGGCATCGGCGGTGATCCGGTGCATGGATTGGAATTTGTCGACGTTTTGGAAATGTTCAATAACGATACACAGACAACCGGGGTTGTCATGATCGGCGAGATCGGCGGCAGCGCCGAGGAAGAAGCCGCGGGCTGGATCAAGGCGCACATGAAAAAGCCGGTGGCAGGTTTTATTGCGGGGCAAACGGCGCCGCCGGGAAAGAGAATGGGGCATGCAGGAGCGATCATTTCCGGCGGAAAAGGCACCGCAAGAGAAAAGATTGCGGCCATGACTGCAGCGGGAATTCGCATGGCGTCATCGCCCGCAACCATTGGAAGGACAATGCAGGAGGCGATGTCAGGCAAATGAGCGTCGAACGAACTTTATCGATCATCAAACCAGACGCGGTGGGCAGAAATCTGATCGGCGAAATTCTACGCCGGTTCGAAGCGGCCGGTCTCAGAATCGCCGCTGGAAAACTCGTGCGGTTGTCTCCCGAACGCGCCCAGGCTTTCTATGCGGTGCACAAGGAAAGGCCATTTTTTGCGAGCTTGTGCGGCTATATGTCTTCGGGACCGATCTTCGTTTCTATTCTCGAGGGTGAAAACGCGATCGCAAAGAATCGCGAGATTATGGGGGCCACGGATCCTGCGAAGGCGGCACCGGGAACCATACGCAAGGATTGTGGCAAGGATGTGGAACAGAACGCGGTGCATGGCTCCGACGGCCCGGAAACCGCAGCGACCGAGATCGCTTTCTTCTTCCGGCCCGACGAAATTGTTTGATGCCCGCCGCTCCCCCGTCCTGTTCGCAATCCGGTGCTATATTACTGCTTGTTGCTACTTGATATGAAGCCGAACATTGCAGATTTGAATCTAAAGGAGCTATCCGGCTTCCTGACCAAGCACAATCATCCGATTTATCGCGCTAAGCAGATTTGGCAATGGCTGTTTCAGAAGCGCGCGACGACCTTTGAAGAGATGACCAACCTGTCGCGGGACTTGCGCGAAGCATTGGGTGACCATTTCCTTATTGGCCGGTTACAAATTTGGCGCCGCGCCGAGTCGTGCGACGGTACAGTGAAATTTCTCTTCGGGCTGGCGGACGGCGAAAGCATCGAAAGCGTGTTGATCCCAGAGGCCACCCGGTTGACTCTGTGCATCTCGACGCAAGCCGGCTGCGCGTTCGGCTGCGCCTTTTGCGCCACAGCTGTGCTGGGGCTCAAACGAAATCTTACCAGCAGTGAAATAGTGAATCAGGTACTCGAAGTCAGCCGTAGTTTCCAGAATGAGCGCCGCATCACCCACATCGTGCTGATGGGAATGGGGGAGCCTCTAGCCAATTATGAGCAGACGTTGCGCGCGCTGGAAATCATTACCGACAGCAAATGGGGCGTAGGAATTTCGCCGCGCCGGGTGACCCTCTCGACGGTCGGCTTGGTGCCGCAAATCGAAAAACTCATGGCCGAGACTAGAGTCAATCTCGCGATCTCGTTGCACGCGCCCGACAACCAGCTCCGCGGTCAATTAATGCCGGTGAACCGTAAGTATTCGCTAGCGCAGGTGATCGATTGCTGCCGTTCACTACCGATTCCGCGGCGCAAGCGCATCACCTTCGAATATGTTTTGTTGCGCGGCGTTAACGATTCGGAGCAACATGCGCGCGAGCTGGCCAAATTGCTGCGCGGCATTCCCAGCAAAATCAACGCGATTCCTTTCAACCCGCATCCTGGCAGCGAGTTTCTCCGACCGACCAACGAAAGCATCGCGCGTTTTCAAAATGTTCTTCATGATGCAGGCATGCAGATCAACGTGCGCCGTCCGCGCGGTGACGATATTCAAGCCGCTTGTGGGCAGTTGCAGGGAGAGGAGGTGGGGCGGGAGCGACATCGCGAGCGCCGCGCCGAGGCTACCGTTTCATGAAACCTGCGGTCATCGGTGTGATCGGCGGCAGCGGTCTTTACCAAATGCCGCAGCTCGCGGGAGTGCGCGAGATGGGGATCAAAACTCCCTTCGGCAAGACGTCCGACCCGCTCATTCGAGGTCGGCTGGGCGGTGTCGATCTCATATTTTTGCCGCGCCACGGCAAAGGCCATCGCTGGTTACCGACGGAGATCAATTTTCGCGCCAACATTTTTGCGTTGAAAAAATTGGGCGTCGAACGCATTATTTCAGTGAGCGCCGTTGGCAGCTTGCGCGAAGAGATTGCACCCGGCCACTTGGTGGTGCCGGATCAGTTTATCGATCGCACCACACAACGGCCGAGCACGTTCTTCGGCCGGGGAGTGGTCGCCCACGTGAGTTTGGCGAATCCCTTTTGCAGCGACTTATCGAAAGTGCTCGTCACGGCAGCGCGGCAAGAAGGGGCCGAGGTCCACTCGGGTGGGACATATGTGTGCATGGAAGGACCGCAGTTTTCCACCCGAGCGGAGTCGCATCTTTATCGAGCCTGGGGCGCGCACGTGGTCGGTATGACCAATCTCCAGGAAGCCAAGCTCGCCCGGGAGGCGGAAATTTGTTTTGGTACGCTGGCGCTCGCCACCGATTATGACTGCTGGAATGACCAAGCCGGTGATGTTGAAATCGAGCATGTGCTCACGGTGCTGAAACAGAACGTCGCTCTGGCGCAGCGCACAATTGCGCGTGCGTCAGCCGAATTGTCCGAGCCGCGCTCCTGCGGCTGTATTTCCGCATTAAAGGACGCGATCATCACCGAGCGGGCTCGGATTCCAAAAAAAATTCGCGCCGAACTGCAACCCATCATCGGGAAATATTTATGAGTGTTCTGGTCGTCGGTACCGTAGCCTTCGATTCCATCGAGACGCCGTTCGGCTCGGCCGAGCGTATCCTCGGCGGCTCCGCTTCTTATTTCGCGCTCGGCGCGAGCTTTTTCGCACCGGTACGGGTCGTCGGCGTCATCGGCCAGGATTTTCCCCAAGACTACATCGATATTTTCAATCGGCGGCAGATCGACCTCGAGGGGCTGCAGCGCGACAAGGGCGACACCTTTCACTGGCGCGGCCGCTATCATGAGGACATTAACCTGCGCGACACGTTAGAACTTCATTTAAATGTTCTAGCCGGTTTCGAGCCCAAATTGCCGGAAGGCTATCGCGATGCCGATTATGTATTTCTCGGCAATATCGACCCGGCGATGCAGCTGGAAGTTCTACGGCAGCTGCGCAGCGTGAAGCTCGTCGTGTGCGACACCATGGATCACTGGATTCACGAAAGCCAAGAAGAGCTGAAGAAAGTGTTGCAGCGCATCGAGATCCTGGTGATCAATGATTCAGAAGCCCGGCTCTTGAGCGGTTATGATAATATCGTCAAGGCGGCGCGAGCGATTCTCAAGATGGGACCAAAAATGATTCTGATCAAACGGGGTGAATACGGCGTGCTGCAATTTTCCGATTCCTCAGTGTTTGCCACGCCGGCTTACCCTCTGGAAGAAGTCTTCGATCCGACGGGTGCCGGGGATTCCTTTGCCGGCGGCTTTATGGGGCATCTAGCCCGATCCGGGGATCAAAGCCAAGGCGGTCTGCGGCGGGCCATTGTCTACGGCTCAGTCGTGGCGTCGTTCACGGTCGAGGATTTCGGCGTCAAGCGATTGACGGACGTTTCGCTTGCCGAAATCGAGGAACGCTACCAGCGATTTATCGATCTCACCGATTTTCATTCCTGACCCGATGGAGCTTTCGGTCGTCATTCCGGTCTACAACGAGGAAGAGAACATCGAGCCGCTCATGCGCGAGATCGATGGTGTTTTGAGTCCTCTGGGCAAAACTTACGAAATCGTCGCAGTGGATGACGGAAGCAAGGACGGCACCTTTACGGCTCTACGCAAGATCCGGTGTAGGTTGCCGATCGTGAAAGCAGTACGGCTCAAACGCAATTTTGGACAAACCGCGGCACTGGCAGCCGGCTTGGCCTATGCCGGCGGCGAAATCATCGTATTGATGGATGGCGATGGTCAGAACGATCCGGCCGATATCCCCGCTTTGATCGGAATGCTGGAGGAAGGCAATGACTTGGTTGCTGGCTGGCGTTATAATCGTTGCGACGCTTTTTTCAGCCGCCGATTACCTTCAATGCTAGCTAACTGTCTGATATCTTCGATAACGAGCGTAAAGCTGCATGACTACGGGTGCACGCTGAAAGCTATGCGCAAGGAAGTCGCCAAGAATCTGAAACTTTATGGTGAAATGCATCGATTTATACCAGCCATCGCGTACGAGCGCGGCGCGCAGATTGCCGAGATCAAAGTCAACCACCGCCCCCGGTTAGCGGGCCAGTCGAAATACGGCATCAGCCGTACTTTGCGCGTGATCCTAGATCTTTTAACCGTCAAATTCCTTTCGAGTTACTCGACTCGTCCGGCGCACGTCTTCGGTCCGCTAGGCGTGGTGAGCGGAGTTACCGGATTTGCCTTTGCGCTCTATCTATCAGTGGAAAAACTTGTTTATCATCGCTCGATCGGCAACCGACCGCTGTTATTGCTCGCGATCCTTCTGATCTTTATCGGCTTTCAGTTCGTCACAATGGGGCTTTTGGGTGAGATGCTGGCGCGTACTTACCACGAGTCGCAAGACCGGCCGGTTTTTGTCGTTGGCGAGGTATTGCAGTCGGGAGGAAAGGGATGAATCTGGCGGTGATCGGAAGCGGATACGTGGGGCTGGTTGCCGGCACCTGTTTCGCCGAGACCGGAAACGACGTGGTCTGCGTCGATATCGACGAGGAAAAGATCGACATGCTGAAGTCCGGCAAGGTGCCGATCTATGAGCCGGGTCTCGAAGAAATGGTTCGGCGCAATGCCGAGGACCAGCGCTTGAGTTTTACTACGGATTTGGCGAGTGCGGTTAAAAAATCGGAAATCATCTTTATTGCCGTGGGCACGCCGCAGAGCGCCACGGGCCATGCCGACTTGAGCTACGTGGAGGCCACTGCTCGGGGCATCGGCAAAGCGATGAACGGCTTCAAAATCATCGTTACCAAAAGCACCGTTCCAGTGGGCACAGCGGATCTGATCAAAGGGTGGCTGGGCGAAGAAACTCGGCAGTCTTTTGCGGTCGCCTCGAATCCGGAGTTCATGAAGGAAGGCGCGGCAGTGGAAGATTTCATGAAACCTGACCGCGTGGTTTTGGGTGGCGACAATGCCGATGCTTTGGAAACGCTCCAGGAGCTCTACGAGCCGTTTTTGCGCACCGGCAATCCGATTCTCGTCATGGACAGCCGAAGCGCGGAGATGAGTAAATATGCTGCCAACGCGATGTTGGCGACCAAGATTTCGTTTATTAATGAGATCGCTTACCTGTGCGAAGAGATGCGCGCCGACGTGAGTGAAGTGCGGCGCGCCATCAGTCTGGACCGGCGCATCGGACCGCACTTTATTTTTCCCGGCGTCGGTTACGGCGGGTCGTGTTTTCCCAAGGACATTCGCGCCATGATCGGCATGGCCGGGGACAAGGGGAGAATGCCGCTGCTCACGGCTGTGGAACAAGTGAACGAGCGCCAGAAAGGGCTGCTGTTCGACAAAGTCAAAAGCCATTTTGGTGATGACCTGTCGCGCTTGACATTTGCGATCTGGGGACTTGCTTTCAAGCCGCGCACGGACGACATGCGCGACGCTCCCGCGATCGTCGTCATCAAAGCGCTGTTGGACGCCGGTTCGCGGGTGCAGGCGTTCGACCCCGAGGCGATGGAAGAGGCCAGGAAAATTTTTGGCGATCGCATCCAGTACACGCATCGTAATTATGACGCCCTGCACGGTGCCGCAGCGCTGCTGATTTTGACCGAATGGAACGAATTTCGCCGGCCGGATTTTTTGCGCATCAAAGACCTGCTGAAGCAGCCGGTGATTTTTGATGGTCGGAACATTTTCGATCCCGCGGACCTGCGCAAGCTCGGGTTTACCTACTACTCGATCGGACGGAACGATGGCTAGATACCTGGTGACGGGCGGCGCCGGATTCATCGGCTCGCACCTGTGCGAGAGCTTCCTCAATCGCGGTCATGAGGTGCTCTGCATGGACAATTATTCCACCGGTGCAAAGCAAAACATCGGCGCATTTCTCAAAAACTCGCGGTTTCGGTTTATCGATCATAATGTGAGCCGGTACATCGAGGTACAGGAACCGCTCGATTATATTTTGCATTTTGCCTCACCGGCGAGTCCCGTGGACTATCTTGAATTACCGATTCCCACGCTCAAGGTGGGAGCGTTAGGGACCCATAATACGCTAGGGCTCGCCAAGGCCAAGAACGCGGTTTATTTGCTGGCGTCGACATCGGAAGTTTACGGCGATCCACTGGTGCGGCCGCAAAGCGAAGAATATTGGGGCAATGTGAATCCGATCGGACCGCGCGGTGTTTACGACGAGGCGAAGCGCTTTGCCGAAGCCATGACGATGGCCTATCATCGCTTTCATGGATTGAACACGCGCATTGTGCGGATTTTCAATACCTACGGGCCGCGCATGCGCTTGCATGACGGCCGGGTCGTGCCTAATTTCATTATGCAGGCCCTCAAAGGAGAACCGCTGACGGTTTACGGCCGGGGTGAGCAGACGCGCAGTTTTCAATATGTCGACGATCTCGTCGCGGGCCTCAACAAGCTTCTCGAAAGCGATCATCATTTGCCCGTGAACATCGGCAATCCTCACGAGATGACCGTCTTGGGATTCGCAAAAAAAATCATCGAGCTTACTGGCTCGAAAAGCTCGATTATCTACAAGCCGCTGCCCGAGGATGATCCGCAAGTGCGCCAGCCGGACATCAGCAAGGCCAAAAAGCTTCTCGGGTGGGAGCCGAGAGTCCAACTCGAAGAAGGCCTGATAAAAACCATCGACTATTTTCGCGCTCGGCTTCAGGAACAAACGGCGTGAAAATCATTGTTACCGGGGGCGCGGGGTTTATCGGGTCCCACATTGTCGATGCTTATCTGGAGCGCGGTCACGAGGTGCATGTCTTCGACGATCTTTCCACCGGGCAAACGGCGAATCTCAATCCCAAAGCAAAACTGCACCAGGTGGATATTGCGGAGCGCGGCGCGGCAACACGTCTCGAACAGATCAAACCGGAAATTCTTTGCCATCACGCGGCGCAAATGGACGTGCGTCATTCCGTGGCGGATCCGACCTTCGATGCCCGCGTCAATATTCTCGGGTTTGTCAATCTGCTCGAAGCGGGCAAAAACTCTGGCTTGAAGAAAGTCATTTTTGCTTCTTCGGGTGGAGCGGTATACGGCGAGCAAGAAACATTTCCGGCCGCGGAAGACCACGTCACCCGTCCAGCTAGCCCTTACGGCGTGAGCAAGCGCGCCGGCGAGCTGTATCTTTCGTACTACCACCAAGCTTTTGGGTTGCCTTACACGGCGCTCCGCTATGCCAACGTGTACGGCCCAAGACAATCAACCCAGGGTGAAGCGGGCGTGGTGGCGATTTTTCTTTCAATGTTGTTGCAGGGCAAAACACCGGTCATCAACGGCGACGGAAGACAGACTCGGGACTATGTCTATGTCGACGATGTGGTGGCTGCCAATATCGCCGCATTGGAGGCCGACTTTGTCGGCGAGGTGAACATCGGCACGGGTGTCGAGACCAATGTGCTAGAAATTTTCCGAAACTTACGCGAGGCTTTGGGAAGCACTACTGAAGCGCAACACGGACCGGCCAAGCCCGGCGAGCAACGGCGGAGTTGCATCGATGCGCGGCACGCCGCACAGGTGCTCGGGTGGGGTGCCAAAATACCGCTTGGCGAAGGTCTGCGACGCACCGCTCACTGGTATCGGAATAGCCTCAGTCAATGACTCAGGATCACATTCGAAATTTCTCAATCATTGCACACATCGATCACGGCAAATCGACGCTGGCTGACCGGTTGCTCGAGTTCACAGGGGCGATCAGCGCCCGGGAGAGAACAGAGCAGATTCTCGACAGCATGGAACTCGAGCGCGAGCGGGGCATCACCATCAAGGCGAGCCCGGTTTGCCTGCGCTATCGCGCGAAGGACGGCAAAGAATACAAGCTCAATCTGATCGATACCCCGGGGCATGTGGACTTCACCTATGAAGTCTCGCGCAGCCTCGCGGCCTGCGAAGGCGCGTTACTCGTGGTGGATGCCGCGCAGGGCGTCGAGGCCCAGACCGTGGCCAATGTTCACATGGCCCTCGATCACAATTTGGAAATTCTTCCGGTGATTAACAAGATCGATCTGCCGAGCGCGGAGCCTGAGCGGGTGAAAGCCGATATCGAGGACGTCATCGGGATCGATGCGTCGAGCGCCGTTCTGGCGAGCGCCAAGGAGGGCATCGGGACAGAAGAAATCCTCGAAGGAATCGTCCATCACTTTCCGCCGCCCAAGGGCGATCCTGCTGGCCCGCTGCGAGCTTTGATCGTCGATAGCTGGTTCGATCCTTATCACGGCGCTGTGGTGATGACGCGGATTTTCGACGGCGCTGTGCAAAAGGGCACGAAAATAAGGATGATGTGGAGCGGGCGCGCCTTCGAAGTTCTTCGGTTGGGAGTGTTCTCGCCCGCACCGGTCGAGGTCGAAGAACTCAAGGCCGGCGAAGTCGGTTTTATCATGGCCGGCATCAAGGAAGTGGCAGAAACGCAAATCGGTGATACGATCACAACCGACGAGCGGCCTGCCCGTGAACCGCTGCCCGGTTTCAAACCGCTGAAACCGATGGTCTTCAGCGGACTTTACCCGACCGAGTCTGGACAGTATCAAGCTTTGCGCGACGCTTTAGAAAAGCTTCGGTTGAACGATTCATCGTTCACCTACGAGCCGGAGACATCCCAAGCCTTGGGCTTTGGCTTTCGCTGTGGTTTTCTCGGTTTGCTGCATATGGATATCGTCCGCGAGCGGCTCGAGCGCGAGTTTAGCCTTAGCCTCATCACCACGGCGGCGACCGTCATTTATCAGGTGATCACGACCGGCGGAGCCACACTCATGATCGATAATCCGGTCAAGCTGCCCAACGAATCGGAGATCGATCATATCGAGGAGCCGGTGATTCAGGCGACCGTTCATCTGCCCCAGGAGTTTCTCGGCGGAGTTCTGAAGCTCTGCGAGGAGAAGCGCGGCACGCAAAAAGAAATCCGCTACTTGGGGCCAAAGCGCGTCATGCTCGTCTATGAGTTGCCTTTGAACGAAATTGTCGTAGATTTCTATGATAGGCTTAAGTCGGTGAGCCGCGGTTACGCGTCGATGGATTATGAACTGGCGGGCTACCGCCCCGCGGACCTGGTCAAGCTCGATGTCCGAATCAACGGTGATGTGGTCGATGCGATGTCGATGATCGTGCATCGCGACAAGGCCTACTATCGCGGTCGCGATCTGGTGCAAAAAATGCGCGAGCTTATTCCCCGCCAGCTGTTCGAGGTCGTCATTCAAGCGGCGATCGGCAGCCGAGTCATTTCCCGGGAATCAGTCAAGGCCCTCCGCAAGAATGTCACTGCCAAGTGTTACGGCGGTGACATCACACGCAAGCGCAAGCTGCTGGAGCGTCAAAAAGAGGGTAAGAAGCGGATGAAGCAGGTGGGCAAGGTTGAAATACCGCAAGAGGCGTTTCTTGCCGCACTGAAAGTTTAGGGCGGGAGTTGTCAATGGCGTCAGAAAAGGCAAACAAGGTGAAAGATCAAAGTTTAGTGGAGAACTCGACCACGGTGAAAGCAAAATCAACCTTCCGCGAATACGCGGAAGCCATCATCATGGCGCTGGTTTTGGCGCTGTTCATCAGAACCTTCATCGTGCAGGCTTTTAAAATCCCGTCCGGCTCGATGATCCCGACTTTAGAAATTGGCGATCATATTCTGGTCAACAAGTTGTCCTATGGTGTCCGCATGCCGTTCCTCGAGCGTTATCTAGTGCAGTACGCCAACGTGCAACGAGGAGATGTGGTGGTTTTTATCTATCCGGAAGACCGGTCGAAGGACTTTATCAAGCGGGTGATCGCAGTGGCCGGTGATACGGTGGAAGTTCGCGCCAAAAAAATCTTCATCAACGGAAAGCAGGTCGACGATCCGCACGCTCACTTCGCGGGTTACGACCCGCAGGCGGGCGCGGTGGGGAGTGGTGACGACTACGGGCCCAAGGTGGTTCCTCAGAGGCACATCTTCGTCATGGGCGATAACAGAGACCGCAGTTACGACAGCCGGTTCTGGGGGTTTGTGAATCTCGACGACGTGCGCGGTAAAGCCTTTTTGATTTACTGGTCGTGGGACGGTACCGACCGGTGGGTGCGCTGGGAACGCTTGGGCAGCATCATCTATTGATCGCGAATCGCATACGTATTAAACAAGCCTGTTCCACGGGCTGGCGCAGTGCCGCACCCATACAAAATTGTTGTGATTCTCACTTGAGGAGCCGGGCAGAATATCGATGACCAAAAAGACAAAACTTTTTATGACCGCGTGGTCTGTGCTGGTTCTAATCTTGGTGCTCGTGAATATTGTGATTGGTTTGGGCAATCAGTCCATCCAGGCTGAGGTAACCGAGCGGCAACAGGAAATCGCCCAGACGATTCAGCTCGAAGCGCTCAATCGCCAACTCGTCACGGTGCTCGCGAGCATGGCCGTAAAAACCAACGATGCGCAACTGAAAAAGCTTCTGGCCGATAGCGGCGTCAATGTTGGCGACAGCGTCGAAGCCGCGCCACAAAAGAAATAGGGGACAATGGCTGAAGAAACGGATCCATCGATTATTGAACAAGAAGAGATTGAGGAGCAGGTCGCCGTTGAAACGACCTGGTCGAACGTGCCGTTCATTATTACGCTGGCGGCGCTAACGGTCTATTTTGGTTTTCAAACGGTCCAGCTGATTTCTGAAAGAGGCAATCTCGGCCAAGTAAAAACCAGTCAGGAAGCGGCAATTCAGGAAGCGCAGAAAGTCCAAACTCAGTTCAGAAACTTGGTGACGAAGACGGGGCAATTGGCAGATCAGGGCCATGCCGGCGCTAAGATGGTTATGGAAGAGCTGCAAAAGCAGGGCGTCGGCTTCGCTTCCGCGCCAGCCGCGCCGGAAACCAAAGCGCCCCTCAGCAAACCAGAGACAAAATCGACGAAGTAGGCGTGACTATCCCCGCAAGCTTCAACTCGCTTGGCACAATCTTACGCGAGCTCTTTTTTCCACTTCTCTCCGATCTTGTTCTTTAACTCCGGGCTCAATGCGTTGACCGGCGGGAACCGGTCGCGCCAGGCATAGGGACGGCAGGCGTTAAGGATCGCCCGACTATTAACGAAATTACCGGCATTCCGCTGGTCGGGATGCATAGCGGGATCGAGCGGCGTGCTCCAGCAGCCATCGATAATGCTGATGGCGGTTTTAGGATCGCAGCGCGTTGCTACGGCCCAAATGACTTCCTTCATGTCGGACGGATCGATGTCCTCATCCACCACGATGACAAATCGGCCGTGATAGTTGCCGGCACGAGAGCCGAGTGCGGCGATGCCGGCTTGTTGAGCGTGGCCATGGTAGCGCTGCTTCAACGAGACGATGATAAAGGGCGCACCTCCCGCTGCCGCGGAACCGCCAACGTAACACCACACACCTTTGATATCCGGGACATCGGCCTTTTCTAAATAATTCCAAATTGCGGCCGCCCCGATCGGCACGCCGAAAGTAATAAACGGCGGCTTGAGGGGCGGCGCACCCGCGATAATCGGATCATTGCGATAATAGAGTTTTTTTACGCGAATCACAGGCTCGTCGGCAGCGCCATGGGCGTAGTAACCGGGCCATTCGCCGAATGGGCCTTCGACGTGCACTTGTTCCTTTGGCGGCGGCACTTCCCCTTCGATGGCAATTTCGGCGCTGGCCGGGATCGGCAGCCCCGTTGCCTCGCCGCGGATGACGTCGACGGGTGCGCCGCGTAGCCCACCGCAGTAATCGAATTCCGACATGCCGTAAGGCAGTGATTGGCCTGCAACCAAAAACAATAATGGATCCTGTCCGAAAGTGACGATGACCGGACAACTGCGACCCTTTTCCCAATATTTTTCGCGCATGATGCGCGCGTGATGGCCGGGCGAGACATAGAGCCCAAGGGTATTCTTGTCGTGCACCTGCACCCGGTAAATACCGATATTCACCCAGCCGCCCTCTTCCGGTTCGCCGGTGATCACGCAGTCGGCGGTGCCGATATACCGCCCGCCGTCGAGCTCGTGCCAGTGGGGCGCAGGAAAGATCGTCATATCGATTTCGGCGCCGGTTTTTACATTTTCCAGAATGGGACCGTTTGAAACGACCCGAGGCGGAATCGGTTTGACGCTTTTGAGCAATTCTCTCCAGCGAGCGACCAGCTCGATTGGAGTGGCGTCGGCCGCCATACCCACAGTGAGTCCGGACCGAGTCGGGTTGCTGACGATATTCGAGACGACACGGAAATTTGCCGGATAGCCGGGAATTTGATCGAAGAGCACCATCGGCGATGGCTCTTTGAACGCGAACATCTCGGTCAGTGCGCCGATTTCCAGATTCCAATCGGCGCCGTGAATCTCTTTGACCTGGCCGAGCTCGCGAGCGGCGGCAATGAATTCGCGCAAATCGTTAAAGGGCATAGTTTGCTTTCATGAGAACGTTGACACCATGAAGAACACAAACGTCACGAAGACATTCTGAAAACCACGGACCACTACGCTCCATCCGGGCTAAAGAGGTGCGCCAGAGCTCACCCTACAAAGGCTATGAAGCACACTAAGGAGCATTATGCAGTTATCTATGTTTCCTTCGTGAGCTTCGTGGTGAGTAATGATCCCAATTAAAAATGTGCTAAAGCGCGTGAATGTTTGTAAATGCCCTCGTGGAAAAGCGCTACATACTCCGCATTGGTTAAACAGCAATATTCGGGACCCCAACCGGGCCGATACCAAGTGTTGCCATCCTGAAGCAAGCGCTCGAAGATCATGCGGGCAACCTGACCGTGCGCCATGAGTCCATCCAAGTGCTCGTGGAGATCGGCCTCTTCATGCACCTGAAAATAGTGGAGATCGGCTTCTTTGATTTTGTACTTCGCCAGCAATGCTTCGCGCCAACGACGCGCCCAATGGCCGAACATCTCTTCGTTCAACGAGCGAGCCCACCATTCGATCATACTGCCTTCGTAAACGAGTCCGCGGGCAAATTCAGTCAGAGCGCGACACTCCGGATAGACCTGGCAGTTGATCATTTGCTCGATGGTCACACCGAAAGCTTCACCCTGCTTGATCAGAACTTCGATGTGCCCCGGGATACTCGGGTTGACTAACTCATCGCTGATTTTGCCGACGTAAGGCGCCAATAGATCGCGATGGCGCGCGAAGATGCCCTGATGGCGCTGATAAATGATCAAATGGAAATTGTTCACTTCAACCGGATAGCTGTACCAGTTTTGCCAAAAAAGCTGGATCGTCGCGAACGGTAATCGTCCGGCTTCGAGATCGCGCATGAACGCGCCGCCGAAAATCTTTTCATTCCACAGCACGTACATGCGATGTTTGATCTCATCGGTGAAAGCTCTGGCTTCGGCAGGTGAGAGCTTTTTACCGATTTCCAAAGTCAATGGCTGCTGGTTCATATTCGTGATTGTCGCAGCAAAAATCCCCCTAGCCCCCTTTTTCAAAGAGTTACGCTTAGTATTCGATTCCTAAACCCCTCTTTAACAAAGAGAGGTACGGGGAGATTTACCATGGCATTGAGCTATGAAACTAAATTTTAAAGCCGGCTTGTTCCAAGCCTTGCTTCAAATCGACGCGGTCTTTGTCGGTGAAGGGTGGCGTCTCCCAACGCGGAAAACGCTCTACCGGCAAGCCGCGCAACTTCATCAGCTCGCAGAAGACGCCGCGACCGTGCGTGCGGAGATATTTCCCCACGACCTGCATCAGGCGGGTTAAGAGATCATGCTCCTTTTGCGCACCCTTCAGATCGCCCGCTTTGAGAGCTTCGTACATTTTCACGCAGGTCTCAGGAAATGGCGTGGAGGGCGGGTGAATGGCGCCGCGCACACCGACCGAGTAGCCGGTGTAAAGGCTAAAAATGCCACCGGGGAAAACTCCCACGGACTTCGGCAACTGATAAACGTACCCTAGAAGTTTGTCGTAGGGAATAAAAGAGACTTTGATGCCGGCGAGAGGATTGGGCGCGATTTCCTCAATGATCCTGTTCGCTTTAGCCGGCGTGATTTCGACCCATGTGGTTTCGGTATTGTCGTAGATGAACATCGGCGTGCCGGGTATGGAGCGGGCAATTGCTTTGTAATGCGCGTAAACTTCCCAGTCGTCGTGTGGGTAATAGTAAGGCGGCACGACGCCGACGGCATCGACGCCAAGGCTGACAGCATGCTTGGCGAGCTCGATGGAAGAAAGTGTATTGGCTGTGCCGATATGCATCACGATGGGCACGCGGCCCTTCACTCGTTGAACGATTTGTTCCGCGACTTTCTTTCGTTCATCGATTTCCATGACCATGCCTTGGCCGTGGGTGCCGAGCGGAAAAAAGCCATGCACACCGGCATCCAAGTAAAAGTCGATGATCGCATCTGTGGCTTTGTGATCGATGGCGCCATCTTGTTTGAAAGCAACCGGCATTGGCATCAAGATACCTTCTATTTTTCTCTCGCTCGGCATGGGTGCCTCCTTTCCTATCCTATGTGTCCGTTTGACTGTTACTCGTATCCATAGCGCAACCTCCAACATAATTCCACCGATAAGAGAGCGTTGGAAAGCGCCACATGAAGAGAGTGCGGGGACGACAAACAGAACGACCGCGGTGAGATCGCCAGTGGCTCAGCCAACGCCAAGTCGGCCCTCTCAGCACGACTCTGGCTAAAAAGGCGAGCGCAAAAACCGTGCGGAGGTTTTTAATTCATCGACCAAGACGCATCCTCAATGTTGCTTATGGAAAAAAGATGCTATGCATGAACCATAGCAAAAAGGAGGGCAGAATGGCGGAAAATAACCCAGTGGTATCGATGACGACAAGCATGGGTAAAATACGCATTGAGCTCGATGCAGAACGAGCACCGATCACGACGAAAAACTTCTTGGAATACGTTAGCGCTGGACACTACGATGGGCTGATTTTTCATCGGGTGATTCCCGGTTTTATGATTCAGGGCGGCGGCATGGACGTGCAGATGAATGAGAAAAAGGGCAAAACACCGATCAAAAACGAAGCCGCGAACGGATTGAAAAATAAACTCGGCACGATCGCTATGGCGCGCACGAATGTCGTCGACAGCGCGACCTCGCAGTTTTTCATTAATGTCAAGGACAATGATTTTTTAAATCATCGTAGCGCTGCGCCAGCGGAGTTCGGTTATGCTGTTTTCGGTCAGGTGATCGAGGGTATGGAAGTGGTGCACGGAATTGAAAAAGTCAAAACCGGGCGCAAGGGTCACCACGACGACGTGCCCGAGACCGCGGTGGTGATCCAGTCGGCCACGCTCGAATCCTGAGAATCGGAGCGATGGAGTTCGGGTTTCAGGAAGTCCAAATCTTTTTAGGATCATACTTCCGCACCGCGGCGAGCTCTTCGGCCGTGGGTGGGCTGGTTTCATGCGCGTCTTCAGCGATACGCAGCGGCCAGCCGGTTTCATTTGCGATTTGCTCCACGGTCATTCCCGGATGGTGACTACTCAGGGTCATTTCATGGCTTACGGGATCGAACGAAAAGATGCCCATGCTGGTGATAACTCGGCTCGGTCCGCCGCCGAGGAGATTGCGCCGCGCGCGCCAATTGCCTCCGTCGCCAAATCCCGGCGAAGTAATGAATCGCACCGTCGGTGTAAAGCGTCTTTTTTCGTGATTCATGATGATGATGCAGCGTTTTGCCATGGTCGCGATATCCGCGGCACCGCCGCTGCCGGGTAGACGAGTTTGCTTGCCGTTTTCATATACCCAATGGGTGTTGAGGTTGCCGAAGCGGTCGATCTCGGCGCCGCCGATGAACCCCAAGTCGATGCGGCTGGTTTGCAATAAATACATCACGTCGTTGAGACTGCCGCATGAAAGGGCGCGCGCAA
>Ga0207701_10000460_pt1 | contig 42187 bp, 48 predicted proteins | sample KBSSwiSSwithPhiX_FD_184294 | JGI IMG/M metagenome (GOLD analysis project Ga0207701, IMG submission 184294) | Switchgrass rhizosphere bulk soil microbial communities from Kellogg Biological Station, Michigan, USA, with PhiX - S5 (SPAdes) (version 2) | ecosystem: Environmental > Terrestrial >... | reverse complement strand
CGAAAGCGAGTGCTCTCGATGAATTGAAAGCGGAAAGAGCGGTATTGAAACACAAGACCCTGGCGTTGAGTGATCTGCTCGCTGTTTTCCGAGCAGTGTGACAGAACGCTCGAGGCGACCGGGCATAGACACCAAGGAGGACATCATGAGCCAGACACCCCAAACATATCTGCTGACGCTGAATTCACCATCCCGAAAGGCATTGCGGCTGTGGACAGGTAAGAGCATTCATACCTTGCGCCACTGTTCGGTCAAACAACTCAATCATGCGCTGATGGAACTGCAACAGCATATGGATGGTGCGCAAGCACGCGTGCCGGCGTCCGGCGCGTCGTATTCCTTGAACCGCGCACGATAAACGATAGCCCTATTTGCTATTTCATAGCGCGGGGTGCAAAAATAAATGTTCTCTACACTTCCCAGTTGAGGTCGATGCATGACGCGTGCGCGTACAACACCCTTTGATCCCGAGCTAGTTCTCAGCAAAGTCGGCAAGGGGAAAACCACTCTGCTCACCGCCAAGAAGCACTCGATCTTCTCGCAAGGGGATGCCGCAGAGGCGGTGTTCTATATCCAGACAGGCAAGGTGAAACTGACGGTGGTCTCGCAACAAGGCAAAGAAGCCGTGATTGCGATTCTGGAGCCGGGTGCATTTTTTGGACAATCCTGCCTTGCCGGACAGGCCATTCGCGCGGCGACCGCGACGGCCGTGGAAGACTCCAATATCGTGCGCATCAACAAGGACGCCATGGTGCGCGTGCTGCACGAGGAGCCTGTCTTTGCCGAGCTGTTTATGGCCTATTTGCTGGCGCACACCATTCGAGTCGAAGAGGATTTGGTGGATCAGCTCTTTAACTCCAGCGAGAAGCGACTCGCGCGAGTGCTGCTATTGTTGGCGCATTTTGGCAAAGAAGGGAAGCCGGAGACAGTCATTACAAAGATCAGCCAGGAAACGCTCGCCGAGATGATCGGGACCACACGCTCGCGAGTGAGTTATTTTATGAACAAGTTCCGGAAATTGGGTTTCATTGACTACAACGGTGAATTGCACGTGCATAGCTCTCTCCTGAATGTCGTCCTGCACGACTAGGACTCCGCCACCTCGATTCCTTCCTCCTGCCTACTCCTCAGATCGACACGCCCTCCACTGGACAATCACAGATCAGGGTGTCCCTATCGCCCAACGGGTTATCTGCGATTTCGAATGCCAGATGCCATCGGTGCCCTCGCGGACATTGCTGGTGTACAACCACTCGCTGTTGCGCGTCTGTCCCTCGGGAGGAACGTTGTGCAACAACATCATCGGCGTGGCAGATATCGCACGTGGACATAATCAACCGCCCTTCGCTCAGGTGAGGGGTGGCCATGACATGGCTCCAGCGTCCCTTAGTTAAGTAACAGTTACCTGCCACCAAGCACATACCAGAGAAGCAACATGTACGCACTCATGACCAAAGACATAAGGGCGAACAGGATACCCGCAAGTCCTAGAAGGTCCCAATCTATCTTCGAGCCGACCATGTGTCATCATGGCGAGAAGTCCTGCAGCGGTCTGTGCTGAAGTGATCAGGTAGTAATCACTAGATCGGGGTTGCCGTTGTTCAATAGTGAAAGACCCACGAAAATAAATATACCCGTGCGAATTCGTAGTCTTATGGGGTTGTCCGCGTCCTCGTCGCATTGACTCACCACGCTTCAGGGTTATTAGAGTACAGGCAAGTGTTGATTACACAGACCGCCTCACTCTCTCTCGCGCGCCCTCACTATTTGTTTCGCGTCTGATTCAAGCCCGCCTCTACGGCTGTTTTGTGTGAGCTGTCCCGAGCCTCGGAGTCAACATGAACTGCCCTCGTGGTCATGTGCTGTTGACCATCTGGCCCCGTACGAGCCAGACAAGTCCTTGCGTGACGATGCTAGATGTCCCTAGTGGGGCCAGAAATTTGATAGGCACGAAGGCTATTACACGGGTAGGAGGTGTGCCATGGAAAAACGGATGCAGATATCTCCGGGTCGCAATTGGTCCGAGGGCGCCGGCGATCGCGCCGACCAACATTTCGAAATCTGGTACGGCGAGGAGGAGCGAAAGGACACGCTCGTTGCCCGGGTCTGGGCGACCAAAGACGGCCCGCATAGCGTCGAACTCTATCGAAAAAGCTCACTCATTGAACCGGTGCGTGTTCGGGTGTTGGAGGGGCTAATGCGCGAACTGGACTTTTATCTTATGAAGGACGAACGAGACGTCCCGAGATATCTCATGCACCATTGCTCAATGGCCTCCCACGTCTACAGTCCATACGGATGGATCCAAGTCAATCCCGGGAGATAGTGAGTGAGATGTCAGCTCAAGGGGAAATGTCCCCACTCTGAGCAATTTTGGTCAGACTGCCCTACCGTTCGAGAGACATAGTATGACATCGAAGGTGGGACATCGTGTCCGTACGGGTAGTCTTGCTCCGATGGTCCTGTCAAGCCTAGACAGGGTCAGGTGGGTCCATCTCCGCACGTGAATGAAAGGACGTACGTCGATGAAGTTAACACCGTTACACGATTGGGTATTGATCCGGACCGGCGAGCCGAGCGCGAGGAGTGCCGGCGGCATTATCATTCCAGACAGCGCGCAAGAGAGACCGGAGGAAGGAGAAGTCCTCGCTGTGGGGACCGGTCGCTTGATTGAGGATAAGGACTCGAAGGAGAAAATCAAGAAGAAGACATTTGTGAAGACCACTCTTCAGCCGGGTGAGCATGTCCTGTACAAAAAATACGCCGCCACAGAAGTAGAGGGCGACGATGAAACATTCGTGCTGGTTCGTGAAGAGGATGTCCTAGGCACGAAGACTGGCGAGACGGCCATGCATGAGAGCATTGACTCATGATCAGCAAATAGAACAGGGGGTGTTTCCCCCGCAAGGAGGGTATCGTGAAAGAAGCCACATCGAAATCGGTGCAGCCTGAAACCGCAGCGCCTCGAACGTCCCGAAAGGAAGGAATCGTGAAGGAAGCACTCGGTCTGACGAACGTGAAGCCGCTCCGGGATCGGGCTCGTGAAGAAACGTCTCGAAAGGAAGGAATCGCGAAGGAAGCACTCGGTCTGACGGACGTGAAGACGCTCCGGGATCGGGCTCGTGAAGGGATTGAGGACGGCGCCATGACATCGGGTTACAAGGCCAAAGCAGAAACGGTGATCAAGCTCCTGAATGATGCCCTCGCGACGGAAATCGTTTGTGTCCTTCGCTATAAGCGCCATTACTTCATGGCCACCGGGATCAGTTCCCTTAGCGTGAAGGGCGAGTTTCTCCAGCATGCCACTGAGGAACAAGCCCATGCCGATCAATTGGCCGAACGCATTGTCCAACTTGGAGGAGAGCCGAATTTGTCCCCTGAGGGGATGCTGAACCGGAGCCACTCGGAGTATGTCGAAGCGGAATCCTTGGTGGAGATGATCACGGAAGACCTGATCGCCGAACGGATCGCGATCGACAGCTATCGCGAAATGGTCGATTATGTCGGCACGGATGATTCGACAACCCGTCAGCTCTTAGAGCGGATTCTTGCGCAAGAAGAAGAGCATGCAGAGGATCTGGCCGGCCTCCTGGATGACGGCATGGTGGTCTAGCCGGGGTATGAGACGGTCTGCTGGTCGCTCTGGCCAAGCACGGTAGAAGGCATGGCCATCACGGTTGTCGTCAAGGCACGTACTCGCCGAGAAGCAAGCATGGTCGATGAAGAAGGAGGGACGCTCAATGAGAGATGACAAAGGGAGTTTATTGGGAGGTATGGGATGGGCGTTTGTGATCGGAGGGTTGGTGGGGGGCGGGATAGCGCTGTTGCTTGCGCCGCAGTCGGGTAGTGCGTCACGGAAGCAGTTGCGAGGGTATGCGCGGCGAGTCGAAGAGAGTATCCATGGACTGACCGGCAAGGTCGCCGAGGTCTTTGATGAGGCGGTGGACAAGGGACGCGAGTTTGTCAAAGACAACCAGGCGGTCCTGAGCGAGGCAGCTGAGGCCGGGCGTGCTGCCATACAGCGAGAGCGTGAGCCGCTGTCTGCAGAGAAGAAGGCGTGACAGTGAAGTGCCTCGTCACAGATTACGGGCAGCGGGTCGAACGTGCGAACAAGGGAGAACCGAGCAAGGCGGGAGAGCATGACCGTGAGGACCGTCACATTCCTGGGAAGTGCGCTGATGACCATGACTCTACTGATCGGATGCGTCGACACGACGGAGCAGCCGCTCCACCAGGTCCAGAAAGACTTGGAACAGCTGTTTGGGACCGCATTGCTCAATGGTGATATCAGGATGCAACGAGCCCGCGATCATCTCACCGTCGTGATGACCGAACGGCTGCTGTTCGATGCCGGGAGTCATGAGGTCAAACCTGATGGTATCGACTTGCTGAAGCAGATGGGCGCTCTTTTCAAAGCGGCTTCTCTCAAGGAAATCCGAGTTGCCGGGCACGCCGACAAGGCCTCGGTCAATGACCATTCTGACGAGTATTTCGAGAAGTTGGCCTTATCGAAAGCACGGGCGATTCAAGCAGTCCACGCTCTGCAGGAGAATGGAGCGGCTTCGCAAAGCTTTATCATTGAATGGTATGGGGACATCCGACCGATCGCAAGTAATGAGACTGAGGAAGGGCGGCGGATGAATCGACGTATTGAGATTGTTCTGTATAGCGGAATCTGATCGGATGCGCTCATCAGCGAACTGCAGGGGTCACGGACAAAAATTATGCAGAATCTGGACTTGACCGCCGTTCTCTTCTTGTTGTCGGCCACTGCTGGCGGCATCGCGGTTGTCTATTACGCCTTCGTGCTCGCTCGTGAATGGTTTAGACAATGGCCTTCTTCCGGCAAAGCCATCTTCCGCAAAAAGAACATGCCGGAAACATCTCTGAACGCACACATTGCCACCGAATGGACTGAAGGCCGTCTGCGGTTGGATTCTATTTTAACTCTGATCAAATCACTGGCGGAATTGTTAGAGAAGGAAGTGAAGGCATTGCGGCGGCTCGATCATTCAGATCCACGGTATGACGGGGAGGTTCGTCAAATGGTCGGCCCCACCCTGCGCGGCTTCACCTTCGATAAACATTTGCGAGATGAGTGCCGCGTGCTGATTCCGCTTTTGCGATTCTGCGCACAGGATCTCGCGCAATCGCAGGGTCTGGACATGACACAAAAATTGACCGTCCTCGACGAGATCCAAGCGGCCATCGAGTCGGTCAACCTCCACTGACACGCGAAAGGGTCCGAAACTGTTTTTCTTGACCCATCCACAACTGCCGACGGACTCCTGGAAGGCTCGACCGCCGTCTTTTTGTGAGAAAGGCGGTGGCCCATGGCGGATCCTCGAACTTCATCCGTTCGCAAAGAAGTTCAAGATTATCTCCAATGCTGCGAAAATCTGTTGGCAACCGCTCTCATGCCTAAAAGTCCTGGGTTATCCGAAGACGAAGAGGGTATCGTTGAATATTATGCGGTTGAACTGTCAAAACTAAATCCGCAACAGCGGAGTAAGCTGGAGTACCGGCACAGTATCCTGGAATATATCCGTCTCAGCGAAGTCCTCTTGAAAGTCGATAATCTCTCTGACCAGGAGCATGAACAGATGCAGCAAATGTTGAAGCAGGTTCTGAACATCAGCAATTGAGGCAGGAACATTCGCAAACGCGGCAAGAGATATCGCTTCTGTCCGTCACTCCTCCCCATGAGCAATTTTGATCGGATCGGTAGTAGTTACTCGTGTAATGTCGCAACTCCCTACGGAGCCGATGACATGAAATGTGGCTTGCCACGTTAACGTTGCGGACTAAGCGAAGCTGGCTCACTGATCATTGATGAAAGGGAAACACGTACCCTTGGTACTCACCAAAGAAGTACAGATGTTTATTCGTGCCTGCGAGCATCTGCTCTCTATGCCTTCTTCGCCTCCGCTCTGTGATGATGAGGGAGCCCTTGTTAACTATTACATACAAGAGCTGTTGAATAGGTATGGTGCCCCGAAGGAGGACAGAGCCGGTTTGGCGGAGTCATGCATCACAGGTGAAGAAGACCGGTCCCTGGGGTCATAACGGCTATCCGGCCGGCAGGCTTGGAGAAAGACGGAAGTGTTAAGCCCTGATATTGAGTGGCAATGCAAGAATTACAAAGTAGTGGTTTCATCCCGCATTGCATGGAGTCCGTATGAAATATTCCCTTCATGCCATTCCGATCGAGGTTCTTGCACTGGCCTTGATTGAGTTCGTCTTCGTGAGCACTTTTGCCGCCGTACTTTGGTACATGTTTGGCCACAAGTGACTCTTTGGCATTCATCAGAAAGATTCAGCGTGGACCATTCGTTCATTCCATCGGTTTTCCTATGGTTCGCCCATCATCCCTTTGCCACGGCCACGATAGTGTATGCGGCGAGCATCTTCGGCGTATTGGTGTATGCCTATTTCGAGTCCCGAGACTGGGTGTGAGAGCATCGCTTCTAGCTGCACCATATATCCGCGAAATCGTATAGATCGAGACTCTTCTTGGCATCGACCTCGGCGCACTCGCCTGTAACTTCCAGACTGATGTCAATGGGTTATAAAGGGGGCATATAAATTTAATGTGAGCTATTTTGACCAGCTAGTTCCTAGTCCAAAGCCTAACATCGAGATTCGCCTTTGAAGTTCACCAGAGGAGGGCAAGCACATGACACCTCTCGTAACTCGCCAGACAATCTGGATTTTAGGACTATTGATTGGGGGGTGTCTCGGACTGCCAGTCGCACGAGCTCAAGACCGGCAGTCGACAATAGTTGCCCCTGGTACCGATGCAACCAACAAGGCGGACATAGCAGCTGGTTCAGTTGAAGACACAATACGGGACTGCATGGGCAGGATACCCAAAGATGCCAGTATCGGTCAGGTGATGATCGCAGAACAAAGTTGCTGGCGGGATGAAAATGAACGCAAACCTGTACAGGCGATTCCCGGCGCACGCAGCACAGGCTTGACGTCTCCTGCGGAGCAACGTTCGGTAGTGAAGCATGCCGATCGTGCCTCGATGGTCGTCTCTGAATAAAAGCTGTCGATCGGAGGCGACTCTCTCAGCGCAGTGGAAGTGGGTGCCGGTACCGGAACGGTGAAGAGGAGACAGCCCAATGGACCTTGCATTCTTCATTAGAAACCGGCTGAGACGGCTCAGGATGAGCTCGCGAGATCGCGCGCGTGCGTCCAGCCAGGCAGAATCGTATATTGCATCTTTTCAAACGGCACCGAACCGAACCGACCTGCGTGACCAGCTCGAACGAGTTCTGCAATTGCCGCAAGGACACCTTGCCAAGCTCGCCGATCTGCAGCGCCGGGAACACCGCCTCAAGAAGCCGTTGGAAACCACTCCCATAACATTATTGCATCGTCGGGTGGGAAGCAGGACAGACCGTGTGGGAGGTCGATCATTTCTCTAAAACTGTGCGATTTTGACCAGATGACCATCCCTTAGCAAGCATAGAATGCATCATGAGGTAGCATTAGTGTCTGCGCATATGCATCACTCTAGTCGGCCGGGTACCATGCAATCATATCTCGCTTCATGGATTGTTGTTTGTGGAATGGCCATCGCAGTGACTGGATGCGCCCTGGGGCCCTTCAACAAGACCATGGTAGCCGATAACGCGAATCACAACACGCTGCGGAGACAGCCGGCGACCAGAGACGGCGTCACGCGAGTGGGGCCGAACGAAAACTCTCCTACGTATGCGGTGAAAAGCACGTTCACCGAGTTACTCTCCATTCTCGGGAATGAGGCACTGAAGCATCCGGAGCAGTTTGAGGAACGCCGCCAACAAATTGCGCAAGTCATACGACACCGTGTCAATTATGGGCAAATGGCTCAACGCTCTCTGGGGGCTCCTTGGACGGGACTAAATGACACGGAGCGGCAGGAATTTGTGCGCCTCTATGTTCAGTTACTACGGGATACGTTTGCCAACAAGATCGAGGAATATCACGACGAACAGATGGTCTATCTCTTTGAACGACGTATGGGCAGCTTTGCCGAGGTCGGAACCAAGCTGATTGGCTCCAAGGTTGATACCTGGTTGGATTTCCGGTTAGCGGAACAATCCGGCGATTGGCTCGTCTACGACGTGGTGATTGACGGCGCCAGCATTGTGGGAAACTACCGGGCACAGTTTGCCCGTATTATCCGCGATACCTCTTACGCAGGACTCGTGGAGCAGATGCAACAGCGAGGCCTCGTCGTGAAAGTGTTTGAAAAGACCACACCTGCCATTACGCTGTCATCAATGCACACGTTCGCCGCTCCATAACCCCCCACCCCACGTTGGCGTGGGAAGGTGACACGTTTCGCAAGGACGTGAAACGAGTCGTCAACGCTGACGGAACACAGACCGGAGCTCTCATGCTAATGCATAAATCCATAGGAAGCCTCACGCGTTGCCAACGGTGCGAGGGACTACTTGTTCGCGAAAACTTCGATGAGCTGAGATACGGCACCGGTGGCCTGTACCCGGCAACACGGTGCATCAATTGTGGGTGTATCGAGGATTCCGTGGTTCGTGTCAATCGCCTCCACCCTCTTATGGCACAGCGACTGGCGTCTCACGGGATGGTCAGGAAGGGCGGTGTCCTGTTCCTCAGGCCCTAATCTGAAGCTATAGTTGCTGTCGAAAAGAAGCAGGGGCTAAGAGCGCACCGGTGATGGACGTCGGCTGTGTGCCTGGTAAGCATCTAAGAGAGGGGCCTCGGAGCCGCCGCGGAGGGCTCCGTGAGGTCGCCTGTCCCACAATTGACGAATGCTAGTTCGAGATTCCAAGAAGACTAGGCCGAGCTTTCAGCCCGAAGGCAGTGCGTCCTCCATGGACGCGTGTCCTCATGGGCAGGAGGGGTGATGAATCTTATTCAACCAGTACGACCAGTTCAATCAACTGAGAGATCACCATCACGACGTTTGCTCTTGGTGGACCCCTATCCTCGAAACAATCCCTATCACCTCACGGCATCGGAACGCCGAGCCGTATGGTTTCCAAAACTAAGTTTGCCGGTCATCGCTGCTTATACACCTGAGTCCTGGTCCGTCGATCTCGTGGACGAAGCTGTCCAGGATGTCAATTTCGATCATCCCTGTGACCTCGTGGGGATCTCCGTAATGACCTGTTACGCTCCCCGCGCCTACGAGATTGCCACGGAGTTCAGGAAGCGAGGGAAGAAAGTTGTGTTGGGCGGCGTTCATCCAACCTATTGTCCGGAAGAAGCGTTGCAGTTCTGTGACGCGGTAGTGTGCGGTGAGGCCGAAGACCTGTGGCCGGAGGTGATAGCCGACTTCATGGCTGGGTCACTGCAGCGCACATACAAGATGACAGCGTTTCCCGCGCTGGACAATTACAAAAGTCCGCGGGTGGAACTGTTGAGTCCCGATGCCTACATGACCCGCCAGTGCAGTTTCACGACGCGCGGATGCCATTTCGATTGCGAGTTCTGCAGCGTCTCCCCGTTTAACGGCAAAACCACCAGGCGCCGACCGGTCGAGGAGGTCATCAAGGAACTCACTCAGGTGAAGCGGTGGGTCTGTGGGGAACTGGTGGACCGCATGTCGAATGACACCCTCTGGAATGCCTTCCTGACTGGAGTGCGCATCCGATTAGGTATCGAAGACGGCAGCATTGTGGCCTTTGTGGATGATCTCCACAACAGCAACAGGGCCTACTGCCGCGAACTGTGGGCCGCTTTGAAACCCTTGAACATCAAATGGGGCTGTCAATCCACGTTGTTCTTGGGGGACGACGAGGACATGGTCAAGCTGGCAGCGGAGAGCGGTTGTGTGTCGGTGTTCGTCGGAATGGAATCACTCGATGAAGGCGCCTTAGCAGAAACCAATAAGCCGTTTAATCGAGTGGAGAAATTCTCCCAAGAGATCAAGATGTTTCATGATCACGGCATTATGGTGAATCCGGGGATTGTCTTCGGGTTCGATCACGACGACGAATCGGTGTTCGAACGAGCCGTGGAGTTTCTCACCAAGAATCAGGTGGAATTGGCCTATTTCAACGTCCTTACGCCCTTGCCAGGGACGGCACTCTTCGATCGCTATAATTCAGCCGGCCGAATTTTTGATCGCGACTGGGCCAAATATGACGGGAAGCATGTCGTCTATCGTCCCAGTCGCATGACCCCCGAGCAACTACAGGAGGGATTCTATTGGGCCAACCATGAGTTCTATTCACTTTCCTCCATCTGGAAACGGCTCTCCGGCACCAGCCAGCGGTTCGTTCCCCGACTGATCATGAATCGAGAGTTTCGCAATCTGGTGAAACGATCATGTCCTCCAGGGTCCTTGTCGCTGGTCGCGACGGCACTCAAGACACTGCAAGCAAAATTGCCGACCTTACAAGTCGCCTCCCTGATTCCGAATGCCTTGCACGCGGTGAAAGAGAAACAGGACCAGCACACCACCCCGGCCGAGGCTCGCTGGCTGAGCATAAAGACAAAACGGCATGACCAATTCGCGGCCCTGTTCGTGGATCTCGAGGGGACTCTGGATCATGCGAATACGCAAGAACTGGTCAAGCGAATCAAAGAGGCGGCAAAGCGTGCAAGACTCGACATCATCATCAATTTCGAACATTTGAAGAACGCTACACCGGAGGCTCTGCGGGCATTGGCCGATAGTGAGTTATGGCAAACCGTCGTGCCCTACGCCAAGATACACTACCGGAAGTTCAAGGCGGCGTTCGAGGCATCGCTCGATGGCCTCTCGATTCACCGGCTTAGTCTCGTGGGCGAAGATATCTCCGATGGAGGGGTTTCACTTCCGGCGGACTGACTTCGGCTGGGCTGGGAATGAACAACGGGTATCTCGATGCCTTTCCTGTTCTGAGTTCCTCAAAAAGTGAGCAATTTTGATCAGACGAGGTTCTGTCTTGTTTGGTACATGTTGATTCAAACTCCGCACAATTGGTCATCCATGCCGTTCCGTATGACACGCGTCCACCATGCCTTCGTCTTAGGGCTTCTATTGCTCGCAGCCCTAGCCCTGCAAGGTTGCTTGGCCATGGTGTGGCTGGGTGCAGTCGGAGTTGATATGAGCCGGACCAGCGAGATTGAGTTCCAACCCTTCGAGAATACGTGGGTGGTCGAACCGCAAGAGCGGCAGCAGCTGGGAGTGGTGAAGAGCATCGCCGTGATGCCGTTCGTCGGTGATCCGGCAATGGCCGAGCGATGGACCGTTGTGCTTCGAGAAATGACCGATCTTCGTATCGTGAGCCCGGCCGAGGCGGCACAGGTGGACTGCGTACTGAACGGGAACGTCGCCGGTCAAGAACCGACGAAGACGTTTGTGGGGATGAAGGAGAGTTCCTCCAGGAGACTCTATCTGCATCTGGCGACCGGCTCAGGGACATTGATATGGAAGACGGAGCTGCCCTACACGATTGAACAGGGGGCCAAGAATCTGGATGAGGAAGCGGTGACGAAGGCGCTCCTGACTCATGTGCGGGCGCATGCTGAGGCTATTGGATTCGCTGAACTGGGAATGGGAAGACAACGGTTGGCGTCACGATCCCCTGCGTAATTGATACGGCAGAGCCTTCACCGACCGTCGAGAGGCCCCCGATGCCGGGGAAAATCATACATCGAAAAAGCTCGAATCTGACGAAGCGCTTTATCGCAGGCCGACGAAGGAGACACAATGCCGTGAAACTCGAACCCACTCTTACTGATCGAATCCTGGAAGCGGTATCTGAGGCGCCTGGCTGTCGAATTGAGGACGTAGTCGGCAATTTCCCGGACTTCACGTGGAATCAGATTTTCCGTGAGCTCGGTCGTTTGAGCAGGAACCGCCAAGTGCGCCTCGTGGTGAATCGTCGAGGGCTCACTGTCAGGGAGAGCTGATGAGATCGAGGCGGTGCCATCTTCTCGCTAGGTTGGAAGCTACACCTTGGACGTTTTCTTCCGGATCTTTAAGGATAGTCGCGATGTTTCAGCCGCGCTGACTGCCTTTCTTCGCGCCTTCTCTTGCCTTCCCTCGCCCTTCACTGTGCAAGTGGGATCAGACCTCGCCGGTACGTTGTCCTGGCATGCCGTGGGACCGGAATTCCTGTGCTGTCTGAGCGGTGGCCATGGTCGACCGGCGGTGAGCTCTAGTGGTCTCGCTTCAGCAGATCGGCGTTCACGCCGTCTCCTGCAACGGCTTCCTAGTCAGACGCTTCTTTGCAGTTGAGCCGAATCCGAGGTTAATCCGGAGCCCAGCAGATGGTCCGTTCATCTACGACCCTTGATCCAGAATTGGAAGAACCGATTCGGGCAGAGCTTTTCGGCATCGAGCGGCTCGAGCAGCACGCGGAGAGTCTCGCGGCTGCCCAGATCATTACCGACGACTTACGGCGGGGCCGCTTGCTCACGCCCCGGGTCCTCGAGAACGGACGGGTATTGGTGGAGTCCTACCGGACCATCGCCCGCGCGATTCGGGAAGAGAAGACGATTACCCCTGCGGCCGAATGGTTGGTCGACAACTTTCACATCGTGGATGAACAGCTTCGTGAGATCATCGACGACCTGCCTCCCGGCTACTACAGACAATTGCCCAAACTTGCATCGGGCCACCTGCAGAATTATCCACGGGTGTTCGGAGTCGCTTGGGCATTCGTCGCGCACACGGATAGTCGATTCGACCCTGACATGCTGCGCCGCTTTGTTATGGCCTATCAGCGCGTGCAGCCGCTGACGATCGGGGAATTGTGGGCGGTAGCCATTTCGCTGCGCATCGTCCTGGTCGAGAACCTTCGCAGACTGTCCGAACGGATCGTTCACAGCCGCGTTGCCCGACTGGAAGCCGACGAACTCGCGGACGGTCTGCTGGGCACGGGGGCATTGGCTCTGGAGCCTTCGGCCACGGCCCTCCGCCGCTTCGAGCACAGGCCGTTGGCAACGGCGTTTGCCGTGCAGTTGAGTCAGCGATTGCGTGATCTGGACCCGAAGGTGCGTCCCATCTTGCTGTGGCTCGACCAACGTCTTGCCGCCCAGGGCACCAACGCCGATGAGATCGTGCATGCCGAGCATCAGCAACAAGCCGCCATGAGCGTCACCGTGCGCAATATTATCACCAGCATGCGGTTAACGTCTGCGTTTGACTGGGCGGTGTTTGTCGAGAATGTCAGCCCGGTCGATACGATTCTGCAGCGCAACCCCCGCTATGCCGAGATGGATTTTGTCACCCGGGACACGTATCGCCATGCTATCGAGGATCTCTCTCGCGGTACGGGCTTCTCTGAAATCGACGTGACCGAACGAGTCGTGGACCGCGCCAGACGGGCTGCGGGGGAGCCGCATGCGAGTGGACAGCCGGAGCGGGAGCGGCACATGGATCCTGGCTATTACCTGATTTCTCAAGGTCGCCGAGCGTTTGAACGCGAACTCGGGTACAGAGTGTCGTGGAAACGCCGGCTCCTGCGTTGGTATGTCCGGGCTTCGGCACCGGGGTATCTGGGATCGCTCGCAGTGGGGACCGCTATCGTCACGGCCTTGCCGCTGTGGCATGCCATTTCAGTCAACGCCTCAACCGCGAGCCTCGCGGTGCTCTCCCTTCTCGCACTTGTACCGGCGTCCGATCTCGCCATGGCGCTCATCAATCGTACGGTGATGGCAATCCTCAAACCGCGACCATTGCCGCGGATGGAACTACGGGACGGCATTCCCAAAGAATTACGAACGATCGTGGTGGTGCCCACATTACTCACGAACCTCCAGGGCATCGACGAGCAAGTCGAACGACTGGAAGTTCATTATCTGGCGAATTCGGATGATGACCTGCGCTTTGCCCTGCTCTCAGACTGGAGAGACGCCTCGAGCGAAAGCATGCCGGGTGACGCCGAACTGTTGAACGCTGCAGTGGAAGGTATCGCGCGCCTGAATAAGCGGTACGGCCCCCCATCCGGCGGTGGGTCGCGGTTCGTGCTGTTTCATCGCAAACGTGTCTGGAACGCGTCCGAGCATACATGGATGGGGTGGGAACGTAAGCGAGGGAAGCTGCATGAGTTGAATCAACTGCTTCGCGGCTCGACAAGCACGACGTTTCTATCTGTCGGCGAGCATCTGCTCGAGTCTATTCCTTCAGTCCGGTACGTCCTTACGCTTGATGCAGACACGCGGTTGCCGCGTGGAGCCGCGCGCCGGTTGATCGGCACCATGGCCCATCCTCTAAACCGGCCTCGGTTTGACCGTCTTACCGGACGCGTGGTTGAAGGGTATGGAGTGGTGCAGCCACGGATTACGCCGTCACTACCGACCAATGGTGAGGGCTCAGGTTTTCAAGAGACCTTCTCCGGTCCCAGCGGGATCGATCCCTACGCCTCGGCCGTGTCGGATGTGTACCAGGATTTGTTTCGGGAAGGGTCCTACACCGGCAAAGGCATTTACGAGATCGATGCCTTCGAGGCGGCGTTGGCGGACAAGGTGCCGGACAATTCGATGCTCAGTCACGATCTCTTTGAAGGGCTCTTTGCTCGCGCAGCTCTAGCCACCGATATCGAACTGTTCGAAGCCTTTCCCTCCCATTATGAGGCCGCGGCAGCCAGGCACCATCGATGGGCACGCGGTGATTGGCAGCTGCTGCCCTGGATTTTCGGACGCGGACATGCCCGATCTGAGCCGCGTCGCGCGGTGGTCATTCCCGCGATCGGCCGTTGGAAGATCCTCGACAACCTCCGCCGCACCCTGTCGGCCCCCGCCGCGTTTTTGACCTTGATCGTCGGGTGGCTATTACCGGAGGGATCGGCCTGGGTCTGGTCCGGGTTTATTCTTGCCACGATTGCGATTCCGTCGCTTTTGTCTTTCGTCCTTGGACTCTATCCACGCCGGCGCGGCATTGCCTTGCGCAGCCATACTCGTGGAGTCATCGCCGATCTGAAGTTGGCCGCGACTCAGATCGCCTTAACGGTGACCTTCCTCGCATACCAGACCTGGCTCATGTCGGACGCGATTCTTCGTACCCTCGGTCGTCTCCTCATCACGCGGGCTCACTTGTTAGAGTGGGTGACCGCGGCACAGGCCGAGGATGCCTACACCCACAAACTGGCGGGGATGTATCGACGCATGGGAGGCGGCATCATTCTCGCGGTCGCAGCTGCTTGTGGAGTTGCGGTGTTCGGGTCGTACGAGTCCTGGACAGCCGCGGCTCCGTTCATCCTGCTTTGGCTGGCCTCTCCGGCCGTTGCACGCTGGGTCAGCTTGCCTTTACGGCTCACCGGGGCCGGACCGGTCTCGCCAGGCGATGCCCGGACGCTGCGATTGATTGCACGCCGGACCTGGCGATTCTTCGAGACGTTCGTGTCACCGGAGGACCATGCGCTGCCACCCGATAACTTTCAAGAAGATCCCAAAGCCGTCGTGGCCCATCGAACGTCGCCGACCAATCTGGGGCTCTATCTGCTGTCTACCTTGGTTGCCCGTGACCTTGGTTGGCTGGGCACGCTGGAGGCAAGCGAACGGTTGGAAGCGACGCTGAAAACCATGGACCGACTCGTGCTGTTTCGCGGGCACTTCTATAACTGGTACGACACGCGCACTCTCCATCCGCTGGATCCAAAGTATGTGTCCTCCGTGGACAGCGGCAATCTCGCGGGACATTTGGTGGCTCTGGGGAACGGATGCCGTGAATTGATTCAACAATCCCACGTCGATGGCGACCTGTTTGCTGGAATCGACGATGCTATTGTGTTGCTACGCGAAGCTCTTGCCGATATTCCGGACCAGCAAGAGACGCATACTGTCACGCGGAAACAGCTCAGTCAGGCGGTCGATGTGCTGGGCACGTCCCTGCTGTCGCGGCCGGTCGATGCCGCCGGCTGGACCACCCGCTTTGCCCATCTGACCGCGTCGTCCCATACCATCGCAGACATGGCGCAGGCGCTGGCTCAAGAGCGCGCAGATGGGCCCGATAGCGAGTTGCGCATCTGGGCCGATGCGGTTCGATCGTGTGTCGAGAGCCATCTCCGAGACATGGAGCTGTCGCTTCCATGGGTCCGATTGAGTAGGAAAGACCTTGCTGCCATGTTCGACCGTCCGGGCGGGCCGGTGCCTGAGTGGGCGACCATCGCGCCGTTCTTCCATCCCGTTCCCACGCTGGCGACGGTCCCTGAACGTTGCGCGGCCGCGCTTCGTGCGCTCGATCGTTTGCGAGAAGACTCGCTCAGCCATCCGTCACAGAATCGTCCCAGTTTGACAAGGATCGCCCTGCTGGCTGATGCCATACGGCAATCAGTTGCGGATGCCGCCGCACTCATCCGCCGTCTCACAGCCATCACGCAGACCGCAGAGCGGATGGTTCGCGCCATGGATTTCACGTTTCTCTTCGATCCGACGCGTAAGCTATTGTCCATCGGCTACCGCGTAACCGAGAACAGCTTGGAAGCCAACTGCTACGATTTGCTTGCGTCGGAAGCCCGGCTGGCAAGCTTCATGGCCATCGCCAAGGGCGACGTGCCGTCATCGCACTGGTTTCACCTGGGCCGTGCGCTGACGCCCGTGGAAAATGGTTCGGCCTTGATTTCATGGTCCGGTTCCATCTTCGAATACCTCATGCCGGCCTTGGTGATGCGCTTTCCGGCAGGCAGTTTGCTGAGCCGGACGTATGAGCTGATCGTCCGTCGGCAGATTCAATACGGTGCAGAACGCCGAGTGCCCTGGGGCGTCTCGGAGTCGGCCTATAACGCGCGCGACCTCGACCTGACATACCAATACTCCAGCTTTGGTGTGCCGGGGCTAGGACTCAAGCGCGGCCTCATCGACGATGTCGTCGTCGCGCCATATGCCGCTGCACTCGCGGCCATGATCGATCCCGCGGCCGCGACGCAAGACTTTGCCAGCCTCGCCGAGGTCGGCGGCAGGGGATCCTATGGGTTTTATGAGGCGCTGGATTACACCGGCACACGGGTGCCCGAAGGAAAAGACGTCGCCATTGTGAAGGCCTATATGTCACATCACCAGGGCATGTCGTTGGTCGCGATCGCAAATGTCCTGAACGATGGGGTGATGAGGAGCCGTTTCCACGCTGAGCCGATGGTGAGGGCCACCGAACTCCTGCTCCAGGAACGTACGCCGCGCGACGTGCCGGTGGCGCGGCCACGTGCGGAGGAAGTCTCTGCCGCAGCGCAAATCCGCGACCTCATTCCGCCGGTGTTGCGGCGATTCACCTCTCCACATGAGGCGACCCCGCGGACACATTTGCTGTCCAACGGCCGGTATGCCGTCATGCTGACCGTGGCCGGGTCGGGGTACAGCCGCTGGCGGGATATCGCGGTCACGCGGTGGCGTGAGGATGCCACACGGGACTGCTGGGGTTCCTATATTTTTCTTCGCGATACGCACACCGGGTCCGTGTGGTCGGCCGGGTATCAGCCCAGCGGCGTCGAAGCCGATGACTATGAGGTGTCCTTTTCTGAAGAACGAGCGGAAATTATCCGGCGGGATGGCGAATGGAGCACGACGCTCGAGGTTGTGGTGTCGTCCGAAGATGATGCCGAAGTACGGCGCATCTCCCTGACCAATACGGGCGCAGAGGCGCGAGACGTCGCCATCACCTCCTATGCTGAGTTGTCCCTGACTCCACAAGCTGCGGATGTGGCCCATCCGGCCTTTGCGAATCTGTTTGTCCAGACGGAATTCGTACCGGAGACTGGCGCGCTGCTCGCCACGCGCCGCAGACGGTCGGACGCCGAAGCGACGGTGTGGGTGGCCCAGGTGGTGGTCGTCGAAGGTGACACCGTGGGTGAGTTGCAATATGAAACGGATCGCGCCCGCTTTCTCGGACGCGGGCGCCATGTCCGTACCGCCGTCTCAATGATCGATGGGCGGCCGCTCTCGAATACCGTCGGGTCCGTGCTCGACCCAGTGATGAGCTTGCGCCGCACGGTGCGAGTACTCGCCGGCGAGACTGTGCGCGTTGTGTTTTCGACCATCGTCGGCCAGACCCGCGATCAGGTGTTGGATCTGGCCGACAAGTACAGCGACCCGCGAGTGTTTGAACGTGCCTTGTCGCTGGCCTGGACGCAGACACAAGTCCAACTCCATCACCTTGGAATCGGGACTGAGGAAGCCCAGCTGTTCCAACGACTGGCCAATGCGGTGCTGTACCCCGATGCATCGCTGCGTCCCTCTTCCGAGACGCTCGGTCACAGCACAGTGGAACGTACGGCATTGTGGGGACATGGAATCTCGGGCGATCTTCCCATCGTGCTGGCGTGCATCGATAAAGCAGAGGACGTCGACACGGCCCGGCAATTGTTGCGGGCACATGAATATTGGCGAATCAAACAATTGTCCGCCGACGTGATCATCCTGAACGAAAAGCCGGCGTCCTACGAGCAGGATCTGCAAGGCTCCCTGGAGGCGCTCGTGCGCGGCAGCCGGTTGCGCCTTCTGCCCAACATCGCCGGCGCGCGGGGCAGTATCTATCTCTTGCGGGCCGACTTGCTCTCCGCACAAGATCGGATGCTGCTGCAGCAGATCGCCAGGGTCGTCCTGCTGAGCCGGCGGGGCACGTTGGCGGAGCAGGTCACTCGATTACAGCGCAGGCCCAGTACGCCGCCGCCGAATCTGCCGTCACCGCGCAGGAGCCGACGCCTGGATGTGCCGTTGCCTGAACGAGAACTCGAATTCTTTAACGGCCTAGGCGGTTTCGCGGACGATGGCCGCGAATATGTCACGATCCTCAGCGAAGGTCTCCGGACCCCGCAGCCCTGGGTGAACGTCATTGCGAATCCATCGTTCGGGTTTCTCGTATCGGAATCCGGGTCCGGGTTCACCTGGTCACTGAACAGCCACGAAAATCAACTGACGCCTTGGTCGAACGATCCAGTGACCGATCCGTCCGGAGAAATGTTCTATATCCGAGACGACGATTCCGAGGAAATCTGGAGTCCCACGGCGCTGCCGATTCGCGACCCAGCGCCCTATGTGGCTTGCCATGGACAGGGCTATAGCCGGTTCCATCATGGTTCACACGGGGTCCTGGTCGAACTGCTGCAATTTGTGCCGCCTGAAGACCCGATCAAGATCTCTCGGCTCACGCTACAGAATGCGTCCGGCCGCTCGCGTCGCCTTTCTGTCACGGCCTATGCCGAGTGGGTCCTTGGGCACTCGCGTGGTGACTCCACGCCGTACATCATTACGGAGATCGATGCGGAGACCGGGGCGCTCTTCGCGCGTAGTGTGCTGGGCGGCGAGTTTCGTGGGCGCATCGCCTTTGTTGATCTTGCTGGAAAGCAAACCTCGTGGACAGCTGATCGCACAGAATTCCTGGGTCGCAATCGGACTCCCGAGCGTCCTCTGGCGCTTCAACTTGGAGGTGAGTTGTCCAGGAAGGTGGGCGCCGGCCTCGACCCCTGTTCCGCGTTGCAGCTGTCTATTGAGTTGCAGGCAGGCGAACGTGCGGAGATTGTCTGGTTTCTTGGACAGACCGAGGGAAGGGAACAGGCGCGTCGATTGCTCAACCGGTACCGTGGCGCCGATGTGAACGCGCTCTTGCACGAAGTCATTCGCCGTTGGGACGACGTGCTGGGCGCCGTAGAGGTCCGGACGCCGGAGCGGGCGATGGACGTATTGTTGAATCGCTGGGTGCTCTATCAGACGCTGGTGTGCCGGGTTTGGGCACGCGCGGCGTTTTATCAGCTGAGCGGGGCCTATGGGTTTCGTGACCAACTCCAGGACGTCATGGCCCTCAGCGTCTCGGCATGCGATGTCACACGCGAGCATCTGTTGAGGGCCGCTGCGCGGCAGTTCACGGAGGGTGATGTTCAGCACTGGTGGCATCCTCCATCCGGGCGCGGTGTGCGGACCCGCATCTCCGACGATCTGCTCTGGCTGCCGTATGCAGTCATCCAGTTCCTTGAAGTCACTGGCGATACGGCCCTGCTGGATGAAATGGTGCCCTTTCTTGAGGGCCCGGCTTTGGCGGAGGGCCAACATGAATTGTATTTTGAGCCGCGAGTGTCCGAGATGCGCGCAACCCTCTTTGAGCATTGCGCGCGCGCGTTGGACCGAAGCCTTGCCGTTGGGAGTCACGGCCTTCCACTCATGGGCACCGGAGATTGGAATGACGGGATGAATCGTGTCGGTCAGCAGGGCAAAGGCGAAAGCGTCTGGCTCGCCTGGTTTCTACATACGGTGCTCTGGGAGTTCGCCAAGGTGGCGGCCCAGCGCGGCGAACATGTTCGTGCAGAAACGTGGCGGCTCCACGTGAGTGCGTTGAAGGCTGCGATCGAGCGGGACGGCTGGGATGGAGAATGGTACCGCCGCGCGTACTTTGATGACGGTACGCCACTCGGTTCCGCTGCAGACCCGGAGTGCCGCATCGATTCCATTGCGCAGTCCTGGGGAATAATCAGCGGCGCTGCAGACCCGGGCCGCGGAGCGCGCGCCATGGCGGCGGTGGAACAGCATCTTGTGAACCGACGGGACGGGCTCATTCTCCTCCTGACCCCACCGTTCGACCGTATGCCTCGGGATCCTGGCTATATCAAAGGATACGTGCCGGGCATTCGTGAAAACGGCGGCCAATATACCCACGCGGCCGTCTGGACCGTGCTGGCATTCGTGGCAATGGGTGATGGCGACAAGGCCGGCGAGTTGTTTCGCATGCTCAATCCTATTCATCGCGTCTCCTCGCGATCGAAGGTCCAACGGTACAAGGTCGAGCCATACGTCATAGCAGGTGATGTGTATAGCGACTCTCCGCATGCCGGCTGCGGGGGATGGACCTGGTACAGTGGGTCGGCGGGCTGGCTCTATCGAGCCGGTGTCGAATGGATGCTCGGCTTCCGCTTGCGCGGTTCCACCCTCTCCATCGATCCTTGCATTCCGCGCGACTGGCCGGGGTATTCTATTCGTTTCCGGTATCATTCGGCGCTCTATGACATTACAGTTGAGAATCCGCGCCATGCGACCCGTGGCGTGACGGTGACCGAACTGGATGGCGCGCCGTTGATAGGTCGCGACAATATTCCGCTCGTTGCCGCCGGCGAGCACCACATTCGCATCGTACTTGGATGATGGAAGGGAAAGGTAGTCACCGCAGGTCGCTGGTTCGATTCCAGCCGCCGGCTCCATCGCCTTCCGTTAGCCTCATGTATGATTCGTAACCGGTAGCGGTGTGGTGGCAGGACGGCCAGCTCAGCGTTATTTGAGGGCGGAATCGATTCGAACGGCTGCTTCGGGTGTCACCAGTTGACTAGTCGGGGCCTGATAGTTCTCTCGATAGATCTTGAAGGTGGCGATCGCAATCCCGAGCAAAATTGGGCCTAAGAACAATCCGATGAAACCAAAGTAGGCCAGACCGCCTATGGTCGCAAAGAAGAGAAAGAGGACGGGCAAATCCGCTCCTGAGCCGACCAGTAGCGGCTGCAGGAAATTGTCCATCAGGCCGACGAGCCCCACGCCCACAACGATCATGACGATCCCCTTCCAGAGTGGAGCGGTCCAAAACAGGTATGTGGCTACCGGCACCCAGACCAACGCCGTGCCACCGAAAGGCAACAAAGAACAGAACGCGCTAATTGAACCGAGGAACACCGGGAACGGGAGGCTAAGCGCCCAATAGGCAAGGCCTGCTGCGACGCCTTGTGCCAGAGCCGTGAACAAGGTGCCGCGCACCACTGCAATCATCGTCTGAGTCAAGCGATCAAAAATTGCCGCTTTATGAGCCTCATCGATGGGAACCGCATCGTAAAAGATGTCGTAGAGGCGTTGCCCGTCTCGAAAGAAAAAGAAGAGCGTGAACAGCATAATGAAGAAATCCGTGATGAGATCGAAGGTATTCTTCGCGAGTCCGCTCACACCGGTCAGCAGCACCGCACTGACGGCTTTCCCGCCTTCGAGGAGCGATCCCTGGAGATCTCCGTAGGCCAATACAAAACGTCCCAGGAGTTCTTGCGAGATGTTGCCGATGAACGGTAAAGCGGAAACCGCGGCTGGAAGTTGCTTCAGCCCGCCGTTCTGCAGCCACGTCATGGCCGCCTGATACGCATGAATGGTTTCCGTGATCGCTAGAAATGCGACGTACGCCACCGGTAAGACCGCAAGAAAGGTCACGGCGAGGGTGCTGAGGGATGCGGACAGCGTCGCTTTTCCTCTTAATAGATGTAACAGATATCGATAGAGGGGATAGAACAGACGCGCCAAGATGAGGGCCCATAAAATGGGCGTGAAAAACGGCGCGAAAATCATCGCCAACTGATAGAGCAGCAGCGTGCACAGAATCAAGAAGGCGGTGGACAGTACCTGGGGAGACATCTCTTTGTTTGTGAGACGCGTGAGCGGGTTCTTCCGGCTGAGGTCCGCGGGTGCAGCCTTCCTCACCTAACGATAACAGCCGCTCGCGTATAGTCAAGAGGCCAAACCCCGGACGTTGGAGAATGTGCCTTCGTGCTTGTATCCGCCAGATCAAATCCTGCACCTTGGGCGGAAATCTGAATGCACACCGCGATCCAGGCGGTGCATAAGTCTCCCTAAACAAGGACAGGATGCCTACAGAGGACCTGTCAGGGCGGTAAAACAAGTAGTTTGCTACCGCTTCGATCTGACAGCAGCCAGAGCGTTCTGAATCGCATTCTCCAAATCCTGAGCCGATGTGGCCTGTTTGACCAAGCACACCTGGGCGCCATTGTTTTTTGCCATCTCCAGTAAATTAGGCGCCAGCAGATGAGTGAGGATGACCACGGCTATCTGCGGGCGTGTGCGATGACGAATCAAATCAAATAGGACATAGAAGCCGGATTCCGGCATATCGAGATCTAAGACAATGCAATCAACCTGTTGAGATCGGCAAAGATTGAGGCCCGCCTGTCCGTTTGAAGCTTCCAATATCGTATAGTTGTGTGCCGATTGCTTGAGCGCTTCACACCAATACTTCCGCTGTTCGTCGTCATCGTCGATGACCAGAACCGTTGTGAGGGCGGTCGATAGTTGTGGAGGATTGACGGCGAGAACCATGGATTTCAGACTTCGCTTCCCGCCCTTCTGACATGTCGGCGGCTTGGCCCCGGAACCTGCAGTTGGCACCTAAACCCAAACCTATCCAATCGGACCGATGACAATCTGGTCAAAATTGCTCACTATTGAAGAATTCAGGAGGGCCCACTCTGCTGAGTCACAGGCGAATGCCAACTTGTCATCCTCACGTCAGGCAGCACATTCGGATCTGCTCGTAAATATTGCCGGTGATGCGCTACACCTCATCGGGGGCGCAAAGCTTTCACTGGCGATTATGTGTCCTTGAATGTGGCGAACAGGTCGGGAAGGTCTTGAAGAATGGAGGACCAGCCTGAGTGAGAGCTAGGCGCTCAGCCCGGCCAAAGGGGCCAAAGGAATGCGGATTGCGAGAGACTCTCAACACCCCTGTTAGGTCGCTACCACAGCCAATTGTCACCCTGTTGACTGCAATTCTTAAGCAGCCCACACTAGCGCCCCAGCCATGGGTACCGACGACCGCCTAGCGGTTCTGGCTGTCTCGACTATTCAAAGGGATCACAAGCGGGAATCCCTTACTTTGTCCGTTCAGCTTGACCTTCCTCGTCTCGCAGCCTCTAAGCCGGTCAAAAGTTCTGATCTCTCGACATGATAGCCACGAAGCTGTAGCCGCTCCACGTTAGTTCAAGTGTCGACCATCCGACATGCTTTCCCATATTTTCGAGCCGACCTGGCCTGCTTGTGTTCAATACAAGACATTGACCAGGCTTGGCATTTGCCATACTACAGTCTTCATAATCCCATACACATCGTCTGCGGCCTCGTGGAAGGCCTGACCGCCGACATTTTTGTGAGAAGGGCGGTCGTGTGGTAGACGCTCATCAGAAAACAAGCGCCATTCGAGTTTTGCTGGTCGATGACCATGCCATGGTACGGCAAGGGTTGCGCTGTGCGTTGGAAGTCTATCCGAATATTGAAGTCGTTGGCGAAGCGAGTGATGGTGACCAAGCCGTTGAGTGTGTGGCAAAGGTTCAGCCGACCGTCGTCGTGATGGACATTGTCATGCCGAAGATGGACGGGATTGCAGCGACCCGACTCATCAAGACCCAGTATCCGCAGACTGCCGTCGTTGGACTCACACGCGACCTGAAGGATTACACGGTGTATTCCATGAAAAAAGCGGGGGCCTTCGAAGTCGTGGATAAGAAGGACGCTGTGGTTGAATTGTATGATGCGATACAGAGGGCGCTAACAGGCATCGGCGCGAAGGGCATAGATCGGCCATAAATCGGCCCTGGCCTTGGTTCCACGCCTGAAACAACGTAAAGGCGCCTTGATCACGGCAGAGATAGTTTATATGAGTAGCGGGTGGAATGTCCCCATAACTGTAAAGCGAACCTGGTTGTCTGAGGTTGCTTTGGCGAAATCGTAAACCGCAGGTCGGAGAGTTCGCGAGGGCCAGGTCAATTCAATAGTTGATTATGACCCTTACAAAGGGAATTAATTGTCCTGTCAAGGTCTGCAATGTTATCGAGGTGGGTGTCAACACGTTCCCCCCGGACGTAGTGAGGGTTTAGCCTCGAGAGCGTTTCATTGATAAAGAGACTGTGATGGCTCACTAGCCCTTGGCGGATGATCTCTGCGGGCAACGTATCACTGTGGTATTGGCAGATCCCGGCCAGTGTTGGGAACGTGTGAAATAATTCCTCGAGCCGCCATTCATATTCAAGAAGTTTAGCCAGATTTTTCTCGGAACCAAATTCCCAACTCATGTCACCCGTCGCCCAGAGACCTTGATACCCTTCATCTCGAGCCTGGATCACTGCGGTGCTCAGATTGGTCAACATTCGATCCACGTCGAAAGTACCGTTCTCCAGATGGGTAGTATCTGAGGAAAGCACAAGTCTTCCTTTCATGACCTCCTTCGGCACGTCTACCCCCGCTGCGAAGAGGTATGAGCGAAGACCCGCAACCATAGGCGGACTGTTCAGATAAAGGCATCGATTGTCTTCCTTGAGCTTTTGTTGGATCACAGAGACAAGCGCTGGTAAGTGCCTCGCGGGAGACCCTTCATAAATTAAGCACTGGTGTCTTGAGATGTGTCCCATCAGCTGAATCCTTCATTTCTGCTTCGTTAGGCGTCACCAGCGCCCCATGACTGGGCCGAAATAATACAATAAAAAGTCACCTCTCTGCATCCCCCTCCTCAAAAGTTTTTCCGACAAACCTGCCGTGGGGAAAACAAACTTTAAGGCGAAGGTCCTACCAAACCCACAATCGAGTAGCGCATACCACCTCTTGGAAAGAGATGGTCCAGGGCCGTGCCTAGTTTCATCTTGGAGGTGTTCCTGCGTAATCTTGTCTCATGGATCTTCGGGCGGCCCTCAAACAGTACCTCGCTCTGGGCAACGAATTGTTCCCTCGCCTACGATCCGTTGAAGCGTCGACGCTGACCAAGACGGAACTACAGACGCTTCGAGTTCAACTCTACATCCTCGACGCCGAAACCCGTGTTCTGGAACAACAACAAAACAAATCTGAGATGACCGGTCCTTCTCAGACGGAGCATTCATAGGCGCGTCTCCTGTATGTTGGGGAGAGTAGGGCTGAGTGAGGAGAGTCGTTTCAGGCGAGGTTCCTGGGTTCGAGTCCAGACCCAGGCGGCCCGCCGACGCTTGTGAACGGATTGCGAAAGACGATGAGATGATGAAACGATGTGTTCAAACCTGCCGCACGTGTGCCGAGTCATGTGAACGGATGGCTAGAGCAAAAGCGGCCTACGTGGGCGAATCCCGAACACGTTCCGCTCGAATGAATCCTTTGGCAGTGGTCCAGCTTTAAAAATCCATTCAAATCCACCCCGACACACAAATCTCAGTGCGCCGAGCGCTTTGCGAGCAGGCCTGCCGCTGCATCGCTGTCTGCCTGCGCGACGCGCATCATCACCGGTAACTTGGACACACACATCGGTATAGTTGCCGATAAGGCCAAAAGACCCTAGGCAATCTTTCGAATTCTGATGTATCGTTCGCACCATACACACTCCTTATGCTTGAAGAAAAAGATTGTGTTCAGCAGAGCCTGAAGATCATCCGAGAGTATTTGGTGAGAGCATTTCCAGGATTCGACGTCACCGAGGACCTATCCGATCCGAGCATCTGCCACAAATTTACGCTGACGAATGCGACGACTTCCGAGCAGCTTAAACTCAAGGTTGGATGGCCTCGCCTTTCAGACGATTTTGAGACGATGGAGCGATTACTGGTGCACAGCGACGTCGCAGGAAAAATGCGTGATAACAAATACTACTTTTGGTGACCAGCTTCTTGCCTCTCAGAGGTTTTCCGGCCTAGCTTATCCAGCATTTCCTTGCAGCCGAAACGCTGAACCGCTTATATAGGGAAGCCTTCGGTCCTACGGAGGCTTCCCAAGGTTTTCAAGAAGACACGGATTCAGCGTAGGCTACTCGCCCATTCTGGAACTTCAGGTGCTGCCTAGTTCTGCGCAGCTTCGTCAACGAGGCAAGGTGGAGTAATACCGATAGCGGCACCACATATATTGGGATCAGCACCAACGGAAAGGCACTGATAAGCTCGTTAGGCAGGTCAAAGGCGAACTGTTGAATGGGGGACGGAGCCGTGACCATGCCGCTTGCCACCGCGACAGCCAAGTCGCTCAGACCAAAGATGTTCCATCCCCGGACCAGGTCTCCATTTTTCTCCGGCCCTCGAGCATATGCGATTGCCACAACAGGTGCGATGCCACCGACCAACACGTCGCCAATGCCGGCGGGCCAAGCGAACAGGCCTGGCATCTTCCCTGTCGCATGCAGAATCAAAAACATGATTCCGAGTGCACGGTAACATTGGACGCCAACCAACCACTGTTGTGGCACGGCCTCGAGCACACGCGCCACAGTCGATGATCGCATAATGAGCACACTACCGATTAGGATTGGCACAAGCATCCCGTATTGGATTTTAGGCACCTGGTCCGAGGCGCCTCGGTAGACCCCCGACAGACCGAGCGCAAAGGCGATTGCGAGCCAACCGATGAGCACAAGAGCCGATACACCGATCACCCGGCTTTGCTCAGCAGCCGACCAACCGGCTCTGCTCAAGGATAGGCGAAGCCCAAATAACAGCGTCGCGACAATACCTGCGCCGCTCACGAGCACCAAGTATGGAAGAGAGCCCAGGACAGTCATCAGAGCACCTCCTTGTTATTGTATATACAACCACTAAATCAAAAAAAGGACTACCCCGCACCTAAGGCAGACACAATTCGCGCCAGCGCAGTGATCCCCTGCTTTCCAAGTAAGACGGCCACCTTCTGTTGAGCCTGTTCCCATGCCGTGACCGAGTCACGTAACAGCTTGTCCCCCTTTGCTGTCAGCTTCAAACAATGGCTTCGCCCATCCTGGCCAGAAACGAATTCCACCCAACCCCGACGCTGCATCCGTTCTACATTACGGCTAACGGTAGACTTCTCGAGACTTAGCCGCCGTTCGATCTGCGTCGGGGTTGGGCTTTTCATGAGTGAGATCGCGACTAAAATAGTCTGCTGGGCGGTGCGGAGGCCGAGAGGGCGCAAGCAGTCGTCGTAGGCCTTGGTCACAATGCGGTTCAGTAGTCGCACCCGCGTCCCTATGCATTCTTTTGCCATTCTCTGGCACACTTTGTCAGTGGACATAAATATAATTGTATGTGCAACTACTGGCAGATGTCAAGCCACGAGCGGCTCGAAGTTGCGTGATATTCTGTCATCCTAACCGCGGTGTGCCGCCTCGATGGCAGCGATGTCAATTTTTGTCATCTGCATCATCGCATCGAACGCGCGCTTGGCGGCGGCCGGATCGGGATCGGTAATCGCTTTCGTCAGAGCCACCGGCGTAATCTGCCAGGACAAGCCCCATTTGTCCTTGCACCAGCCGCAGGCACTCTCTTCGCCGCCGTTGCCGACGATCGCGTTCCAGTAACGATCGGTTTCAGCCTGATCCGCGGTTGCGACCTGAAACGAGAATGCTTCGGTGTGCTTGAATGCGGGTCCGCCATTGAGCCCGAGGCAGGGAATTCCTAATACGATAAACTCGACCGTCAACACATCACCTTTCTTGCCGGACGGAAAATCTCCTGGTGCTGTGTACACGGCGCCTACGGATGAATTGGGAAACGTCTTGGCGTAAAACCGCGCCGCGTCTTCGGCGTCGCGATTGTACCAAAGGCAAATCGTGTTCTTTGCTGGCGTGGTCATATCACTTCTCCCTGATGGATCTGATTGGTTGTTTTGCTATTCGACGCAGTCGAACGTATAGTTGGGGTCAATGTTCGTGGCCTTTAGCGACATTCTCGCATACCGTTGGTGCTTGCCACATTCAGCTTCCGCGAGCCGTTGAGATTCTTTAGCATCCAGCTCGGACGATTTGACGATAACCTGACGAGGATTTGCACTAATCACGGTTGTCTCACAGCCAAGGAGCATCAAGCATCCGACAATGACCAGAAATGGGCCTAAAATGCCCACGAATGCTGTTCTGGCGGTTGGAGCGAGGCATGGGAGCTCTGCCACCTTGCTCACCGAGCGGCCGAGCGCGCGCACGTGTTCGTCAACCTTGAGCAGTGATTCAGCGAGTGTCCTTCCGGTGTGCGGGGTCCCTCCCATCACAGTGAGCATGTAATCCTCCTCCGTCAGCGACGCGCACCTTCTCGTCTGGTTCTGCCGCGCTCAACAGCCGGTGGACCATACGTGGCCAATTGGCTCCTGCGAGATAGTCGCATGAGAGCCGCAAATTCGACAGCTAGGCCGTATGGTCAGCAGCGAAGCTTCATGTTCGTGATCCGAGCATGCAGTCTCTTTACGCGCATATCAGCAAGTCGTATTCCACTGAGGGCTCGCCGGAGCAGAATCAACAATGTGGCTGAAACTCGAAGAGTTGCACGACCTCACTCGTGAGGTGGCCAACCGCTGAAATCGAAAGTGACGAAGAAGATCTGCCGATCTGGCGGCGCGTTGCCGATAGATCGGCACCAGCCCATCTTTAGGAGGCTTTCATCAGGAGGGATGTATCAGGGCTACGGTAGCCCGCCGCTTCTGCGGCGGCCTCGCCAGGCGAATGGCATCGACCGAACTCGTCATTCCTTACGTCACCGTTTCGTAGCAACTCGATGCAATAAAGTAAAAAAATACACGTAGTAGGACGGATGCCCTAGTGTTGATCCCAGTGGGATGAACGCTCTTTGTTCTATATTTTTGGGCACTTATGGCAGGAACCCGTTTGACTTGAACGTACCGTTCCTCCACGTTCCCCGTCACTGAACCCGTTTTGATAAAGGTGCACAAGTGCAGAAATATTTGGTTGGTTCTCTCCTCGTATTCTCGGCGTTTGCCGTCCGTATGCTGTTCGGACAGCGAAACCAGGCGGAGGCGGAACTCAATGCCATTGCCTGGCTGCTGAGGGAAGGAAGAAAACCGTTCCAAATGCCAAAAGTACAGCCCTACGGGGATCTGACAGAACTCAACACCGACGGGACCATTCTCCGGACGGTCGGAAAAGATCTGCTCGTAAATGTTGCCGGTGATGCGCTGCACCTCATCGGGACCTCGGGTGCGGTGTGCGAAAGCAATGGAGACTTCGCCTCATGCCTCGTGGCATCCGACTGGTGTCGGTTCCTGGACCGAACATCTCGCGAACGCTGTGGCACGGCCGACAATCGGGCTGCCTTGGCCAACGGCGGGTGGCATTGTCGAGAGTCCGGTCGGGAAGCGTCGATCCTTGCGATGGAGACTGGAAAGCCGGTCGACATGCCGTGTAAAGGAGGGATCAACCTCTATGCTGCGCCAATCAAGGTCGATGGAGAAACGGTCGGAAGCATTGCCATCGGTTACGGGGATCCGCCCAAGGACCACGTGCGGTTGACGGAAGTGGCCGAGCGGTATGGTGTTCAGGTGGAGAAACTCCGCGAGCTCAGCGCCAACATGCCGTCTCGGCCGCAATTTATCGTCGCGGTCGCGAAAGCGCGCTTGCGAAATGAAGCCAACTTGTTGGGAGAGATCATCAAACGGAAAGGCGCTGAGGAAGCCTTGGCCGATCTGACAAGAAACCTCGAAGCACGCGTCACGAAGCGCACCCAGCAACTCCGGGCTTTGGCAACTGAACTGAATCTTGCAGAACAACAGGAGCGCAAGCGGCTGGCTGTGGAACTGCACGACCACCTGCAACATCTCCTGGTGCTGGGGAAGCTAAAAATTGGACAGGGGAAGCGGTATGCCCCGCCGATTCCACTTCTGACCGAGGCACTAAAGCAGGTTGACCAAGTCCTGTCCGACGCCCTGCGCTACACGAGGACGTTGGTCGCGGAATTAAGTCCCGTCGTATTGAGGGATCACGGACTGCTCGCGGCCCTGAAATGGCTGAGCGAGTACATGCAGAAATGCTCCGTGACTGTCACTGTGAGCATGCCTGAAGAGCTCCACCTCACCTTGCCCGAGGATGAAGCGGTGCTGCTGTTCCAGTCTGTTCGCGAACTGCTCATCAACTCTTCGAAATATGCAGGGACCGGCGCAGCCACGGTCACAGTCGAATGCCGCGATGATCAGTTACGAATAGAAGTACGCGATGAAGGCGCCGGCTTTGAAGTCGCTGCCACTACTGCTGCAGTCACATCGACCGGTGCACCGTCATTCAAATTTGGTCTGCTCAGTATCATGGAGCGGATGCAGGCATTGGGAGGATCCTTCGACCTTCAATCCGCCCCTGGGCAGGGAGTGACCGCCACACTGCTCCTGCCGCTGAGTCAAAGAGAGACCAGACCGGCGGCTTAGGAACACAGCACTTGTCAAAGGTTGTACAAGGTGTAGGAAATTCGCTGATAGACAAATCGCTGATCTACTTTATACTCCACCGCAAATGGAACGTAGAAATAAGATACGAGTGCTTCTCGTTGATGATGACGTCCGTGTTCGTGAAACGTTATGCAGTATCCTCAAAGCGTATTCCAACATTGAAGTGGTCGGTGAAGCTGGCGATGGTGACGAGGCCGTTACGAGTGTGGGAACGCTGCGGCCCGCGGTGGTGGTGATGGATATCACGATGAAGAAAATGGACGGAATTACGGCAGCGCGATTAATCAAGGCCCAATATCCCACTGTGCTCGTGGTGGGATGCTCGGCTCACACAAAAGAGTACAATGTATATGCCATGCAGCGAGTACACGCGTTTGAAGTGTTACTGAAGAAGGAAGACGCTGCCGATGACTTGTACCCCGCGATACAGATGGTTATGGCAAAAGTCGCTTAACCCCACGGCTCCATTGTTCTATCAATGCTTTGTTCAATCCAGGTCGTCAGTATTCAGAGCGTGGTAAATCGGTTGGCCAGAGCGAACTTTACCCCTCACAACTACGCATTCGGCGATACCCCAAAAAAAGAGCCCGCCTCCCTTTCGGTGAGCGGGCTCCTATTCTTGGATTCGGCAATGTTTCCACTGCCGTAGTCTAAGATGAGTCTACTCTAGCAACAGAGCCTCCCGCGAATGACTAGGAAAAACACTGGGAACTTCCGGGAAAGACGCGAGCTAAGTGTGAAGGACGCATGAGGCTGACCACGTTTAACCGCCTTGCGGCAACAATTGGACCGTAATTAAGACCCGGCGAAAGGCGACCTGTTCTGAGACAGAGGTGGACGCTAGAGGCCGCTCATACTTGGTTCTAGCCCTCCTTGGTTCATATCTAGTTGACTTACTGGAAAACTAGCTCATAGTCATGCTGTAGGTTCTTAAATTCGCCACCCGCTTGCGGCCTCCCCTGTTTAATCGCCGCCCCGTCTGAAAGGCGGTCGAATCATTCACTTCTTGCTTCGAACAGACGAGAGTGGCCACTGCTGTGAGATCAGACTTCTAGCAGACGGCACCCTTCAACAACGTAAAGAAGGCGGAACGGGATGAGCGCGGAGGAGGATGCTTCACGGACATCTCGCGTCGGTGAACCGCTTCGCATTCTCGTGGTCGATGATTTTGCTCCTGTTCGGGAGATCCTCTGCAGCTTGTTTCTAGGGTACGAACCCTTAACTGTCGTCGGTGAGGCCACAGACGGGGAGGCAGCCATTGAAATGGCCTTTCGACTCCTTCCTCACATCATTGTCATGGATGTGAAAATGCCTCGGATAAGTGGGGTGGAAGCAACTCGGCGGATCAAACGGTTTCTTCCAGGCGTCCACATCATTGGAATCTCGACGCAGGATGACATTTTTATAAGGGAAGCCATGAAAGCCGTCGGATCTTCACACTTCGTCACAAAAGACCACGCCCATACACTTCCTGATCTCATTGCCAAGATTACCGGCAACCCAATTACAAAACGCTAGAGGTAACCAACACGTTGATGTGTATCTTCACTAACCTTCTCTGCTACCACGTTGCTACCGGAAGGACAGACCAGTCCCATAGTCTCCGTGTCGCGCGGATCCTGCGGTGTTTCCCCTAATGTGCTGGTCTCAGTTTCACCTCGCCTCGCCGCTTGACACCGTCCCATAATACGCCCAGACTCGGTTCTCCACTAACACACCTGCCGACGGCCTCCTGGAAGGCCCGACCGCCGACGTTTGTGAGAAAGGTCGGTTGGTCTCATGCCCAACATCCCCATTCTGCCACCTGATAAAGCCCCTAAAGAGGTCAATGCGGTCTACGAGGAATTCTATCGGCGAATGTCGTTTCCTTCGGCGCCGAATTTCATCACGACCCAGGGGCATTCCAGCACAGTCGTGCGTGGCTCATGGGAAGCGGTGAGAAATGTCCTCGTCACAGGAGTACTTCCACGTTGGCATAAAGAGATGATGTTTGTTGCGATCTCCAAGGATCGAGAATGTCGATATTGCACAGCGGCGCACATTGCTTGTTGTCGCATGTTGGGTGTGAAGCCCGAAATGCTTGAGAGTTTGGTCCGAAGTGTAAGTACCATACCCGATCCGAAACTCAGGGACATGATCCAGTTTGCGCTGAAATGTTCCCGTGATCCAAAGGCTCTGACGGAACCCGATTACGAATCGTTGCGTCAGCACGGACTTAATACATCCGAGATTATGGAGATCATTGCCATGTCGGCCTTCGCGGTGTATGCCAACATTATTGCTGATGCCACTGCAATGGAAGCGGACCCGATGTTCAATACGCTATAGTGAGGGGAAGTTTTCACCGCTGAGTCTCGACAGCGTCGATCGTCCTCTAAACCATGGGCCCACTGAGTCTAGTGGGTTTCCCAGTATGTCAGTTGGTGAGACCGTGACAATGTTCAGCATTCTGATCCCTTCGCTCTGAAAGGAGTCAACACCCGATGCTGGTGGCTAAATCGTCCTTTCTACACTGCACGGGCCTTCTCTGCGCCTTCGTACTGATGGGAGCGCTTTCCTCCTGCGGCAAGAAGGCCACACCCTCGATGCCGCCACAGCCGCTCGACTTCTCTACCGTGCTTCAATATGCCCAGCGAGCCGCCTTTGCCTATGAACAGGATGCGACCATTCAGAAGCAGAGTGGCACCGATGTCAAAGTCAGCATTAGTGGTCCCGTTTCGTCTGGAATGAAAGCCTACGTGGAGGTCAATGAGGCGAAGCGTGTGCAATGGATCGTCGTTCGCGGCACCTCAAGCTTGGTCAACATCAGATCGGACGTCGATTATAATAAAGTCGTCGACTCTCGACTCGGCATTCCGCTTCACAAAGGGTTTGCCGATGCCGCCGTTCAGGTGTATCAATTCGCCAAGCCGCTTCTCAACAAGGAATATGAGACTCGAGTCACGGGGCATAGCTATGGTGGAGCCGCTGCCGTCATCGTCTTCATGCTGCTCAAGGAAGATGGATTCAAGCTAGGACAAGCGATGACGTTCGGCCAACCTAAAGTCACCAACCGCGATGGAGTTCGCAAATATCGTGCGTTGCCGTTGCTTCGATTTGTCAACGCCAAAGATCCAGTGCCCTCGCTTCCGCCGTTCGAGTTGTTTGCTGTCTTAGATGAAGGTCCTTATCTGCACTTCGGTTCTGAGGTCGTCCTCGAAGAGGGAGCCAAATACCGCTACTACTCTGAACATCCGTCGGAACTTTCGTCGGTGTTCTCGTTCTGGGATAATTTGAAGAACCTGAGCATTCAAGATGTACCCGAACATTTAATGGCCACGTATCTCGCACGTGTCCAGCAAAACGTCCCATCTGCCTCCGGCAAATGACAACCGATTCCCAGATCTGACCTTCGCTTTCTGAAAACAGGATCGGTGAGGCAAGATCAAATGCGAAACCGATGGCAGGTTGCTCACATCACTTCTGATGAATGGCACGTATTGTATTCCGCACCGAGTGCCGTTTGATCTGCAGAACTCAGGAACATTTGGTCTCCTTGAGACAAGTTGTCCCCTGTTTCCCTCCTGTCAGAACCGTCATCTGCGTGGCAAGCATGCAATTAGCTGCACGTTGGCGTTAAATCGCACGCTTCGATTTGGCGGACGCCATCGCCTGGCCTATGGTACTCGCCAGTTTTTCCGCTGAGCAATATTCTTTTAGCAAACACTCGTAAGCTCCGAGGTTTTTCATTAATCGAAGCAAGGCCGGCTGTGCGAGCTTGGTCAGAACGACCACAGCAACGTGTCGGCGCGTTGGATCAGGAATTAGTCGTAGCAGGGTGAACAAGCCGCTCTCAGGCATCTCGAGATCTAAGACGACACAATCAACGTGCTGGCTTTCACAGAGCTTGAGCCCCGACTCTCCACAATCGGCCTCCAGCACGAAAAACCCGAAAGGAGGATTTTTTAGAGCCGCCGACCAAAATTTCCTATCTTCAGGATTGTCATCGATGAGAAGAACTGTGACTGGCTGCGCTTGCTCCAGCGGTTCCATATGCCCGCTCTGTAAGTCTATTCCTGACAACCTTGATGGTAGCTGAAAGCTTTAAGTGAAAGATTCATGCCGAGGCTATGGAGCCGAGGAAATGGTCGAGCGCTAATTACGTAGCATGCAAACGGCTCAGTGCAGGAATGCCCAGAGGAATACGTGCATTTATACCATGCTCTACGTAGAAACCATCTCCTACCTAAGATAGGTTGTTGCCTTTTGCGCGTTCGACTAGGCTTGTTGGCGCTTGGGTATTTCGTTCTAAAAGGCGGTGGATGGTGATTCACGGACTACAGACATTTTCAGCCGGGATTCCGAGTCACATCGGTCACGCTATTGGATATTTGCGACAGTGGCTTTCCCTCTCGACAAGTACACTGCTGCTTCCAAAAGAAACACGTACCCCATTGAGGTCCAAGCATGCAGGTCGCTGTACGTGGGCACGTGTGGCCCGTCGGCGATGGAGCGACCATCTGTTGCGCTGGTTGGGCTGGTATCCATGGCAATGCAAAAGATGCCAAACCCGCTCCTATTTTCGTGCACGCTTCTGAGTTTCTACGTAGGAAGCTGTGTGATCCCCGCGGCCGCGTATCTGTCTCTACCTGACCGTCAGTCGGCCAATGCCGATGACTCGCTGTCCTACGTGTGGCCTCTTTAAGACACACACCATTCCATACCCGTAGGACTGGCCGAGCACTACTGTTCAGCAGCTCCACCTGACAGGTGAACATCGCATAATGCGGGGGAGAAGTGGAAATCACTAGGGTCAAACTGTGTCGACCCTCTTCAGATTAAAAAATATGCAACTCGATCGAAACACACAAATGATAGCGTAAGTATTCAAAGCTCAGCACTCTTGCCCTCTCCTTTTCCTAGCCAATCAGCTTCTGGCTGAAGAAACTCCTCAGGCCTCTGTCGTTCTCATTGGGTTTCCCCTCTTCCGAAGTACTGCTTTCAGGTCTTACCCGAACCAACGCTATGCGTTACCTTCAAATCAGGACGGATGTATTCTCGACAACTGATCTTGTCGGAGGGAGGATCATGAAACTCTCGGAGGACGTGCAAAAGTTCATCAACGCCTGCGAGCGCCTTCTTTCAGGCATCGCAATCAATCGACCACTGACTCAAGATGAAGCTTTGCTCGTGAAACATTATTGCAACGAAGTGCAAAGCAAGATTGACCAGCCTCCCGCCCCTCGATGATGTATACCGCTGGCCGGACTAGGGATAATTTCGTTGGTCCCTAGTGGCTTCACTACTCGGGCCTTCCTCTTCATCTAAATTACTGTGATAAATCGGATTAGGGGTTTCTCGCTTCGGGCCCTAGTGTTTTAAATTTCTGTGGAAGTCAGGTCAGGTGGCTGTGAATCAAACGAGAGAATCCCAGTTAAGATGTCCATCATGCCAAAGTGGATGAACTGGCTTCCGCACCAGTGGTATGCATCCACGCTCGTCCTACCGATTGTGATCCTGGCGTATCCTAGCCTGCGTTGTGGCGAAGCGTATGAGTTGCTTCTCGATAGGGAGCTGTCAGCTCTAGACCAATTCTATGCCGGATGGGGAACAGTCATCCGAATGGACGAGAATTCTGAGGGGCAGGGTCCTAAGGATACCATGCAAGACAATGAGTACCGACCGGCAGGCGGTATCAAGAAGTTCGCTGAGCCAACAATTCAGTTGAGGGGTACGGCTGAAAAGATTGGACTGGACAGACAAAGTCTTTCTAGCTTTATTGGGACGAAGTTCCTGAACGAGTTTGCCTTTCTCCAAAGCGATTTCGTGTTCGAGAAGACCTATCAAACGTGGGAAATAGGAATATTCGAGTGTGAGACCTGGACGGTGGGTGTCAACTACCCAATAGCCTTTCATGTTCAGTGTGCCGGCGGGTCAATGGATGAACCACGAGAGTGGCATTACGCAAGTCTCGGGTACGGACCAGCAGACAAGACAAGCGAGACGGTGAGGGGAACCTTAGATGCTATTATCCAGGAATATGCAACCTTTGTTCGGAAAGCCAGTGGAAAAGATTAGTGCCTCGAGACAAGAAGGTCTTGTTTGGCGTCCAGTCGGGCGCCCCGAGTTCGGTGAGGCTGGTGCCGGGTAGACGTCAAATGCAACCAGGGGAGAGGCTCTGCAAGGCTAGGAGTGTTCTAGCCATACTCCACGCCTCCTTGGAGTGACGTCTCCCGGCTTGGCTAAAGAAGGCAAAGCTCATGCCTTTTCTTTTTTTCAAAAAACTGAGAAGAACCTCAGAATTTCCTAGGCTGCCTTGGTTAATGGGATAATCTGTCCGCAGGCATGGGATAAACTGTCTCTGTCGGCGATGACTGATGGTCTCCGGCACTATTTTACGCGTTCATTCAAAGATCTCTCGGCCGGTACAAACTCCACGATGAAAGTATCGAGGCGAGTCGACATACCGGAGTCACTATTCGTAGAAGCTCCCAGCGTGCCATCCCAATAGCTGGAAAAGAGCGCCCAGCGTCCATCATTGGAGATTTGGGCGAACGATTGGCCATAAAAGCTGCCACCACCGTTGTGGTTGTGAGCAAACCGCCAGACTGTGTTCGACCCGTCCGTCGCCGCCATGATAATTTCCCCGTACCAGGGTAAGGGACTAGGCGGTTTGGTGATGTTGTACCGGGAGAACAAAATCGGCGCGTCTGGGTTCGTCGAAGCGTTAAACCAGGAACTGTGCTCAGCGTCGTGCCACCCAATGGTCAACTCAGGCTGCATCAGAAACTTCTGTCTGGAAGAATCCATCAGATGATCGGGGTCTCGAAGGATCGCGCCACGCGAATCCTTTCCATTAGTAGAGCCGCTCCCATTGACGTATCTGCCGTGGCCGAGGCAAGGGTGGCCGGACTGATGCAGAACGCCGGTCGCCAGTGACCACGAATTTGTTGCGAGATTTAAAACTGCCACGCCCTTGCCCCAGCTTTGCCCGTGGAAGATAACCCCAAGCCAGGTCCCTCCAGCACTACCGAAGATGGAATGAATTCCAATCTTCTGGCCGGTTGGCCAGTTGGAATCGACTTGAGAAATCCCATTAATCGTCCTGTTCGCAATGTCGATGAATTTGCTTTGAGAGGGGCTGTTCGGATTCAAGCAGAAGAGCTTTGTATACGTGCCCTGAGCACCGGCTCCTGCGGCCGAGCAGACCCAGCTGTCTTGACCGACCACCGCGACGTGATAGGTCACCGGTTCGCCACTGGGCGGGCCCCCTAGATGAGTCACGACCTCAGCGGATTTGCTGTACTTGCTGAGTTGGTTGCCATTCAGAAAGTAGAGGACATCAGGATCCACCGCCGACCATTCCCATTTATAGTTGAAGTTCAACTGATGCAACGTGGGCCGAGATGAGCCATCGCCGACTTTGAAATTGACGGGATCAAACTCGACCCACCAGGACTTGCCCGTCGTGGTCATGAGTTTTATCGCCGTCGAATCAGCATTCCAGGTTCTGAAGTAACCGGCGTCCTCCGAAATTAATGACGCGCCTCCTGCCGTTTTGGAATCGGTCACACGCAGGATCCGGGAGCCGAAGGTGGGATCAGTCAAGATAGAATTCATCGGCCCTAAGACGGGTGGAGGTGATGGGATGGGTTTTGGATCAGTCCCCGTGTAGCCCGAATATGTGGACGGAGCGGTTGCAGGAAACGCGGGCATTGCCAGGCTCAGCAGAGTAATGCTGAAGACCACGAGGAAGCTCACTCGGCACCGCATGATTGTCTGTCGCTGAACTTTCAGGCAGTAAGAAAGATCCTGCGACGAGATTGCCGGTGGAACGGGATCAAGGCATTGTTCTCGCTCGGATGCACTCACGTGTCGGAACGGTCCACACATCATCATTGGTTCATTCCCTGGCGGACTGGCGCTGGGCTTCCTGGGCCTGCTCTTCCGCATACTCGGCCGCAGCATGAAGTTGCTTAGCCAGCGCGCGCATGCGGGTGACGAATTCCTCACCCGAAGTCTCTTGCTTTTTCTTCGAAAGCACATCCGCTTCACGCTCTCTACGCGCAGCCATTTCGTGTAATTCACTCGCTTCTTCACGCCAGTAATCGGATCTGTGGGTTATCTCTTCCGGCGACAGACTTGACCTGGAGACTGCCTCTGCCGGCGGTTCATTGGCGTGATGTTCAGGCACGGCGCACCCGACAATTATAACGAGCGACAGAGACCAGATTGGGAAAAGAATGTGCATGATGCTCAAGACCCGCAGCGCAATGATACCCAAACGCAAGAGATGGGTTAGGACGATGTCATGATCTCAATACCTATCATTGTGCGCAACTCGGGCCTGTACGTCAGTATTGTCCGCCGTGTTTTGCATAGTCGGGCCAGAAGAGCCAAATTTGCGAGACAGCTCTTGAATGTAATATGCAACGAGGCTGCTCTCATCATCGTTCAGCGTACCTTCTGTGGAGAGTAGATGCTCACAGGCGCGACTGTACAAGAGAATTTCCTCGCTGAGTTGCCTCATGATCAACCTCCCTTTGGAATGAACCATGTCACACGTATCTGTCCGCCGTCGTTGACGGCTTCGTCGAACTCGAATGCGACGGCAACAGTTCCTGCTGACGAAACGGCGGCCATTGCAGCAAGAGCCAGGCGGCACCGGTGCCACAGAGGCCGCCAATGATCCATCCACCGAGAACATCAGTCACATAATGGGCGCCGAGATACACGCGCGCCAGCCCGACGAGACCGACGATCGGCCAACTCACCCTGCCGGAGCGAGGGTAAAGCACCTGTAGGAACGCCGCCACCGTCGCGGTGTTCAGTGCGTGGTTGGACGGAAAACTGAAGTGCCCGCCGCAGGCCTGGAGTCGGTGGAGATCAGCAATGCTGAAACAGGGACGCGGACGCGCAACGGCATGTTTGATTTGTGCCCCGATAAAATCAACCAATCCGATTAATACCGTCATCACCGGAGCGGCGACCAATGCTTCCCGTGGCCACCGCACAATCCAATAACTCCCCAGCAGAAAAGAGGGCAGCCACAACGTATCAGGCTCGCATAGAGTCAAAAAGGCCCAGTCAATCCACGATGTCTCTCCGGCGAAATCGTTGATTGCGCGCGTGAGAAAAAGGTCCAATCCCATGTGTCACCATGTCGTGAGCGTCGAATCAGAATCGCTTACGAATGAACGTCGTTCGTAAGTGCCACACAGAACCGGCTGAGCCAACGGATGTTGTCACCCAATGACTCGCCCATTAACGGCTTCTCGTTATTCGAGGCCGGGCTACTGTGTTTTTGTGTTTCAGGAAACTTACGAGGAAACGTGGGAGGGGGGTGCACGAGAGGTGCGATGACCAGCCAAAAGATTAGACTTGGGGTGTGCAGATCGTGATTGAACGGCAGACTGCGCTAGGAGTGGCCTATCGAATTGCCAGGAGCAAATGGCGAACACACCTGGCGCTTGATAGGTTCCTTTTTTTGAATCCTCTGCTGTTGAGAGGACGAATCCAAGCTCCGGAGAGTTTTGGGATTTGGTCGACAGGTGGAAACCCGTACTGTGATCGCAGAAAAACTCACCGGGAAGATCGGGAGAGAAAACGGTGTGTGCTAATCCTTGACGGGAGACTAAATCATTTACGTCTGGCAGATGAGTATGGAAGAGAGGGACAGTCGCAACCCACGTGATGACCCACAGTAGAGTGAGCAGGTGCAAAATGGACTTTGTTCGAATGATGAAAGGCATCGCCCTCTGCCCTCGAAATATGAAGAACCTCAATTTATTTTATTAGCTGGCGGGCCTCACGTTGAATAAAATTGGGAAACAATTCCCAATGCAGGGTAGCTCCTTACGAGTGTTCCTGTCAATCGCGCTGTTGTCAGGGCAGGGCAGGACAACGCATCCTGTGTTATGTGCCGCTAGTAAACCTGTCGATTTCCCCATTAATAAGGCCTATTCTTGCCTGGACCGCCGGCTGATGATCTACCGATGTGAATCATACGTCGTTGAACCGTAAGAGGCGTTGCTGACATAAGGTGAATCTGTGACGGCTATCAACCGACGAGTAATACTTTGTGTACTGCATATCGTAGGAATGGTCGCGCTCAATCTGGTTTCTCCCCCCCATGCTGGGATCGCCCACTCAGAAACGGCAAGGCCTATTGGAAACCGGGACACAGAAAATCAGATACCAAACCCCCATAGTGATCTCATCTTCCGAGCAACGGGAGCGAATTCGTGCACAGATTGCCATGGTATTGGAAAGAGCGGTGGTCTCATCGCGCAACCACTCGACAATGATCTTGTAAGGAAGCTTCGCGACAAAGCGAAAGGCATCCATGGACCAGGCCGGTTTGCAGATTGTCTCCGTTGCCATGCCGGGGGAAGCAAGGGGGTTGAGAAGTATTGAGATGACTCCTGTGATCCGCCGCTTGGTGACCATCGTGATTTGCATTACTGCCGCAATCGTCGGTGCCTGGCTGTTTGAGTCCGTTCTCAGTATCGGAAAGCCTTCACCGTTCGCCCACTCTACTACCGGACACTTCATGGGATGGGTCGGGCTGGGATTGATATTGTTGGTCTTCGTGTATCCAATGAAGAAGCGCGTAGACCGAAATCGCCGGTGGCCTCGCAACTGGTTTCGCGTGCACATGGTGGCCGGAGTGATGGGTCCCTTGGTGATTCTTCTTCACTCCGGCGCACATCTTCACGCACTCGTGCCGTTACTCGCACTGGCAGCGATGGCGGTGGTCGTCGTGAGTGGAATTGTGGGACAAGGTGTTCATTATTTAGCGCTGAGGAATTTGAACGATACTAGGCGGCAGCTCCATGACGAAGGGTTCGCCGCTGACGACGTTGAGGTTCGCCTGCACCGGATGGCGGCACAGGAAGAAGCGTTTCGCCTTTGGCAATCGATTCACGCGCCAATGACACTCATGTTTCTGGTTCTTGCGGCCATACACGTGATGGGAGCGCTGTACTTTGGCGGATTCTGACCCATGCACTATTTGCCATTGCCTCGCACCGTGGTTCCGGCCGTCGCGATAGCCACGGTGGTTCTGGTCGTCTGGCTTGGATGGGGCTCGATACGAGACCCCGAAGGTTTCTGGGCTCCGGGCGACTTAAGCCGGTATCATGCTGCTGTAACACACTGCATGAGCTGTCATGAGCCCTTTCGCGGGCCGGTGAGTGCCAAATGCATCCAGTGCCACTCAGAGGCATACTTTGCGGCAGGCTCAACACCTTCAACGGCAACCTTTCACCGGGATGTCATTGGACAACAGCAGAAGTGTTTGGGTTGTCATACCGAGCATCGCGGCCCTCTTGCGAACATCACTTCGCGCAAGACTCACCATGACAAATCTCCACTTTTTTCAGCTGATTCCTCGTCTTGAGGGTTCTGAGGTGGGGCAGCG
>Ga0207701_10000459_pt1 | contig 42216 bp, 45 predicted proteins | sample KBSSwiSSwithPhiX_FD_184294 | JGI IMG/M metagenome (GOLD analysis project Ga0207701, IMG submission 184294) | Switchgrass rhizosphere bulk soil microbial communities from Kellogg Biological Station, Michigan, USA, with PhiX - S5 (SPAdes) (version 2) | ecosystem: Environmental > Terrestrial >... | reverse complement strand
TGAAATTGTGAATAAGTGTGACGTCATGACGCCCAGTTCAAAGAGAGACGGCACCATCCCTGTCTAGTCGATGATATCCACCTTCTTCCCCATGGCCTTTGCGCGTGCCAGGCAGTCAGTGTCTGTCGTTGCGCACCGCAGCGTGTCAAGCTGGTGTTCTTCGACAATCTCAACCTTCTTGCGTTGTGCCTTTGCCTGTTTCATGCAACCGGTATCCGTTACGAGACATTTCATGGTGTCATCGGTAGCAATCGGATTCACCGTCTGAACCTGCTTACCTTCTTCCCTTGCTCGTTTAAGACATTCTTGGTCCGTTGCGAGACACTTGACTGTATCCTCAGTCTTCTTAATCGCCTTATCGATGGATTGATCAATGTTCTGATTGACGCGATCCCGCGCCTTGTGCTTGGCACTTTCGGTGGCTCGATTCATCAGGCCATCGATATATCCCTGGGCCTGTACCTCCGCAACATTGAACAGTAACAATGCCACAATGCAACCGATGAATCGTGTCATAACATGGCCCTCCCTCTGCCATTCAAAGGATAGCAGATCGCACCTCCCCCTGAATTCACCGAATTGCCTAAAAACAGGCCCCCAGGTAAGGCACTCACCCAGCCCACTCTCTCTTATCGGACAAGGAGCTTAAGAAGTTGGAGAAAGAGGCACGAAACTACCTGTGAGGCCGGACGGAAATCGGGGCAGGGTCTTTCTACCGAAGTCGGGGGTCAGCTTCGAGGACACCATTCAAGGCTTAGAATTACTACACGCGAATCCCAACAGAGACTGTCCGATAGTGCCAGATCCAACGGATATCCACGTTCCTTCAGGGGACTCGTAAATCACCTCTCCTTTAGCCATGTTGCCTCCGAAAAGTGACTGTGCGAGCGTTCGTGATCGTTCTTGCTTACAGTCATACTCTCGTTGCATCTTCAACGACAAGTACCGCGCCGGAAAACCTTCTTGACCAGTCTTGTAATCATACAAGATCCACAGCTTCACCAACCCGCTTCTTTTATCGACACCAATGCTAGTGGGCTCAACATAGACAGTGAGCCCCCCAAAAGTTGGGCTATCGATAAGTTTTTTCCATTCCGCCTGGGCGAGGCCGACACTACAACTCAGGACGAGCAGAACCAGGACGATTCGCCAAATGAACATGCGGTCCCCTAACAGAGTTGAGCCTGACGACGGGAATTGTAGGAGGAAGGACGAAGATTCGCAACCAGAACCATCGACACAGAGAGCTGAGGCTTGCGCCACTAGTGGGCAGCCCTCAAACAATCGGCCTCCGCATTGGTGGAATGTGTTGAATTGGTACTATCCTTGACACCTCTCTAAAAACTGCACCTGGATCCACGCCACCCTTCGCCCTTCTCGGGATGCACAGGCATGGTGACCTCCGTAATTATGCCGTAGGGGAGTTCTAGAAATCAGTAAATTGCACCTGATCCAAGAACGCATGGGCTTTTGTCTCAAGCCCCGGCTCGTTGTGACGCCGCTGAAAATGGTGATGGGAGTATTCCATGCGAACTCCGATACGCTTATTTTTGGGATGTTGGCAGAGGTACCCAATCTCCTCCAGTATCATAAACGCCCCGAGTACCTCATGATCTTCAGTGACCTCGTGATAGTGTATGCACATAGCTCCTCTGCTACGAATGGGATTCTCCTCACGCGTGAGGGATCTAATCCGTGTTTGAGGCTCAGGGGCATTCGCTACATGCGCGTCTGAAAAATACTTTAGAAGGTCCTGCTCTGTCGCTAGGTCGGGCAGCTCGAATAACCCGACCCTCGCTCCATAAACCTCACCATCAGTGTGGCTTCGCTTGGCAAGGCCTAGGAAAGCTTTCGTCATGCCCACTAGGTACCAGTCTGGTTCCTGAGGCGGTAGGACGGACACCCCCGAAACCTTAGTTAGCCGCTCTGAAGGATCGGTAATCTCACGAGACATTGGTGTACACGAAATGAAACCCACCACGATAAGAGCTAAAGCAAGGACGTAGGGCATCATGAAAACCTCCCTCCTGGTTTGTGGTCTCGCTCTCGGTGCCCAACGTTATTTCTGCGTCCCAGGATCTTCTTCTGCACAAGCTCATCTTTTGCCCAGCTTGCCTATGCATGCTCTCGATTGCAATTCTCCGTCTCGTCCCATACCCCCTCTTTAGAGGGGATTGACTACCTCTTTCGTAGAGTAGACGATGCCGCCAACATTTGGCCTCGAATTATTGTCCCTTTTGCAGGACAGAATGAAGAAGGAACCATGCGGCGCATCCGTCCAAGTGTTCTGACACTGGTGTTTACGGCAAGCCTGCTGCTCTTCGCCAGCATTGTGGGCACGAAAATCCTTCTCGCATAGACCTAGAGTACACATGCTGGAAAGTAATACCATGTCTCCTCGCTCCGATATTCGACCAGAGATTCAGAATTTTCTAGGATCGTGTGAACACCTGCTGCTATTCCTTACCACCTCACCCCATTCATCGCTCTCCAAAGATGAACTGCGATTGATGAATCACTACGTGGATGAATTGGCTCGGGTATTGGACAAGTCCGACAAAGCATAAGTTTCTCTTCCTGTGCGCCTCCTAGCCCTATCTGTGCTCCTGGCCTTTCGGTATCTCTTGTTTTATTGTTCGCCTTCCCACTAGAGGCCTATGAAGACTTTTTCATCATGGCTTCATCGTTTCATCATGTAGGGGCCATACAATGCGAGAAAAAGATTAGTCCCTACCAGGGTGTCCTGATGCATGACGCTCTGGCATGGCAGAGGGTTATCGGGAGATGGACGCCCCTGGTAACCCTCCTTTTTTTTCTTGATGCCCTCCTCCCGATGCTGGGGAATGCCCGGGTTCTCTTCTTCCTCATGGCGTGCTAGATATCCGCCGTGGATCTTCATCGCGCCATTAATGAGCATGTGTACGAATGTAGAGCGCTCATCGTCCGTTTACAGTCTAATGAACAAGACAACGTAACGGAAGTCGACCTGGTAGTACTTCGAGCCCAGTTGTTTCTTCTGGATGCTGCTGCAGCCAATCTACAAAAGATGAAACGGCTTCACCATATGGGGAAGGGCCCCTAAACGAGGGTCGGAGGATTCCTGTCAAGTCCACGCAGACATTGCACCTACTAAATACTGTATAACATGATGACAGCTCACCGCTTTCTTGCCGAACTGCCACAAGATCCTAAATTGCAGTGGCCTTTTTCATAGCACTGTCAGCCCTGGCTGTTACTCCCATAAATAAATGACCTTCGTTCCCAAAGCCGACATCCGGTGGGAAGGTTGACCCTTTTCCCTTTAGAGGGGAATCTTGCACTTATGACCATACTGCGTTAATGAACTGGAGTGGCAACCATATTGGAACCCAGCGTCCGATGAGCTATTTTCACAATATCATTCCAGCATTTTTTCTACCTGTCGGGATAGTGTTGCTGTTGCTGTTGAGTGCGGTAGTTTTAAAAAAGCGGGCTCTTGTTGTGTTTTGTGCCGTGCTTCTGTTCCTCCTGAGTATTCCCCTCACCTCAAACTTTTTAATTCGGTCTTCTATAGAACAATTTCAAACTCGACGACTCGTGAGTGAGGTGGGGACAGGGGATGCAATTGTAGTGTTGAGTGGCATGCTCACGACAGCTCCTCTAGCTGGTGGTGGATTCATTTCAGAATGGAATGATCCCGACCGCTTCTTTGCTGGCATTGAACTAATCAAAGCGAGCAAAGCTCCCATTGTCATCTTCACGGGTGGAAAAATGCCGTGGACGTCGAGCAAGCCGGAAGGGGAAGTATTAAAGGAGTATGCCGTTCAGTTCGGGGTTCCCGCTGACCGCATCATTCTCACTTCGAATGTCGAGAATACTGAGGATGAGGCAAGGGAGGTTCGGAAATACTTGGGGAGTGCAAAAAAAGTGATTCTGGTTACAGCTGCTTCACATATGCCTCGGGCGGAAGCCCTTTTTGTCGCCTATGGGTTAGAGGTCATTCCATTTCCAGTGGATTTTAAGATAGAAGCCTCACGTTCATTCACCATCCTAGATGTCTTGCCGAATGCTACCAGCTTGAAGGGGTCAGAAATGGCGATGAGAGAGTGGTATGGAAGAGCATTCTACCTACTAAAGCAGGCTGTTGCACAACTCAATAAGTGAGTCAGGCCTTTGAAGCTAAGATAACGCTATTCCTCGCCTGCCGCCCCATCATTTCACCCCTAGCCACACCTGGTCCCCGAAAAACCACATGACTAGGAGTATCAGGGCTGGCACCAAGATGATGAGCGCATCCTCGACCATTGCACGAAGCTGATAGCGTCGATGATCAACCCGCATACAATCAGTATATGTTCTCAAAGGAATGATCGGTCCTCGGAAAGTCCCGAGCTGAAAAGTGGGTCGGACAGCCTGTCTCACCACCGAGTGCATAGGACTGACCTCTGGACGGCCAGCGCCGTCAGAGTGTAGGCTACGGCGGCGGCATCGGCGTTTCGTGCGCTGGTGCCACACGTTCATGAGGGCAACAGATGGTCTCCCGATGGGATGAACTCACGGCCGAATATGAATACTTGGAGGCGCAGGACACGCAGGTCCGATTCCTTACTGACCGCACAGGTTTTTCAGCTGATGCCGTCAGCCGGGTGCTAGTCCATCTCACTCCGGCCATATTCGGCGAAGAATGGGACATCGAGGCCCAGGCACGGGACGCAGGGATGAGCGTAGAAGATTATGGGCTCGCCATGAGTCCCTTACTACAGATGAGCATGGAACAGGCACAGGCCCGCCTGCATGAGGTTGAAGCACAGCTCGCTCGTGGGGACAATCCCGAGCCCACGGTCGATGAGCTTGAAAAGGTCAGGAAGTTTGAAACGATTGTGGGGAAGATCACCAGATTGAGCGGCCAGAGGCCCGATGTCGTGGTGGCAATTTTGTTCGCAGTCAGTGTGTTGAAGAATCGCCAGCGTGAAATCATACAAGAATTAGCTCGCCTGAAAGCCTTGGGAGGAGGTCCGAGCGGGTAGGGCCTGTCTTCCATTCATGTCAGGGGGCAACTCGAAAGATTGGGAACATTGAAAGCGCCTGGTTCTTCTCAGTGATCTTGGCCTCAATGCGATCTCTAGGGAAAATCTGGTCCGACATCACGGTGTTGTTGTCCGTATACAATTTGACTTCTTTCCCGTCTACCCCTTCAATAACATAGTTATTGCCATCAATCCGTATCACGTCGCCCTGAATGGTCTTCTGCATCTGCCCATCCGTAGTCTCAGATTGATCCGCTTTCTTGTCGTCTGCAGCAGAAGGCATACTAGCGGCCTGCACGGCAACAGAAAGTCCTATGACAAGCAGGAATGTCATCAAAATGCCGAGAGCTTTGGGAGTCGATCCCACGACTGCCTCCTCTCATATGTGTGCCCGATAAAAACTTTTGCACACCATGTTTCGTTACTTGAATGGTCCCAGCCAGTGTTTTTCATTGGGCCTCCTGAAGAAGCCTTAATTTATTGCATGGTCAGAAAAGTGGGTACTAGGAACATCCCACGGCTCAGTTAATTGACCAGGCGTAGTAAGCCGTGTAGCGGAATTCGGTGAGAGCCACGCGCGCTAGGGATTACCCCAGTCGATTAGAATTATAGAGAAGATTACATTGAGCGGTCTTACGAAAATCGAATTCCGTGTATACCTCTATGACAAAGGTAGTTCTCATCTGTATTTTGTGTCTTGGCGTACTCCTCCAAATCTTGGGGGCTCCGATTAGCTTTTCCAACTTAGATGAGACATATGATCCAGCTTATGAATTACAATTAACCGCAGCTACCATGATCTCCCGCCTTTCTGCAGACTGCCATGACAGATCCTCTTTTAGACGCGACGAACCCTATGGGCAACTCTATTCTTCTGTATATGGATCCCGTATCTTTCACCCTCCCCTGTAACCCGCTCAGTAAAGATCAGCTTTGTATATCTTTGTTGGTCAATAAATGGATGCAGGGGGACGAATGCCAGCTCGTAACAAGGTACTTCCCGAACTGTCCAGGCTTACCACTGAACTGAAATCTTGGCTTGAACAAGATCCGAAGTTAGACCTAACAGACCAAGTGTTTCTTGAAAATCACTTGCATGTGCTTCACCTAGCTTACGCAACATGGAAGGCTAGAGTTTTAAACAAAGAGGGAAGCGAAAGAACCGAAATTAAATGATGATCTCTGACCTGACCAACAACTAGGGTTTCCCCCAGGTTCAAGCCTCCGACCGATGTTATACAAGAATATTGTCCTACCTAGGGTGACGGCCTCACCTTCGGCGCGACACAGGGAGGGTTATCGGGTTCTGGTGGCTCGTTCCTGATAACCCTCTTTATATTCCTCAGGGTACTCCCCAGCACCAATACTAAACGCAGTGTTAGACAATCACGACGTCCTACCCGGGTGACCACAGCCACCCGGGGTTAGACAAGGGAGGGTTATCGGGACGGGTAGCCCTGGTAACCCTCTTTTACTTCCGACCTACGCCCTCCGCCCATCTAGGCGCTTGAACTATTCTCCTCGCCCCGATTAATATTTCTGATGTCCCTCAATATTGATATTCCCACAACTACAATCCTTCTCATTGACAACAATGACAAGGATCGCACGTATTACGCTGATCGCATCAGGATCGGCTTACCAGATTGCCATGTACTCGAATCCAAGGATGGAAGTTCAGGTTTAGAACTGTACAAATCTCACGGCTCGATTGCATCGTCACCGAACTCTATCTCCCCGATATGTCCGGCTATGAATTGCTGGTCGAATTGGTCCCACGGGCGAGCAAGCCTGCTATCGCGGTTGTTATGCTGACACGGGCGGTGTGGAGACCCCTGAACGATCTTGCCCTACAACATGGAGCCCAAGCATACTTAGTGAAACGCTTCACGTCTGGTCATGAGTTGGGAGAAATCATCCAGAAGGCCATTGCCCGAGTGGGGCCGACTCGGAAGGATCGGAAACAGTAACGAGTTTGCCTGTCGTTCGCTTTCACGAAGTACCTAAAACAGCGTAACCTCCCCATGTGCGCTCCTAAACCCCTCTTATGTGGCCGAATATCCCCCCCTCTCCTTCGCTCTTCACCCCTCCCCAAGTGTTTGATTTGTTACTGAGAGAGGGGATTATATGGGGAGAGGATCTGTAGGAATGCTGTAGTGGCCAAAGCGGGTCTTGTTGCGGGCTGCTATACTGAAAATAGCAAAATCGTTTGTCGTGACGAGCGAAACTCAATAAATGGAGATGATCATGGCAAAGAAATTAAACCTGTGCCCGAAGTGCAAGCAACCCATGGTCCCTCATGCCTATACACGGAATGATAAGGACATGCTAACCCAAACCTGGTGGTGCAACCCCTGTAGAAAGACAGGCAGTTGTAGAACCACACTGACATGAAGAACAGGGGTAGGCCCTCTACCACACCAAGAGCCTCCCCCTGACTGCTCTCAGTCCCTTCCCGGTTTTCCACCCGTGGTCTTCGCCACTCCTCGTATATCGGTATGACACACCTGGAAGACATTTCGACAGTACTTGAAATTCTTCTTGGCATAGTCGGAATCCCCCTCAGCATCCTCAAGATAGCAAAGTATCTACGTGCTTCGTCGGGGCCATCTTCAAAGAAGCGTCGAGGAAGGAAAAGCACCCCCAGCCGCTAGGAATCAGACCTCTCACTGGAAAGCTAGGGATTCATCTAGGTATGCCTATTGATCCACAGTAGTATGTATGAGCACATGAACGCCAGCCAGGGAGGAGAGACATGAGACACTTACGCAATACGCTCGGAGTGTGTTCTATTGCTATGGGAATCCTCTGTCTGATGCTTCCTGTACAGGCGGAAATGTATGTGGCTGGTCAAGTGGGGGCGAACATCCCTCAAGATCTTAGCAATGGCGAGTTAAGTGGATTCGGCACCACCGTGGGAATCAGCGACCTCTCGTTGCAGAACTCTCTGATGTATGGAGCCAAAGCAGGATACTATTTTGATTCGCTGAAGTGGCACAATTTCAATCTAGGCGTCGAAACTGAAGTATTTAATTCCACGCCGCATATTAAGCAGCAAGACGCTACAATAGGAGGCGTCTCAGGGACACTCCAAGGATTGACGAACCGAGTCTTGACCTGGGCTCCCTTGGTCCTGGTTATGAGGTATCAAGCAGGGGCCTTCGAGCCCTACGCTGGAGTGGGGCTCGGGGTATTTTTTTCCCGCATTTCGGATGGCACTGATTCCAATTCGAGCACTGATGTTGGACTAGACACGCAACTTGGGCTGAGGTATCGCGTGACCCAGAACCTTTCCCTGTTCGGAGAGTGGAAATACAATTATGCGAATATCGACCACAATAATTTCCTAGCATCCGGGGTTAATTTATCGGCGAATTATAATGCAAACATCTTTGCCGCTGGAATCGGCTACCACTTCTAACTGATAACAGCCGTATCTCCAAATCCCCCATCCCCTGAATCCCGACTGGATGTGAAGCAAGCGGCCCAAGCTAGTTTGCACAAGCCAAGCCGTTTGATGGCCCGGATTTATCTCTCACGCCATCGCCCTCTGTGCACCTTGGAATGAATGCCATCACAATAGGGAAGGAACTCGGCGATTTCCTAGCTCACAGGCGTCAATGGCTGCAGCAGAATCAAAAACAGTCCATGCTTGACTTGGAGGATAACAGCCACGAATGACATGCGCTTCGATTGGTTTGGGGTCATAAGCCTCCTCATCGCGGCCGGCACCGTGGGTGCAATGCTGTTTCAATAATTCTTGCCGCGACGTGCCGAACAAACCGCTATAGCCCACTGCCACTATTGTCCACCGCTACTTCTCGCCTGACGCCAACGTTCCGCTCCAAGAAGGGGGTGGCCTGAGGGTAAGTGAGTGTTGCTTGAACCTTGACACTTCCCCATGGGTAGCCTAGCCTTTGTACCTTTGGGAAGGTGATTCATGCGAACTCCAGCCCTGTTATTGTGCCTGATGTGTTTGCTCATATTTGGAGGGTGTGTCAGTCCCGAGGAGTTCAAAGGGCCCAACGGCAGAAGTGCCTATTCCATGAGTTGTGGCAGTAACCTCGATGCCTGCAACGGCAAAGCTAAAGAGGTGTGCCCCAAAGGCTATGATGTCCTTGACCGTGCAACCGAGACGGTCGCTGTTCCATACAAAGAAGCAATGGGAGCCACGCAACAGTACCATCTCTCGATTGAGTGCAAGTAAACCCAGGAGGCACTATGCCAGAAGGCAAGGTACTATCACTCCAAGGCCAGCGTTCAGCGATGAAAAAACGATCGCTCCTAGAAGCGAATATACCCATCACGATCATCAATAATTCGAGTGTCGACTTTAAAGATTCTGAAGTGACAGTCAAGGATGACGACACAAGCACCGTACGCTCGGCATACTTCGGCTATATCATCGCCCACGCAAGAGATAATCGCACCCTAAGCATGCCAGGTCACATAGAGTGGTGTGCGTATAAGATTACCACGGTTGATGGAGAGATTATTGCTGGGGCTGGGTTGAGCAAGAATGCGCCGGGCATAGAGATAACGATTCGCGATTAAAAAATGAAACAGCCCTACATCATCCCCCAACTCTTCCGCATCACCCTGAACCCTGAGCAAGCGATTCTCAGTGCGTGTAGCCTCGTGGCGATGTCGGCGCAAGTCAGCCCTTTCCGATGATGGCGAGTAGGTCCTCTAATCGGATGGCTTCGCCTGGGGTGAGCGTAAGAAATTCCACGCCAAACTGCTTACTCGCTGTCCACCGCACCTGCGCAACCTCCACTTCTATGGGCGTCTGGTTGGCGCCTGGGAAGATCAGTACATGGAGACGATCACCCTTCTGGACGGGTCTCGTGCTGTGGATGGCACACCCCTGACGTGACAGGTTGAAGGCGGTTCCATCCCACTCCGGCCCCGTGGACGAAACCGAGGAGGATAATTCGACCGGAAAGCGTCGCCAGCCCCTGAGATCATTCGTTTCGAGAGAGGATGAGGAGCGTATGGGCGGATCCGATGGGCTCTCGATCTGCAGGGCCGTGGCTGTATTGAAATCTGGCGGCTGCCGATCCTTCCGCATTGGTCCTACGACGGCCATCGCCTTCTGGATCGCTTGGACTAGCTCATCACCCGACGTGAAACGCTTCACAAAGAACGCTTGGGCTCCATTTCGAATTGCAAGATCGTGTAGAGCTCTTGGAACTGTCTGGGTCAACATGATGACTGCGATGGTTGGCTTGCTCGCCAGAGGGACCAGTTCGACTAGCAATCCAAAGCCTGGCATATCGGGCAGATCCACGTCAGTGATAATGCAATCGATTTTCCGAGACCGGTAGAGGTCTAATCCCGATCGCCCATCCTTCGCCTCAAGGACTATGCAACCGGGTATTCCGATTCGAATTCTTTCCGCATAGTACGTGCGGTCCTTATCGTTGTCATCAATCAGGAGGATGGTCGCGAAAGGGGAAGAGATCGTGGGAGAGAGCTCCATAGCGACACCGTACATCAAAGTGTCGGCAGGGACTGGCCTCCATACAGTCAACTGGACAGGGCGGATGATGAACCGTATGTGAATCCGAGTCAATAGGAATCTTAACCACGAAAGGCGCGGGTTCGCCCATCCATCTAGGTCCGTGCGTGGCGTCTTCCGATACCGGTTTGATGAAGGAGAAGTGGTCTCTCGTTGCTATGCTCAATTTACTGCTCGGCTTGCGCAGGAGCAGGCTTCTCGATCTTTTTGGCACTATCGGACACCGATTCATGGTGTGATTTCGGTGCTGAACCTGCAATGAGATCCGTATTCGCCAGCGTCGTGAATACCAAACTCATCAAGACCGCACCCAGAATAAGTTCGCAAATGATGATCCCATTCATACTGAGCATGTCTCACCTCTTTACTATGTGCTAACCTACCTTTTTATACCGTGAGTCGGCTCACTACCGGACTAGCATGCTGCCTTGTTTGTCATGCGATGTCCCCTAGTTACGCTCAATCCCTGAATGCTTTCCTAGGTCTTTCCCGAGGAATGCGATTAATCTCCACAACTCACAACTATTCATGGATGACTGCGACAAGGACCGCACCCACTATGCGGAGCGGGTGGCTCGGGATACTAGAGTGTACGGTTCTGGAAGCCCGGGGGGCGATCGGGATTAGCAATCAATCGCTCTCGGAAAATCGATTGCATTCAGATTGGCGGGAGCCCCGTGAAAGTCATCGATCCCCCACGGGGCGCGTGGAATATAGCTGGCCAGCAACCGCTCCCCTCATTTACTTCATGGGGTCTATCGAGAGCGCATGGTGTCCGTCGTTATAATGGACCACTTTCGCCTCAACAAAATCTCCCGGTGAAAAGTTTCTCGGCAGTTTGGTCGTTACGTCGAAATGCAAACTCACTTCTTTGCCATTATTGCGCTCGATCACAAAATAATCAGGATATATCGTTAACACCTTGCCCTTCATCGTATACACGCCTTTTTGTATGTCTTCATCTTGTTTGAGTAGGCCGGGAAGGCTGCCTTTCCTCGCGGAATTTTGTTCAGCTTCAATTTCTTCTACCCCCTTGTCGAATGCCATTGCGACAGGGGACAAACCGAGACCCAACACACAAGCACAGGAAAGAATACTAGCGACTTTTGGTATCTTCATCATAATCATAGGAACCTCCTCTGGTAAGGGTTATGTCAAAATTCTACGCCCTTCCGATTGTCCCCGGCGCTAGGTAGATACCTAGTCTCCCATCCCCCCCTTCTGAACTACCTCCTTCTGGTCTTTTGCTAGGTGGTCAAATTCCGATATTCTTGGACGAACAAGCAGAGGCTGTATCTCAAGGAGGGGTGATTATGAACCGTATAGGCTTCTACGAAGTCCGCGGTAGTTGTCTCCTGATGGTGAGTTTCGCCATGTTGACCTTCATCTGTGCTGTGGCCATGTTAAGTGCCTTGATGCGCCCGACTCGGTGGGCTGATCGCAAGCTCGCCCAATTCTAAACCGATTTCCGTTCCCTCTCTCACCATCCTCGGGTCTCTCCATGCTTCAAGACCCATATACTGGAAGGGTCAAGGCCCAATCGATTGGCCTCGGCTTCCAACCGCAGAGGTGGCTCCTCAATAGGTTCTTCCGTCAAGTCGAATGTGCCCCAATGCATGGCGACGAAGTTTCGCCCTTGGACATCAGCAAAGACCTGCAAGGCTTCTTCCGGCGTAATATGAGTCATTTTCATCATTGAGGCTGGGCGATAGGCTCCAATTGGGATAGCCGCAAGATCGAACGGACCCAGCCGTACCCCAATCTCCCTGAATACAGAGTAGTATCCTGTATCGCCGGCAAAGAAGATTCGCTTCGTATCTCCGGCGAGGGCCCATGCGCTCCATAGGCGTCGATTCCGATCCCACAGGCTACGCCCAGAAAAATGCTGAGCGGGAAGACAGGTGACCGTCAGGCCACGGACCTGCCGGCTCTCCCACCAATCCATTTCCTCCACCTCCGTAATGCCAATGTCTGCAAACCAGGCTTTGAGGCCGAGGGGCACGAGGAACAGCGGGTGATGCGTTCGAGCAAGACGCTGAACCGTGTCTCTATCGAGATGATCGTAATGATCGTGGGAGATGACGACGAGGTCCACAATCGGTAATTGCTCGAATGACACCCCGGGGGGCATGAGCCGCTTGGGTCCGGCAAAGGTGACAGGACTGGCACGTTCCGACCATTGAGGATCAGTCAGGATCGTGACGCCGTCGAGTTGAATGAGGAGTGTGGAATGGCCAATCCACGTTACGGTGGCCTTCGTGCGATTGTTCCTGAGGACAGTGCCATCGTTTTCAATGAGCGGCAAATGCGCGGTTCGTGTGTGAAGCGTTGTCGTCCATATACGCGAAGGGAGAAACAATAAACGTTCCCATAGGTCAGGCGGAGAAAACGCCGGATCGGTGTTTCTGAACCCGTCCTGTAGGACGTGCGTCCGGCTTTCATGCAACGGCTCGGAGACCTTCCCGCATCCCAACGAAAGACTTATGAGCCATATCGTGTACAGCATCATCACGAATGCATGGCTCGTGCGTTCCTGTCGGCCATCCTTCTTGCCATCTCGGCTACTCACTCTTTTCCTCCTCGCATCCGTCAGACTCAATAAAATCTAATCTAAAACATACGCGCATCTCCCATTAAAATCGAGATGGTGTACCCGAAGGGCAGCAAATGAAGAAGGTTTAGGTCGAGGTTAAGATTCAGCGACTCTGAATGAATTGGTCAGAGTCCTGTGACTCTGCGAACTCGGGTAGTTGTCCCAACTCAGATTGTTTCTCAACTCCTGTTAGCAGGCTGTTGAGAAAGTCCGCCTTCTACTCAAGTGGTTTGTCAACCCACGGCTGGGGAAAGAGAGAGTGGGATCTACTGAAGGGATTGGCAGCAATACCTGTGCTGTGAGAGAGAGAGAGAAAGTAGCGGGAGGAACCGAGATGTTTGATGGTGATGGTGCCTTGAACCGTCAGCCTTTCCACGACGGAAGACACCTGGTCCCAGGAGTAATACGGTAGCCTTTCGTTGAGTTCTTCGATCGAGTAAGCGCTGACTTGTGCCAGTTCTTCAAGGATCGCCGATTCAAGGATGTCATCCTTAAACATTTGCACAGCCGAGCTAAGGTGGTCTTACTGACAGACTGCTTATACGACGAACGCTTATATCGACAAACTAGGAAGATACCTAGTCGGCTCCTTGTCAATTCATGGGGCTGGGTCAATCGACAACGCATAATGCTCATCGTTATATTGGATCACTTTCGCTTCAATCCATTCTCCCGGCGCAAACGTTTTTGTCATCTTAGTGGTCTCGTCGATGTGCAAACTTACTTGCTTGCCGTCACTCCGCTTGACCACATAGTGATCGACTTCAAAGCCTAGTACTTTCCCCTTTAGCTTGTGAATGCCCCTCCGTGTTTCTGCTTCTTGCTCAGAGGGGCCGGGAAGACTCCCTTTTTCCACCTTATCTTGTTCCGCTTTTAGGTCTGACGCGTAGAAGGCAGTGGATAGACCGAGTCCTAACAAGAAGGCACAGGATAGTACTCTAGGAATTGAAGCCATAATCGCCTCCCCTCTTGTCATCGCTTTAGGCGGCTCTATTGGGTATCTTACCCCTTGGTTTGCTCGCATGCTCAGTTGGTTCCGTGACCTTCTTGAGGAGATGATGCGTGGTGTCAGAGGACAGATTGGTTCGCTGGCAGAGGTCTGCCGTTGACACCATGCCAAGGAGCCTTCCCTCTGGATCGATGACAGGAATGCGACGCACTTGATGCTCCTCCATTAAGCGAGCGGCCCGCTGAATATCCTCGTCCGGTTGACATGTGATCATATTGGTCGACATGCATTGCTGGACCGGCACGGTTTGGGGATGCCGATCCATGGCGACCACCCCCAGGCACAAGTCGCGATCCGTCACCACTCCCACCAATCTTTGCTCTGTTGATGATTTCACGACCGGCACGATGCCGACATTTAACTCTCTCATAATAAGCGCGGCTCGAGTCGCTGCATCTGCGGGGATGCAGCACATCGGGTTGGGTGTCATGACTTCGTGAACTTTCATCTTGGACCTCCCTAGGCAGTTTCAGCACGACAGGTTATTTGTTTACACACAGCAAAAAGAATACCCCTGATGACGCGGATGCAACGTATTGAAATATTGTTAGAGGCGGGCATTAGTAGAAAACCCGCATTCGCAGGCACTGACATGTTGTCTCTTGTGAAGACACCTTGTCTTTGGGAGTGAGTTTCCCTAGCCCATAAGTCGCATGTGGAGAGCGAAGGACCAAGATGCGCGGCTGGGGTATGACCTAGGCCCAATTCGCAAAGTACTTGCTATTATGTAACCTAATTATGGCACCGACAAAAGAAGGGACACTACGGGGGTTTGGCCGCGTGGTTGGTGATCTGCAAAGTCTGTTGCGCTCCCGAGCAGCCCTCACGGAAACCGAACAGTTATTTCTCGAGAATCGGCTCATGCTTTTGCAGTGTGAATATAACCTCTGGACACAACGAGCCATAAAAATAATACGACATGAGCGCACCGGCGATATACCTGACGCAAGCCACGATGGGTGCTGATGACGATTGTTCAAAGCGAATGGCAAGGCTTTTTTTCGCAGGGATAATCGGTGAAGTTGTGTGAACACCAGAGCGACATTCGACAATGGTAAAAACTCTGGCAAGTACTATGCAAACATAGTGCTGAGCAGAGAAACACACTTGAGCGTGAAGCAGGCTCGACATCGAAAGGTGCCGGGCTTTTTTTATGACCCACGGCATGCTTATGGCAGGCTCAGCCAGTTACTAGGCCCGGGAGGACCTTAATGGGAGACATAATGTCCGATCAGACTCTCGGTCCACAGGACGAAAGGAAGTGGACAAAACGCATGGTACTCCTGCGACAAGTTTTGTATTTTCTCTCGGAGAGAGGCCCAACAAGCTGGGCCATCCTCTATTTCCACTTCGATAAAGACGGAACAGATGAGATCGGACTGGCGTTAGGACACTTGGCCACGTTAAAACATATTGAATTGGAAGGAACAACTCTGAAGATCACTGAGCTAGGGAGAGAGCAGCTCAAGAACTGACTTCCATCCTGACTTCCATCTTTGCACCGAACCCACTGGCCGGGAAACCCTGCTATTTTTAGAACCGTCGTCTCAGAGCCACTAACCCAGCAAATCCAACGCCCAAGAGCAACAGGCTGATTGGCTCTGGGACCGCGTGACCTGTCCCGTTTTCCTCACACTGGCCCGAAGAGTTATGAGAAGAAGCTCTATGAGTTACCCGAAAATCTGACGGGTTGAGGCTAGAACTAGATTCATGCTGAATTCTAAATGGAGTAGAGTGATGAGTAGATTGCCCAAAAGCATTGCCATTACCCATTGCAATGAACTTAGCCACACCGATGTTGGAGCCGACAGCTGAATCAGAATGGCTTGAATTCAACCGGAGAGAGCCCACATTGCGGTCTGAGTCATCCTCACATTTCGTAATGGAAGTGGCTTGGATCTGAGGCACATACGCGAGTAATAGTCCTGCGGTCAGGGATATCTGTATTAACTTTTTCATAATAGTGCCCGATCCTCCATCTATTCAGATAGGTTTGAAGACAATTTATAGATTGAGCATAAAGCATTCCACTCGCGTAAGTGATTGACTTACAGCGAACTTTACCCAAGATGTCACGATTTCCTGTAAAGAAAAATAACAGACCGGCATAGACAGGGTGAAGCTAGACCATTTCTAACGGATTGTTTTGTCAATGATTCTAAGACTTCTGTTTTTAATTGACTAGATTCTCGAGTGTAAAATCCTTTTTCTCATTGACCAACATGAAAATCAGGTTCTCTCAGTGTATTTGTGTAGTCTATTCCATACAGCGCCTAACATCTTGGAATTTAAGTAATTAGCACGACATAAGAAGACTGTTCCTGCAGTCGCGTGAGGAACTCGCGACCGCATCCACCGTGATACGCCTGAATAGGCTCACCTTCCAACTTCCGTAAAGTAGGCACATATCTTGACTACGTAAGTACCGATTTGTTACAGCACAATCTCCTCTCTTACAACCACCCAAGACATAAACCTTGACATGTCAGGTAATGTACTGCTCCAGATGTGTCGAGCCTCCGCCCTCGCCGTGATGCTCATGCTATGGGGCATGCCGGTATGGGGCGCTATGCTAGAGTGGAAGGCCAATAGTGCGCCTAATATAGCTGGGTACCACGTCTACTATTGCAGTTCCCTGCCTTGCACATCTGGCACAGCAATGTTGCTGGTAACCTTGGGAAAGGTCAGCAGTTTCAATATAGGAACACCCGCCGTCACTCAGTACTATGTGATCACGGCATACAACTTTAGAAACAAGGAGTCTGGCCCGAGTAACGTCGCCACTTATTTCCCGCCCGGTGTTTCGCCGCCACCACCCACTGCCACGGGGAGCCTGACCGTTCCCGGGTCGACGACGCTGAGTAAATGGGTTACGGCATGGGGCCCGAATCGACTCGATATCTTCGGCATTGGGGCCGACGGCGCAATGTACCACAAAGCATGGAACGGCCTTGCCTGGCAACCAGCGGGGCTGGAGTGGGAACGTTTAGGCGGGAACTTCACCAGCCCGCCGGCGATTACGGCGTGGGGTCCCAATCGGCTCGATATCTTTGGGATCGGCAGCGACGGTGCGATGGTCCACAAGGCGTGGACCGGCAGCGCCTGGCATCCAGCGGGGCTGGAGTGGGAGCACTTAGGCGGGAACTTCACGAGTCCCCCGGCCGTTACGGCATGGAGCCCCAATCGGCTTGATATCTTCGGCATCGGCAGCGACGGTGCGATGGTCCACAAGGCGTGGACCGGCAGCGCCTGGCATCCAGCGGGGCTGAAGTGGGAACGTTTGGGCGGGAACTTCACCAGCCCGCCGGCGGTTACGGCATGGGGCCCCAATCGGCTCGATATCTTCGGCATCGGCACCGATGGTGCGATGGTCTACAAGGCATGGACCGGCAGCACCTGGCATCCAGCGGGGCTGGAGTGGGAACGTTTAGGCGGGAACTTCACCAGCTCGCCGGCGGTTACGGCGTGGGGCCCCAATCGGCTCGATATCTTCGGCATCGGCACCAATGGTGCGATGGTCCACAAGGCATGGACCGGCAGCACCTGGCATCCAGCGGGGCTGGAGTGGGAACATTTAGGCGGGGTCTTCACGAGTCCCCCGGCCGTTACGGCATGGAGCCCCAATCGGCTTGATATCTTCGGCAGGGGGACCAACGGTGCGATGGTCCACAAGGCGTGGACCGGCAGCGCCTGGCATCCAGCGGGGCTGGAGTGGGAACGTTTAGGCGGGAATTTCATCAGCCCGCCAGCCGTTACGGCGTGGGGCCCCAATCGGCTTGATATCTTCGGGATCGGGACCGACGGTGCGATGGTCCACAAGGCGTGGGACAGTAGCGCCTGGCAACCATCAGGACCTGATTGGGACCGCTTAGGCGGGGTCTTCACTGCACCGTAAACGAAAGGTCATACAGACCGTCCAGATCGTCGAAAGGGTCGTCTGCTCTAGTTAAGACTTGTCTCGTTACAGACCGACGTCAGTGTCAGCCCTCCACAGCTTTAAAACTGCACCTACCCAACCACCTGCATTCTAGTAGTCTGTTCACAATTGCTCACATTTGACTGGGCAACATGCGTATAAGAATGGTGAAAGGTCGTGTTGTTCAAAATGAGAATGTTGATGCGTTCATTAGCACCGACGGCCCTTGGCTGCCTCCTCCTTGTCACCCCTGTCTTAGAAAGCTGTACCAAGTCTTCGCCCGAGGCCAAGAAGGCCAGACATGAAGCAAGGGCCACGAGCTATTTCGAGAAGGGCCAGTATCAGGAGGCCATTCTCGAGTACCAGAATATCGCGCAACTGGATCCTCAAAACGCCGATGCTCACTACCGTTTGGCATTGGCCTATCTGAAACTCGGAGGTCAGACGAATCTCCAGCAAGCGGTGGTCCAACTCAGCAGAACCATCGGGTTGGACAAGACAAACCACGATGCCCAACTCAAACTCGGAGAGTTGTACCTTCTGGGTAATGAACCAAAAAAAGCCCGGGCACATGCCGATATCGTCTTAGTGTCAGCACCCCAAAATACAGAGGCGCTTATCCTCCGGGGACGAAGCCTACTTAAGGAAAAGCATTACCAAGAAGGCATGGAGGAGCTGAAAAAGGCTATAGACCTTGATCCGAAGAACATGCATACGTACATCGATCTGGCGCGGGCCTATCTGTTTTCGAAAGATCCTGATTCGGCCGAGGCGGTGCTCAGACATGCCTCGTCAATTGATCCACGTTCTGTTGAGATTCTGGTAGCACTAGGTGATTTACACGTAACCATCGGGAAACCTAACCAAGCGGAAGCCATCTATAAGCAAGCCCTCGAGGTCGCCCCGCAGAACGAAGACATTTACCTGTCGCTCGCAAATTTTTACCGGCGTTCCGCAAAATGGGCTGAGGTAGAGGCCACCCTGCAGAAGTTGGCCGCACTTAAACCTCAAGACGACAAACCGCATGTTCATCTGGGTGATTTCTTTAGTTGGCTTGGACAACAGGATAAGGCACTTGCCAGCTATCAACGAGCCATGGAAGTGAATCCTAGTTCGCTCGCGGCCCGGGACAGGCTGATTTCACACTACCTGGACACAGGGAACACGAGGGATGCAGAGACTAGAGTCAAAGAGATTCTCGGGAAGAATAACAGAGACCCGATGGGTCGTTACTTCGATGCCAGGATACGACTGGCCAAGAGTTATGCCGACGAAGCCATTCCCCTTCTCCAGGGAGTGATAAAAGATGACCCGACGTTTGCAGGGGCTCAGTACTTCCTCGGTATGGCCTTTTTGCAAAAACGCCAGTTTGCCCAGGCTCGGGGAGCATTCACAGAAGCAGTCAAGCTCGGCCCCACCCTATCTGAAGCACGAACTGCATTAGCAGAAGTATATCTCGCCGAGGGCTCATCGGATATGGCAATTGAACAAGCCCAAGCAGCCATCCAACTCAACCCCCGCAATGTTCAAGCGGCCCTCATCGCGGGGGACGCCTATCTCCGCAAGGGAACCTTCGCCAAGAGCCGGCAGATCTATGAGGCGATCGTACAAGCTCTTCCAGATCAACCAGTGGGCTTCTACCGCCTTGGCATTATGGCTCATGCCGAGAAACACGATGCCAACGCTATAGCCTACTTCGAAGAAGCACTCAAAAGAAGGCCGGCCGCCATTGAACCATTGGCCCAGATCGCGCAGATTAAAAGTGCGCAGGGCAAGGCTAGCGAGGCACGAGAGCGGGTCACGCGTCATCTTCAAGTCTCTCCTACTCCACTCGTCTATAATCTCCTGGGCCAACTCTGGCTCAAGGCGAAGGACTTAGAACAGGCCGAACAGGCCTTCAAAAAAGCCATCGATCTCGACAATTCTCTCCTTTCGGCCTACATGAACTTGGGCCAAACCTATCAGCAGGCCGGCAACATGGATCACGCCATGCATGAATATGAGGCGGTCTTGGATAAGGATCCCACGGTGATTCAGGCACATATGATGATAGGGGTCATTCATGAAAGCAGGAAAGAATATGACAAGGCTCGGGAACGCTATGAGAGCATTCTGAGGCTCGATTCCAAATCTGCACCGGCTGCCAACAACCTCGCATGGATTCTGGTGGAGCAGGGCGGCAACCTCGATAGGGCACTCTCCTATGCACAGAATGCACGCGAACAAATGCCGGATGAGCCACATGTCGCCGATACGCTCGGATGGGTCTATTACAAGAAAAACGCCTACATCCTGGCTGTGAACCTCTTGAAAGAAGCTTCCGAAAAACTCCCGAATGATCCGGTCATTTACTTTCATTATGGAATGGCGCAACAGAAAATAGGGGACGCCGCGGGAGCGACACAATCGCTCCGAACAGCGTTGAAATTCAGCCAAACCTTCCCAGGATCTGATGTGGCCAGAAAAACACTGGCAGAGCTATAGTGGGAATTGCGAACTACGAGCGACAAGGCAAAGAAGGGGACATGGACCGTACTGTGTCAATACCCGATGAACGGGTTCATGTGCACCGAGCGCTTCAGTTGAATTGAGATAAAAAGCTCCCCGTAATCTCATCACCGATTGACAGCCTTCAGCTAAAAATTACCAACCCGGTTATGGGGTTGGCCCCTTGCTGGCATTCAGCATATCTTATGTGGAGAAGCTGTGCCAAAAAATACGAAGGGCCGATCCTCTCACATGAAGACCGGCCCTTGCTTGGCTTGAGAAATTTGAGAAGAAACTGAGAACCTACAAATTAATCCGTTCTTTCATTCGCCGCCACGCTGCGACTCCAATCAAGCCTGAGCCAAGGAGGAGAAGAGTGGCTGGCTCAGGAACAGCACTGGCAGCATTAGAAAAATCAACTTGCAGGACAGACTTGAAGCCAACATTTTCAATTTGCACCGATTTGATGGTCTCGCCGCTCCCCGCCTGCGCAATGATTCCGATACGATCAAAGTTGGCATTTGCCGGAAGTCCGCTGAAGGTGAAAGATTGAGCGGGGTCTCCTTGATTGTCCGTCACAGTGACTTTCACCGATCCGGCCTCCAGAAGCTGGCCACGGAAAGAAAAATCACCGAAGAGGTTGGGATTCACCGGTGTGAAGATCAGGCTCGAGAGAGTGCCATCTTTCACCGGGTCGATATTCGCGTAGCCACTGCCAGTGTTGACGTTACCAATTGTGGCCACGTTGACAACGTCTGTGCCGACCTTGCCTGAGAAGGTGGAGACGTCCTTATTGGCGAGATCTATATTGAAGTGAATCCCACCAGGACTCGGATCTTTTATAAATGTCGCGTTCGCCGGTTCCGCCGTTAGGCCCCATGCTCCCAGGGCTAGAACCCCTGCTGTGATGGTAACTCGTTTCATCCATTTGACTTGTTTCATGCTCTCTTCCCCCCTTTCAATTGATGTGTCAAGGCAGCGATGCAGCTTTTAGGCTATATGCTACGCACATCATGTGCCAGCGTCGAAACAATCCTAACTCATGGATAATCCACAATCTTTTAAGTATGCCTTTCACAATACTTTCAGCATTTGCCAGAATATTTTACAGGGGGTCTGTCTATAATTTCTGTCTTATCCAAATTACATTCGTGATTTCGATGTCTTATGGCCCTGATCCCTCAGTTAAATTACTTTACACGTTACCCCCATTTATATGATGCATCACCTTACACTTCTCGGTTATTGCCCCCTGAACCAACAAACGCAAAAGGCCAGCCCCCTTTTTGAGGGAACTGGCCCTAGTTGTCGACATTCTTGAAGGAAGAAAAGATTAAATCTTCGTCGATTTCCGTCGCCAGATCCCAACACCAGCCAAGGCGGCTCCCAGCAACATTAATGATGCGGGCTCAGGAACAGGAGCCGAGTTCAGATTCAGTGTGCCAGCGTAGGAACCGGGTCCAGCGCCAGTGAGTGTACCATTCACCGTGATTACGAAAGGGCTAGAGATCAAGACCTGAGGGTCAAGCTTGAAAAGGTCGACGCCGCCAGCTCCGGCTACTGATGAGTAAGAGTGCCCGTTCAGAGCGATAGAAGTGAGGTCGACGTTGTTCGCAGGGTCGATGGCAAAGCTACCTATGAAGCCATCAGCCAGGAAAGAACCAATGGGCCCTGTGGCAGTGAGCGTATCCGTGAAACTATGGGTGCCACCATCGTGGGTCTCACCAAAAGAACCAGACCAGTGAAGTGGTCCGCCATTCATCGTAAAGGAATCAGTAATACTGTGCGCACGGGCTTCAACACCAAGAAATGCCATGGCGGTAGCCATGACTGCTGCCATCAGATATTTCATCGGAACCTCCAATTAAAGGACAAATGCTGCTCACCCTTCTGTGAGACTGTCTTGCGCTCAAACATACGCATATCATGTGCCACTGCCAAAAATATTAAAATCAACCAGGATTCAATACGTTACAAAATTAACGATTTCTCAATAGACCAAGGTTTGTAAAATCATTTGACAGCGAAACTCCACTCATTTTCTGGCTGATTCACTTTCAATCACTTACATCTTGAGTCAGTGTTAAATCTGTTTACACCTCCGGGAAACTTTTTCCTAAGGATCGAACCAATAATGCTCATACCAACTTGGTCTTGTCTTTAGTGTCTTCGGCCTTGGTCTTCTTCAACCCGTAACGCGCAAGTAACTGGTACAGCGTTGGGCGACTGATTCCGAGTTCCGAAGCAGCTTTGGACACATTTCCTTCGGCCTTCTCCATCGCGAGTCGCACCAACTCCTTTTCGCGACTGTCACGTGAGGCTCTGAGCGTAGACACTTCCTCGTCAATTGGAGACGGATCCTTGAGTTCTAAATTTTTTGGAGTCACATATTTTCCATCTGCCATCACGACGGCTCGCTTGGTCCTATTTTCCAATTCCCGGACATTTCCAGGCCAGCGATGCGCCGTCAAGGCTTCTATCGCTTCAGGTGTAAACCCCCTCAACAGTTTGTTTTGGTCCTCAGCGAACCTCATCAAGAAGGTCCGCGCCAACATTGCGATATCAGACCCTCGTTCTCTCAGCGGCGGCACCGCGATCGTCATAACACAGAGTCTGTAATACAAGTCTTCTCTAAATCTTCCCTCGGTGATGGCTGTTTGGAGATCAACATTGGTTGCCGCGAGAATCCGTGCATCGACTGCAATCGTGTCCTTTGCACCTAACCGTTGTATTGTGCGATCTTGCAAGAAACGCAGGAGCTTCACTTGCAGTCCCAGCGGGATGTCTCCGATTTCATCAAGGAACAGTGTGCCGCCCTGGGCGCTTTCGATGCGTCCTTTTCGTTGTTGTGTCGCTCCGGTAAACGCACCCTTTTCATATCCGAAGAGTTCGCTCTCCAGCAATGTTTCTGGAATCGCCCCGCAATTGATGGCAACAAAGGGGTTCGCGTTCCGCAGACTTTGACGGTGGATGGCCTGCGCGACCAACTCCTTCCCGGTGCCGCTTTCACCGGTGATCAATACTGGCACGTCGGATGGCCCGACACGCCGAATCATGCGAAACACCTCCTGCATCCCTGGACTGTTTCCTGCCAAACCTTCGAACTCATGTTGGCCGGCCTGTTCTTGCAGGACACGATGTTCATGCTCTAGGTTGGAGAGGTAGGCCGCACGCTGCAACACGACTTTCAATACATCGAGTTGCATAGGCTTTTCGATAAAGTCATAGGCGCCGCTTTTAATAGCGGAGACGGCTGTCGCTCGATTACTATTGCCCGTCACGATGATCACCTTGGCCATCTGGTTGAGCTGAAGGGCTTCCCGCAAGATTGCCAAGCCCTCGGAAGCCCCCTCAGTGTCAGGAGGCAACCCCAAATCAAGCAGGACGAGAGGCGGCATGGTGTGACGAACATGCGCCAGTGCGGTAGGACGATCCGATGCCTCCAACAGCTGGTAATCTGACGCTAGAGCCCATTTCAGTTGGTCCCGAATCTCGGCGTCGTCGTCGACGAAGAGAAGAGCAGGGCGACTATCCATGGCATTTTCAATCATACGACGCTCGTGAGCTATGATGGCATGGCCGATTGCAGGACGACATCTTTGTCATGACGTTTGGACAGGTACGAACGTGGTAATTCGATCCGAACCTGAGATCCCTGTCCCGGATTGCTCCGAATCTGAATGGTCCCCCGGTGGGCCTCCACAATTTGCTTGCATTGGTAGAGTCCAACGCCAAGCCCACCAGGCCTACCGGATTGCGACGGTCGGAATAAGGTCTCAAGCATGCTCTGAGGAATCCCACTTCCCGTATCGTCAACCGTGACCACGATGGACCCATTTGATTGTGCGAGAGCGATTGAGATGTCTCCTTGCTTCTCGATGGCTTGTTTGGCATTCAATACCACATTGAGCAATACCTGATGAATCTGGTCTCGCACTGCCATGACCGGCGGCACTGGCTTGCCAGATATATGCAACCGTACTGCTCCATCTCCTCTGATCGGTGCGACAATTTCATCGATCAGCTCCGACATCTCCACCAACTCCGGCGCTCCAGCAAGCGGAGACTTGAACGTCTTGAGGGAGAGCTTACTCATGAGCGCGGTCATTTTGTTCGCCGTGTCCATCACTGTCCTCATCGCCGATTCCTGGAACGCAGGGTCCTGGCCATGATTTTCGGCATTTTGAGCGACCAACGACAATCTGGCCGCCAAGTTTTTCAGGTCATGAAAGCAGAATACGGAGAATCGATGCAACGCTTCCAGCTCTGCCGAAGCCTGGCGTTCTTCCGCCAAACTTGCATGAGACAGCAGGGCACCAACGTGATGTGAAATCCCACGAAGCAAATCGCACTCATCCGTTCCATAGGCCTCGCCATGAAGTTGCTTGCCCAGCATGACGAAGGCCCTGAGCCGACCCTGGGCACGGATGGGGAAACAGAGCGTAGCTCCTAAAGCTGCGAAGGGATCAAGGCCTTCTTCTATCGATACCGCCTCATCCTTCTCCATGAGTCGAATAATGACCGGATGGGAAAGTTCTATGGAAACCGCCTCCTTGTCCGCGGTCATCGAACGGACAAGGCTAAATTGCCGATCTGCTTCCCGAAATGACCAAATCGAGATGGTCTTGGTCGAGAAAGTCTTGATCAGAACGTCGAGCAAGCGATCCATGATCGCCTCAGTGTTCGTGGCCTGTTGAAATGCCTCGGTGACTTGTAGCCACTGCGCGCGGTAATCATATTTCGATCGATAAAAGTTCCTCGTGAGAAAACGTCGAACCTCAGCACGCAAAGTTTTTGAGAACACCGCAATTGCCAACCCGACCAGTGCCGCGAAGACAACAACGACGCTCAATCCTACCCCGAGCGATTGATCCGTCTGCCGAAGCCATTCTCCAGTAGCACCAACGGCCAGGAGGTAGGCGCCAATTACGATAAACGTCACGGAGCCTAACAGGGCCTGCTGGGACACATACGCGTTAACCAGGACTCCCCGTAAGCGGTTACGCACGAGCCCATATGCGATCAGGCCTAGAGACAGGACCGTGACAACACTCGAGACCAACACATGTTCGGGCCGCCCTACCGGGAATAGGAGCACCTGGCTGGCCTGGTAGATTTGGTAACCCGCCAGCCCTCCTAACCCGATCACCAAAAATTTCAGCTTGTGCCGGACCGGCTCATGGCTTGCCCGCAAGACCACCTCCAGTTGCGCCAACCCTAGAGCCATCCCGATCACAAGAAAGACATAGGACACGATCCCCCATGAAGACAAGGCAATCGCCGACTCACCGTTTTCAAATGTCTTCCATTGAAACGTCATACCGGTCATGGCGAAGAGTGCCAGCACCAGGCCGATCAACCCGATAATGCGGGCACGCCACAGAGCGGAGGGCTCTCTGCCCTTTTCAGTCGGATTGAGAAATGCCAGCCCCACGTAGAACAAGGCAGCCGGTTGTACGAGTATTGCGACCATGGCAATCTCTTGCCACATGAGCGCGTGGGACTCGTCGAACAAACCTAGGCCCTTTGCCAGGTTGGCGACAGCCGTTGCCCCCAACAACAATGCCAGACTCCGATGCGAGGAGCTGGCCTGTCGCCTGGCAAACAGTAGGCAGGCCATTCCTCCGCTAGACAGTACAACAAAGCCGATTATTCCTGCCAACCATGCTGGGGACATCATGCTAGACCTGATCATCCCGAGGAAATATATGCCTATATAAATGAGACAAATAGACTGGCATTAAGCCGCCTATCCGATATGTCGATAAAGCATTCGCCCTGCAAACGTCAGTACGCTGTCGGGCAATCGGGCAAATACTTCCTTCGCACATCGCATCTTCAAGCGTTCGCGACGTGGAGAAGAAACCATAGAGGGTGCACGCCATGTGCTCAGGGTGAAGCACTCTGCCGACCAGCGCCGTTTAAAGGTAATCAGGCCTGGATTATCAAGGTCCGAACGCCCAAAGTCGAACTCCTCAGCGCCTGCCTGTTTGGCTTCCTGGATCGCTCGCCAGAAGAGCATGGGTGTCGCGCCAAGGTTATTGAAACGCGGATCGGAGCCGCCATACTTGTAGACCACTCTCCTTCCATGACGGATGGTCAAGATGCCGGCCACGGGTTGTCCTGCCTTAGAGGCAATCCTGATACAAACATCCTCCCCCATACAGCCGATAAGATTACGAAACCATTCGATCGGCTGCAGAGGAAGGTGGTGACGCGATCGCATCAGTCGCAGCAGGCCATAAAGCTGGCGGAATGAGGATTCGCTGCGGCCTGTTTCATAGTTCAGGGCTTCCCGCTCCGCGCGGCGAATCTTCCGCTGGATGCAATCTTTATGAAATCCCTTATACAGCACATCCAGACATGGCTGGAGATCGAGCCGGTGCAGACAATAGGTCATGGCCTGACTGAAGCCATCACCAAATTCCAACAGGGAATTCGCGGACCGCATTTCCACGCACCTCCATCGCTCCTTGCTCATCAATTGTTGCACAAACACAGACAACGTCGTGAATTGCTCAGAACGTTCAACCAGCGGCTCACAGTGATCCGAAAAGGGTAATGAGACAAGTCGGCTGCCTGTCAGCCAGCTTCTCACTTCGCAGAACAATAGGGCATGGGTCAACGGCTCACTAGGACCAGACGTGGTAAAGGCAACCGGCTCGTAGCCATATGTATCGTGCAACGCCCGCAGCCAGCCACGCGTGTGAAACACCGAGGCGTCCGGATGTCGCCCGACAAATTCAGGCCACCGGGCATCTTGGAGAGGGTCGATTGTCCAGACCCCATCCTCTAGCGAGACCGTCGCTCGTCCTGCCGGTATTACGCTTTCTCGCATCATGGTGACTGCGCCTCGTCTGCTGTCATAAGCGGACCGGGCCATCAATGAACCAGGTTGTCAATGTACTTCCCCTCAAGTCGCCGTACCAGCCAGACCAGACATAGCAGAACGGCGAGAGCAACGACGAAGAGAGGGATGCCTCCGCTGCGATGGAGCAGGCTCCCGGTAATAAATGTTGGATCGACATAGTTGGCCAACAGCGTTAATCCGACGATTCGGAAAGCGTTCTTGATGATAGCCATAGGAATGACGATCGCTGCGATCCCCACCTTCCCCCAAAGGGATCGAAGTAAGAAATGCCCGGCCACGACACTACAGATAAAGAGGGAGAGGGCCGATCGAATCCCACTGCACTCCTCCGCCACATGGATCGTGAAATTCGACAGATGGAACAGGAAGCCTTCCCGGAAGACTGGTATCCCGATCATCGAAAAGAGGAGGTCGGTTGCCTCCGCAGAACTCCATTGCAGAAAGCCAATAATCGCATCGAGAACAGCAGACGGAAACGGAACCATAAAGAGGAGAAACAGCAAGCCAAAGGAAACCATGCGACAGACTGTCATCCCGAAGCAGAACAGAAATATCCCCCAGCACATCACCACGAACGCCAATATCGCCATTGCCAAGTGATCAGGAGCCCAGGTCGCAGCATCAGCACCCGAGTACCACAGGGCCCCTATCCCCAGCAATAGCGAGCCCAACCATGGGCTCCACTCTTCTGATGCCAAGATTACTTTTCTGTCTAGGTAGAAAACATAGAGGCTCACCAATGGAACCAACAGCATGTGCGAATAATGTTCCTGTTGTTGCGTGAGGAAAAAGAGATCAAGCAGCGACCGCCAAAACCATGCACATGTGGTGAGGAACAAAAGAAGAGCGCAAATGTTGCGATGCTTCAGGCTGAAAGGAAAGGGCTTGCTTAACACCCGATGGTCAAACGACGAGGGAGGTTCGACCACATCGTCACAGGAATCACCGAGACTCTCTTCTTGAGGTTTGGCTACATTCAGATGTTGCATCCTTACGAACCTAACAGGCCCCCTTGCCACCAATCACTGCTCGTGGTGTCGCAAGGAGAATCTTGATGTCCGTCCTGAGGGACATGGCCTTTGCGTAGCGTAAATCTAAGCGCACCATCTCATCGAAACTTGTACGACTCCGCCCGGTTACCTGCCAAAGACCTGTAATGCCCGGTTTCGTGGCTAATACTCGAAGGCAATGCCAAGGCTCGTACTGTTGAAATTCATACACGAGCGGAGGCCGAGGCCCGACCAGCGACATGTCACCAACCAGCACATTCCACAGTTGAGGGAGCTCATCAAAACTTGATTTTCTGAGCAGACGTCCGATCGGAGTGATCCTTGGATCGTTGGTTAATTTGAATAATGTCTTCTTTCCATTTTCTCGGGACTTTCCACTGGACTTGATGAACCAACTCACGTAATCGTGATGAATCCCATGATGTGAATCCCTATACATCGTACGAAACTTATTGATCATGAACGGCTTCATCATATGTCCGACCCGTGTCTGACGAAATATGACCGGCCCATGTGACGATAACTTGACAAGTACTGCAATGGCCAAGAGCAGCGGTGAAAGAATGATCAGCAGCAGGAGGCTGAGGAGGATATCCATCCCTCGCTTGACGATGTGAAACGTCCCTACCGTCTGTTGCTTCGCATGGAGTTCGGGATAGAGAAAGGAGTCCAGGGGTGGAGGCTTTGCTTCTTCGAGCTTCCACTGGTGGGGATAGACATGCAGCCTGATCGATAATCGTTGGGCAAGACCCTCATGCAACCGATTCCTGATCTCCTTTCGCAATTCAGCTTCAAGCCGCTCACAGGTGGATGCCACCTTCGCGCGATCGATGTCGGGGACGATCAGACCTAGGATTGAGTGCTGTTGAAACCAGCCTAGAATATCGATATCGGACTTAATCGCCGATATCGCATCGCCAATCAGGACAAACGGTGCTGAGATGTCCTCGCCCCGGCCGTCGCCCCGGAAACCAATTAACAGCATCACCATAGCAAACCCGGATCGCTCCGTACGTTTGCGCTCTCTCGTGATGGTATTCTTGAAGAGCGTTTCGTCGAAACATCTTTGCAGGACCCCAGATTCTCCTTCCGTGGTCGAGAGACTCATACTCCTCACTTCACATACCGAGACCTAGGCGAAGACGATCTCTTTATGCTGATTGAGTGACAGTTCTGCTGCTTCCAGAATCCGGACGACACGCAGACCAGCCTGCCCATCGTTGAAGGGCTTCATGCCATTATTGATACAATCTAGAAAATATCGCGTTTCGATATGGAGGGCCTCGAGCTCTTCTAACTTGGGCGCCCACATATCGCCGGTCCGATAGCTGACCAGCGCTTGGCGAACACCCAGGTCCGTGTTCGATACAGCGCCCTTATCATAGACGCGCACTTTTTCCGCGGGATCCAGATCATTCCACACCAGCATCTTCTTCTGTCCGCCTAGCAACGTCGTCCGAACCTTGACCGGCGAGAGCCAGTTCACGTTGATATGGGCGAGAACGTTGTTGGGGAAATACACCGTCAGGTAGGCGATATTTTCGAAGCTATTAACATGGGCACTACCGGTAGCTACGACCAGCTCCGGTTCCTGTCCAATCAGATGATCCATAATGGCCAGATCATGCGGAGCGAGGTCCCACAATACATTCACGTCATGCTGGAAGAGTCCCAAGTTGACTCGCGTCGAATCATAGTAATAGAGAGCACCAAGGGCGCCTTCATCGACGAGTTGCTTGATCTTTCGAACCGCGCCGGTGAAGAGGAACGTGTGGTCCACCATGATCTGAAGACTATTCCGCTCAGCCAGCTCAATCAGTTCCTCAGCCTGTGCAGAAGTGGCGGTAAAGGGCTTCTCCACGAACACATGTTTTCCATTCTCTAAGGCTTTCTTGGCCAGCTGATAGTGGTACGATACCGGCGTCACTATAGCTACCAGGTCGATGTCGGGTGCTGTGACGACATCATCTACGTCGGTTGTGACACGGACGCCTGGGTGCCGTCCTAACACCCGCGCCAATGCTGCGGGGTTGTTATCGCACACAGCCACGACCTTGCAGTCTTGGTGTCCTGAGAAGTTACGCACAATGTTCGGACCCCAGTACCCGTAGCCGATCACGCCAAGATTCACCATGGTTTCACTCCATTAAGATTTACGATCGTTGATAAACGTTGTCTATCCCTCCGACAAAGTGGAAGGGCTTCAACACTCTCAACCACAGTATGCCTCAATGACAGATCCCAGCCTGATCAAAATTGCTCACGGTAAAAACTTATTCGTTGCCGACAACCTGTCTGATCAGCCGCGCGTCAACGCCATAAGGAGGGGGGACTTAAACTGAGGAGAGACTAAACTCGCCCTAAAACAACACACGAATCAGTATTGAATGAGCTGATGACAGCCTCGACTCCTTCCAACTCATGAGGTTGACACACTCGGATCTGGAGGCGACAACTCTCCTCGACGCCGAGGTCGTCCCTCAGAATTCTCACCAGGCGTGGTCGAAGGCTGCTGCACACATCCGCCTCCGAGTTTGGTCCCAAAACCGTCAAGACTCCACCCAGAAGACGCCCCTCGCGATACCACCCGATGTAATCCGTGTCGCGAAGGCTCCGAGATACTGCCGCGATGACCGTTTTTGCTATATTGGGTTCCATCAGTATCAGGGTCCCCTGCTCATTCTTATAGTTTATAAGCAAGATGTTATAGAGATGGCCCGTGCGCTTGGAGCGCTTGGATTCGCCTTCCAAGAGGTACTGAAAGGCCTCTTCGTTGTATACAATGCTCCGTGTTAAGCTCGCCATGTCCTGTCGGCCCCTAGCACACCTCCAGCTCCCCTGAACCACATCCGCAAAAGAAGACCAGGTTTAGGGGGAAGAGGTTGCTCATCCTGGATAAATTGAGGTGTAAGATAACGGACGGTTAGCCGGCGAGAGACTTGGTATCGGAATAGATCATCGAACGATAAGATCAGTCGGTGCATTCGGAGCGTCCGTGTTACCTTGCATAGTCTGCAACGGATGCGGATAGACGTAGGGCGTATAACCAGGCTTTGGCACGGTACCATTGTCAATAAAATCCCTCCCTTCGCGAATGTAATTTTCAATGCCAAGTCCGTTGCAGTTACTCGGATCGCCGCCATTACTGGCGCCGATGGTCATGTTTTTATCATTCCAGATATTCCAGATATAAATCGGTTCGAGGACTTGTCCTGGACCTCGGCCTGGCTGATCCCGACCAGGATAGCCCCCTGCACCTTCACCATCGAGAAACGCGGTGCAGCTGCCCACGCCATGACTACAAATCGGGAGGGCATCGAGAGCCCTGCTATCGAACCCAAAAGTGCCCGCAGTCGTTGCCTGACGAGACCCGTTCGAATTTGGATCATTCGAGACGAGTTTGAGTTTCGTGCCATCACATTTGCCCCACGCGTATGGACCGCCCCCACAGGCCCGATAATACATCAGCGTAATCCCATACCAGCCAGTCGGTACGGTACCTCCATATTTGTTGTTGAAAAAGACGCCTGTGCCACCGCGCACCGTCCACCCGCGAATCTTCTTGGTGGAATTGTTTATAAAATTATTTCTGTAGACTTCAAACGACACCGGGCTGCGAAATCCTCCACTATCAAACCCGTGCATCCCCATCGCAATATTGTTGATTAAGTTATAGCGAACAACGAGCCGTGCCCCGGCATAAGCATCAAGACCATCCTCCACGCCTGTATCCGCTATATCATAGGTGATCGTGTTATCTTCCACATACACGGCCCTATTCGTGCCCAGCGTAAGGGGCTGTGCCCAAGCACTATAGCCTCCATCGCTGTTTGGGTTTGTCCCAAATATAGAAATCGATTGAATAGACCCTGACTTTGCCGGGACATCAATGATATTATGGTCGATCAGTCCATAGACACCTACCGTGACAATCCCGCGTGATCCCGAAGTTTGTTGAAGAATCCGATTATGGTGAAACCGAAAAGCAACCGTAAACGGCTCTCCCTCAATCCGCACGATGCCATGGGGATGCGCGGCAGCTTTGACCCATGTAAATCCTGAAATGTCCACAAACTTGGTTGTAGTCGCGCCGGTTATACTGAGTGCTGACACGCCACTAGCCTGATCGGTAATGGTGGTTTGACCGATTCCTGCCCCATGTAAAGTCAGGCCTTTATTACTAATCGAGACCATCGTCGTCCACGTGCAATTCCCCGCTGGCACGGTGACGGTATCCCCATCGCTCGCAACATTGATTGCATTTTGGACAGCGGCCGCCGCACACGATGCGGCGGTGGTGTCAGCCGCACGTGCAGTTGTCGCGAAGCAGAGTAAAAAGGCCGCACACCAAAGCAATAGTGTACGATTCATTCTTCCTCCTTTTGCAGCAATGAAAGATGCCAGCAAGCATGCTTCAATCTAATTTTTCCCTCCTGAGGCCACCGCGGCGGCGGGAGGTCCATCGCCCATGTATTCATATGCTCCGAGATCAGGTGGCGGCCCAGTCGATCGCGCAATGCCCTCAATATCAGCAGGAACGATGCTGGTCAGGTCCAGGCCCGCATTGATGGGTGCGGTTCCTGAAGCTAGCCGGTAGTTCCCTCCCGACTTTTTCACATAAAAGCCATCCGATGTGGCGATATTATTCACCGTAGCCGGTCCGATATTGTTCTTGACGTCGGTCGCGCCAGAATTAACGATGATGGCGCGAGAACTGGGAAGGTCTACCGTGTTGTGATAAATCTTCCGTGTATGGGAATCGCCGTTTAAATTGTCGACATAGATACCAGGGAAGGTGCCGCTAATACTATAGATGACATTATTGAAGACCGTCACTCCTGTCCCGGCCCTGATTCCCAACTTCGTGTCATGCACGATGTTGTTCCGGACGATATGGTTGGGGTTCGAATTCCACACCTGATTCCCGTTGTTGGACTCACTGACCTCGATTGTCCCGGCTCCTGAACCGCTGTACAATGGGTTTAAGAGTGCCTGGGAGACGTCGTTGCCCTCCACAATACAATCGTGCGTACCAGACTTCAGTTCGATCCCCTCGTCGGCAACGTTGTAGACGGTATTGTTCCTAATCGTGACGTGGTTCGTGTTGTCCCGGGAGGCCGTCGATCCATGGCCGATGTAAATGCCCTCACCATTATACTGCCACTGACGCGTATCGTGAACCCTGTTGTTTTGGATGGTGATAAAGCTGGAATCCAAGTGTACTCCGATCCCCTCCTGGCCGACATGATGAACCCTGTTGTTTTGCACGGTGATATAGTGGGAATTATCGACAAACAGGCCCTGGTTAAAATTCGTAATTGTGAACCCTTCAAATGTGATGTAGCTCGTATTCGCGATCATCACTCGCCCGCTGCTCGCGCCGGCGCCAACAATCGTCACCGTCTGCCCCGGATACGCGCGGATAATGGTTGGCGCAACGGCTGTCCCGGCAGGGCCGTTGATGTAGACGTTCTCATTGTAGAACCCGGCTCTGACGTACAAAGTGTCCCCGCCCCCGAGTCGGCTTATGCCATAGTTAATTTTGCACCATGGGCTCGATGCCGAGCCACTTGCGGCGCGGTCGCTGCAAGTTGGAGAGCCAGAGTTGTCTACGAAATATGTAGAGGCAGTAGCTATATGAGGCGATATTGAAAACCCAAGCAAAAGGAGCATGGAAAAAAGAGGCAACAGGTTGAACATCATTTAAACTGCGCACTGCAGGATGGATACAGCAAACACCGTCGTCCAAAATCCAAGCTGCCGGATCGACTCCCGCTCATAAAGGTACTCCGCTTATTCAGAGTCTCAATAAGGAGACCGCAACCAGGCTGGTCCATGAGCAAGCAATGCCGATGCCAACAGGCGGGGTGAATAAATCCATGTCTAGTCAATGGGATAGTAAAATCAATGTGTCCATTCAGTGAATGGAATCTTATACAACGACTGATTAGTACGCCTTGTACGATTTACGTCAATTGACCGCCATTGCTAGAGACGTATGAGGTACGGACAAAACGACACCTGAAGATTAGAAATTGAGAAGGGTCAAAGAGACCGATGCCTAGGCCTCATTACGTGAAACAATTTGTCCAAATATTTTCGTAGGATGACTTTGAAGCCAAACACAATGTATCGCATTCGCTTAGCGCTTCCATCTCCAAAATACTTGGCAAATATGAGATACTTTCGCGTTTCTATGAGTTTCAACTTGGCAGCTCCCAAATCCTTTGCCATCTTCTCAAGCTCCTTGACCAACTCATCTTTCTCCGGATAAAAATACCATAGTCGATTCTCCAATAGTCTTATGCATGCTGCTCTGGTTTCATTATTGTCTGTGTGACCTAATAAGTGTTCGATAGACAGTTTTGACGACAACAACAATTCTTTGTGCGCAGTATCTGAGCGCTTTCGACTGAGGCTGTTTGCAAGACCCACCCTGTAATAACACTTCGCCTCGCGGACGAATTGTACTTTTTCACTCGCCAACACCACTCGACAAATGTACTCTCCATCATCATCTCGAGCCAACCTCTTGTCCCAAGGGCCAGCTAATTCTGTGAGCCTACGGCTTACCAGCCACCCCGCCGGATTCATCCAGGCATTGCTTGTGAACTTTAACTTGACCCATTCAACCGGCTCCAAATCCTGCCAGAGAACAGTTGGCTCAAACTTGGCCTTCTCATATCTGTAAAAGAACATCCCGAAAGCGGATGTAAGTAGGACTCTCGCATTTTGCCCAAGATCATCTCGTTTAAGCTGGCATGACAATTTGTCTGGGGCCAAAAGATCGTCCGCATCCAACCATTGAATATAGTCCCCTTGGGCAAGAGAAAGCGCTTTATTTCTTGTTTCACAGGAGCCACCGTTGGCTTGCGTGACGGCCTTCACCATCTTGGATTCATAGCGTTTCGCTATTTGCAGGGTCGCGTCAGTCGAGCCATCATCTACAACAATAATTTCTTTTCGCTCCCAGGTTTGATCAATTGCGGACTTCACTGTGTCGGCAAGCCAGTCCTCGGCGTTGAATGCGGGGATGAGAATGGAGACCAATGGCTTCATGCTGAGACCCGATTCAGCCTATAAACAGACATTCAGTGAGAAATTGCCCGACACCCCTCATCAGAAGGTCTCTCGCCAAGCAATTTCATATATACATTCTCGGTTAATTGTGCCACCACTTCCCACGAAGACCGCTGATAGGCGTATTCTATTATTCCCTGCCTATTGCTACCCAATCCCCGATAGAGATCGCTCGAAAAGTATTTTTCAATGACCAACGCCAGGTCATCAGAATCCTCCGGCCTACACACAAACCCTGTCTTACCATCGATAATCTCATCCCGTAATGCACCGACATCCGAGGCGATAACAGGCAACCCGAAACGATATCCCAAAAACAGAACTCCACTTTGAAAGATATGGCGATACGGCAGCACCAATACATCTGCTGCTTTAAAATAGATTTCCGTCTCACTATCAGGAATGAACTGTATCTTCTGTATTATTCTGTCCCGATTCGGGTGAGAGCCGAGCATGCCCTGAAGAGAGTTCCAGTAACTCTCACAGTCTTTTAAGTTTCCCGCGATGATCAACCGATAACGCTCGCCCCCGACCATAACCTGCTGGAATGCATCGATCAGGTATTCAAGCCCCTTGTATGGAGCGATGTTCCCAAAGAATAGGATCACTCTGTCCTCCTCCGGGACTCTGAGTCGTTGTCTTGCCTCATTAGAGCTGAGATTTGTGTTCGGCACGGCATTGTTGATACCGTAGGGAATCACGGAAATAGATGAAGCAGATACGTAAAATTGTTCTATAAGCTCTCGCTTCATTCTTTGCGTGTGCACAAAGAGATGGTCACAGAGTTGATATTGAATATTCAAGGTTAGTCGATTGAACCAAGTATCGTTTGAGTCTCTCGTTCCTGCATTCACATTATGGACGGTAAGAATAGTCTTCTTCCCCAGAAGCTTGTAGTACAACATGAGGGGAACTCGATCGAATGTTTCAAACTTGTTGTTCCAAAGAATGTGGAAGATCTTTGGCTCTGCAGCCGCTGCGTAAAGGATAAGCCGCACGTAGTAGATCAAGACCCTTGCAATCTTCTTTTGCAAGCTTGCGTTTTCGCTCATGTCGCCCCGTAGATTAAAAAATCTCACACGGGTGCTACCATGCCATTCAGCGGTATCTAAATCATCGCTGCCGATGATATCGGGAGAAAGGCCCTTTTCTATGAGGGCTTTGGCCATACCATACGCGTAATGTTTATCCCTGCCGGCGGTGAGGAGAGCAACTTTCACGTGAGATTTCACATCCACCTCTGGAATCACAGAGCTTCGCAGACTTGGTGGCAGCCGGCATCTAATGAATTGAGATCCACTGCTTCTCCCGCATACCTCTGGCCTGGCGAACGGATGGTTTGAAATGTGCTTCATTATTAGGCATAGATGCATTTAACCATGTCAATTGGTGAGGATAATGGCGCGGCTGAGACTTCTTCTCTAATGACTCTGAGATATTCCTGTCCAAACTTCTGATCGGGTTCCAGGTAGTTGCCTTCGGCCCATTCATTCCATGATTTGATAAGAATGATACGGTCTTCTATCGAGCGGGATTTAACGAGGTTCAGCGCATCACGTAAGTGTTCGCGAAATAACTCTGGCGTCGATTCGTGTAGCACAACCCCCCGGGTATGGGACCTTGCTGTATTGTCCCAGTTTGGGGTGACAGTAGGGTATACGTCAGGTTCATCGGAACAGCCATAGAGCAGGTAAGGGAGAGCATGTCGGTATTGCCTTACCCTTAAGCCCGCTCCAAACTGCCCTAACGAACTTCGGTACCGCCGCCACAACCAATCGCGTATCAATCCTTTCAGCTCACCTCTTTCTCCACCCAGGCTGACACGTGCCGGGCCTCTGAAGGGATTTCCATTCGGACTTAGAATCTGCCTCAATGACACGCCAAAAAATTTGAGATTGTTAACAATAGTACAACTATCAAACCCTCTCGACCTGAAATCCCAAGGTAAGTCATAGTGGCCTAAGTGCGCGACAAAGTGTATGCCGGGCAAGCCGCTTTGAACAGCCAATTCTTGCCACTGTCTGATGAAGCTCCTAGCATCTGGAAGTTCGGTGGGGCGGAAAATTACGAATATCGGTCGTCCTTCAACTCGTAGATATCGCTCGTCTAAGAAGGCTTCTCGAAGCGCCAAGAAATGGCGCCGGTTATCTTCGGAACCCGGATACGTTTGTTCGATAAGCGTACGCTCCGGGTTCCCATGCCAAACACCCGACCATGTTTGGTTGGCCCAGCAAAGACAGAAAGGAAACTCAGGCTTCCCAGATGCGACCACTTCAATGAACGGTCGTTCAAGCAGTCGCTTTCCCCCAAACCAGTAGTGATAATAACAAAACCCCTCGATGCCCGCGTTGCGAGCCAGTTCAGCTTGGGCTTCCCGGACTTCCGGTACCCGCAGGTCATAATAACCAAGGTCTGCGGGAAGGCGCGGTTGATAATGCCCCTTAAAGAGGGGTCTCGCTTTCGTTACGTTAGTCCACTCCGTAAATCCCTTGCCCCACCAGGCGTCATTCTCAGGGATCGGGTGAAACTGCGGAAGGTAGAAAGCAATTAATCTTGCCTGAACTTTCATATTTCGTACCTACAATGTAGCGCCGGGTTCTGCCACGATTGCAAATTGGAGAAATTTTAGATCCGTGAGGTTCCCCCGTAAAATCAGATTCGCGACTCGAAATGTACGCCACAGATACCGACTGACGTTCGGAATTCCCCCATAAGGTTTAATGCCAGAAATGCTTCGAACACCATACCCCTCGTCCTCAAACATTTTCAGAATGCTCGATTTCGTAAAGAATCGCAGATGTGTTCTGTCCAACACACCACAGTCCCCGTATTCCCAACTGCCACGGACTCCCAATTGCCAAAGTACCGGAAAGTATCGAACATTGGGGATTGAAGCCACTACAGTACCTCCGGGTGCCAACAGATGTTTGGCATAGCGCAACGCCCGCTCGGGTTCGGCCATATGCTCAAGGACATCGTTGAATACAATGCAATCAAAGGCACCACCAGGCAAGTCAGTTTCCGGATCAAACGGGCCTGTGATGACGCGATCCAGCTTGTCTGCTGCTTTTACAGCCGCGGAGGCGAAAGGCTCGACCCCCCAAACCTCGATCTGGCGGTTTTTCTTTATGGAGGCTCCAAACGTGCCTGTACCACAACCGACTTCTAACAGACGGCGGCAATTAGTGGGCACGAAACCCAACATTTCTGGGCGAGGTTCCGTAAAGTAATCCCACGATTTGGATGCGTAATCGAGTTCTGTTGGTGGCTTGTTCGCCATAATCCCAATCCTGAAATGCCGCTATTACATGGCCAACTATCGGTTTCTGCTATGCTCGTACACGGGCCCAGTTCTCCCAAATCATTCCTCTCGCTTCTTGGAACCAGCGAAAACGAGTGCAAAGTCCATGGACTAAAGCAACCACCAAGGCCGTGAACAATGCCCTTATCGCAAAAGTATGAACGGATTCCCCAAGCCATGCCGGCACAAGTAAAGTCGCTCCATAACCAGCGACAAATGCTGGAACCACTGGCCATAATTGCGTAACGAGGTCCCGCACACTAACTCCCAGATGGCGGCGCACATATGGAATATAGATAACTGTCTGGGTCAAGTACGCGAAAACTACCACACTTGCGACGAGTTCAATTTTCCCCATTGTCACGATTAGGGCAAGCAACACCAACTCGATCAATCCTGCCAAGAGAGCAGCCTGCAGCAGGGTTCGAGTATGCCCCTTTGCCATTATGCAGTTGCCGAGCGGCTCGATGGTTGCCCGGATTATTCCGTAGACACACAAAATTTCAAGGGACAATGTGGCCGGCACCCATTTATCGGTGCCATTGCCTAAAAGGGTAACAAGAAAGAAGTGCGCGTTTGCGAGTAGTGTAGTATTGACGATCAGGGAAACGAACGCCACCAGATCCACAGTTTTGAGGTACCAACGCCGCATTGCGGCCATGTCCTGTTGGATTGCTGAGAATGCCGGAAACAATACGTTGTGGACAATGTCCCTGAGTAGACCGCAAACAAAGCTCCCCCACGTAAATGCTAAGGCATAGTAACCCAATTGCACGCTTCCCATGCTAGAACCAATCAGAAAGTTATCCAGGTTAAATACAAGAAAGACGAGAATTCCGCTTCCCAGCAACGGAGCGCCAAACTGCAAGTATTCTTTCGCGTCGTGCCAATCGAAATGGAAACCCAACGGGATAGTTTTCATACATTGGATGACAACGCTGCTAACCAGAGTTGCGCCAAGGTCGGCAAGTACAACGGACCAGAATTGCCAACCGGATAGAACCAGCACAATCGCGATCATGGATCGGGCCACTACGCTGAGTACGCCTGGAATCATCAAGGCACGGAAATTCTGTTCCCGAGTTAATGTCACTCCCGGCATGAAACCAATCGTGCTCACGAGGAAATTAAAGGCTAAGACACGCACCACGTCGCCTGCTGCAGGATGCTCAAAGAAATGGTGTGCGAATGGAGCAATGAGATAGGCTGCTAGGAAGGCTCCGACTCCAAGGACAATCTTCAGCGTGAAGGCAGTCTGAAGGCTATTCTGGTCCATGGAAGGACGGCGAACAGCCGCGGCACCCATTCCTACATCACTAAAATGGCCGAGAAATCCGATAATGATGCCGGCAAATGCAACAACTCCAAAGTCGGATGGGCTAAGATTCCTGGCAAGAACCAAGGTTGTAGCGGTGATGCAAATGAGCGTGGCCCCTTTGGCCAAGCCGGTATAGATGATATTTTGGAAGATCTTACTCTTGGAATTAGTCATGAACGTTTCGGAAGTGTCCCTTACCCTTGGCTCAACGAAGGACCGGTTGTTTTCCAAAACACTTCAAGGCTCGATTCGGAGCAAGAGCCAAATAGTTCTCTGAATTCCCTCAGTGCTCGCCATCTGTCCAATACTAGTCCTTTCGCACAGTCGACTGAGTAATTAAACTTCCCATCGGCTGCTAAGCTCCCTAACAGCTCAATGCACTCCAGCCCTTCCTGTTTAAATTCCGGCAGATTCACCTCAAACGAAAGAAATGGTACCGGTCTCTTCAGCCCTCGCAATACATGGGGTTCGTACCCCTCCACATCAATTTTTACAAAAACGGGAGAGCCATACGCGACGATTAACTCTTCCAATGAAATCGATTCGACCTCTTTGTGTTGAGCAAAACTTAGACGATGACCAAACCGCCCCTCATCATGCCTCAACGTATCTACCCACTTCTGACTCAGTGTATTTTTTGCAGACCCCGGTTCATCAATCCACAGCTTATGAATCCCACTCCTGTCGCTGACGGCTCGTCCCACTACCGTCACTGGTTTTTGGGTCCATCTGTACTTCAAAAATTTATCTTTTAGGGCCTCCTGATTTGCTTCGTCTGGATCAACAGCTAAGACTCTGGCGCCTAACCTCAAAAATATATCCGTCTTTGATCCGTGATTTGCCCCGATGTCGAAAATCAAGTCATCGTCCTGAAACTCTTCTAATAAAAGATTCCGGTAGAACTGTATCTCTCGAGACCTCCGGTCAATAATTCTGCTGTCTGCTATTCTCCAGTAGAGGTCATAGAAACACGACGCCTTCAAACGATTATAGAGGCCGATTTGCGTAAGTAACGATTGGATAGACCGTTTAATCATTAGGCGATGTGCCTTTATCTGGTGGTCAGAACTCTAATGAGCAACTATATAGGCAGGGGTAATTTAGTGAGCCTTATCCACTATCTTAATCGCGGCTTTAGGGTATTGCTCAGGAGATTGTTGTAACCCATCTTCCCACCATAAAGATGGAGGCATCTCTTGATCTGAGATTCTGCCAACTGATGATCGGATACGAACACTGTGGTTTGCGAGTACTGTAGCCCCGATTACAGTCAAAAGGAGAAACATCCACACTGGAGTCATCATCCTGAAAAATGCGGCCTCTGTAAAGTTGTAGATCACCCCACTGATGAAATATGCAACCATGAGACTCCCTATTGGGGTATTGAGATGGAACGCGGCGAAAACTCTCCGATAGCCAGTTGCTATGACAACGGCGAGCAACACGAGTCCCACCCACCCTAGGTTCAAGAAAACCTCGACATAACCATTATGAGCTTCACGTGGTTGCCATGGATACGCGCTCCAGATCGCCTGGAGTCGAGGGCCGAGCCAGAAACTTTCGTACCCGGTTCCGACCAAATGGTTCCCGCTTACAGATATGAGCAAAGGCCACATCATGGTCCGATCTGTAAGTGTGGGGTCCCTTCCCAATGTTTCCAAAATGCCGGGACTGAAGTTAAAAAACAACACAGGGATTGTGATAGTTAGTATTGCCGCGACAAGGTAATGCACCACTCCTGGATTTTGCTCCACTACCCGAAACTTGACAGCCAAGAGTAAGATGCATCCGATTATGAAGCAGGACAAAGAGGTCATCGAATTGGCCAGCCAAAATAACCACAGCACCATCACCAGAATGGCACCATGGGCCAATAGCCGCTGAGTGCGGCCGATGCCATTCCTGTCTTGGTAGGTCATGAGCAAGCGCCATACAGTTGCAAGGCCGCACACCAGACAGATCATCCCTAGACCGTTCTTGTTTAGTGAGACACCCGTATAGAAGGTCTTGTAACTCCACTTCGCAATTCCCCTTCCGAGGTAGGGGTAATATTTGATAACCAATATGGAAAGAGGGACTAGTAGAAAAGTCGTCCGAGCGAGGA
>Ga0207701_10000457_pt1 | contig 42257 bp, 27 predicted proteins | sample KBSSwiSSwithPhiX_FD_184294 | JGI IMG/M metagenome (GOLD analysis project Ga0207701, IMG submission 184294) | Switchgrass rhizosphere bulk soil microbial communities from Kellogg Biological Station, Michigan, USA, with PhiX - S5 (SPAdes) (version 2) | ecosystem: Environmental > Terrestrial >... | reverse complement strand
GGTCATCTCGTCACCGAAGACGTCGTCGTTTGCGGCGATGAAGAACCAGGAAGACGCGCCGCCGTGCTCGACCTGCGGCTCGATCATGGTCCGCAGCGGGTCGTGCTACAAGTGCGCGAACTGCGGCACGACGTCAGGGTGCGCGTGAGCTTGTAGCTTCCGCCTTCACGCGGAAGGTTTTTGAAAAGATGTAGGGCGGGGTCTTCGGACCCCGCCCTTTTTTTCGGGTCCGAATCTGAGCCCGCCGCTGCACTTGCTCCCATCTCCTTTTGCATCGTCGACGTTTGCTCGTGGCGAGGACGCGATATTCAATGTGAGAGCGTTCCTGAGCCGCAGACGTTCGCGAGATAGCAGGACAGCGGCACAAGCCAGCAGCACGACCCGCGAGCGATATAATCGCGCCGGTTCCTCCGTCGTGCGATTTGGCCACTTCAATCCACGCGCGTTCTCTCTGTTGGCAATCTTCGGCGCCACGCTGCTGGCCGCCGCGCCCCAAGATCGTCCGCCCCTTCCTCCCGTCGAAGCGCTCGCCAGCCTCATCGCCGAACCCGGCTACCGTGTCGACCTTGTTGCCGCCGAGCCACTCGTTCAGAGTCCTGTCGCGATCGCCTTCGACGAGCGCGGCCGGATATATGTCGCCGAGAATCGCGGCTATCCGGATCCACTCGAAGGCGAGCCTGCGTCGCTGCCGCAGGGAGTTGTCGCGCTGCTGACCGACGCGGATGGCGACGGGCGATATGAGAAACGCACGGATTTCGCCACCGGATTGACCTACCCGAACGGGGTGATGCCGTGGGACGGCGGTGTGTTCGTAACCGTCGCCCCGGACCTGCTCTACTTGAAGGACACTGATGATGATGGCATCGCTGACCAACGGCGCGTAGTTCTCACAGGATTCAACGCGACCAAGACCGCGCAGATCCGGTTCAGTCATCCGACGCTAGGGCCCGACGGCTGGATCTATCTAACCAGCGGATTGAATGGCGGCCGCATCACGTCGCCGGCGCATCCGGAACGTCCGCCCGTCGAGTTCTCGTCGAGCGACGCCCGTTACAACCCGAGGACAGACGATTTCGAACTCGTTGGCGGACAGGGCCAGTTCGGCCTCACCTTCGATGACTACGGACGACGGTTTATCTGCGCGAACCGCAATCCCGTGTGGCACGTCGTCCTCGATCCGCGGCAGCTCAAACGCAATCCGCATCTCGCGTTCTCCGACACCGTGCAGGACGTGTCGGGATCAGGTGCCGAGGCGAAGGTGTGGCCCCTCAGCCGTGATTTGACGACGGCGTCGTTCCATCCGTCACTGATGAGCGCGCCGCACGCGGGCACCTTCACGTCGGCGAGCGGCGTGCACATCCACCGCGGCGACGCCCTGCCCGATGGAGATCGCGGGAGCGTTTTCATCGCCGAATCGGCGCAAAACCTGGTTCAGCGTCAGGTGATCGAGGTCAACGGTGTCACGTTCAAGTCACGCCCCGCGCGGCAGGGTATCGAGTTCCTTGCATCGCGCGACTCGTGGTTTCGTCCAGTGTTCCTTACGAATGGTCCGGACGGTGCGCTTTACATCGTCGATATGTACCGAAAGGACATCGACCACCCTGCGTACGTGCCACAGGTGAACAGGCGCGAATTCGATTTCGTCGCCGGCAGGAACCGCGGGCGCATTTACCGCGTCGCGGCAGAAAATCGATCTCCTCGCGGAACGGCAGTGAATCTGGCGGATGCTTCGATCGAAACTCTCGTTTCGAAACTGCAGGATCCGAACGCGTGGTGGCGAGACACGGCACAGCGGCTGGTCATCGAGCGCGGCGCCCGCAGCGCCGCGCCGAAGCTGCGGGAGTTAGCTGAGAGCGGATCGGAGCTCGGCCGGTTGCATACACTGTGGACGATGGATGTGATCGGCGTGCTGCGGGACGACGATCTCGTCCGTGCGATGCACGATCGGGCCGCGGCGGTGCGCGAGAATGCCGTGCGTATTGCGGAGCGCCAGGAGGACGCATCCGGTCACCTGCGCGACGCCGTAACCGCGCTCGCGAACGATCCTGACCCGCGCGTACGGCTGCATGCGGCGCTTGCTCTGGGCGCGACCGACGATCCGCGCAACATCGCGCCGCTTGCTGCAATCGCGCGACGTGACGGCGACAACCGCTGGACACGCGCCGCCGTGTTGAGCAGCGTGCGGACGCATACCCGGGCCTTTCTCGACGCGTTCACCGCCGGCGCCGCTGCTTCTCCGGCAGTGCGCGGAGCCGTCATGCAGGACGTCGCTCGTGTAGTTGGCGCGAGCGAGACAGTCGCGCGCTGCCTCGCGTTGGTGATGGAGATCGCCGAACCTGGCGTCGAGCTGACGTGGCAGCCCGGCGCACTCGCCGCGCTCGCGGCCGGTCTGCGCGCACGCGGCGTCGGATCCGCCGTTGAATCCGCGCTGATGGCACTTGTGGCATCGGAGGTCCCGGAGGCGCGAGTCGCGCGCGAGCGGTTGATGCGCGTCATCGCCGGAGCGGCTGACCTTTCCGTGCGCGATCAGGCTCCGCTCGATCAGCGTCTCGGTGCGATTGAGTTACTCGGCCAGGCGCAATGGAGCATGTCCGGCGCGACGTTGCTTCAGCTGCTCGAGCCACAGCGCGCGAACGAGATTAAAGTCGCGGCGGTGCGCGCGTTGGCGCAGATGCGCGATCCTGCAGCAGCGACGAGTCTGGTGACGCCGGCCCGCTGGCAGACGTTCACGCCGCGTGTGCGCGAAGCCATCCTCACCGCGTTCTTAGCGGAAGAACGGCTCGTGTCTGTCCTGCTCGATGCGATCGAGCGCGGCGACATTGGTGCGTCCGCGCTCGGGCCGTCGCGCTGGCAGCGGCTAAGAGAACATCGCAACCCATCCATCCGGCAACGCGCGGAGCGGTTGCACAGCGTGGCTGACGCCGCCAGTCCGGTCAAGGTGTACGAACGACGGCTGCCCGACGTCGTCGCGCGCAGTGGCAACGCCGAATCCGGGTCCGCCCTATTCATGAAGTACTGCGGCGCTTGTCACACGTTCGATGGCGCCGGCGGCCGCGTCGGTCCGGATCTCACCGGCGTCCGCAATCAGCCGATCGACGCTCTGCTGCTGCACATCATCGTTCCCGACTACGAGATCGCGCCGGGGTTTGCTGCATACACCGCCCAGACGCGAGACGAGCGCACGATATTCGGCCGCCTCGAGTCCGAAGCACCGGGCAGCATCACACTGAGGGACGCAGCAGGTCAATCGCACACGATGCTGCGCGCAGATGTGAAATCGATGACGGCGGCGACATCGTCGCTCATGCCGGCCGGTCTGGATCAAACGATGTCGTCGCAGGACCTTGCTGATCTAATCGCGTATCTGAAGCGTCTTCAGCAGCCTTAACGCTTCGGCGACCAGTCGCTCGCCGCCGCCAGGCTCGATACGCGAGTTGACTGTCTCGTAACCGCCTTCCGTGAATGCCTTCTCGGTCGGAATGTAGGCCGGATTGTCGTTACTGAGTTCGATGACCACTGTGTGCTTGAATGGCGACGCCTGTTTGATGGCGAGCCCGAGCTCGACGAAGATTTCGCCCGGCAGCAGCACGATCGCCATGTCGCGATTCAGCCTGAAGACCTGCACCTCTGCGTCCAGAGTCGCGCCACGGGTGGCGAGATCGAGCGTCGTGACGGTCTCGACTTGTGTGAGAAACGGCAGCTCGCTGGTTCCTATTCTTGGCGCATTTGAGCGCGCGGCGGTGACCTGGGTGTCGGAGACCTTTCGCAGCGGCAGTGTGACGCGGCCGGAGGCGGTGGCGAGGGCGACGTTGGCGATGGGCTCTCTCTGCCGCATGGAAAGTACCGAGACCGCGAGTTGGTCGCCGATCAATCGCGCACTGTAGCGGCGCGTGCCGCTCACGTCGATGTGATTGATGTTGCCGCACGTTCCTGTACCGAACATGCTGATGAATCTGTCGCCGAACTCACGGCGGAGTCCGTTGGCCAGTTGCCCGGCGTAATCAGCTGAGTATTCGGTCCCGCCAACTGTGTCGAGATGCATGGCGAACACGGTCAGCGCTCCGACCGGCGTCTGCTCGCCGCTTATCCGTGTTTCATCGGTGTTCATCCGGGGTTTCGATATCAGGAGGAACGGCAGGTCAGGATCGATTGGCCCCGCGGGACCGACGACTCTCGGATTCGAGATGCCGGGATTGGTTGCGACAGTTCCATCGTTCAGGCGATATCGGCGGTTGAACGAGACCCGATCCTCGCGGGCAGCCACGAACTCCACCGTCGCGGGTGAGACCGCGGCGTTTGCTGCAACGATCACCTCGACGAGCCGATCGCGGAGGGTCTCGACATAATTGATCCGCGCGAGCGGGTCGGCACCGTATTTCGCCGTCGCCAGCTCGCTGAAGATGCGCGCGCGTTCGCCGGAGAAGAGTGGACCGGTGTGCGTGTGCGTGGCCGTCACTGCGATGTTCGCTGCAGCAATGCCGGTGCGCGCGGCGGCACGGGCGCGGACCTCGCGCGTGAGGGTTTGCGGTACGCCAAGCAGATCGCAGACGACCAGTGCCACCTTCGTGTCGCCCTGCTGGAACACGAGCGCCTTCGCCATCAGCGGGTCCTTCACGCCGGTGCTCAGTCGCTCGGTGAAGTAACCGTCCATCCGATACCCGATGGGCGGCGTGATCTCGACTTCGGCGAGCCCGGCCTGAAGCGGCGGCTGCGCGGTCTCGTTGGCCGTATGGTTCGCGATTGTCATCGCGAGCGCGAAGATCGCCGCCGTCAGGATGCGTATGGTCACACTCTACAAGTTTCTCATTTGCGCCACGCCGAACCTCGAGTTCCAGGCTACTGATCGGCTTCGAGATCCAACCTCGAACCTGTAACCGGCATTGCGCTCCTCGTAAGTCGAGATGGTAGATCCGAATTCGAACGCCTGCCAAACTGTTGCGGGTGTGCACCTTACGGTACCGTAAGCGTCGGGCACGAAGGTTGCGCCTGTCATCGGCTCCCGAACACTGGTTTGATAACAGGAGGCGATGTGTTGACTGCAAGGCGAACCCTGATCATCGGATCGTGCCTGATGCTTCTGGCGATGGCGGCTGCATGCGGCGGCGGACCCGCGGGTCCGTCCAAGATCGACGGCACCACAATTTCCGGCATGGTAACAATGAAAGGTGCGTCTGCGATCACAGCGAGCGCCGCATCTTCTGGCGCAGCGCCAACGACAGCAGCTACAGCGCCGGTTGCGCTCGCTTCAGCTTTGACGGTCAGCGTCGTTGGAACCAATCTCTCCACCCCAGTGGAGTCCTCCGGATACTTCCAGCTTGCCGGCGTGCCGTCAGGCACCGTGCGTTTGCAGTTTGCAGACGCGGGCGTGAATGCGACGGTAGAGATTTCGAACGTCGGCAAGGAGCCGCTGATCGAAATCCAGGTGCAGTTGACCACCACATCTGCCGTCGTCACCAACGAAGTGCGATCGAACGACAAAGTATCGATCTGCCACCGGACCGGAACGGGCACGTATCACATGATCGATATCAGTCAGAGCGCGGAGCCGGCCCATCGAGCGCACGGTGATGGTAAGGTCGGCGATCCCGTTCCCGGCGAGCAGAAGATGGTCTTCGATCAGAGTTGTCGCGCCGTCGGACCGGCGATCGATATCGAGAAGTCCACGAACGGCGAGGATGCTGATGACGCTCCAGGCCCGACGATTGTCGTCGGCAGCCCGGTGACCTGGCAATACGTCGTGACCAACACAGGCACGATCCCGTTGGCTAACGTGAGCGTCGTCGACGATAGGGGTGTTGCGGTTACATGCCCTTCTACGTCACTTGCCGCCGGACAATCGATGACGTGTACTGGCTCCGGCGTCGCGGTCCTCGGGCAATACAGCAACGTTGGAAGGGTGACCGCGACCTCGACCGGCGGTTCGGTGACTGACTCGGATGCCAGCCACTACTTTGGACAGGCACCCGGGACGGAGGAAGGACCGAAGGCGCAGATCTGCCACAAGACCGGCAATGGCAGTTACCACCTGATCGAGATCAGCGTCAACGCAGTGCCGGCGCATAGAGCCCATGGCGACGGAATGATTGGCGAAGCCGTTCCCGGCGCGGCCGGCAAGGTCTTCGGTCCGGGCTGCAGTGTGAACTAGCATCTCCGCAGGAGCCTGCGTGTTCGACGCAGGCTCCTGCCAACATCCTCGCCCGCTGCGACAGGGGCCGTTCGAATCCGAACGGGCCTTCGTCGAATCGAACAGCTCTGCCATCTTTTCTGCCGGTAAATCCGTCAAAAGCGCCAGTTCTCGTATTCAACATCGCTCACGCGAGTGGCACTCGCCGTGCACTGCCATCGCATGAATTCCCTCGTCGAGCTTCATCAGAATTGGAGTGTTAATGTCCGGTTTCTGGAACGATCTCAAACACGGATGTCGTGTGCTGCTGAAGGCGCGAGGCTTCGCGCTCTCCGCGATCATCGTGCTCGCCCTCGGCATCGGAGCGAACACCGCGATCTTCGGCATCGTCAACGGTGTCCTGCTACGGCCACTTCCGTTTGCCGAACCGGATCGACTCGTTCAGCTGTGGCATACGCCGCCGCAAAAACAATTCCCCGGCGTGCCGCGATTCGCGTTGTCGGCGGCGAATTACCTCGACTGGCAGGCGCAGAACACGGTGTTCTCGTCGTCAGCCGTCTACAGATTCTGGCGATTTCGTCTGACGGGAAATGGTGAGCCGCAAATGGTGCGCGCGGCGCGCGTCGAACCAACGTTCTTTTCGCTTCTCGGCACACGGCCGTTGCTCGGCCGTGAGATCGGTGCGAGTGACGACGTGTCGGGAGGCCAGCATGTTGCGGTCCTTTCATACCAGCTGTGGAAGTCCCAATTTGGCGGCGACCAGCAGGTCGCCGGGAAATCGATCCACCTCGATGGCGACGCGTATACGGTAATCGGCGTCATGCCGCCTTCGTTCGACAAACCCGAATCGGCGTTGCTATGGGTGCCGCTCGTATGGACGGCACAGGAAAGGGCAGTACGCGGCGAACACAGTATGGCGGCTGTCGCGCGACTCAAACCTGGCGTCACGGTGCAGCAGGCGCAGGCGCAACTCGACGGCATCGCGGCGCGCCTCGCCGAGCAGTATCCGGCCGACTCGGCGGGCTGGGGTGCCGCGGTCGTTCCGCTTCGGGAAGAGACGGTCGGCGATGTCCGAAGACCGCTCCTCATGCTGTTCGGTGCTGTCGTATTCGTACTGTTGATTGCGTGCGCGAACGTCGCCAACCTGATGCTTGCGCGAACTGTCGATCGCCGGAAGGAAATCGCCATCCGCACCGCGTTCGGCGCGAGGAGAACGCGAATCATCCGCCAGGTCCTGTCTGAGAGTCTGCTTGTCTCGGTCGCCGGCGGCGCACTCGGATTGATCGTCGCCCAATGGGGAACCGAGCTGGTGGTGAACTACTTCGGCGCCAGCATGCCCCGGCTTGCCGACATCAAAATGGACGGAGCGGTTCTCGCCTTTGCGTTCGCCACTGCACTTGTCAGTGGAACCGTCGCCGGCGTCGCGCCGGCGTGGCGCTTATCGAAGTCGGATCCGAACGAGGCGTTGAAGCAGGGACTGGGTCGTCTCGATTCCCCCTCCACTGGCACGCGGACCCGCGCGGTGCTCGTCGTCACCGAGGTCGCGCTGTCGCTCGTGTTGTTGGTGGGTGCCACGTTGATGATAAGGACGCTCTGGAACCTGCGCAGTGTCCACCCCGGCTTCGTTTCGGATCGCGTGCTGACGATGCGCCTGGGGATTGCGGCGAATGAGTTCAGTACTGAAGCGCAGCAGGTGCAGTTCTACGAGCAGCTGCTGCAGCGCGTGCGAGCTCTGCCTGGTGTGCAATCGGCTGCGGTCACTGACGACTTGCCGCTAGAGGGCGGATCCATGCAGCCTGTCGCCGTCGAGGGGCAGCCGACGGTCGAAATGGCCCACCAGCCGGAAGTCTCCGTCCGTTTGCTGTCGCCTCAGTTCATGAAAACGATGGGTATTCCGATTGTTCGCGGCCGCGAGATCACTGACGCGGACACGGCGACGTCAGCCCCGGTCGTACTGGTAAGCGAATCGATGGCCAAGCAGTTCTGGCCGAACGAAGATCCGATCGGCAAGCGTCTCACGCTCACATTCTTTCCAAAGCAAGTCAGGCAGGTTGTCGGCGTGGTCGGCGACGTCAAGGATCGCGGACTCGACAATCAGGATCCGATCTCGACTCTGTATTGGCCGCTGACGCAGTTCTACGCGCCCCAGGCGTGGGGAAAGTTCCGCGCCATGGGACTTGCACTAGCGGTCAGGACCGCGTCCGATCCCGCGAGTGTCGCGCCGGCGGTGCGGAATGCCGTCCGCGAGATCTCGCCTGCCACACCGCTGACTGACGTCCGCACCATGGAGGAGCTCGTCGCCGAATCGCTGTCGCCGCAGCGGTTCAACATGCTCTTGTTCGCGGCATTTGCCGGCCTCGCGCTGGTTCTTGCCACCGTGGGTTTGTACAGCGTCGTGGCGTATGCCACACGGCAACGGGTCAAAGAGATTGGCATTCGCATGGCACTGGGCGCAGCGAGAACTGATGTCCTGGGAGCCATCGTCCTCGACGGACTGCGACCGACGGTCATCGGCATTGCGATCGGAACCGTCGCCGCCGTTTCCCTCAGTCACGTGCTCGCAACCGTGATCTACGGCGTGACCGCGACCGACATGTCGACTTACGTCGTGGTGGCGGCGCTTCTTGGCAGTGTCGGGGTTCTTGCCAGCATCATCCCCGCGTATCGAGCAACGCTGGTCGATCCGGTCAGAACGTTGCGTGACGAGTAACGGGCGCGGCAGGATCCTTTAACACGCGGAGGCCTCCGAAATCCCGGAGGCGCGGCGGACGCGTGTCTTCACCAGTACAAAGACGACAGACCGTAACGTGTTGCAGGCTTGGTGCTTCTAGCGTTCTGTCGTGGCTGCGCTCCGGTCAATCGTTGGCACCGATTCTGCCTAGTTCGACTCCTCACGGTGTGTGTAATCCGCCGGGCGTGGTCTGACCCCTAGTACGGAGGGTCTGACCCCGGGTAGAAGGGGTCAGACCCTGTCGGTGGTTACCCACACGAACTCTCCGAGGAGCCACGATGATTGCGTCCTGCCGACGATCACGATTTCACGCCGCCTCCGCGCTCTTCTTTCTCATGCTGCTCCTCATGGCGTCGACGGCGTTGGCCCAGTCCGGAGCGAAGCCGACTCCAGCCGACAATCCGCTGGCGCGAATGAACGAGTCGATCGACGCGCTGACCAGGAAGGTCTGGCCAAGCGTCGTCCAGATCCTGGTGACCAGCTATGGCGCACGAGAGGAACAAACCGGGCGCACCGACACCAACGTCGTCGTCGGTCGCCAACGATCGAGCGGCTCCGGGTTCGTGATCGATGCTGAGGGTTACATCATGACCAACGCGCACGTCGTGAGCGGCGCTCAGCGCGTTCAGATCGTTCTGCCGCCGGACAACGCGGACGGAACGCTGGCGACGGCGCTATCGGGGAGAACCCAGCTCATTCCGGCGCGTATCGTCGGGATCACGACCGAACTCGATCTTGCGTTGTTGAAAGTCGAGGGTCTCAAGCTTCCCGCGTTGCCGCTGGCAAGCTATTCACAGGTCCGGCAGGGTGAAACCGTTTTCGCATTTGGCAGCCCAATCGGATTACGCAACACCATAACGCACGGTCTGGTCTCTGCTGTCGCGAGACAGGTGGATCCGGACTCTCCGCTGATTTATGTGCAGACCGACGCGCCGATCAATCCCGGGAATTCGGGCGGACCACTGGTCAACATTCGCGGCGAAGTCGTCGGCGTCAATACGTTCATCGTGTCGCAGTCTGGAGGAAATGACGGTCTCGGGTTCGCCATCCCGAGCGCGACGGCGAGGACGGTATTCCGCCAGCTGAAGCAGTACGGGCTCGTGCGGCGACAGGAAATCGGCATGAGCATCCAGACGATCACGCAGGCGATGGCCCAGGGGCTCGGCTTGCCGCGCGACTATGGCGTCATTGTTTCCGATGTATGGCCCAACAGCCCTGCAGAAGCTGGTGGATTGAAAGTTGGCGACATCCTCGTTTCCGTGGACGGACAACCCGCCGACAACCTTCCGACCGTGAACTACCAGTTTCGTCTCAGAGATACGCCCGAGAAAGTGAAGCTCGTTGTCCTGAGAGACGGCGTCCAGCAGGGACTCAGCATCGCCGCCGTCGAGGACCGAAGTGAATTCGATTCTGTGTCGGCGCAGGCGGACCCGGAGAAGAGCCTCGTCGCTGAACTTGGCATCCTTGGAGTGGAGATCGACCAGCGCATTGCCGCGGCGGCGACGGGACTGCGGGATCCCTATGGAATCATTGTCGTCGCGCGCGCAGCGGGGGCGACGAGTGAGGTCCCGCTCCAGCCCAGGGACGTCATCCGCATGGTGAACAACAAGAAGATCTCAACCCTTCTGGAGCTGAGACAAACGATGCAGGCGCTCAAGCCTGGCTCGGCGGTGACCCTGCAGATTCAGCGGGAAGGAAAGTTGATGTACGTGCCGTTCACGCTGGATTGAAATCCGGGCAATCACAAAACCTTCCACGGCTCGTCAACTTTCCGGCGGCAGCTCTCGTCTAAGGCACCGATACCCAGAAAGTCTGGGTAACGAACCATGCCGCCTAAAACCCCGAATGCCTTGCTGCATGGCGCTCTCGATGCGCTGATTCTCAAGACGCTGGCGCGAGGGCCGAACCACGGATACGCCATTGCGAAGTACATCGAGGAGACGACCGACGACGCTGTGCTCGTCGAGGAAGGTTCGCTGTATCCCGCTCTCTACCGGCTCGAACGCCGCGCGTGGGTGGACGCCGAGTGGGGCACTTCCGAGCTCGGCCGTCGCGCCAAGCTCTACCGCCTGACTGAAACAGGTCGCCGCCAGCTCGCGAACGAAACCGCCACGTGGCGGCGATTTTCGACCGGCGTTTCGAAAATGCTCCTCTCGCGATGAAGCGTTCTCTTCGGTCCTGGCTGTGGCGCGTTCCGATCGATCAGGAAATCGACGAAGAGCTCGAACTGCACATCGAGATGCGCACCCGCGAGCTGATCATTCGAGGAATGGATCCGAAAACGGCTCGCGAGATGGCACTGAGCCGTCTCGGCGATCTCGCCAGCCTCAAACGCACCATGAATCAACTTGGAAGAAAGCGAGATCGTGAAATGCGCGTGACTCTCTGGCTCGAAGAGCTGGCCGACGACCTGAAGTTCGCGTTGCGCCAACTGCGGGCCTCTACCTCCTTCACGATCGTTGCAACCCTGACGCTCGCGCTCGGCATTGGAGCAAACAGCGCCATTTTCGCGCTGGTCGACGCGACGCTTCTGCGACCACTTCCTTACGGCGATCCGGGTCGGCTGGTGGCACTCTGGGAGAACAGCCCGACCATCGAGCGCAGCTATGTGTCGCCGCCAAACATGACCGACTGGCTGGCGCGTGGGCAATCCTTCGAGAAGATTGCCGGCTTCACGCCGGCGGTCGGCGGCATGGTCATGGCCGGGGCGGACGGGAACGCCGAGACCGTCTCGCGGCAATGGGTGTCGGCCGAAATTTTCGACGTGCTCGGCGTCACGCCGATCGCCGGACGGACTTTCACACGCGACGAGGATGTGAAGCGATCGAACGTAATCGTCATGAGCGAAGGATTCTGGCGAACACGTTTCAACGCCGACCCGTCCGTGATCGGGCGCGAGATCCGGCTCGACGGTTCACTCTGGAAGGTCGTTGGCGTCCTTCCCCGAGACTTCCGGCTTCTCGGTGAGACCAGCATTTGGGCGATGCGGCCGATCACCAACCTGAATCCACGCGCGCGCGGCGCGTATGTGTTGCAGGCGGTTGGCCGTCTCAAGCCGGGTGTTTCGATGAAGACCGCCGAGGCGGATCTTGCCGCGGTCGCGAGCGTCCTGGCCCGGGAATATCCACAGACAAACAAAGGGCGCGGGGTCGCGATTCAACCACTGCACGACTCTCTGGTTGGCCGCGATCTGCGTTTCACGTCGATGCTCTTTCTCGGTGTCGTCGGATTTGTCCTTCTCATCTGTTGTGCCAATGTCGCGAACCTCCTGCTCGCACGTGCGGCGGTTCGCAAGCGCGAGCTGGCTGTCCGCTCCGCACTCGGGGCGGGCAGAAACCGGCTCGTCCGTCAGTTGCTGACCGAGAGTCTCGTGTTGTCGTCGATTGGCGGTGCACTTGGTATGGCGATCGGCGCGGCAATACTTCGTGTGGCGCCGTCGCTCATTCCCGAAGGTCTCTTACCGGCGACCGTCGTTCTTTCATTCGACGTTCGAGTGGTTGCATTCTGCGCGATCGCGGCATGCCTGGTTGGTTTGTTTTTCGGACTTATACCGGCGTGGAAAGCGACCGACTTTTCATCTGCGGAAGTGCTTGGCTCGGACAGCCGCACGATCACGCGCACCGGTGGCAGGCTGCGCGGTCTGCTCGTCATTGGTGAGGTTGCGACTGCCGTCCTGCTCTTGTTTGGCGCCGGCCTGCTTCTTCGAACGCTTCTCGCGGTCGATGCCTTCGATCGCGGTTATCGTGCCGAAAGCGTCCTTTCAATGCTCGTGGATCCGCTTGGATCGAAGTATCCGACACCTGAATCGCTGCAACAGTTCTTCGACCAGGCCGAGGCGGAGGTCGCTGCCGTCCCAGGCGTCGCGAGCGTTGGCTGGGCCGAGTCACTGCCGCTTGATTTCTTCGACGCTGGTGGCCTGTCGTTCGAAATCGTCGGCGATCCAGCGGTTGAGCAGAGTCAACGGCCGACGACCGAATATCAAATCGTGAGTCCGACGTACTTCTCGACGCTCGACTTACCGATTCTCGCGGGACGAGTGTTCAATAAGACCGACGCGCGCGACAGTATTCCAGTCTGTATCGTGAACGAGGCGTTCGCCCGCAGTCTTCGCGGCAGAGATCCGATCGGCTTGAAAGTGGCGTTGCGGCCGGCCGGCTCGCCGCAGGTGAAGCCCGACGTTCGCGAAATCGTCGGTGTCGCGCGACAGATAAAAGGCCGACCCGACGAGGTCAAGGATTTCATCCAGGTGTATGTGCCCATGGCGCAGGATTTGTCGGACGACATGTTTCTCGTCGTTCGACCGAAGTCGGGCCGGGCTGAAGTCCTCGCCCCGTCGATTCGTGCAGCCATTTCACGCGTCGACACGGAACAGCTCGTCAGCGTAAGGAACACGATGACGCTGGAGGACATCGCGTGGACTGCGACGTCGCGTCATCGATTCCGGGCGGTCATGGTGGTCGCCTTTGCGTCGCTCGCTCTCGTGCTCGCCTTGGTAGGGGTCGTCGGAATCCTCGCGTACTCGGTTCAGCAGCATGTGCGTGATTTCGGCGTGCGACGCGCGCTTGGTGCAACCACGAGCGACGTGCTTCGCCTCGTCGTCAGAGACGCAGCTCGTGTCGTCGCTGCCGGCGCCGCCATTGGCCTTGCGTTGTCAGCGGCCTCTGGCCGCCTGATCGAAACGATGCTGTTTGGTGTCAGTCCCCTCGACCTTCAAACGTTCGCGATTGTGCCAATTGTCCTGGCGATTACCGCTGCCGTCGCGATCGTGGGTCCTGCATGGCACGCCGCACGAATCGATCCGGCGACGGCGCTGCGAAATACATAATAGCGGGGGTGAGAAGCGGCACCGTTGCGGCCAATCGTCCCGAGGGCGGCCAGTGAGAGCGATGGCGCTCACGCGCGCAGCCGCGGGACGCGTCGACGCTATCGAGATTGACACGCCGCAACCGGCACCGGATCAGGTGCTCGTCAGGGTCCTCGCGTGCGGCGTTTGTCGAACCGACCTGCACGTCGTCGATGGCGAGCTCCATGATCCTGCGATACCTCTCATCCCAGGTCATGAGATCGTTGGTACGGTCGAAGCCGTTGGCGACAGCGTCTCGACACACGCCGTCGGCGATCGCGTCGGCGTCCCGTGGCTCGGATGGGCGTGCGGCGTGTGCGAATTCTGTCGAAGTGAACGCGAGAACCTCTGCCCCCGCGCGAAGTACACCGGTTATCAAATCAACGGCGGCTACGCCGAATACGCGGTGGCGGACGCGTCGTTCTGCTTTTCACTTCCGGCGAAGTACGACAACGCTCACGCCGCGCCACTTCTCTGCGCTGGCCTGATCGGTTATCGAGCCTATCGGATGACTGGATCCGGAACCCGAATTGGCGTCTACGGATTCGGCGCTGCCGCGCACATCATCACGCAGGTTGCTGTCCAACAGGGGCGCGACGTGTATGCCTTCGTGAAACCGGGCGATGATGCGGCGGTTCGCTTCGCGCGCGACATGGGAGCGGCGTGGGCGGGATACTCGAATTCCCCCCCGCCCCGAACGATGGACAGCGCGATCCTTTTCGCACCGATCGGTGCACTCGTCCCTGAAGCGCTCTCCCACGTGACGCCTGGGGGTGTTGTCGTCTGCGCCGGGATTCACATGAGTGATATTCCGTCGTTCCCCTATCAGTTGCTCTGGCAGGAACGCATGGTCCGTTCGGTCGCAAATCTTACGCGTCAGGATGCGCGTGAGTTTCTGGCCGTCGCCGATGATATCGAGCTGGAGACCCACATCCGCGCGTATCCGCTCGACGATGCGAATCGGGCTCTGGGTGATGTGCGAAATGGGCGACTGTCCGGAGCGGCTGTCCTGATTCCCTAGGTGAAGTATTTCAGCGGCAACCTACCTGCCTGCCGCGCTCGCCGGAGTCGGCGCAACACGAACGACGTCGCCGTCGCCCGCAACCGATCGCACCATCGAAGCCGGCATCTGAACCGAGACGGCGTCGGGTGCCGACGCTCGTTCTGGGCGCAGGCCATGCTGCGACAAATGCGACATGATTCGATCGGCCGCGCCGGGGCGAACCCAGATCACCAACTGCACGGACTGGGCGACGGCCTCCTCGGCCGTATGGAGCAACGCCACGTCGAGCTTCTCAGTCCAACGGCGCTGATGTTTCACCGAAACGGCTGCCGTTGACGCAAAAACAGCCGCAACCACGACGACGACGGCGAGTTTCTTCATGATTGGAGCTGAACAGCAACGCGGATGCCGAGCACGTATCCCTCGGGATTTTTAGGAAAAACGTCGCGATCCAAAAACCGTCAGACAGGCCGACCATTGATCGTGTTCCGACTTGGCACAAAGGTCAACGAATTGTCGTCCTGCGCCGCGCCGGTGAAGGGCACGCCCCAGTTTTGTTTAGGAAATTCGCCAGTATTCTCCCGCCCTGGAGCATTCCACCGTGTGCCGGAACGGAACGGTAGGTGATCGCTGGACGACTGACGAATCACGCAGCTGGGGGAAAGCCGGCGCTAAGGCTCCGGCTGCGTTCGCGTACGACCCCACGCTGAGCGTCAGATTTCACTTCGATGCATGTGGTGAGCGGAAAGGTTTAGCTGATCTTTTCTCCGATGGCGGGCCGAACGTTTCCCATGCTCTCTTCCGTCTAAGCACCCGTGGCCAACCTAATCAGCGATATTCGTTACGCAATTCGACAGTTCTGGGTCGCAAGGGTCTTCACGGCAACCGCCGTGCTGACGCTGGCGCTCGGCATCGGCGGCACAACCGCCATCTTTACGTTGATCCATGCCGTCATGCTGCGGTCGTTGCCGGTCAGCGACCCGTCGCGTCTCTACCGCATCGGCGACAGTTCGACCTGCTGCGTCCAGGGTGGACCGCAGGATCGTTGGGGCATGTTTTCGTATCCGTTGTTCGAGCGGCTGAAGTCCGAACTGCCGGAATTCGAAGAGGTCACAGCGTTTCAAGCCGGCGGTGCCCGTCTGAGCGTTCGTCGTCAGAACGGTGAAACGGCCGCTCGGCCTCTGCGCTCGGAATATGTCACCGGCAATTATTTTTCGACCCTCGGGGTTGGCGCATTCGGGGGGCGGGTGTTCACGCCTGACGACGACAAACCAGCGGCTGCACCGGTGGTCGTCGTGAGTCATCACGCGTGGCAAACGACATATGGGAGCGATCCGTCGCTCGTTGGGAGTACGGTCGTTATCGAAGGTCACCCATTCACCGCGATCGGTGTGACGCCACCCGGTTTTTTCGGCGAGACACTTCGCGGCGACCCGCCCGATCTCTGGATTCCTCTTCAGCAGGAACCATTGATTAACGGCGACATCTCGCTTCTGCGCCAGCCTGTTTCCGCCTGGCTGCGAGTGATTGGAAGGGTGCGTCCCGGCGCGAACATCAATGGCGTGAGCGCGCGGCTCACCGGCATTCTTCGTCAATGGATGCAGTACGACTCCGGCTACCCCTCGAATTGGATGCCCGATATCATCCAGTCGCTGCCGCAACAGGTGATTGCGGTGGTGCCTGCGGGCGCAGGTGTCGGGATCATGAAGGAGCAGTACGGGCGAAGCTTGCAGATTCTGCTCGCCGTCTGCGGACTGGTTCTCTTGATCGCGTGTGCGAACGTGGCGAACCTGCTTCTGGCGCGCGGCGTTGCGCGGCGAGGTCAGACGGCCATTCGGCTGGCGATGGGAGCCTCCCGCGCGCAAATCGTCAGGCAGGCACTCGTCGAAAGCGTTCTGCTTTCGATTGCCGGTGGGATTGCCGGACTCTTTGTATCGATTGGCGCCGCGCGCCTGCTGCTCGCGCTCGCGTTCGCCGGCACCACTTTTCTGCCGGTCGAGACCTACCCGTCGCCACTGGTGCTCGCATTCGCGTTCGGCCTTGCGCTGCTCACGGGCATCGTGTTTGGCGCAGCCCCCGCCTGGTTCGCGACCCGTACCAATCCGATCGACGCGCTTCGCGGCGCGGGCCGCACCACCGCCGATCACGCATCGTTGGCGCGCAATGCGCTGCTCGTCGTTCAGGCGACGCTGTCGGTCGTCCTCGTCGCGGGATCGACGATGCTGGCCCGCAGTCTGGGCAACCTCGAGAGTCAGAAGTTTGGGTTTGAAGTTTCAGGACGCGTACTCGTGCAGCTCAATCGCCCGCCGGCACACTACACGGCGGATAAACTGGCCGCGCTCTATCGCGATGTCGAGGAGCGCTTGAATCGGCTCCCAGGGGTCCAGGGTTCCGGGCTTGCCCTCTATAACCCGCTCACCGATAACTGGGGCGAGCTCGTTCTCGTTGCTGGGCGCCCTGCGCCGAAGCCAGGCGAACAGGCGGGCGCGTCGTGGGATCGCGTGAGCACCAACTATCTCCAGAATCTCGGTGTGTCGCTCGTTCGGGGACGGTACTTTACCGCAGCCGACAATGAGCGATCGGAACAGGTCGCAGTCGTCAACGAAGCGTTCGTCCGTCGCTTCTTCAAGAACGGTGAAGAACCGCTCGATCAGCATTTCGGACTGGATCTACCGGAGAACGCCAGCACCTACCGGATCGTCGGTATCGTAGGCGATGCGAAGTTCGCCGGTTTCGCGCTGAATCAACCAGCCCGTCCGATGTTTTACGTTGCGCTCGCACAGACGGTCAACTACGACAACCCGCTGATGAAACGGCTCGAGTTCAATTCGCATTTCGTGCAGGGATTGCTCCTGGTGACGAACTTGCCACCAGGGACACTGGAGCCACAGGTCAAACAGGCCCTTGCTGGCGCCGACTCGAATCTCACCGTCAGGTCCGTCCGGACATTGCAGGAGCAGCTGGATCGTTCGTTCGATCAGGAACGGGCCGTCGCGAGCCTTGCCGGCTTGTTCGGAATCGTGGCGCTGGTGCTCGCGGCGGTCGGTCTTTACGGCGTGACGGCATACAAGGTCGCACAGCGCACGAACGAGATCGGCCTCCGGATGGCGCTCGGAGCAGATCGGCGAAGAGTCATCGAGATGGTGATGCAGGGAGCGTTCTGGCGCGTTGCGATCGGTCTTGCGCTGGGACTTCCACTCGCCGTCGGCGCCGGCCGGCTTCTCTCAACGCAACTCTACGGCGTGACGTTCTGGGATCCATTGGCGCTGAGCATTGCCGCCGTTTCGCTCGGCGTCTGCGCCTGTATCGCGGCGATTATTCCAGCGACTCGCGCCTCGTCCATTTCTCCGATGAATGCTCTTCGGGCCGAATAGACGCCCTCGGCGCGGCGCGATCGGCCGAACTGCGGGCTCCTGCGTCATGCCTCAAGGGCCACCTGGTGGGGTTTCGGTCCTTGTACGTCGTTGTGTAAACTGCACGTCATGCGCCGCACAGGCCGGCATTTCCTGCAGGTTCCGGGACCGACCAACGTCCCCGACCGGGTCCTTCGGGCGATGGACCATCCCGTCATCGATCATCGCGGGCCGGAATTCGCATCGCTGACGAACGAAATCCTCGAACACCTTCGCCCGGTGTTCAAGACGACCGGCCATGTCGTGATCTTTCCATCGTCGGGGACCGGCGCTGCCGAAGCTGCGCTGGTCAACACGCTCTCGCCTGGCGATCGCGTTCTGATCTTCGAGACCGGCCACTTCTCCCAGTTGTGGCGCGGAATCGCAGAACGGCTCGGTCTCGAGGTCGACTATGTGCCGGGCAACTGGCGCCGCGGTGCTTCCGAAACAGAGCTCGAGACACGCCTTGTCGGCGACACAAGACAAATGATCAAGGCAGTCGTCGTCGTGCACAACGAAACGTCGACAGGTGTGACGAGCCGGATCGCTGCCATCCGAGCGACGATGACCCGCATCCGCCACCCGGCGTTGCTCATTGTGGACGCGGTGTCGTCCCTGGGATCGATCGACTTCCGCCAGGATGAATGGGAGGTTGACGTCAGCGTCGTGGGATCGCAGAAGGGGCTGATGCTCCCGCCCGGTCTCGGCTTCAACGCGGTTTCCGACAAAGCAGTTGCTGCGAGCCGGACCGCGAAGCTTGCGAGAAACTATTGGGACTGGCGGCCTGTTATCGACCAGAACCGCGCAGGGTTTTTTCCCTACACGCCGGCAACGAATCTGTTGTTTGCGCTTCGCGAGGGGTTGCGCATGCTCCACGAGGAAGGCCTTCAGAACGTGTTCGCGCGCCACGATCGGCATGCCAGAGCAGCTCGAGCAGCGGTGAAGGCCTGGGAACTTGAAATCGTGTGTGAGGATCCGCGCGAGTACTCGAGTTCGATGACCGCGTTCTTCATGCCGGATGGACACGATGGCGATCGCTTCCGCTCACTCGTCCTCGAACACTTCGACATGTCACTCGGCGGTGGCCTGTCCAAACTGGCAGGAAAGGTCGTGCGCATTGGCCATCTGGGCAGCTTCAACGACTTGATGCTCGCCGGCACGCTGAGCGGAATTGAGATGGGCCTGCGTATCGCGACAGTTCCACATCGTGACGGCGGCGTCACCGCCGCCCTCCGCAGTCTGTCCCAGGAAATCGTCGCTGAACAACCGATTGGCTCGAGGTCTTGACCTGATCGTTCCACTTCCTCCCAGTTCGCACGCCAAGCCCATCGACGCATTTCCGGAGGCAGCCGATCTCGCGCAGGCGCTGACGCGCGAAGTTCGTGGTGAAGTGCGCTTCGACCGCGGCAGTCGTGCGCTCTATGCGACCGACGGCTCGAATTACCGTCAGATTCCGATTGGACTCGTGGTTCCGCGTGACGCTGACGACGTCGTCGCGGCAGTGGCCGTCTGTCGGAAGTACGGCGCTCCGGTTCTGCCGAGAGGCGCAGGAACGAGCCTCGCGGGTCAGTGTTGCAACGTGGCGGTCGTTTTCGATTTCACGAAATACATGAACCGGATCCTCGAGATCGATCCGATCGGACGTCGGGCGCGCGTGCAGCCGGGCGTCGTGCTGGATTCCTTGCGCAACGCGGCCGAGGCGCATGGACTGACGTTTGGCCCGGATCCGTCCACGCATAGTCGCTGCACGCTGGGTGGAATGATCGGCAACAACTCGTGCGGCACTCACTCACTGCTTGCCGGGAAAACGGTCGACAACGTCGACGAGCTGCACATCCTGCTTTACGACGGCACGAGACTCACGGTGGGGGCGGGCACGATCGAGCTGATCGCGGGTGAGAAAGACCGGGCCGGTGAGATCTCGTCGCGGTTGACCGCGCTCAGGGATCAGTACGGCGCGCGCATTCGTGAACGCTTCCCACGGATTCCGCGTCGAGTGTCTGGCTACAACCTCGATGAACTGCTGGCCGAGAATGATTTCCACGTCGCTCGCGCGCTGGTCGGAACCGAAGGCACCTGCGCGATCGTGCTCGAAGCGACGGTGAAATTGATTCATAGTCCCCGGTATCGCGCGCTCGTCGGGCTCGGCTACGCCGACACATTCGCCGCCGCCGATCATGTGCCGGAGATTCTCGAGTTCCATCCCATTGGTCTCGAGGGCTTCGAGGGATCCATGGTTGATGGCCTGCGCAAGAAGGGCGCACCGCACCTCGATCTGGTGCCCGCCGGTCGCGGTTACCTGCTTGTCGAGTTCGGATCGGACACCGCTGACGACGTCGATGAGGCCGCCACCCGTTTCGTCAGTTGGATCAGTCAGATTCGTGATGGGCCAAGCGTCCGCCGCTACAACCCGAACGAAGCGCGCGCGATGTGGCGAATTCGAGAAGCCGGACCGCGGGCGGCGGCAACAGCACCCGGAGCTCCTCTCGAGTGGGAGGGGTGGGACGATGCGTCGGTCGCGCCGGAGAAGCTCGGCGCTTATCTGCGCGAGCTTCGTGCGCTTGTCGACCAATACCAGTATCGCACCGGGTTCTACGGACACTTTGGTCACGGCTGCATTCACATGCGAGTGAACTTCGATCTGGAGACCGAGAAGGGCATTCGCAAGTACGCCGAGTTCATCGATCGTGCAGCCGACCTCGTGATCCGTTATGGCGGATCGCTCTCGGGAGAGCACGGCGACGGCCAATCGCGCGGCGCGCTGCTGCCCAAGATGTTCGGCGACGAGTTGGTGGCTGCGTTCCGTGAGTTCAAAGCGATCTGGGACCCGCACGACAAACTGAACCCGCATAAAGTCGTCGATGCGTATCTGCCGACCGAAAACCTTCGGTTGGGCGCAGACTACGCACCCCGCAAGCCGCGCACGCACTTCGCATTTGCCGACGACAGCGGATCGCTCGAGAGAGCCTCGCTCCGTTGCGTCGGGCTTGGCGAGTGCCGGAAGCACGACAGCGGATCGATGTGCCCCAGCTATATGGTCACGCTCGAGGAGCAGCACAGCACCCGAGGCCGCGCGCACATGCTCTTTGAACTGCTGCAAGGGGAGGTCGTGCGCGATGGGTGGCACGACGAGGACGTCAAGCGGTCGCTGGATCTCTGTCTCTCGTGCAAGGCGTGCAAGTCCGAATGCCCCGCGAATGTCGACATGGCGACCTACCGCGCCGAGTTTCTCGCGCATTACTACGAAGGGCAGAGACGTCCGGTCCAGGCTTACGCATTCGGCCTGCTCAACGAATGGCTTCGACTTGGTGCAGCGGCGCCTTCAATCGCCAACGCGCTGATTGACGCGCCAGCAGTGGGTTCGCTCCTGAAACGAATGCTCCACATTGCGCCGGCACGTCAGCTTCCGCGGCTCTCGCGGGTGACCTTTCGGCAGTGGGCAGGGGAACGAGAGCGCCGCACTGTTGGGCGCGCACAAAAGACGGCGAGTGGCGAAGGCGATCGAAGTGAGGTCATCCTCTGGGTGGATACGTTCAACAATCACTTTCATCCGGAAACCACTCGCGCGGCACTCGAAGTGTTGGAATCGGCTGGTTATTTGGTCACCATTCCGCGCGCCAATCTGTGCTGTGGGCGTCCACTCTATGACTTTGGACTGCTCGATCGGGCGAAGAGGTATCTACAGACGATACTTGTGGAACTGCGCGCACCGATCGATGCGGGTACGCCGATCGTCGTACTCGAGCCGAGCTGCGCATCGGTCTTTCGGGATGAGCTGCGCAATCTGTTTCCGAACGACGCGCGGGCGCTTGCCTTGAGCAGGCAAACGGTTCTCCTGTCGGAACTGCTGGAGTCTGGACCCTTACGGTACGAACCTCCTCGCATGTCCGGCCGGCTCCTGCTGCACGGCCATTGCCATCAAAAGGCGTTGATGAAAATGAGTCATGCGGAAGCGGTGCTCCGAAAGATGGGACTCACCGTCGAGGCGCCAGATTCGGGGTGTTGCGGCATGGCCGGCGCGTTTGGTTTCGAAGCGGACAAGTACGCGGTCTCTCAAGCGATCGGCGAACGCGTGTTGTTGCCTGCGGTGCGAGCGACATCTCTCGATACGTTGATTGTCACCGACGGATTCAGTTGCCGGGAACAGATCCGTCAGGCGACCGGACGGCCAGCGGTCCACCTGGCCGAGGTTTTGAAAATGGCCTCGAATCACTGATCCCGAACGACTGTAGGATTCGCCAATTCCGCGATTCGACGATTAGGGAGTCGAGGATTCACGATGAGTGATCAGTGATTAGCGATTTCTTGCGTTACGCGACTGCACCCGAGCGACGCAGCGCGGCAATGTCATCCGCGCTGAGCCCAAACTGGGTCAGCACCTCGTCAGTATGTTCACCAAGGAGCGGCGCTCGCCGACTGGCATCGGCAGGCGTGGCGCTCATCTTGATAGGCGAGCCGAGCGTTCGCAGTGATCCGAGAGCCGGATGATCCGTCTCCAGCACCATACCGCGGGCGGCGACCTGCGGATCTGAGAACACCTGGGCGTAGTCGTTAATCGGTCCGCACGGAATCTCCGCGGCGTCGAGCAAAGACAGCCAGTGCTGGCGCGGTTGGCCGCTCATCACTCCTTCGATCAGTGTGGCGAGTCGCGTCCGGTTGCGCACGCGACTGCCGTTGTTGATGAAATCTGGATCGTCGGCCCACTCCGGATGTCCGAGGACACCGCAGAGCCGTTGGAAGAGGCGATTGGTATTCGCGCCGATCGTCACGTATCCGTCGGCGCATCGAATCGCCTGATACGGGGCGTTCATGCGGTGAGCCGAGCCTAACGGCGCCGGAGTTCCCAGTCCCGAGAAGTATTCGGTCGCTTCCCACACCGACAGTGCGACACCAGCCTCGACGAGCGACGTGTCGATGTACTGCCCGACCCCTTTCACGGTGCGATGATGCAGCGCGGCGAGGATCCCGGTTGCCGCGAACAACGCCGCGCCGAGATCGGTCAGCGGGATTCCGGCTTTGACAGGAGCCCTGCCAGGTTCGCCGGTGACCGACATGATGCCCGACACGCCCTGCGCAATGAGATCGAATCCCCCTCTGGTGCGATTCGGACCAGTCTGTCCGTAGCCGGAAATGGACGTATAAATCAATCGCGGATTGATTGTCGAGAGCGCGTCGTACCCGAGACCGAATCCTTGCATCACTCCGGGCCGATAGTTCTCGATTAGGATGTCCGACGTACGCGCCAGCCGTTTGAACAGCTGCTGACCGTCGGTAGTCTTCAGGTTGACGATCACGCTTCGCTTACCGCGATTGACCGCGTTGAAGCTTGGGCTCTCCGTGCCAACGGCGCCGACCATCTGCCGTGTGGAGTCGCCCGACGGCGGTTCGATCTTGATGACATCGGCGCCGAGGTCCGCGAGGATCGTGGAGCAAAATGGCCCGGCCATGAATTGCGTCACGTCCAGGACGCGAATGCCCTCGAGCGCGCGCGGTCTGCTGGAGGTCTGTTGATGTGATTCGGTCATGTCAGCGCGGTGCTCTGGTCTTGTACCTAAAGGGAGGAATGCTTGTCCACCACTCAGGCGATATACGAATCTGATGGACCGATCGCGACGCTCACATTCAATCGCCCCGAAGCGCGCAATGCGATGACCTGGGAGATGTATCAAGCACTGGTCGACGCCTGCGATCGGGTCGACGATGATCCGGCCGCCCGCGTGCTCATTCTAAAGGGCGCGGGTGGAAAGGCGTTTGTCGCAGGCACCGATATCAGTCAATTCGCAGACTTTCGCAGTGCCAATGACGGCATCGCCTACGAGGAGCGGATCGATCGAGTGTTCGATCGGCTCGAGCGCATGACGAAGGCCACAATCGCCCAAATCGAAGGCGTCGCGGCCGGTGGCGGCTGCGGAATTGCACTGATGTGTGACCTGCGTATTGCCACACCGGAATCGTCGTTCGGGATTCCCGTCGCCCGGACGCTGGGCAACTGTCTGTCCGGGGCAACCTACAGCCGACTGGTAGACGTCCTCGGCCCAGGCCTGGTCAAGGACATGCTGCTGACCGGGCGATTCATCAACGGGACAGAAGCGCTGGCGCGTGGCCTGGTCACACGACTCGAAGCGGCCGCTGGCATTGATGCCGCGGTACACGACTGCGCGCTCGGGATCGCGTCGAATGCGCCGCTGACGATCCGCGCAACGAAGGAAATGATCCGCCGCATCATGGGCGCGAGACGCTTGCCTTCAGATGCGGATCGCGATGTCGTCTCGATGTGCTACGCAAGCCGGGATTTCCGCGAAGGCGTTGAAGCATTCGTCGCCAAGCGGCGACCGAGCTGGACCGGGAGTTAGGACGGAGATTACTCGGTCATCGCCGTACGCTACACAGTGGACGTCCTCGCGACCTCTTCTTCAAACGGCCGCTCCGGGTGCATCGTTGATGCGAGCAGCGCGCCGGCGAGCAGTAGTCCAATCGACCCGATGAACGGCAGGTTCCAGTTCCCGGTCGCGTCGATGATGAACCCGAAGGCGAGCGGCGACAGCACCGCGGCGAGTGCCGATCCGGTGTTCATGAACCCACTCGCCGTGCCGGAGTATTTCGGCGCGATGTCCATCGGGATCGCCCACATCGGTCCAATCACGATCTCGGCAAAGAAGAACGCGGCGGCGAGGCTGATGACGATGATCGTGAGATCGTGGGTCAGAAAAATCGGCACAACGGATACAAGCGACGCGACCAGCGCGAATCGGACGAGACGGCAGCGGGCGATGCGCAGATCGCCGGTGCGCCGCAGAATGGCATCGCTGAGCACGCCTCCGAGATAGTCGCCTCCCACGCCCGCCGCGAATACGGCCGATGAAAACAGCGCCGAACGTCCGAGCTGCAGCTTGTGCTCGTGCAGGAAATACGAGGGCAGCCAGTTCAAGTACATCCAGAGCGTCCAGCCGTAGCAGAAATACACCATGCTCACCGGCCACATCCGTCCAGCGAGTTGACGCCACGGGACCGGTGCCGGGCGCCCGCTTCCGTCTGGCCGGCGCCCGCGGTTCGGAAGTGGTTCGAGCTCCGCAGGAGTAATGGACGGGTGTTCGGACGGAACGTCGCGGAAGTACCACAGCCACGTCATCACCCAGACGAGACTGAGACACCCGAGGATGACGAACGATCCGCGCCAGGTGACGATCGCGATCAGCCAGGCGACCAGCGGTGGTGTCAAGGCGTTACCAAGGCGTGCAAACGCGTGCGTGAGTCCCTGCGCGAAGCCGCGACGGCTGGGCGGCGTCCATGCCTGCATCGCGCGCGTCGCAACCGGGAAGGTCGCCCCTTCCCCCACGCCGATCATCAGGCGGACGAGAAACAATGAGGTCAGGCTTGCCGCAAAGCCCGTGAGGATCGTCGCCGCCGCCCAGATCAATCCGCAGAAAAAGAGCGTTCGCCTCGGTCCGACCCGATCTCCGACCCACCCGCCGAAGATCTGAAAGACGACGTAGGGATACCCGAATGCGGAGAGGATGAACGCGAGCTGCGTATTGGTGAGCGTGAGCTCGCGCCTGATTTCGTTGGCCGCTGTCGCGATGTTGACCCGATCGACGTAAGTGATCAGGTACATGAGGCACAGTAGCGACAACACCAGCTCGCTGGCTGTCGGCCGTCGCAGTCGCATCGGGACAGGAGCGTAGCACGCCGGCTCCGGAATCACGGCACCCCGCCACGGCATGCCGTGGCGGCAGCCGGCTTGGCGTCAAACGGCGTCTCGTACCGGGCGCCGTAAACTGCACACACAGCACAACATCGCAGAGACGGCCGCACTTTCGAAAAAGGGACTCGACATTGCACCGACGACGCGGTTCCGGATCGGTATCGTCACGGAGGCGATTGTCGAATCCGAGTGATCGGGAGGTCACAATGCTACGGAGCCTTCGTATCGGAGTCGCATGCCTCGCCCTTGTCCTGGGATTCACGTCACCCAATCTGCAGGCATCGCAGGACGCCAAGAAAGCGGGCGGCTTCTCCACCGACGCGGCACTGGCGGCCAAGGCCAGCCCCGAACTGATCGGCGCACTCTCGAAGGAGCTCGGTTCGACTCCGGAACAGGCGGCCGGTGCGGCCGGAGCACTGTTCGGCGTCGCAAAATCGCAACTCAAGGCCGACGAGTTCTCCCAGATTTCCAAGGCAGTGCCAGGCATGGCTGCGCTTCTGAAGGCGGCACCGGCGGCTGCCGTCGGAACCTCCGGCGCGGCGGGTGCCTTGTCGAAGGTGGCGGGTTCAGCAAGTGGCCTCGCAGCGGCGGCCTCTGCTTTCACGAAGCTGGGGCTCAAGCCCGAAATGGTCGCCCAGGCAGTTCCGATCCTGACCCAGTTCGTGACGAAGTCTGGCGGCGCGAACGTCGGCCAGCTCCTCGCGGGTGTCCTGAAGTAGAAAGTCATCCCCGATAGATTCCATCGCGCGGGCGCGTCTTTTGACCGCGCCGCGCGATGGATCTGTACGGACGCCCGGTCGGGCTATCATCCGATCGTCGGCGGGCATGTCTCCCTTCTCTCCAATTCCGCGTCGTCATCCGATCCGCGTCGTTCTGTCGTCGACGGCGCTGCAGCCGTTCGTGTCGGTTCGGAAGGCGGCTGCGCTCACCATTGCACAGCTGGGTGTCGCGGCGTTTTTTATCTCGGGCATTGTCCCTGCGGCGCTGGGGCCGTCCGCCGTCTGGTTTGTTCTCGTCGCGGCGCTCCTCGCCGCGTTCGCGCGTGCCACCGACATCGAGAGTTGGTCGCTGCTGATTCCCGGGGGCTTTGTCGGGCGGATCGGGACCGCGTTGGGACCGCGTGCCGCCGCGGTCGCGAAGGCGACGTCCCTGGTTGAGCGCGTGCTGCTCGGCGTACTTGCCTCCGTCGTCATCGGCCACTACGTGGCGAGCGTATCGGCCACGTCGATCGGCGGGTGGAGATTCACCGGGTTCGTGCGGCCCGAAGACCTTGCGACGCCGGTCGCGATCGCGACCATCGGTGTTCTGTGGCTGCGGATTCGGATCGGCCGGGCGATTGCGCGTGATCGCATGGCGTCAGCCGTGTGGATCGGGGTCGGAGTCCTGCTGCTGACGGTGGTGTGGGCGTTGATCTCGATCGCTCGCCGCGGCGTCGATCCACTCCTGCTCGTTGGCCCGTTGCCAGCCGCTAACGCGACGGGTTGGGCTCCGGCTGATGTGGTGCTCGCGTGCCTGGTCGGGTTTGCGATGACCCTGCCGTTGATTGGAGGCAGCGACGTGCTGCCGCGCGCCGCTCACGAACTGTCTCCGCCTCGCGTGCAGGCACTGAAGCGGACCGCGCTGGTGAGCGTTCTTTTCGTTGCCGTCGTCGCGGTACTTGGAACGTTGCTGGTGTCGCTGCTCGTGCCGGTCACCGAGCAGGCGCTGTGGATGAATACACCACTTGCCGGCCTCGCCCAGCACGTCGTCGGTCCTGCATCTCTTCGCGGGATGCTGGCGATTGCGCTCGCCTGCGCCGCCGCGCTGATGCTCGTTCCAGCCACGCACGCGGCGTTATCCGACGCCGAGCAGATGCTGCAACGGTTCTCGTCTGACGGCACGCTGCCATCCGGTCTCGCGTCCCTTCACGCGCGCTTCGGCACTCCCGCGCGGGCGGTCGACGTCACGGTTGGCGCAATGGCCGTCATCGTGGTGGTGAGCAGCGGTCGCATCTCGTGGCTGGCGCGCAGCTACGGAATCGCGGCCGCGACGATGCTCGTGCTGACGATCGCGTCGCTCATTCGGCTGCGGCGCGCGCGGCAGACCACGCCGCCCTACAGGGCTCCGCTCAATCCGCGTCTTGGACGCCGAGAACTTTCGTTTGGATTGTTTCTCGCAGCCGCTTTCGTCACTGCAGGCTCCGCGGCCATGGTGCTGACGGGAGATCTCTCGTCGATTTCCGCTGCAGGTTTGATTATCGCGCTGTCGTTGTGGTTCAGCGCAGGGACTGTGCGGCCGGTCACTGCCGTCGACACCAGCGCTGACGAGAGCACGTTCGATTTGTTGATCTCGTCGGAGCTGTCGCCGCATCAGATCGAAGCGCGTCCGGGAAACGTGCTGGTGCCGGTCCGGAATCCGCACCTCCTGGCCCACGTCGTCGCCGCGCTCAAGACGTCAGGCGATAGAGACGTCGTGATCATGACGGCGCGATTGCTCGACGCCGACATCACCGAGGAAGGACCGAGCCAGACGACGCCGACGACATACGAACGGCGGTTGCTGTCGGATGTCGTTGCGCTCGCCGAACGAATGGGACGGCCGGTGCGGCTGTTGATAGTTCCGACACATAACGTCTTCGACGCGATTGTTACGAGTGTTCTTCGACTTCGTTCGTCCGACGTGTACGTCGGAGAGTCCATCACGCTGTCGGCCGAGGATCAGGCGCGGCTCCTCGGCGAGGCGTGGGAGCGCGCAGACAAACCGGAAGCGCTCGACGTTCGCCTCGTTATTCACCACCGCAGCGGCCGCGCCGACACGTATCACCTCGGTGCCCACCCGCCCTCACTCACCTCGAGCGACCTCGACCTGATCCATCGGCTGTGGCTCGACGCGGTAAAAAGCGTCGGCGCTCACGTGCATCACGACGACGTCGTCAGAGCAGCGTTGAAACAAATGGAACAACAGCTCACCGGTCCCGAACGAGACGCTGCTGTCGCGGCGATTCGTGAAGTGGCCCGGCCGGCGGAGGAGCTCGCGGCGATGCTTCGCGCGCGCGACTACGCACGGCTTCGGGACATGCTTCGCAATCGCCACGCCGGCGACGTCGCACCACTTCTCATGGCTCTCAGTCTCGAAGACCAGGTCGTCGTCTTCCGCGTCATGCCGCGGAAGGATGCCGCCGCCGTTTTCGAGTACCTCGCTCAGGAGGCGAAGGAATCACTGCTGAAAGCCATGGCGCAGGAGGACGTGGCCAGCCTCCTCAACAACATGGCGCCGGACGATCGCACCCTGTTCCTCGAAGAATTGCCCGCCGAAGCGACCCGTCAGCTGCTGACACTGCTCACCCCGGCCGAGCGCGCCGTCGCGGTAACCCTGCTGGGATATCCGGAAAAGTCCGTCGGCCGTTTGATGACGCCGCACTACGTTGCGGTGCGCGAGCAGTGGACCGTCCGCGAAGTGCTTGACTACGTCCGCGCACACGGTCAGGACAGTGAAACGCTCAACGTGATCTACGTCGTCGACGAGCAGGGCTTGCTGGTCGACGACGTCCGAATTCGCGAATTTTTGCTGGCACCGCTCGACCGACGCGTAACCGAGCTCATGGATCGCCGCTTTGTCGCATTGAAGGCGACCGACGATCAGGAAACAGCGGTCGGCGTGTTCCGCAAATACGATCGAAGCGCACTGCCGGTGACCGACACGGCCGGCATGTTGATTGGAATCGTCACGATCGACGACGTGCTGGACGTGGCCGAAGCGACCGCGACGCGTGAGATTCAGCGGATCGGTGGTTCGGAAGCGTTGGACGAGCCCTACGTCTCGATCGCCTTTGGCAAAATGATCCAGAAGCGCGCCGGCTGGCTGACGGCGCTGTTCGTGGGGGAAATGCTCACCGCAACCGCGATGGGTGCCTTCGAATCGGAGATCTCGAAAGCCGTCGTTCTCGCGCTGTTTGTGCCGCTGATTATTTCAAGCGGCGGCAACTCGGGATCTCAGGCGGCGACGCTGGTCATTCGCGCCCTCGCTCTCGGCGAGGTGACGGTCATGGATTGGTGGCGTGTGATGCGGCGCGAGTTCCTGGCCGGCCTGGCGCTCGGCGCCATTCTCGGCACGATCGGTTTCCTCAGGATCAGCGTGTGGTCCGCCTTTTCCGATATCTACGGTCCGCACTGGCTGCTCGTCGCGATTACCGTCGCGGTCTCGCTCGTCGGCGTCGTCATGTGGGGCACGCTCAGCGGATCGCTGTTACCGTTCCTGCTCAAGCGTCTGGGATTCGATCCGGCTGCTTCGTCGGCGCCGTTTGTCGCGACGCTCGTCGACGTCACGGGTCTCGTGATCTACTTCTCGGTGGCGATCGTGGTGCTAAAAGGGACATTACTGTAATGACGTCATGCGGCTTCCGGCTCTACCCGGAAGATCCAGTTACTTCCTCGCCCTCCCGCGCGCCCGTCGCGGATTGCACTGATCGGGACCGTCGTCCTTCGCATCAAAGCTGCACGAGCCGTCGCCGCCTTGCTTCCAGCGTCCCTTTGGCGGCTTGCACTGATCCGGGCCGTTGTCGTTCGAGTCCCAGGTGCACGAGTCGTCGCCGCCCTTCTTGAACCGGCCACGCGTGATCGGTGTGCACTGGTTCGGCCCGCCATCGTTCGCGTCCCAGACGCAGTTGTCCCCTTCCTGCTTGAACCGCCCTTTCTCTTGGGAGATGGCACTGTAGGCGGCTGCATTACCCGAGAAGACGGCTTCGCTGCGGTGGGATGCCGTGAGATCCACGCCCAGGCTGCCGACGACGAACGCGGCGACAGCCGTGCACGCGACAATTCCTGCGTTCATAGGACCCTCCTGAAATGTGAAGACTCGATGACGCTAATCCTGATCGCGTGGCGCTGCAAGTGGCCTTTGGGCCAAGTGAACAAGGCGCGGGTCACAGGCCGAGCTGCACCGGCTGATCGGGAAGTTCGTCCTCAAAGAGCAGCGGCGTTTCCTTCCACTCGGCCAGGCGCCGGCGGCGGAGTATTGCGGCAATTACGAGCAGACCAATGGCGATGACGATCGCAGCCTCGGTCGCATACAGAGCTGCCCGTACAAGACGAACGCTGACGGCTGCGAACAGCACGAAGGCGGCGACGCCTGGAACGACGGTGTACACGACGAGCCTTTTGCCAGGCATGTACGAGCACGTGAACGGGATTCGCCGCCATTCCAGCAGGACGGCGTGAACGAAGACTCCGCCAACGAATGCGACGATCGGCATCGCGATCGCGGCGTGTTTCCATCCGATGACGGACCACAAAACCGGCAAGGCGGCGACGAGTGGCAGCCCGACGGCGTAGCCGGCGACGATCCGTTCCACGGCGCGCATCTGCTCGCTGCGAGTCGCATCTGTCTCGGTCAATCGGAAGATCCAGTTGGCCCGATGTGTCATCGGGAGTGCGATCGCGGCGCGTACGCTGAGGCCGGAAATGAACATGAGCGCGAATGGCGTCCACATGGCCAGGTACTCGAGAAAGGCTGCGTGCGGATTCGCCGACCCGGTGCGATCGAGCCAGCCGGCGCCGACGAGCCGACTCGAGGTCAAGGCGACGCCGCATGCCAACAATCCCACGAGCACACCCTGATGCAACTCGCTGCGGCGGAGTGTCGTCGAGGTGAATCGGTAGACAGCTCGAAACGCGGATCGCTCGACGCTGTGCGGGTCTGCCGCACCGCCTGATGTGACATTCGTCCGACGTTGCGCAGAGTGGCCGATGACCCATGGGGCGGAAATCGATGGTGGTCGGAGTAAAAGATGTTCGAAGTGTCTGAACAGGAGCACGTATGCGACGGCGACGATCAGTGCCCCGGTGGCAAGCGCCGTCAGCGCGAGGGCCGCGAGGTGCCGAAGCCAGGGATCGCTGCTGCCCAGCAGTGCGCGCTCCAGCCCCACGAACCACGCCGGTGGCACGAACGTCAACCATGGCCTCGCGTGCGCCATTGCCGATCCGAGTCCAGGTACTCGAAACACAAAGGGGATACCGACAACGAGCAGCGCGAACACCAGGCTTTTGATGAGCGCGGTCAACGAATACAGTCGCGTCCGCGAGAGGACAAGCGTCAAGACGCCTACGACGGCCGTCACGGCGAGCACGGAGAAGACAGAGGCGCTCACACTGGCAATCATCCAGACCGTGACCCGCGTCAACGCCGTGGATTCACTAAAGGGACTCACCGACATCGACAGCACGAGCGGCGTGAGCGAAAGGTGCAAGACGGCGGCAAACATTCCCATGAACAGAAATAATGCCGCGAGTTTCGCGCGAAAAATGACGATCCGTCGAACGGGGAGGGGCCCAAGAATGCGGAAGTCGCGCTCATCGGGAAAAAGGGACTGACTCACGACCAGCGTCGCCAGCGCAATCAGCAGCATTACAAACGCGATCAAGAAAAGATCGTCGCCAAGAAGCGCGACGCGGTACGGTTCCGGAGATCGCGCCGAAGACAGTGCCGCGTACTTGCCGGCGTAGGCGAGTGCGAAGCGAAGCCCGAGCGCGATGAGAGCTCCGATCGCGCCCAGCGACAGGTGTACGAACGAGTCGGCGCCGGCTGGCGTCAGGATGCCGAAGTCGAACATCGCACCAAAGAAGTGCGACGTGAGCCGCCCCTCAGGGCGCTCTGAGATCCGTCGCCACACAGCCGGTGCACGCATCGACAACTACGATCCTTCCACCACGTCGAGAATCCGCCGCGCCAGAGGCGTGAAATCGGTCTGGTGGGTTACGCGAACGAAAATGTCTTCGAGTGATGGTGATCCCGTTACACGGAGCGCCGCAACGTCGTGCGCCGCGACAATGCGACCTTCCGACAGAATGACGACGCGCGAGCAGAGCTGTTCGACCATGTCGAACCGGTGGGTGCTGAACAGCACCATGCGATTTGCCGAGACGAACAGGCGCAGAAGCGTGCGAAAGAGGAGGCCTGCCGTGACGTCCAGTCCGGAGAAGGGTTCGTCGAGGACAAGGAGATCGGGATTGTGCAGAAGTGCTGCGGCGAGCAGTACGCGCTGGCGCATCCCCTTCGAATATGACGCCATCGTCGAATAACGGCTGTCCCACAGGAGCAGGAGACGCAGAAGCTCGGGGACTCGCGCCGTCAGCGCCAGTTCCGGCAGCCCGCGGAGCCTCCCGACGAGCATCAGGTATTCGATCGCGGTCAGATGGGTATAGAGGTGCGGCTCCTCAGGGACATACCCGATACGGCGCTTGTATCCCTCAGGGTCGTCGAGCATATGAACACCATCGAGCCAGAGCGAGCCGGCGCTCGGATCGATGAGACCGACGACAGCGTTGACCGTGGTGCTCTTGCCGGATCCGTTCGGACCGAGATAGCCGAGGATTTCACCGCGGCGGACATGGAAGTCGACCCGATCCAGCGCGAGGAATCCGCCGTAACGTTTCGTCAAACCGCGTGCTTCAAGCATGTTTACTTTGGACACCGCATCCGGTTAAGAGGTTCACCGATCGGAGATCGGTGTTAGCATCCGATTCGTGCGCATCATACCCGCGCGGTGCACCATCGGCGTCAGCGTTGTCGCGTTCTTGTGCGCAACGCCGATCGTCGGTACGCGACAGTCGCCCGCCATTCCTTCAACACCGCTGCACTACGGGTTTTTCACGTTGAAGCTCTCTGCCGATGGCACGCTGGCGCTTCAGGGGCAGGGCTGGCCAACATTCAACGGCTCTTGGAAGACGAACAGAGATGAACTGACCGTGACGACGCCCTCAGTTGAAGACTGCGTCGGTCCAGGTCGTTATCGGTTTCGGCTCGACGGCACGCACCTTGTACTCGCGCTGATCGAGGACGGTTGTGTGCCGCGGCGCATGATCCTTCACAACAGCACGTGGCTGCCGGAAGGGGAAAAAACGGCAATTCCGGACAGGAAGATCGTTCGCACCGGCGCTGATGGGAGAGTCAGATTGCCGACGGCGGCGGCGAGCAAGGGGAGCTGGCCCACGTTCAGGGGACTCAATGCGTCGGGAGTCGCAGACGGCCAACATCTTCCCGACAAATGGAATGGGATCACCGGCGAAAACATCTTGTGGCGGACGCAGATTCCAGGTCTGGCACACTCGAGCCCGGTCGTCTGGGGCGATCGCATCTTTGTGACCAGCGCGATCAGCAGCCGGCCAGGCGCGACCTTCAAGCGAGGCCTCTATGGTGATGGCGATGCGTCCGACGATCGGTCGCGTCACCAGTGGGTGCTCTACGCCATCGACAAGCGCACCGGCAAGATCGTCTGGCAGCGAATCGCGTTCGCAGGGGAGCCTGGCAACAAACGGCACATCAAATCGACCTATGCCAGTGCGTCACCAGCGACTGATGGCCGCATCGTCGTTGCCTGGTTCGGTTCGCAGGGTGTCTACGCGTACGACGTGAATGGCGTGCCGCTGTGGAAAGTGGATCTCGGTCACGTCGACATGGGTGCGTACGACATTCCGTCATATGAATGGGGCCCTGCCAGTTCGCCGATTATCTGGAACGGGCTCGTCTTGCTACAGTGCGATACGCAGGCGGACTCATTCGTGCTCGCACTCGACGCCACCACTGGCAAGACCGTGTGGAAGACCGATCGCGAGGAGCTGCCCTCGTGGGGAACGCCGACGGTCATCACGATCGGCAATCGCGCCGAGCTGGTGACCAACGCGGCGAACTACATTCGCGGATACGATGCGCGCACCGGGAAAGAGTTGTGGCGATTGGGCGGCAGTTCCAAGATCACCGCACCAACGCCGATCTTCGCTGAGGGTCTCATCATCGTCGCGAGCGGCCGTCGCCCGGAAAAGCCGATCTTTGCTGTCCGTCCGGGTGGGCAGGGAGATCTGACACTTCCCAAAGAGCGCGACAGCAGCACTGCGGTCGCGTGGAGCAAGACCGCGCGCGGTCCTTACATGCCGACGCCGCTTGCGTACGACGGGATTCTCTATTCGCTCAACAACGACGGCATCTTCGATGCGTACGAGGTGGAGACGGGCAAGGAGATCTATCGTCAGCGCCTCGATCCTGTTGGGAGCGGATTCAGCGCGTCGCCGGTGGCGGCCGATGGACGCGTGTACTTGTCGAACGAAGACGGCGAGATGCTGGTTGTCGCTACCGGCCGCCAATTCCGCTTGATTGGCGCCAACACGATCGGCGAACCGCTCATGGCGACGCCGGCGCTTTCGGACGGCGTCATGTATGTGCGCTCAGCGTCGACGTTGTTTGCAATCGGATCGCGAGGGCGCTGAGTTACATGATCGCTCGGCGGGCCCTTCCTCTCCTCCTGGCACTGCTGGCGTCCGCCTGCGGATCCGGTCCAAGTGCGCCATCAGCGGCGGCGACGATCACCCTCGGTCCAACGGGGATTTCACCGAAGGACGTTCGCATCAGAGCGTGGAACTTCGTAACCTTCGTTAACAACGATACCCGCACGCACACGATGGTGTCCGATCCGGTGGATCTTCACACTCAGTGTCCCGCGATAAACCGGATAGGGGTGTTGCAACCGGGCGAGAGTCGTGAGACGTCCACCTTGAGTCTCGCCGGCGTCTGCGGATTTCACGATCACGGCAGTCCATCTGATGCGGCGTTTCAAGGAAGAATCATCGTCGAATAGCAGTGGCTACATTCCGTGACGCGGCGGGCGAACCGATGCGAACACGGCAAAGCCGGGCGCAACGCGGCCGCCGTAGCGCGACGCAAGTTCCGGTGGGACGAGGCTGAGCGAGACGCTGCCTCCGACACCGGAGGTCAGGCCCTTCCACGGTTTGAATTGGCGTGCGTACCCGCCCTGCATCTTCGCGACTGAAAAGATCCCGGCGCCGTACTCGTGCGCGTGCAGATCCTCCGCTGGCTTTTGCGCGAGTTCTGCGCGACCAAACCAGGTATCGCGATCGTGAAACGCGGCGCTGCTTTCGAGCAGGAACGCATGCGTCGTCGCATTGAACGCACCGGTTGGAATGACCACCAGCCCCGAATTCATGCCCCACGCAAATGTGGTCGCCCAGGTCCCGCCGGCTGCCAACGACCGGTGATACGTCGCCGAGGCGGTTGTCCTGTCGACGTCACTCGGCGGCCGCGGCGCGAACTCGAGGTGTGCGTCGGTGAGATGCCCGGCAGAGATTTGAAGCGCAAGTCGCTCGCTTGGTAGAAACGTCAGGCGCCCGGAGATTGAGTCGAGCGCGGCAAAATCGATATCGGCACGATTCTCGTCTGGCTCGCGCCCGTTGAAGACCGACACTTCACCTTTCCACCTGCGGTTGGAGACGGCCGCCGTGGCCAAACCGAATGTGATGTGGGTCGAGTCCATCCAGTGATGCGAAATCGGCGCGATTGGATTCAGCATCGCGGAGATGCGATGCGGAAATGCGGGCGGCCCCAGCGCAGGCTCTCCGGCCAGGCCTCCATACAGTTGCCAACGCCACGAGCCTCTCAGGCCCCCGTCATAGTCGGCCGCGAGCTCCATAAACAGATCATGTGGATGCTGTCGATCGTGAATCGTATCTCCTTCGCAGTTCTCGCCGCTGGCGAGAAAGTTGATGTATCCACAACCGGATACGGTCCACGGCTCGAGGCTCACCATGGCCCGTAATCCAACGCGAGCGGTGCCGACGCGCCGTCTCGCCATCAACATGCCCCAGTTTGTGCTCAGGAACTGATGTGTGCTGAATCCCCCGGTTCGGTGCACGTCGCCCGGCTCATAGAGAAACTCAGCGAACGCGGAACCATGCAGCATGACGTCCCAGCCGCGCCACGACTGTCGCGATCCGAACATCGGAGTGTCGTCGGGTAACCATGCCGTTCCGGATGCCTCACGTGCGGGAAACAGTTCGACCGCTGTGCCATCCGTCCCATGGTGTTGATGTCCGGATACGGGCGCCGGCTCGGTTTGCTGAGCGACGAGCGGTACTGAACCCGCGAGGACCGCGACGACGGCGAGAGTGAAATCAATGAATAAGCGGCGACAGGACATGAAGAAGCGAGGGCTTGGACTACATCGTACAGGAGACGCATGAATTGGTGAATTGGTGAGTTGGTGAATTGGACCAAAGTCCAGCTTGTCGGTGCCGGAGCGGACGAATAGTGTGCAAAGACATAGCCGCAAACGCTCGCACACAAGGAGGAGACATGACGCGCGCAGCAGTTCTCGTCGCGGTTGTCGTCGGGCTGTCGTCGCCTGTTCTCGCGGCTGATCGTCTCACCGACCGTGATGTGAAGGCGCTCATCACCCTGATCGAGCAGGGACGCGACAAATTCGACGATGAACTCGACGACAAGCTGAAGGACAGCGTAGTACGTCAGCCCGCCGGGGAAGTAAACGTCAAAGACGTCCTTAATGATTTTCAAGAGAGCATCGACCGAGTCGAAGAGCGGTTGAAGCCCGACTACTCCGCGAGCGCAGAAGTGGCCACGCTGCTGAGGAGGGGTTCGGGAATCGACGCGTTTTTCCGCCAGCAGCCTCCTGGGACGAAAGGCGAGAGCGAGTGGAATCGGCTGGCGTCGGACCTGAAGGTGCTCGCCGTGGCATACGGCGCTGACTTTCCTTTGGCTGCCAACGCGACCGTCCGCCGCATTGGCGACGGTGAGCTGGTCACGACGGTCTCACAAGTGGCCGCAACGGGCGATCAACTCAAGAAATCGCTGGACACTGATCTCAAGAAAGACGCGACGGTTTCGAAAGAGGCACGTCAGGCCGCCGTTGCTGATGCCGATCAGCTGATGAAAGATGCCAAGGCCCTCCGCGATCGAGTCAAGGATGAGAAGCCGAGTTCCGCTGAAGCGTCGAAGCTGCTTGCCCAAGCGTCGAAGGTACAGGGATTCGTCGATGGCCACCAGATGCCGGTATCGGCCGCCGCATGGAAAGCAACCGCCGGTCACGTGCAGCTCGTCGCGAGTGCATACGGTACGCCGTGGCCCCGTTGAATGGCGTCATTGGTCGCGCATGACTGTGAGTGGATCTGTCGCGAGCGCGATGCGAGCAGGGAGGACACTTGCGATCAACACGGCCACGAGAAGCGTGGTCGGTGCCGCGAGCCAGACCCATAGCGGTGTGGGCTCGACCGTCGGTGTAATCTGCAGCAACCATTGCGCGACGATACGCGACAGAAGCAGTCCGGCGATGGTTCCGGCGGCGGCGAGACGCGCTCCTTCTCTGAGCACCTGACCAACCAATCGCCAGCTCTGCGAACCAAGCGCGATGCGCACGCCGAACTCGCGGCGGCGCTGACGCGCGGCGTCGACCATGGCGCCATAGAGACCCAGACCGCCAAGCAGGACCGCCATCGCCGCAGACGCACCGACCAAAACCATGGCAATCCGTTCCGGTGCGAGCGCGACGCGACTCAAATGCTCTTCTAGTGTTGTCACCACGGCCGATGATCGCCCTCCGGGTATCGCATCGAGACGGCGGCGAAGCGCCGCGACCGTTTCAGCCTTTGCATCACGCGATGCGATGATCAGTGTCATCCGCGGGAGAAAGTCCTGCGTCATCGGAAGGTAGATCGCCGGTTCGATTTGTCGCTGCGACGCTCTGAGCACCGAGGACTGAAGAACGCCGATGATGTCGGTGCGGTGCCCGGATCCGTCGATGATCGCTCCGCCGACCGCGTCGCCGGCGAAGTACCGTTCGCTCGCCTCTTGATTAACCAGACCGATCCGGCAACTGCGCCCGGGAGCGTTCGGAAATGTCGTTCCGGCGGCGATGGTCAGTCCCATGACATCCACGTAGGTCGAAGAGACGACCTGTGTCTCAATCACAACGCTGGGATGCGAAACGTCGGCGGGCACACGAAATCGAGTTGGGCCAAGCAGGTCCGGCGAGATCGATTCCTGGTCAGGGTAGTAGTAGATCGTCGGACGAACCGGCGTCTTGCCTTCCGTCGGCCGCGCCGCGACGACGCCGATGATCTCGGCGCGCTGCCCGGCAAAGTCCTGAATCGTCTCACCGACGACTTTTCCTCCGAGAACATCGGCCGCCACGTCGTTGACGACGACTACCCGACAGGTCGCCGCGGTGTCGCCGGCACCGAACATCCGGCCGGCGACTGGCGGCAACACGACAGCGTCGAGCGACTGACGCGTGAAAGGGGCAAGGTCCAATGTTGCGTCGCGGCGTGACGCGTGGGCAGGCACGATGCGGACTGACTGCGACCCAGGCCTGGCGCCAGGCGGCATCCCGGACCAGGCCGTCGTGATCGTTTGTGGCATGGCCTGCGCCGCCTCTTCGATCGCGTGGAAATATTCAAAGCCCAGATCCGGGCGCTGAAATCGTTTTTGCGACTCGACCGTCGCAAGAATCGCAGACTTCAATTGTTGGCCGGCCTGGGTTCGCAGAGCGCCGCGAAAGCCGGTTATCAGAATGGCGGCCGAGACCACCAGCAGGCAACAGCACGTCATCTGCACGATCACCAGTGCCGCGCGCACGCGTCGCATCGGCAGCGACGGCCCCGCACTCTCACGTCGGAGCACCCGGGCGGAATCATCCTGTCGGATTTCGGCGAGCGGCACGAGACTGCACACGATCATGATTGCCGCGCACCCGAACGCAGCGGTGATGGTCGTGAAGAAATCGGGAATCAATACCAGCTGTTCGGCGTCCTGTTCGAAGAGCAACGCCGGAACGACACGCGTGGTCCAGGAGGCAAGCAGGACTCCGATTGCTGCACCGCCGAGCGACAGAAGGACCGCCTCGCCCAGTAACTGTCGGACCATTTGTCCGCGGCTGGCTCCCAAAGCCATTCGCACGCTCGAATCACGGGTCCGCGCCGACGATCGCGAGAGCAGAAGCGTCGCAACGTTGACGCATGCGACCACGAACACTCCCCATGCCGCCGATGTCAGCAGCATGCTGATGCGCGACATTGCCGTCGACATGAATTGAGTGGATTCGGGAGCCGTCACGGCCGGTGCTGAGAACCCGCGAATGAATCCGAAAATAGCGGCGTTGCTTCCGATACCGAGGGCGATGGTGAGAAGGAGCGTGCTGGTAAGACCTGGACTGCGGACCAGACTTCGTGTCGAGTAACGCAGATCCGTCCAGATCATTCGGCCTCGACCGTGCCATAGGTGTGCCACCAGTTAGAAGGGACGAATAAACGAAAGTGCGCGAATCGGTGTTCGAATCTGGGACGAGTCTGTCTCTAATCGGGACGGCCGACTGCATCAAGGTTTTGCTGCAGAAAAACGCTCTCTACCTGGTTCGTGCTGCACGAAATGGCACGTTGGTAAGCGGCGGCTGCCTCGTCGGCACGACCAAGCCGTCTGAGCAAGTCCGCACGAACAACGTGAAGAAGATGGTAGCGACTCAGGTGAGAATTTGCAGCTTCGATGGCATCGACCGCTCGAAGCGCGACGTCGGGTCCCTCAACCTCACCAAGCACGACGGCTCGATTCAGCGCCACGATCGGCCCGGGCATCAACCGTTGCAGCTGATCGTAGAGCTGCAGAATCTGCCGCCAATCTGTTTCGTTCGCGGTTGCCGCGTCACTGTGAACGGCATTGATTGCCGCCTGGATCTGGTACGGACCTGGTCGATTCCGGCGGAGACAGTGCCGCACGATGCCCTGCCCTTCGGCGATCAGTGTGTAATTCCATTTCGCGCGATTCTGATCGGACAGTCGTACGAGTTGACCGTCGGGACCAACTCGCGCCGGGCGTCGAGCGTCGATTAAGAGCATCAACGCGAGCAGGCCGAGCACTTCGGGTTCGTCCGGCATGAGATCGGACAGCATCCGTCCAAGACGAATGGCTTCGGCACACAATTCTCCGCGCACGAGGTGTTCGCCTGTCGCGGCTGTATATCCCTCATTGAAGATCAGATACACCACGGCGAGGACCGCACCTAGACGCGCGGGCAGATCCGATTGAGCCGGAACGCGATACGGAATTCCTGCGTCGCGGATCTTTCCTTTGGCGCGAACGAGCCGCTGCGCCATGGTTGTCTCTGATGTGAGAAACGCGCGGGCGACTTCCGACGTCGTCAGGCCGCCAAGCAACCGAAGCGTCAGCGCAACCTGAACGCCGGTGGCGAGCGCCGGATGACAACAGGTGAAGATCAGCCGCAGTCGATCGTCACGCACGGGATCCTCCTCGTTCGGGTCATCGTCGGCGCCTGCAGCTAGTCCGTGAAGCAGCGCCGCTTCCGCGTGTCGATTCTCACGCGCCGCTTCGCGACGCAAGCGATCGATGGCTTTGTTTCTCGCCGTCGTGATGATCCATCCGGTAGGGCTCGGAGGCAGTCCCGCCGATGGCCATCGTTCGATTGCCGTCGCGAACGCCTCCTGTACTGCCTCTTCGGCGATGTCGATGTCGCCGAACGAACGGACCAGGACAGCGACCGCACGACCGTGCTCGGCGCGAAACAGCCGTTCAATCTCACTGACGGTAGCGGCGGACATGCGTGTCAGTGGTTTTCTTCTCGAAAGGGGCGGACCTCGATCGGCAGTGTCGTGGCGATGGCGAGCTTTCGTCCCCATGCGAGTGCCGCGTCGAGATCAGACGCCTTGATGATTGAAACTCCGCCGATGTACTCCTTGGTCTCGGTGAATGGGCCATCGATCGTGAGCACGTCCTCCTGCTGAGGCCGCAGCACCGTTGCAGTGCTCGGCTCATGCAGGCCGCCTGAGAACACCCATGCGCCGGCGGACTTCATCTCATCGCGAAGCGCGTACACATTGCGCATGATTTTCTGCAAAGCTTCCGGCGGAGGCATTGTTCCTCCGGCAGGCTGAAGGACGCTGAGAAGATACTGCTTCATGTCGGAATCCTTTGAATGTCCTGGCGCCATCCGCCAGTTTCATTCTCTATACGAACACCATCGCCCTGGATCGACACCGGTCGAGGTACGGGAATAAAGTATTGGCCGGGAGGTTGAAGTTTGGGTTCAGCGCGGTTCATCTTCTTAGCCAGCCTTCTTTGCGCCGGTGCCAGTACCTCTCTTCTTTTACGCGCGCCGGCGACTCCCGGGCAGTCACCTGGCCAGCCGGCTCGCGATGTCACCATTCGTTACGTTCCCGACGATGTCCAGGAGACCTCGTGGCTACGCCGCCTTGCCAGCGAACAGGCGAAAGCGATATCGGGTGCCAACGCCTTTCATGATTTTCAGTTCGCTGACCGCGTTGGCCCTAGTGGCATTACCTTCAGACACCGCATCGTCGACGATGCGGGGAAAACCTACAAGGCTGCGCACTACGACCATGGAAATGGCATTGCGATGGCGGATGCCGATGGCGATGGGCTGATCGACATCTACTTTGTCACGCAGGTTGGTGGCAATCAGCTCTGGAAGAATCTTGGTGGCGGCAAGTTCCAGGACATCACGCCGTCGGCGGGTGTTGCAGTTTCTGACAGGATTGGTGTGTCGGCATCCTTCGCCGATATCGACAACGATGGCGATCCGGATCTCTACGTGACGACGGTGCGCGGCGGGAATGTGCTGTTCGAGAACGACGGCAAGGGACACTTCCGGGATATCACG